>Ga0222423_1000761_pt1 | contig 18295 bp, 15 predicted proteins | sample 3A0metagenome_FD_182472 | JGI IMG/M metagenome (GOLD analysis project Ga0222423, IMG submission 182472) | Enriched microbial communities from leaf-cutter ant dump, University of Wisconsin, Madison, United States - 3A0 (version 2) | ecosystem: Environmental > Terrestrial > Nest > Insects nest >...
CGCAGACCGCTTTGAGCGCACGGAAATTTTTTCACTTAGCAAGACTTTTATTCTTTTTTCGTTTACTGCCAATGAGGTTATTCGTGAGTTTACTGATGGTGAGTCCCTGAACCAAAATGGAAAAAATCACCACAATATAAGTCAGGGATAAGAACACCCGCTGGTGCATATCGGGATCTATGGACAAAGCCAAAGCAATGGAGACCCCTCCGCGCAGACCGCCCCAAACCAATATCAGAATCGTAGAGTTGGTCAGCTTTTGTCTGAAAATCACTAATTTGGCCGGTATAAAAATGGATACATAACGCGCCAGCAGCATAATAAGCACTACAAAAAATCCAATCTGCAGATAATACCCGATTTTAGGAATGAGTAATAATTCAAAGCCCATCAGCAAAAACAATATGGCATTTAAAATCTCATCTAACATTTCCCAAAATTTATCAAGATAATCTTTCGACTGGGTGGACATGGCAAAATATTTTCCGTAATTACCAATAATCAAGCCGCAGGTTACCATAGCCAAAGGACTGGACACATGCAGCAAACCGGCCACTACCGATCCTCCCATCACTACGGCCAGCGTAATCATCACCTCTAACTTATAATTATCAATACCCTTAATGGCGTAAGAAGCAATGCCTCCTAACAATAAACCCGTACCAATGCCACCGAGCGTTTCCCGCGTCAGCATGATGGAAACGCTGCTGAAGGACAGGTTGCTGCGGTCGCCCCTTGCAATCTGCATCAGCACGACAAAAAGCAGTACGGCTACGGCATCATTAAACAGAGATTCTCCGGCTATTTTTGTTTCTAAGGATTTAGGCACTTTTGCTTTTTTCAACACCGAAAGCACCGCAATGGGATCAGTAGGAGAGATCAATGCCCCGAATAAGAAACACTCCGTTATAGGCACAGGGTATCGAAACCAGATAAACAGGTAGTACATCAACACTCCTACAATAACCGTGGAGATAACAACGCTCAGGGTAGAAAACAGCATGATAGCGCCTCGCTCTTTTCGGAGATCGGTTATTCGGAAATGAATAGCACCGGCAAATAGCAGAAAACTCAGCATGACATCCAGCACCAATTCCGCCAGATCAATATGCGCAACAAATGTGGTTACCTGATCAAAAAGATGCGGAAAAATTTTACCGGTAGAAAGCAGCGCAACGGAACAAATGAGTGCCACTACCATAATTCCGATCGTAGAGGGCAGCTTCAGTACTCTTTCATTCAGGTAGGCGAAAAGCGTGGTTATTACAATCAGCAGGCCTATCGTATAATATATGGACATGGGTTAAAAATGTTTTAAAGTTATATACATCGCCTTACTGCCTTGTTCCATTTGTCCGCAAAAACATGTTCTCTGAACATGGTCGGGCATGCCACAGCGCCATGTGTCAGTTCAGGCTTCGGAAATCCACGGGTACTAATTTACTTACCCCTGCTTCCTGCATCGTTACGCCATAAATTACATCTACGGATGCCATAGTTTGTTTATTATGGGTAACGATAATGAACTGAGAATTATCACTGAACTTCCGGATCATCTGAGTAAATTTACCCACATTCGCATCATCCAAGGGAGCATCCACTTCATCTAAGATACAAAAGGGAGCAGGTTTAATCAGATATATGGCAAAAAGATAGGCGGTAGAGGTCAGGGTTTTTTCTCCTCCGGACAATTGCGTCAGCGTACTGGGTCGTTTTCCTTTGGGTTGTGCATAAATTTCAATACCGCTTTCCGCGATATTATCCGGATCGGTGAGGCGCAGATCCGCCGCATCTTCTTCGGTAAACAGCGCTTTAAATACCTGAACGAAATTTGTTCTTACGGCATCAAAGGTTTCTTGGAATCGGGCATTGGCGGTATTTTCCACTTCTTCAATAGTAGCCAGCAAGGTATCCTTAGCATCTTCTAAGTCTTTTTTCTGAGTAAGGATAAAATCGTGGCGTACTTTTATTTCGGAGAAAGCCTCAATAGCGGTAGGGTTAATTTCGCCCATATTCTCTAAGCGCTTTTTCAGGCGTTCGGCTTCCGCCTGCAGCTCTTCTAAGCTCATATCATTTTCCCGGGCTTCTTCCAAAATAGTATCCAGTTCTACCTTAAATTCCACATTTAACCGTTCTTTCATGCCGGTTACCTGTAGTTTCATTTCCGTGAGTTTTTCTCTAATACTGTTCAGCAGCGTTTCTGCCTGTTCTTTTTCCCGGCGTTGCCGACTGATTTTACTTTCATGCGCAGCTATGGCATTTTTAGATTCATGGAAAAGACGATCTTTTTCGTTCAGCACCTTTTCATCCGTATCCTTCCTTTGGAGCAGTTCATACAGTTCGCTATCGCCGAAATGTAATTTACCGCTGGTTTCGCTGATTTGCGCCAGCGTTTCCTGCAGCTGAGCAGTATGATCCCGTTGTTGCTTTTCAATATCCGCCAATTGACTTTTCCGAAAGTTCATTTCCTGATGCAGGCCTTGCACCTTGCTTTGCTGGCGGGTAAGCTCTAAAGTCCGGGTATTATATTGCCCGGATATTTCATTGAATGCGGTTTCCACTTCTTTAAAAGCGGATTGGGCAAGGGTAACATCTGCCTGCATTTTTTCCATATCCTCATGCATTGCAGACAATGCTATACGGGTTTCGCTTAATCCGGATTGCAGTTCGGCAAGTTGTCGTTCCGTTTCTGCCATGCGCTGCTCGCTGCTTTGGTTAAGCTGCTCTAAGTTTTCGGCTTTATGGTGTAGATTGATGACTAAGTTATTCAGGCGGTTCATATCGTTTTTGGCCTGATCAATTGCCCGGTCGTTCAGTTCCTGATTAAACCCGGTGATCTCGGTTTGAGTATTCCGGATTTGTTGCTTCAATGCTTCCGTTCGATGGGTAAGGGTATCAATTTCCCGAGCCAGTCGTTCCAGATTTTTAGCCCGTCCTATTTTGTTACCTTCAAACGATCCGATGCTGCCGCCGCCGATGCTGAATTGTCCTCTCAGCATTTTTCCAGTTTGTTCCACAACAATATCGCCCGGCTGTAATGACATGTGCTGTAATTGTTCCGCATCCGACACGATGTAGATATTGCCCAAAAGCGCCGCCGTTAAGGGCTGATAAGCGGCATCTGCGCTGACGATATCCATGGCTCGCACTACGCCGTCCATTCCGGGGCGATCATTTTTACTATCGGATATTGCAGGTGGCAACTGATCCATCAGGAAAAAGTTGGCCTTACCTTTTTTATGCTGTTCTAAAAGTTGTATGGCTTGCACGGCCTCTTCCATGTTTTGCACTACATAATAGTTCAGGTAGCTGTCCAAAACATTTTCTAATGCGGTGCGGTAGGCATCCTGCACAACAAATACATCGGAGAGCAAGGGTGCATTGCTGTTCCAGTTTTTATTTTTCTCTAAAAATTTAATACTATCCGGATAGCCTTCCAGACTGTCCACCAAAGATTTCAGGAGATTGTGTTCATTTCGGCAGGCATCCAATTTACGGTTTTCTTCCACGGATTGCGCTCTAAATGATTCCAGCGATTCCTGACTTTGCAAAATCTTTTGTTTTACGGCTTCCCGTTTTTCGGTCAGGTTTTGCAGCAATTGTTCCTGTTGTTTATATTGCTGTTCCGTAGCTTCTTGTTCTTTCCGGATAGTGGTAATTTGCGTGATGCGCCGGTCTTTTTCTTCAGTTTGTTGTTGGATAGATCGTTGCAGATTGGCGATGGAGCTATCGCCTACGGCTACTTTTTTCTCTGCTTCAAAACGCTGTTGTTGGGATTGCTGGAGTATATGGCGTTGTTTTTCCAGCGTTTGTCGTTTTTCATCAAAATCCTTTCGAATCTGATCCAGATTACTTCTCAATGCTTCCAAGCCGGTACTCAATTCACTAAGGCGTTCGGATTCCGTTTGAATTTCCTGATCGCCGTTACTGATGGATATTTTCAATTGTTTCAAGCGCGTATTGGCATCCAAGAGGGAGGCGTTCAGTCTTTTTTCACTTTCCTGAAGATGATCCAATTTTTGAGCAGCCAGTTTTTTATCACTTTCCAACTGCCGGATACGGTTCAGCAGTTCGTTGAATTGTCTTTGCAATCCGCTAAGCTCATGTTCCATCTGAACGAGCTTCGTTTTTCCGGCTTCTATTTCGGCTTCATCGCCGGATATTTCCGTTTCGATTTTCAGTTTTCGATCTTGCTCCGTTTCAAATTGTTGCTGCAAGCCGTGATATCTTTCATTAAATTCTTCTAATGAAGCTTTTGCCAGTTCAATGCTTATCAGTTTATAATCATCCCGTATCTGAAAATAGCGTTCTGCTTTTCTTGCCTGACTTTCTAAGCTGCGCAGGTTATTGCTGATTTCAAACAGGAGATCGTCAATTCTTGCGATGTCTTGTTGAGTAGCTTCTAATTTTTGTTTGGCTTCTTTTTTCCGAGTTTTATAGATAGATATACCGGCTGCCTGTTCCAGCATTCGGCGACGGCTACCGTCTTTATCCTTAATGATATCATCCACCATGCCCAGTTCAATGATGGCATAGGAATCGTTGCTGACACCGGTATCGAGAAAAAGGTTGTGAATATCTTTCAGGCGGCAGCTCACGTCGTTCAGTCGGTATTCGCTTTCGCCGTTTTTGTAAAATTTCCGGGTAATGGTAACGGTATTGAATTCCGTAGGCAGGAGGTTACGAGTATTTTCAAAGGTCAGCGATACTTCCGCCATACCGGCACCGGCACGACTTTTAGAACCGTTGAAAATAAGGTCTTCGAGGCTGTCGCTACGCAATGATTTTATTTTATGTTCTCCGATTACCCAACGGATTGCATCAATAATATTAGATTTTCCGCATCCGTTTGGCCCCACAATACCCGTTACGGGATGATCCAAAAGCACCTGCGTTTTATCTGCAAAGGATTTAAAACCCTTTATTTCTAATGATTTTAACTGCACAAATTCTGATTTATGAAAGAGGTCAAAAATACAAAAAGGGATTCAAAGTAGTTACAGGGCGTTAATAGCCTGTGGAAAATATTTTTCTCCCATAAATATCAGCCGAAGGGGCGCATCATTACTGAATCCTATCAGGTTGTTTATGTTTTTTTACAATATTTAATGATTTTGTTTATGGCAATATTTACAGGGTTTATTGCCCGACTGCCGGATTAGTAGTATTTTTGCCCCTCATTTTTATTAAACAAAAAACCAAAAAAATGGCAGCAGTTTATACCGATGCGAATTTTGACGCAGAAGTTTTACAATCCGAAAAATTAACCGTTGTGGACTTTTGGGCGCCATGGTGTGGTCCCTGTATCGCATTAGGACCTACCATTGATGCATTGAGCAATGAGTACAGCGATAAAATAAATGTAGGCAAAGTGAATGTGGATGAAAATCCCAATCTTTCCATCAACTACGGCGTAACCAGTATTCCGTGCGTATTGTTCATTAAAAACGGACAAGTAGTGGACAAGCATGTGGGTGCTGCTCCCAAAAGCGTATTTGATAAAAAAATACAGGCGCATCTGTAATAAGGATCCATACCTGATAAGTAAAAAACGGGCACTCTGAACGGAGTACCCGTTTTTTTTGCTTTTTAATTTTCATTTATTGCAAATGCCGGCAGGGTTATATCAAGACAGGCATATCAATCAATATGACATTATGTATTTATAGTCTTACCAATGCTACGTGTCACAATACTACAATAACCCTGCTTCTTATTTAAGGTCATGCATACCGGCATGTTCTGTGTGTTGCCCGAATTATGCATGTTAGTACAATATGATGTAAAAAAGCGAAGCTCCTGTTATTGTTGTTTTTCAGCAACAGCAATACGATAAATGACGTTCTATATTATAATGCGAAATGCTCAGGCAGCCGCTCCCCATATATCATGCTGCTGCGGTATTCAAGAATTCATGATCCGGCTGAGTTTATGATTCCGGAGCAACCGGAAATGAAAATGCTCCCTGATTATGGACAAGGAGCAACCCAAATGTTTTCACAACGGAATAATTTAACCAATTTTCAAAAGAAAAAAAGAGCAAAGCAAAAAACCACTAAAAGCAACAAATACCTTTATTTTAAATGATTTAATAGTATTTGAAAATCGTTATTATTTTTCTTTTGTTTGCCCTTTGTTTTATTATTTTTTGTTACTCGTTTGTTACTCGTTTAAAATATTGACGTATATTTGTGTTGGGTAACAATAAAATTCTACAATTATGGGTAACATTAGGAAACCTAAAAAACAACCAAAGGTAAAAGAGCCTATACGGTTGAGGTTTAAAGAGCTTGCCAACGGCAACAAGTCTATTTATTTGGATATGTACAATGCAGGGAAAAGACAGTATGAGTTTTTGAAACTGTATTTAATTCCTGAAAAAACACCACTCGACAAAGAGCAAAACAGGCAAACCCTTGAAATTGCCAAAACTATTCAGAGCCAAAGAATAGTTGATTTACAGAAATCGGAACACGGATTAAAAAGCATAAGTAACAAAAAGCAAAAAATGTTACTTGTCGATTATATCAAACACATTGCAAGTAACAAAAGCCCTCAAACAAAAAGGAGTTATGATACTTTGATTTTGTTTGTACAGGACTTTGCCCCAAATGCTACATTTAGGCAAGTCGATAAAAAATTCTGTTTAGACTTTATCAATTATCTGAAAAATACAGCCGGGATAAAAACCGATAAACTTTCAGCTAATACACAAGTGGCATATTTCAGAAAGCTGAAAGTAGTCTTTAAAAGAGCCGTTGAAGATGAGATAATAGCTAAAAATCCACTTGATACAATCAACAAAGAATTAAAGCCACAAAACACACCAACAGAGATACCATTTTTAACCATTGATGAGGTTAAAACGCTAATAGGAACGGAAACGCCTTACAATGATATTAAGACGGCTTATTTATTCAGTTGTTATACTGGATTAAGATATTCAGATATAAAGGGCTTAAAGTGGGAGCGTATCCGTGAGGTCAATAATGAAACGATGTTAGTTTACATACAGCAAAAAACCCAAAAGCAGGAATATTTACCATTAGCCAAACCCGCCCTTAATTTATTAGCAGAAAAAACACGGACAAAAGACAATGATTTAATTTTTGATTTACCGCTTAACAACAAAGTAAATGAGCGGTTAAGAGCCATTGCAACAAAGGCAGGTATTGAAGATAAAAAAATAACCTTTCATACCGCCCGCCATACCTCCGCTACTATGTTATTGAGTTTGGGCGTTCCTATTGAAGTAGTGAGCAAAATATTAGGACACTCCGATATTAGAACAACACAAATTTATGCAAAGGTATTAGCCGAGCAGGTAAAAAAAGGAGTGCATAAACTCGATAACCTTTTTGATAATCATTAAATTTTTGAAGTATGAGTATAGTAATAAAAATGGTAGATTTAGACTTATCTTCTTATGTGCAATATATTGCAAATGGAGAAATTACGACTAAAACAAGTATGTATGAATATGTCTTAAAAAATGGAGGGGAGAGCCTTGATAAATTGAAATTTATGTTGGACGATTTAAAAAGTATGAGTTTCAATAAAGCAGAAAGTAACAACGTAACCAAATTTATAGAATGTATTGATTTTGAAATAAAACGATTAGAACCAAAGGCAAAAAAAGCAAATACAACATTTCAGATACCCACCGACTTATTAGACAAATTAGAGCAAGGGGGATTTATTCAAAAAGAGCCTTTACAATGGTTGAAATCAAAATCGTTACTTGCTTATTTTGTTGATGTGGCAAATGATAAATTGAACCTGAAACACGGACAAAAACGCTCAATAAAGCCGTTTGAAGATTTGTTTGATGTACCGGGGCTTACTGGTTGTATGAATGAGTATAAAAACAAAACAGGGCAACTCCCACAAGGTTATGAAGATGTAGATGAACTCTTTGAATAACAGCCCGATTATTCTATAAAACAACGCCCCTATGTTACCCCCACAATACCCCTATGTATGGACTACATAGGGGCTTTTCTTTTCCTTTATATTCCAATTTTACAACCGTAAAGCGTTCAGGAACTACCAACCTGAAATGATTTTGCCAACTGCAAATGAGGGGTTGTTTGGTAGCAATTCCAAAGAGCAGGGAAATTTAAAATATTCTGAAATGGAAGATGTAAATTTTTCTGAAATAAAAAGCGAGTTGAAACAAATAAAGCAACTCACACTATTAGGGGCAAAAAAAGCCCTTACAATGTCCGATTGTGCATTACTAACAGGATTAAGCAAAAGCCACCTTTATAAGTTGGTATGTGCAAAGAAAATACCCTACTACAAAAGCGAGGGCGGTAAACTTACCTACTTTGACAAATCGGAGGTTGAGGCGTGGCAATTACAACACCGAGTTAAAACACAATCGGAGGTTGAAGCGGAGGCGGTAACTTATGTAATAACTGGCAAAAAAAAAAGAGGTGCAAAATGTTTAGTTGTTATTTAAAAATAGAACGCCGTCAAACAATCAAAAAAGACGGAACAGAGAGCAAAACGCCCCGATATGTAGCAACCGCCCAAGCTGGTTATTTTAAGCCCTTAAATGAGCTAAAAAGTAAAAGCGGGGAAATTGTGATGTATTACCAACGTAACGACAAATGCAACCCAAACAGCAAGGCAGAAACACGGCTACAATGCAAAGGCAGTTTGAATTTTAGTAGTATCTATTTACAAAATATGAAAATAGGGGAAACGCTAATCGGTTACGGAGAGCCACCACAAACAAAGGAACTCAAAGGCGGTAAACAAAACCCTTTTTTTGAAAATAAGGCAGACGGCTATTTATTTCTTGTTGCTCCCGACCTCAACACGATTGAAATTTTAATCGTTCCAAATGGACGGTATTTGATACAAGGAGTTGCAAAGCAATTAGAGGACGGACAATTTAACGAGGCTTTAAACTCAATGAGAAACACAGCAAAACAAGTGTAACAACAATGTACGATACAGTAAATTTATGGATAAATGGGTATGATACTTTGGAGGGGAAACCCTTTGAAGTATTACCCTATTTGTCTGAAATTACAGAACGACAAAGTGAGCGGGGTTATAGTTGTTCCGGCAGGATTTTAGATTATACCGTTAATATTTTTGAAAGTGGTATATCATTAAAGGGAAGTTTGTGCAAATCGTTTTTTGGCGACAATCTGCAAACCTTAACACGGCAAGCAACAAAACAAGCCATTGAAAAGCTAAACGACTATTTGCACATAGATTTAAGTATGGGAAAAGTTACACGCCTTGATGTTTCTACTGTTATACCTACAAAGCGACAGCCCACCGAGTATTACAATTATTTGGGAAACAAACCATATTTTGAGCGGTTGCAATCAACAAAAGACACATTGTATTACAACAACCACCAAAGGCAAGTTGTATTTTATGATAAAACCAAAGAGGCAAAAGCCAAAGATGTACGGATACCCGATATTTGGCAAAACAGCAATCTGTTTAGGTATGAGTTAAGATACAGCAAAAGTCTAAATAAGCAACTGAAAACAACCGTAACAACCTCAACGCTTACCGATGAGGCATTTTATAGGGGAGTTATTGAAAATTGGTATAATGAGTTTAAAACAATCCAAAAACTAAAAAAGCAAAATTTTATGATAGACAATATTAAAACACCCAAAGAGGCACAAGAGGCGTTATTTTCCTTTTTATTGCAAGAGGCGGGGCAAAATTTGGTAACAGATTATTTAAACGAGTTAAAGGCAAACGATACCTTTTCAGATAGGAAATATTACACACGGCTAAAAGATACTTTAAACAAAATGCTGGTTGCAAAAAATGGGAATAAAAGCGACTTAATGCAGGAACTTGAAACGGCTATTTTTGATATTGCAAGGTACACCCGATAAAAACATTTCCTATAATAGTAAGTGTAATCTATTACCAAATTTTGGTAACAAGTTTAATCTAAAATAGAATAATATAGAAAAGATATGAGCAGACAAAAAGGACAACCTAAAACTGGAGGTCGAGAAAAAGGAACGCCCAACAAAATAACAAAAACAATCAGAGAATGTATTTTTGATATTGTGAGTGAAAATATAGACACTCTAAAAGAGGATTTAAAAAGTTTAGAGCCCAAAGAGCGTTTGCAGGTTATAATCGGTTTATTGCCTTATGTTGTAAGTAAACGTCAAGATACAAGCAACCGGTATTATCCCTTTGATTTTCCAAATAAAGATATTGAAGATGTTTTTGATAGCATAGAGTAAAAAGCGTTTTTGTTATCGGTTGAGAAAAAAGGATTATATTTGATTCATAATAACCCGCTAAAAGGTAGTTTTCTACCAATATTGTTACCCGTTTGTTACCCAACAAGGAATACAGGCGGGTTATTTTTTATCTATCTGTTTGGTTATCAATAAAAAGGCGAGGTTATCACCCCGCCTTAAATGTTTTCACAACGGAATAATCCTTATTGTGAATTGCTTTCGGGTGTAAAAATAAAAAAAATTAATTAATTTTCAGCACAAAATAAAACCACTTACGATGAATAAGACAATATTAGGTCTTGACCTCGGCACAAACTCTATTGGCTGGGCGTTAATTGAAGTTGACAAAAAGAACACTCCTATCCGCATTATTGCAATGGGTTCTCGAATCATCCCTTTATCAACCGAAGACAGAGATCAATTCTCAAAGGGGCAATCTATAACCAAAAACCAAGATAGGACAAAAGCGAGAACTCAACGTAAAGGATATGACAGAAAGCAGCTGAAAAAGAGCTATCTGAAAAAGATTTTGAAACAATTGAACATTTTGCCTACTGAAGAGTTGTTGAATCTTCCGATGTTGGATTTGTGGAAATTGAGGAGTGATGCTGCCAATCCTGAGTCGAATATCTCCGCAGAGCAGTTGGGGCGTATTTTATATATGCTGAATCAGAAAAGAGGGTATAAGTCTGCAAGAAGTGAAGCCAATGCTGATAAGAAAGATACTGATTACATACAAGAAGTTAAAGGCCGTCATGCCCAATTGAAAGACCAAAATCAAACCATTGGTCAATATTTTCATCAAGAATTATACAATGCAAAAGCCAACAATGCTTATTTCAGAATAAAAGAAGAGGTATATCCCAGAGAGGCATACATAGAAGAGTTTGATACGATTATAAATGTTCAGAAAGAAAAACACGATTTCCTTACTGAAACAGTAATTAATCAGTTACGAGATAAGATTATTTATTTTCAAAGAAAACTGAAATCTCAAAAAGGATTAGTTAGTATCTGTGAGTTTGAGGGATTTGAAAAAACAGTTTTTGATAAGGAAAAAAATAAAGAAAAGATGGTTTTTGTAGGACCTAAAGTTGCTCCTAAGACCTCTCCTTTATTTCAACTATGCAGAATTTGGGAGGTTGTAAATAATATTTCTTTAAAAATTAAAAATCCGGAGGATAGCAAATATAAATGGGGCGACAGGATACCGACTCTTGAAGAGAAGAAAGAAATAGCTGCATATCTTTTTACAAATGGAAATCTAAGTTTTGCGGAACTCCTTAAAATCCTCAATCTAAAAAAAGAAGATGTTTATGCTAATAAGCAAATTTTGAAAGGGATTAAAGGAAATGAAACCTACGACTTGATATACAAAATTATAGGGGAGCATGACTTGTTGCGGTTTAATGTTTCAATTGTTCCATCTAAACACGTTTCAATATTAGTTGATAAAAAAACAGGAGAAATTCTGGAAGAGAAAGAAAGTGAGGAAGTTTGTAAGTCGGTAGAGCGAGAGCCTTTGTATCAATTATGGCATACGATTTATTCTATAAAGGAATTAGATGAGTGTAAAAATGCACTTGTGAAAAGATTTGATTTTGATGAAGAAACGGCAGACAAGCTATCAAGATTAGATTTCAACAAACAAGCATTCGGTAATAAATCCAACAAGGCAATGCGTAAAATATTGCCGTATCTGATGCAAGGATATGATTACTCCCAAGCTTGCAGCTTTGCTGGTTATAATCATTCCAACAGTTTGACCAAGGATGAAAAAGAAGAGCAAGTTACAGCGGATAGATTAGAATTATTGCCTAAAAACAGTTTGAGACAGCCTGTCGTTGAGAAGATTTTAAATCAGATGATAAATGTTGTCAATGCTATTTTAGAAAAATACGGGAAACCATCTGAAATCAGGGTAGAATTGGCTCGGGAACTAAAACAGAGCAAAGATGAACGGAATGATATGGATTTGCTGAACACCAAAAACAAAAAACTGAATGAAGATATTTCAAAGAGATTGTCAGAGTTAGGACTTCCAACTACAAAAAAATACATACAGAAATACAAATTCATTTTTCCGTCATTGAGCAAAAATCTGAAAGATGCTAAAGTTACCAATGAATGTATTTATTGTGGAGAAACATTTAATCTTACCGAAGCACTAAGCGGAGATGCTTTTGATATTGACCATATTGTGCCTAAAGCTTTGCTTTTTGATGATTCACAAACCAACAAAGTGTTAGTTCATCGCAAATGTAATTCCCACAAAACAAATCAAACGGCTTACGATTACATTGCTTCAAAAGGAGAAAGCGAATTGAAGAAGTATCAGGAAAGAGTTGATGATTGGTTCAATAGAGGAATAATATCCTATAGTAAAATGCAACGTCTAAAGGTTTCTTATAATGAATATTCAGAACGAAAAAAGTTGAAAAAGGAAACCGAATCAGATAAAAAATTATGGGAGAATTTCATTGACAGACAGCTTCGGGACACACAATATATAGCACGTAAATCAAAAGAAATATTGCAGAAAGTGTGTAATAATGTTACGGCAACAGAGGGCGGTGTAACAGCTAAATTGAGAGAACTTTGGGGTTGGGATGATGTTCTGATGAATCTCCAAATGCCCAAGTATAAAGAATTAGGGCAGACCGTTATCAAAGAATGGACAAGCGACCATGGCAAAAGAAAGCATCAAAAAGAAGAAATCGACAATTGGTCTAAACGTGATGACCATCGTCATCACGCTATTGATGCTTTGGTAATTGCTTGTACTAAACAAGGGTTTATTCAAAGAATCAATACGCTGAATTCAAGCGATACAAGAAATGAAATGAATCGAGAAGTTGAAGAGGCGAAGATTCTGTTTAACGAGAAAAATACGCTTTTAGAAAAATACTTAATTACGCAACGTCCGTTTACTACCGAAGAAGTAATGAAAGAGGCAGATAAAATTTTAGTTTCTTTCAAAGCGGGTAAAAAAGTTGCAACAGTAACTAAACACAAGGCTACGGGAGCCAATAAAGAAAAAGGCGTAATTGTTCCAAGAGGAGCATTGCACGAACAGTCTGTATATGGAAAAATAAAAGTGATAGAGAAGAATAAACCTTTGAAATATTTATTTGAAAATTCAGACACCATTGTTGATCCGAAAATAAAAGTGTTAGTAAAAGACCGTTTAAAAGGAAATAACAATGATAGTAAATCTGCAATTTCTTCTCTGAAAAAGAATCCTATATACTTAAATGAAGATAAGACTTCAGTCCTTGAAAAAACTGATTGTTATTGTGATGCTACCGTTTTGAAATATAAACTTCAAAATTTAAAAGCAAATCAAGTTGAGGATATTGTTGACAATAAAGTTAAGGGGCTTGTAAAAGAAAGACTAAAAGAATATGGTAATAAAGAAAAAGAAGCATTTAAAGATACATTATGGTTCAATGAAGAAAAACAAATTCCTATCAGAACCGTTAGGTTGTTTGCCCGACCCGATGCGGACAACCTACAACCTATTAAAAAAGATGAAAATGGTAAGGATATTGGATTTGTTCTAACAGGAAACAATCATCACATTGCCATTTATGAAGATAAGGACAGTAAACTTGTTCAGCATAGTTGTACGTTTTGGCACGCAGTAGAAAGGAAGAAATATAAACTGCCCGTTGTGATTAATAACACTTCTGAAATATGGAGTGAATTATTAGGAAAAGAGTATCCCGAAACATTTTTAAACAAACTGCCGACAGATAACCTGAAAATAAAATTCAGTATGCAGCAAAATGAGATGTTTGTTTTAGGATTATCAAAAGAAGAATTTGAAGAGGCTCTAAAAAATAATGATAAACCTTTACTAAGTAAGCATCTTTATTTAGTCTGGAGCATTTCTGAAAATAATTTTTGGTTTAGACATCACTTAGAAACAAAAAATACAGACCTCAAGAAAACAGAAGGAGCAAAAGAAAGCAAGAGATTATATAACATTAGAAGTTTAGGGGCATTAGTTGCGTTAAATCCTATCAAAATTCGAATTAATCATTTAGGAGATATTGTAAGTGTTGGGGAGTATTAAATAAGTGTCATGTCCCATTTTGGAAGATTACAAAAGAGGTTATTGCAAAAAATACACCACCACCCCAAAATAAGGAAACCCCTTATAGTCCAGTTGTCAAAAAATCCCTGACAACTTAAAAATAAAAACGATGAGCGAAATAATCATTTATAAAACCCAAGATAAAGGCACTCAAATTGAAGTGAAGTTTGACAATGAATCATTTTGGCTGTCATTAAATGAAATAGCAACTTTGTTTGAAAGGGATAAATCTGTTATTTCAAGGCATTTAAAAAACATCTACAAAGAGCGTGAACTTGACGAACGAGCAACTGTTGCAAAAAATGCAACAGTTCAAACAGAGGGAGGACGGAAGGTTGAGCGTGAAATTGAATATTATAATCTTGATGCCATTTTATCTGTCGGCTACCGCGTAAATTCCAAACGTGGTACACAATTCCGTCAATGGGCAACTCAACGCTTAAAAGAACATCTTGTTCAAGGCTACAGCATCAACCAAAAACGCTTAGACGAACTACAGCAAACCGTTCATTTGATTCAAAAATCCATTGGCGAAGAAACGAATCTGAAAGAAGCCAAAGGCTTAATAGAAATCATTGCACAATATACCCAAAGCTTTATATTGCTCAATCAATATGACAGCAACAGCATTACCCCTGAAAAGCTGAATGAAAACATCACTTATGAGATTGCCTATCACGAAGCGAAAATTGCTATTGCCGAGCTGAAAAAACAACTGATAGGAAGGAAAGAAGCGACAGCGCTTTTCGGCAATGAAAAAGATAACAGCTTTGCAGGAACCCTGCAAAGTGTAGTGCAGACCTTTGGCGGCATCTATCTTTATCCAAGCATTGAAGAACAGGCGGCGCACCTGCTGTATTTCATCATCAAAACCACCCCTTCTCCGATGGCAACAAACGCATCGGCGCTTTTCTTTTTATCTGGTTTTTAGAGAAAAACAAGCATCGCTTTAAAAAAAGCGGTGAATTAAAAATTAATGATAATGCCCTGGTCGCACTGGCATTGCTTGTGGCACAAAGTAACCCTTCGGAAAAAGAATTGATGATAAAGCTCATTACCCAACTCGTCAATAACAGCTGACATGATTAAACGGACTTTATATTTCGGCAATCCCGCTTATCTTAAAACAAAAGAGGAGCAATTGGTTATTGATTTGCCAGAACGTAAAGAGCAAAAGCAAGTGCCATTAGAGGATATTGGCATTGTGATACTTGATCATCCCCGGATAACCATTACCCATACCGTTATTGCTAAGCTATTGCACCATAATGCCGCATTAATCACCTGCAACGAAACACACCATCCAACCGGATTAATGCTGAATCTTGACGGGCATACATTACAGGCGCAACGCTTTCAACATCAGGTTTCCGCTCCTGTTCCGCTTAAAAAACAATTATGGCAACAAACTATTCAGTCAAAGATTCGTAATCAGGCAGCATTATTAAAAGCAGCGGGCATCGAAAGCAAGCGTATGCAGCAACTTGCAACTGCTGTTAAGAGTGGAGACACAACCAATATTGAGGCTACGGCCTCAGTGTATTATTGGCGTCATTTCTTTCCAAAGCAAATGGCTTTTTTCAGAGAGCGGTTCGGTGCCCCACCCAATAACCTGTTCAACTACGGATATGCCATATTACGCGCCTGTGTTGCGCGAAGCCTTGTTGGATCCGGATTATTGCCTACATTAGGCATATTTCACCGTAACCAATACAATGCGTATTGCTTAGCGGATGATATTATGGAGCCATACCGTCCATACGTTGACAATTTGGTGAGGAAGATGGTATTAGAAGATGGCCATCAGGAATATTTTTTGAGTACTTCCGGCAAGCAACAATTATTGTGCATTCCGGCAATGGATGTGCAGATAGAAGGACAATCCAGCCCTTTGATGGTAGCCCTGCAACGCACAACGGCCAGTCTTGCCCGAAGTTTTGAAGAACGTAAAGCTCAGCTTGTTTACCCAATTTTTGTTTAAAATGCTTAGTCGTTTAAATGCTTATCGAATCATGTGGGTGCTTGTCATGTACGATCTGCCTATGGTTAATGAGGCAGACAAAAGGCGCTATGCGCATTTCCGGAAAACCTTACTCAAAGATGGTTTTCAAAAATTTCAATTCAGCATGTATGTTCGGCATTGCAGCAGCAAAGAAAGTGCGGAAGTGCATGTAAAAAGGGTCAAGAGTATGCTGCCTTCGAAAGGCGATATTGGCATCATGCAGATTACAGATCGTCAATTTGGAATGATGGAAATTTTTCATGGAAAAAAAGAACCTGCAAAGCGTCCGGAAATTGTGCGTCAATTAGAGTTGTTTTAAAAAAATAGCATTACTATAAAAAAACCGGAACATTTATTCCGGTTTTTTTATTGACAACAATCCTTTGTAATCCTTATCAGTATTGTGTTTCATGAACTTCAGTTGTCAAAGACCAAAGTTAGTAGAAAATTTGAAAGCAATTCACAACAACCTCTTCTCCATTTGTGATGTCGTTCCCGTTGTCAAAGACCAAAGTTAGTAGAAAATTTGAAAGCAATTCACAACCTACTTCCGGCAGCAACAATAGGCTTACCGGTTGTCAAAGACCAAAGTTAGTAGAAAATTTGAAAGCAATTCACAACTATGACAAGCGAATAAGGACAAGAGGGAGAGTTGTCAAAGACCAAAGTTAGTAGAAAATTTGAAAGCAATTCACAACCAAAAGTAAAAACGAAATGTCGCGTTTTTGGTTGTCAAAGACCAAAGTTAGTAGAAAATTTGAAAGCAATTCACAACTATGGCGCGTATTTCAGCCCTTAGATCATTGTTGTCAAAGACCAAAGTTAGTAGAAAATTTGAAAGCAATTCACAACAAATTATTGAGGATATTATTAATATCCTTGGTTGTCAAAGACCAAAGTTAGTAGAAAATTTGAAAGCAATTCACAACTTAAAAATACTCGTAGAACTGGGAATCGCTGTTGTCAAAGACCAAAGTTAGTAGAAAATTTGAAAGCAATTCACAACTGTCAGCATGAGCGTTTTTTCAAATCCGTTGTTGTCAAAGACCAAAGTTAGTAGAAAATTTGAAAGCAATTCACAACTTCGGCATTGTTTTGTGAATGAAATACAAAGTTGTCAAAGACCAAAGTTAGTAGAAAATTTGAAAGCAATTCACAACCGTAAATCTCACTCCGCACACAGTATCTCTGTTGTCAAAGACCAAAGTTAGTAGAAAATTTGAAAGCAATTCACAACCCTTCAGGAATATTAAGGAATTATATGTGGTGACATTAGACGAGAAGTTGATTAAACTGCTGTAAAAAAAGCCCCGCAATTTCTTGCGGGGGACGTGCGGGCCGTAACCCGTACGTTGCAAATATATAACATTTATGAACGAAACAAAAATAATAAAATAATAGAGCAAAAATCTAATGAGCTGCGCCGGGAGATGAACAAGGTGCCACGCATAGCAAGGGATTTGGGCGTACAGTTTTTTAAATCCCGCTTCAGGGCGCAGGGTTGGTTAGACAATTCGTTCCAAAAGTGGCCTAAAAGAAAAAAACGGATAAAAAACGTCCGGGGCGTGCTATACTTACAGACCGGGGACGGCTTCACAATAGTATCAGGGGTGTGGTACGTGGCACTGATAGTTGTCAAAGACCAAAGTTAGTAGAAAATTTGAAAGCAATTCACAACACCGGAGCGGAGGTCGTGTATAATTAAGCTGCCCAACAAAAACTACACCAGTTCCGAAAGTTCTTTGATTTGCTTTTCAATTGTTTTTATACCGGTTGCTATCCGCTTATTTTGCATCGGACGCGGTTTTCTATGCCCGGTACGGTAATGGCTTAACTGTTTTTCGTTTATTCCGGTTACGCGGGATAAGGCGGAGCGCGTAATTAACCCGTCCGCTAAATGCAGCATAGCGGATGCCTGCAACTCAAAATCAAACCCATAATTACCCTTTACAA
>Ga0222423_1000764_pt1 | contig 18249 bp, 13 predicted proteins | sample 3A0metagenome_FD_182472 | JGI IMG/M metagenome (GOLD analysis project Ga0222423, IMG submission 182472) | Enriched microbial communities from leaf-cutter ant dump, University of Wisconsin, Madison, United States - 3A0 (version 2) | ecosystem: Environmental > Terrestrial > Nest > Insects nest >...
GCCGCTCCCAAAGCGTCCGAAGACTTTAATCCGAAGATCATATGCGGCATTAGCCACCCTTTCGGGCAGTTATTCCTCACTTTGGGGCACGTTCCCACGCGTTACTCAGCCGTCCGCCGCTCGCCGCCAAGTAGTAAACTACTTGCGCTGCCGCTCGACTTGCATGTGTTAGGCACGCCGCCAGCATTCATCCTGAGCCAGGATCAAACTCTCCATAAAAATGTAGTTCTACACTACAAGACTCAATATACATAATTAACTGACGATGATATTTATCATCAAAGACCCCCGAAGGGGCCGATGTGACAAAAGATTTGCACTACTAAATTGTCAAAGTTTCTTGCTTTAGGCGCTACCGCTATTTTCGTAGGGGCGCCGGAATGTCTTTATTTCAAACCCCACGTTTGAGTGCCAACTATTGGATGTATAACTTGGTGGTTACAACACATCCTGTCGACCAGACTTGTCCAATTATACTCTAACGAAAGGTCTCGGTCAACCCCTTATTTAGAGTATTTTTTAATTTATTAACCGAATCAAACAAACAAGGCAACCAAAAGCCCTACGGCCACGCCAATAATTGCGCCGACAGCAACTTCGGTTGGGGTATGACCCATCGCCACCCGGGGCAACCGAACGTTACTTTTCGACTCTTTTATAAGGGCAGTCAACGCCACCCCTTGCTCGCCAGACGAACGACGAACCATCATGGCGTCATATAATACAACCGAGGTGAAGACTAACGCCAGGCCAAACAATCCAGAGCTTAGACCGTCCTCAATTGCGATAACCGTAAGAACCGCAACCGCCGTTGTGCTGTGAGCACTTGGCATGTTGCCCGACAAATATAATTGTCGATACGACGCTATCTTACCGCCCTTAAAACTAGCCACCACATATTTTGCTAATTGCGATACGACCCACCCGGCAATGCCGGCAATTATATATGGTGAAACAAATTCCATACCCTACCCTTCTTTTGTCGGAGCTGCGTCCGCTTCAGTTTCACCCGCTTCTTCAGCCTGCTGCTTTGGCACAAAACCGAATGACGATACCTTGTCATCGTCAGCGGTACGCATAATACGAACGCCTTGTGTGGTACGGCCAATGACCGGGATGTCTTTTAAGCCCACCCGAATCGCCTGACCGTTACTTGAAATGATCAAAATTTCCTCGGTATCTTCCTCGAGTGATCGAACGGCAACGATTGGACCAGTTTTTGCAGTCACAATGGCCGCTTTAATACCAACACCACCGCGCTTGTGTGATGGGAACTGAGCAGCCTTGGTAACTTTTCCGTAGCCATTTTCGCTAATAACCAACAAGTTGCCTTCGTTGTTATTCACAATGTCCATACCAACGACATTATCGTGCGGACGTAGACGGACACCACGGACACCACGGGCCGCACGACCCATTGGACGAGCATCGCCTTCACCGAACCGAACCGCTTGTCCAGCTGATGTTGATATAATTACATCGTCCTGCCCTGACGTGCGTTTAATCCAACGGAGTTCGTCGCCAGCATCAAGTTTAATAGCAATGAGACCGTTTGTACGAATGTTGGCATAGTCTTTCAGTGGCGTCTTTTTCACAGTACCCTTTACGGTTGCCATAAATAAGTAGCCCTCGTCGCTCGCATCTTTTTCGTGCTTAATAATTGATGTGATTTTTTCCTCTGGTTGGAGTGCTAGCAGGTTTACCGCAGCAACGCCCTTAGCCGCTAAGCTTGCTGCTGGGACTTCATACGCCTTAAGGCGGAAGACACGACCCTTATTCGTGAAGAAGAATAGCCAGTCGTGACTATTAGCTGGAACGAGCTGGTCAATCACATCCTCTTCCTTGGTGGTCATGCCACGCTTACCCTTACCGCCACGGTTTTGACGGCGGTATTCAGTAACCAGTGTTCGCTTAATGTAATTCTCTGTTGTAAGCAACACAACAGATTCTTCCTCTGGAATTAGCTCTTCATCACTAAACTTACCGAGCTCATGATTGATGATTTGCGAACGCCGCTTGTCGCCATATTTTTCTTTCATCTCGAGCAATTCGGTTTTAATAATTGCCAGAATCTCTTTTTCGTCCGCCAGGATTTCTTCAAGGCGTTGTATCAACTTCAACAATTCGTTGAGTTCGTTTTCAATTGCCTCTCGTTCAAGACCAGTCAACCGTCGAAGTTGCATCGCCAAGATCGCCTGTGCTTGAATTTCACTCAACTTAAACGATTTAATGAGGTTCGCCTGGGCCTCTTCGGTGGTCTTGCTAGCACGAATAATTCGAATTACTTCGTCGATATTATCAAGGGCGATTTTGTAGCCCTCTAAAATATGGGCACGTTCTTTAGCCTTACGAAGTTCAAACTCGGTGCGACGGCGCACTACCTTTTGACGGTGCTTGATAAACTCGTCGAGCATTTCATGTAACCCAAGGATACGGGGTTGAATGCCATCGATCAGCGCCAACATATTAAAGTTAAAGCTACTTTGAAGTGCGGTGAGCTTGAACAACTGGTTAAGCAACTTCTTAGGATATGCGTCTTTTTTCAGTTCAATCACAATACGCACAACGCCTCGAGCGGATTCATCTCGAAGGTCACTAATACCGTTGATTTTCTTGTCTTTTACAAGCTCGGCAATCTTTTCAATAAGCGCTGCCTTGTTAACACCATATGGAACTTCGCTCACCACAATTTGGTGGCGACCTTTTTTGGTTTCAACCAATTCGGTAACGGCACGCATCATAACGCTGCCCCGTCCGGTTTGATACGCCTGCTTCATAGGTGCACCGCCATAGACAATTGCACCAGTTGGGAAATCAGGGCCCTTTACGTGCTTCATCAAATCGTCAACGGTTGCATGTTCGTTGTCGATAAGCTCAATACAAGCGTCGACCAGTTCGCCCAAGTTGTGCGGTGGAATATTTGTTGCCATACCGACAGCAATACCAATTTGCCCGTTTAGTAGCAGGTTTGGCAGTTTTGCTGGCAGGACAACGGGTTCTTGTAGGCGGCCATCGTAGTTATCACGGAAATCAATAGTTTCTTTATCGATATCGACAATCATTTCGTCAGCCGCACGAGTCATTCGAGCCTCGGTATACCGCATAGCGGCCGCAGGGTCACCGTCCATTGAACCAAAGTTACCCTGACCATCGACTAGCGGATAGCGGAGCGCCCACGGTTGCGCCAAACGAACCATCGAATCGTAGATAGCAGAGTCGCCATGCGGGTGGAAATCACCCATTACCGCACCGACGACTGTAGCACTTTTACGGTGCTTAGAGCCGCCACGTAATCCGTCACGGTTCATAGTGTAAAGAATACGACGGTGTACGGGCTTTAGACCATCACGAACGTCTGGTAAGGCACGGTCGATAATTACGCTCATTGAATAGCGGAGGAAGCTGTCCTCCATAACGTCTTCTACGGTGCGTTGCTCAAGACCTGATGTGTTAATAACAACGCCCTCTTCGTTGATCTCGTCAGGGGTCATGTCGTTAGCTGGTAGTGGTGTTGTATTTTCGTCCATAATATCCGTCCTATACGTCCAATTCTTCTAAGTCAAGGTCTTTTGCTCGAGTTTGAATAAAGGTTTTGCGTAGCGAAACCTCGTCACCCATCAATTTGGTAAAGATGGCATCGGCTCGCTCGGCATCCTCAACCCGAACCTGAATTAAGACACGATTTTCTGGGTTCATAGTTGTTGACCACAGCTGCTCGGCATCCATTTCACCAAGACCCTTAAAACGAGAGATTGTCACACCGGCTTGCTTGGCTTTGTCTTCGCTATCGTTCAGTGCGGTGCCTCGTTCAGACTTTTCGGCGATGATTTCATCAATAATACGGTCACGCTCAGCCTCGTCGTAAGCATAGTGTTTTTTCTGACCCTTGTTAACACTGTACAGCGGCGGCTTTGCAAGATATACGTATCCACCTTCGACCACCTCTTTCATGTAGCGGAAGAAGAAGGTTAATAAAAGTGTTGAGATGTGGCTACCATCGACATCGGCATCGGTCATGATAACGATTTTATGGTAACGCAGCCCGTTTATATCGAAGGCATCACCAATCCCCACGCCAAAGGCTTGAATCATAGCAACGATTTCTTTGTTGGCAAACATTTTATCAAGGCGAGCACGTTCGGTATTCAGCACTTTACCACGGAGAGGCAAAATAGCCTGAGTTTTGCTATCTCGGCCTTCTTTTGCCGAACCAGCCGCCGAGTTACCCTCTACAATATAGATTTCACTATCGGCAGGACTTTTACTTGAACAGTCCCATAGCTTGCCGGGCAGCCCCATACCATCGAGTGCACCCTTACGGAGCACGTTATCACGAGCCGCACGAGCTGCTTTACGAGCTCGGGCCGCCAGAAGTGCTTTCCCAACGATCTTCTTGGCAACTTCAGGGTTCTCCTCGAGGTAGTAACTGAAATATTCGTTCATGACTTGTTCGACATAACGACGAACCTCTGGATTGCCAAGTTTATTTTTGGTTTGACCTTCAAATTGAGGATCAGGTAATTTTACCAAAATGATTGCTGTCAAACCTTCGCGAATATCATCGCCAGTAAGGTTGTCTTCTTTTTCTTTTAGTAAGCTGTTTTTACGAGCATAGTCATTAATAACACGGGTTAATGCAGTTCGAAAGCCCACTAGGTGCGTCCCGCCGTCTGGCGTAAGGACGTTATTAGCGAACGGCTTCACCATTTCAACAAATGTATCATTATATTGAACGGCGATTTCTACCATTGAATCTTCAACTTGCTTTTCAACATAAAATACATTGTCTGAAACAACATCTTTACCAATATTGAGGTGTTTTACGTAGCTTTGAATACCGCCCTCGAAGTAAAATGCGGCCCTCTCGTTGGTGCGCTTATCGACAACGGCAACATAGACGCCTTTTGTGAGGTATGCTTGGTGGCGAAGATAGTCTACAACCCATTTGTAATCGAATGTAACAGTTTCTTTAAAGATAGTGTCATCTGGGTAAAATGTGATGCTAGTACCGTTTGGACGGTCGGTAGGTCCAACCTTTTTAAATGGCACTTTTACCCCGCCACGTTCGAATTCTATGCGATAAAGCTGACCCTTTTGGACAACTTCGGCAATCATAAGGGTCGATAGTGCGTTAACGACGCTTGAGCCTACTCCGTGAAGCCCTGATGACACCTTGTACCCACCGCCACCAAACTTACCACCAGCGTGGAGAACCGTTAATACGGTTTCAAGCGTTGAAAGGCCGGTTTTGGGGTGCTTATCAACAGGAATACCACGGCCATTATCGGTAATTGTAATACCGCCATCATCGAGAATAGTGATATCGACCCGGCTTGCGTAGCCCGCAATTGCTTCGTCGATTGAGTTGTCGGCGATTTCTTTTATAAGGTGGTGAACGCCATCATACCCAGTGCTACCAATGTACATGCCGGGGCGCTTACGAACAGGTTCAAGACCCTCAAGAACCTGAATCTGCGAACCATCATAAGTATTGTCTGTTTTTTGTGCCATTTCTAACCTTATCTCCCCCGATATCTGACTATCTATCCGACTATTTGGACGCCCACCGACGTTGTTATATCTGGTAAATATTGTATCACACTTTTATAATGGCGTCACTACCTCATAAAGTGAACAAAAAAATTATCATTAATTCTATTGTATTGAACATATTTCTTATGCTAATATTTGTATAGAGGTAAATCGCCTACATTAAAATAAACCACATATTATGTTTAAAAAGATCGTCTCGCAGCTCTCTTTTAGCCCAGCACTTGTTGGGCAACTTGGCTTTTATGCAAAGCGGCTTCGTAAAGAACAGGCCACTCGCCGCCTTGGTCTGGTATTTGTTGCACTCGCTCTCGTCGTTCAAGGTCTAGTAGTGTTCCAGCCGCCTCAGGCGGCCAACGCAGCAAACTCAAACGACTTCATCCCTGGAGGGCTCGGCACTGGCTCAAGCCGTTCAATCAATAACTTCCTCAATCCATACGACAAAAACGAACGCCACATGAAAGACATCATGAATTACGCCGGTATTACACGGGCAGAAATCGTGGCCGCTAAATACAGTACCTTTAAAGTTGGCACCAAAAAGAGTTACGGCTTTGAAAACCGTGCTGGCTCAACTGCCGTATCAATTACTGCCAATGGTAAAAAAGTCACTACAATATATGGTCGACCAATGACCGTTTGGGGCTACAGCAAAAGTACCGACATTTACGCTTACGTTGGTCACTCTAAAGTAGCTGGTTGGTTCGCCATCATGCAGGTATGTGGCAACCTGGTCACCGATGATATTCTAAAACCGCCAGTAGTACCAGAACCTGCACATATCGTTGCTTCAAAATCAGGCGTCAATGTCACCCAAGGTAGCGTAACCGCTAGCAGCGTCGCAGCAAGCATCAACGATACTATTTCATACACCGTTTCAGTGAAAAACACCGGCGGAACTGCCGCAACCGTCGCCATGAAAGACGACCTCAGCCAAGTAATGCAGTACGCCAGCCTTACCAATACTGGCGGAGGTACTTACAACGCTACCGACAAAACTCTTTCGTGGGGTTCAGTGGCGGTAAAGCCGGGGGCAACTATCAGCAAAACTTATACGGTTAAAATGAAATCAAGCCTCGTTAGCGCAACTACCGACTGTTCAATGAAAAATAATTTCTTTAGCAAGTCTGTGCTTGTGCCAGTTGCTTGTACTACCCCACCAGCAAACATTGTACTGTCAAAAACAGCCGTCAACACAACTCAAGGTAAGGTCGACGCAACAAGTGTCTCGGCAAAGGCCAGCGATCGTATATCGTTTACTCTTACCGCTGAAAATAAGGGTGGAACCGCCAAAGAATTCACCTTCGTAGATTCACTTAGCGATGCGCTCGAATACGCAAAACTAGTCGATAACGGTGGTGGCACCTTCGATGAACATGCCCAAAAGCTATCGTGGCCAACTGTCACACTCGAGCCAAAGCAAAAAGAAATTCGCACCTTCACCATGCAACTTCTCGCCGAGATTCCAGCAACCCCGCAAGGTATTAGTGATGCGAGCTCATACGACTGTCGTATCGAAAACACGTTCTTTGAGGCCAGCGTTATTATCCCTGTCACCTGCCCAACACCTAAAGTTATTGAAGAGGTCGTGCCAGAGTTACCACATACTGGCCCAACCGAAAATATGCTCTTCGCTGGTATTGTACTTGCTGTTGTTGCCTACTTCTACTTCCGCTCTCGCCAACTCGGCACCGAAGTTCGCTTAATTCGTCGTGATATTAATGGAGGAGCTATCTAATGGGTGCGGAAGAATTCCACGGCGCTGGGTCAGAACAACAAAAGCTAGACAACAAAGAGCTCAGCCCCGAGCAGCTCGAGAGCTACCTCAAGGCCGAGGCGGCCGTTGAGCGAGCCGCCGAACACAGTAATGTTGAAAGTGGCGAGAAGTCCGAACAAGATGCTCGTATCGAAGCGCTCAAAGAAGCTGTCAGCGTTGAGTCGGGCAGTGCCGAAAAGAAGGCCAGAGGGGGCAACGGTGTCGCACCAAAGCGTCGCCACGGCACGGTTAGCAAGAAAGAAAAGGACGCCAGCTACAAGAAACACATGAAACAGGTACAAAGCGAGCTGTCGCCTACTAGTCGGGTATTTAGTAAGGTTATTCACGCCCCTGTTATCGAGAAGTCAAGTGAAATAATAGGTTCAACAGTTGCTCGACCAAATGCTATCCTATCTGGGGCCGTTGTGGCATTCTTCGCCGTGTTGCTTGTCTATCTTGTCTCAAAATATTATGGCTACCCACTTTCGGGCTTTGAAAGTATCGGTGCCTTTATCGTAGGATGGACACTTGGCATTTTGTATGATTTTTTCAAGGTAATGATTACTGGTAAAAAAGCCTAACATCGACTTATAGCAAGGGGCGGCGCTTAGTCGCCTCCTTTTTTATCTTAATTTAACCGATACGCCATCATTGTTGCCAGCGCCCGTATCACGAATATGGAGTTTTTCAGGCTCCGAAGATGGTTGTGACGTACTTGGTGGTTGCAGTGGCGGTGTAGCCGCTGGAGACTGTGGATTACCTTGTTGTGGCTTCGATGACTTCGGTGGCGATTGACTAATAATCTGCTGACGCTTTGCAAGCCATTCATCAAGAAATGATGGCGGTGCAGCTGGGACGACTGTGGCTGGACGCTGTTGTGGTGCGCCCACAGCCCCGCTCGATGACCCCGCAGGCATTCCGCTTGCTCCAGGCACCACTCCAGGACCTCCTGACTTAAAGGCCGCCATACGCTCTTCCTGAGCCTTCTTGAGGGCTTCCATCTTCTGGCGCTTCATCTCGTCGCCGATACTCATGCGTTTAAAGAACAGCTGCTCAACCTCGGCTCGTGGACGGCCGTATTTCGTAGCAGATAGGCGCTTCAGGGCATCACGCAGCTGCGGGTTCGACTGCCCAAGCGGCGGCAATAGCGACATACTAAATGCTGCCGACGGCACGTCTTGAATCATAACCGAAGCGATGGTCTGGAAATTAGGCATACGAGTGAGGTCTTCGACATCAAAAGTTGGCGTAAACTTCTTTACCAAGATTTCGGCATCAGTAATACCAATACGACCACTAATAACCGTACCGATATTACCTAAAATGGCTTCACGAATTTGGTCGGTCAGCTGAGTCATAAACTGGTTGGCCAAAATTAGGCTCAGGCGGTACTTTCGTGCCTCGGAGAGAATAGTTGCGAAGCTGTCCGTTGCAAAGTTCTGGAACTCATCCACGTACAAGCTAAAGTCTTGGCGCTGATCTTCGGGCATATCGGCACGACCCATGGCTGCGGCGTTGAACTTCATCACAAAAATCATACCCAGAAGCTGTGAGTTCAATTCCCCGACTCGACCCTTTGAAAGATTGACGAGAAGGATTTTTTTGTTATCCATAATCTCACGCAGATTAAAGCCGCTCTTGGTTTGGCCGATGATATTTCGCATCATGTCATTCGCCAAAAAGGCACCGAATTTGCTGGCAAACCAACCAAGCATTTCGCCCTTCGCACTCTCGGTCGTCTGGGCCATTTCTTTATTCCAGAAGTCTAGTACCGTTTGGGTAGTAACGTACTTAATCTTTTCGTCGGCAAAAGCTTGATCGATAAATACCTGTTGAACATCAAGGAATGATGAACCATTAGGATCAGCCATAACAGTTAAGGCGGCGTTACGGAACCACGATTCAAAACGAGGGCCAATAATACCAGTGTGTCCTGGATCGTACAGCTTGTATAGCATGGCGATCGTCTCTTGGATGATAAAGTCACGCTGATCTTGGTTTTCAAACTCAAATAAGTTAAGCCCGATTGGCATGTCCATATCGCCCGGCGCAAAGTAAATGACGTCTTCGACACGCTCTTTTGGCACCATTCCGAGCAGTTCTTCAGCCGAATCGCCATGCGGGTCGATAAAGGCAAAACCACGTCCGTCCATCATATCTTGGTAGGCTAAGTTCTCAAGGAGCTTAGACTTACCAGTACCAGTTTGACCGATAATATAAGTGTGGCGACGGCGGTCTTTTTCACCAAGGCGAATTTGCTTCTTAACACCTCTAAACTCGTTGTACCCAAGTAAAAAACCCTCCTCCATGATTTGAGTCGGACCATCAACCTGCTTGGCCGCCTGGCGTTGCACCTGTGATGTTGGAATAGAGTTTTGGTTTGGTAGATGGAAAATAGTTGCAAGTTCAATAGTATTTAATATATTTGCATGAACCTCTTGTGGGAAAAAGCGAAAAATATATGCTGTGACAAATTCTTCAATATTTTTTGAGACAGCAAACTTAAAACCGTTATTTTGAGCGGAGTCGAACAATGAAAAGGCCGACACGACATTATTCATTAGTGCCTGCGACCGTGCAGCGGTATTAGATGATGCCACGACCCGAATTAGCGTCTCATATCCAGGATAGCGAGTTTTATCGTCAATCGCTTCAATTTGCGCCTGCTCAAAGCTACTGAGTTGCTTATCTTCCGCCTTCACCTCGCCCGCTTCAGGCGGCTTCCAAAGTGCCTCCATGATGCCATTCATCACCATTTTACTGCCACTTGGGACGCCCTTCTTCTTACGAATATCTTCAGAGAGTGCCTGAGCTGCCTTTGCCCACCCTTCGGCGGCCGGACGAATCAAAATTTGAATTCCGACACCATCCTCACGAGTTGCACCAGACAATGCATTTAAAAGCCCCCTAGTGGCATCTCGCTTTGTTTCTTGATACGTCGCAATTGGAAAGGCAAAATCTTTCTTTAATGTAAACTCACCTCCGATTGTGCCACTCATGCGTCCCGCTGGGTTAAAAATGTTACGTTCGCTGACTTCTTCCAAACGGGCCGACGGATATGCCGCTGCAACCGCCTGTTGAATAACATCGACCAACGATACCGGCACAACAGCATAGTAATGGACGAGACCTTCATGGGCAACAATCTCAAATGAGACATGGCGCTGGCCGTAAACCTTGCTCTTAAAACCTTTAGTGGCCGTACTGGCGATGATGTTATACATGACCTGAGCTTGGCTCAATACCTCTTCAGTAAGGTCACGCTCGTCACGGCCATTACCGTCAATATCAGAGCTAATTGGCGGAATGTGAATATAAAGAGGAACCATTTTGAGTCCACGCTCGTAGTTTTTAGCCTCACGAAGCACTTTGCGGTACTGAAGGAGGGCAAACCAAACCACCCCGCCGACAGCAAGGAGGATCACCATGACCGTCACAATACTTCCTAACACCTTCCCTATTCCCCTGTTTTACAATTTATTCGCCGGCGCCGACCACTTTACCGTACCGTTTATTTAGGTATTCTCGCTGTAGCTCGTTTACCTTTTGGGTACGCTGGTGGGGATCGTCCTTAGTCTGTTCGATAATTTCTTTAGCTTTATCAACCCATTCTTTTTCAATGACGTCTTCGTCAGCAGCCACCAATGGCGTCGCTGACATCGCTTGCCCCGTCGTCGGATTCTGAGGAGTGGCCGGTTGCGCCGCAGTCCCAGCTGCCGCAGCTGCTTGGGCCGAAACATCGGCAATACGAGCACCCGCTTCGGCTGCCTGTTCGACCTGCTCTTGGCCACGCTCAACCCCCGAGATAACTGGAGGGAGGTTTGGGACCACTTCAGGGCCAACCCGTGGCGCCGCCTGGGCCTGCTCGATGCCTGGAGTGGTATGAAGAGAGTTCTCTGGTTGCATGTTGTGATTATAGCAGATATACCCCCAATGAGCGAGAGAGCATAAGTATTATTTTTAGCGCAATCGTTTATTGATATATAGACAGGCAATCACCTCGAACATCACCACCAAAAGTACCTCGTAAACCCCAACCGACTGCACCGACTGCAAACCGATCAACATAACAGGTGCAGCAGCCAAGACGGTACTATAATAGTACGCACGTTTGAACTCAATTTTTGTCAGGGGTCGGGATAGCGTCATGTTCAAAGAGACCATCACGATAAACCGACTCATACCAAAAATAAAAAAGCTTATCGCACCCACAAAGGTAAGATAAGCTGTAATAAATATCACAAGAAGACCGAATGGACCGGCCTCGGCTGGCGGTACGAACGTCAGCACAAAGCTTAGCACGCAGAGGCTTGCTAATGAAATTGTTGCAATAATTCGTGGTAACATCCCTGTTATCATAGCATACTGCTTAAGATTTTACGCCCTTTCCAGTAGGCATTAATGGAGCCTTGGCAGTAACTCTATACGGTTAGGGTTGCAGCAAACGCCGCTGGAAATAAATATTGGGCGTGTGAACCGAAACCAGAGTACTGCCGAAGACTATCTGACCGCTCCGGGAAAACCCGGGGCAACCGTTTGCTCATAGCCCCTGTTCCCGATCCTCACGCCAAGTGTGGTACTGGCTTTACACTACTGTTGTGACTAGCCTGAAAGAGAGGCTTTATCCGGTGTAAAACAAGGATTTACTTGGCATGAGAATGGTACTAAGAGGACAAACGCTTTTGGGCGGAGCATCGGTGATGCCATCAACTAGCTGTGTAAAGCAAAGGTTTAAAAAATTTTAAATGTTTGTTTTATAGTGAGGAGATTCAAAGGTGCGTTACTCTTTAACAAAGTAATAAAAATCTCGACTCGATACTAGGAGACGTCACCGACTTTTCCGTCAAAAGTTGGTCATGTAACCAAAGGTGTTGAATTGTTAAGGTGTTTTTGTGGTGGCTTTTGTTGGTGCAATTTTTAAACGTTTGGACTGTTTTTGTTTTTGCTAAAAGCTTGTTTTTACTCTAGCATAAGCGGCTCATTTGGTCAATACTATAGCTATTGTTTAATGATGTAATATTTATAACAAAGCCCATACTTACCTATTTTCAATCTGTTACACACGTAATGTTGATATTATTGCAACGTTGTATATTTTATATAGTTTGCTACTTTAGACGCCGTGTCTATTTCTACAACGCAGGCCCAGTTGAAGATGAGTTATGGGCTGCGCCGTTCCATATCCAGTTTGCGCTATCACCGTCTGCATAGTTTTGCACGGTACCAGCTTTTGTCACCATAAATTCGTCAGTCCAAATAATATCACCCGCAACGACCGGTAGCCCATACGCTCCAACTTGCGTTGGATACATGTCTATAACCGCAGTATAGACGCCCGTTACTTTCACCCATGTATTTGCCGCCACTGCGACTGGCGCCGAACCACCACCCGTGTAGCTATTGTCGACAACCTTAGTAGCGTCAATCCAAGGTGATATCGTGCCGGCTTTTGTGCTATATATCCAGAATGACCATGCTAATTTCTCGCCAGCATTTACTCGCACGCCGTGATACGGCACGCGTGCTTCAGTACCAATTTGCCCCGTGCCAGTCACCTCTGTCTTAAGGGATGTAGAGCCATTGTGAGCTCTATCGGATGCAATTGTTCGGATAGAGCTGGCGACACTTCCGCCGGCGAAACCAAATGCCGTTGACGGTGAGCTACCCGATGCGTTAGGATCGAGCGCATAATTGGTAATCGGGCTATTACCATTTACTCCGTGGCCAGGACATCCACCGTCGATAACAGTTGAATTGCCACTTTGAATATATACCGATATACCGCTGGTTGATGATGTTAGACAGTAAACATCAGTGGTGGCGTTATAACTATATTGAAAGCTTGATTGCGTTGCTGGTTTTGATGTGACAAGATCGAGGCTTGCCGGGTACCGACCGTTGTCTGCCCTATATCTAGTTAGAGCCGACGCCATGCCCTGCGCATCGGCAGTTACGCCCTGCTTTCTGGCATTTTTTGTTACCGCCGAGTAAGACACTATGGTTAATGTGGCCAAAATGCCAATGACAACAATAACAATAACGATTTCCAAAATGGTAAAGCCAGCATGCTTTGACGTGCGCATTGCAGATATCATGTATGAAATTATAGCATAACCACTATATGGAGCGTGTGCGGCGTATCGGCAGGCGCTGTGGAAATACGTAGTATTTTTTACTAAAAAAATCTTTTAAAAAAGTATTGACGTAAGCACTATTGCGTCATATTATAGGGGTAGTTCCTGAGTAAAAAACTTATGCAGGGGCCAAAAACAAAAATCACCGCAAAACTCCACGAAATCGACCGTTCCTCGCAGGCGGTCGATTTATTTTGGCCTTAAATCGCCGCTGCCCGTCCCCCATTAGGCATACAAAAACCGCCCTAGCTGGGCGGTTAATTATCCAAACGTGGTGGAGCTGCCGGGTACTGCCCCCGGGTCCAAAAGGTAACCTGATATTCGTCTTCAAGCATAGCCCTATTTAAGGGTTTTAGGACTTCCCCCACCTAAAAATAAGGCAGAAAAAGCAGTGGCCGTCCCGCTGAGAATTGTCCAACCCCTCAGCAGCTGCCCTAAGTGGTTGTAAGAAACATAAATATAACACCGGCTCCCCTATGTTTCGTCAGAGAGATCGATGGTTACTAGCGATTAGGCAGCAACTGGCGCAAAAGCGAGTTGTGGGGCGAATGCCTTAGCAACTGCATCTTTTGCTTTTGCAACAAAGTTTGCAATTAAATAAACACCTTACGGGTGTGGATCGGCTTGCAGAATATCCTGTTAAAATCCTCTCGTCGAAGCTATATCAGCCCCACGTGTGCCTTTCATTATAACAGATTCACCCCTGTCACGCTAGTGGTTTAAAGGTTTCAATAAGTCGTGCGAAAAGTTCATGATGTTTTGCTGGTTTGAGGCGTAGACTATGCGGTATGGGTGGAGTGATTCGACATAAAGTAGCGCATGTTAGTTCGGGTGCCTTGGTTGGCTTTAACGGCGAGCTTATAGAGGTAGAGGCCGATCTAAAGGCGGGACTACCAAGCCTTCAGATTGTCGGCATGGGCAATAAAGCGATTGACGAGGCCCGCCAACGAGTACGAAGCGCCATTAACAATTCTCTACTCACCTTTCCAGCCAAAAAAATTACCGTTAATTTAGCACCGGCCGAGCTGCCCAAAGATGGCACTCACCTCGACGTGCCGATTGCATTAAGTATTTTGATTGCCAGCGGCCAACTAAAACAAACGGAGGTAGCAGATACTCTTTTTGTGGGTGAACTGGGATTAGATGGGTCAATTAGACCAATCAAGGGTGCTATCGTATTAGCTGAATTGGCACGGTCGCACGGCCTTAGGCGCATTGCTGTGCCCTCGCAGAACACCGCACAAGCCAGCTTAGTTGTAGGAATAGAGATTATCGGCGTTTCACATCTTAGCGAGCTCTACAGAAGCCTAAAAGGTGTTGCAGTTCTCATCCCCGCCAACCCGCCAATATCATCGCTCGCTATCGCCCCCACTCAGGTCATAACACTCGATTCAATTGTTGGGCACGAACATGCTAAACGGGCCCTTATCGTTGCCGCTGCGGGGCGTCACAATCTGTTATTATCTGGCTCACCAGGCGCCGGCAAAACATTACTGGCAAAAGCGCTCACCTCTTTGTTGCCTCCTCTCTCTCGACAAGAGTCAATCGAAGTCACCAAGCTTCATAGCCTAACTCATGAAGGCGGCCTCATACACGTGCATCCGCCACTACGATCACCCCATCATAGCGCCACTCTTACCTCAGTTATCGGTGGCGGTCTTCGACCAAGGCCGGGCGAGGTTAGCCTTGCTCATAAAGGTGTGCTATTTCTTGACGAGCTCCCCGAATATACAAGGGGTACGCTCGAAGCCCTCCGGCAGCCGTTAGAGGATAGAGTCATTACCCTCTCACGATTGTATGGGTATATTTCTTATCCAGCAGATATTCTTTTAGTGGCAACTATGAATCCGTGTCCGTGTGGCTATTTGGGCGACGAACATACTCCATGTCGTTGCTCGGCCACGCAAATCCAACACTATCAAAAAAGGGTCTCAGGGCCACTGCTAGATCGAATTGACCTGCGTTTAACGATAAAAAAGATAAATAATGAACAACTTTTTATTACAAATACGTTGAATAAAAATCAACAATCTAAGGTGTTAGAGAAAATTACAACGGCCAGAAAAGCACAAGCGTTACGCTATAAACGTAGTGACTATTACAATAGTCAAGCAAGCCTTGAAGAAGCTCGAACATTATTCAACGTCACTGATAATGCCACCCGCTTTCTACGTTCCGCCGGCAGCAAACTTCACCTCACATCGCGAGGATATATCCGAATTTTGCGAGTCGCTCGCACCATTGCCGACCTAGATAAATCAGACAACCTCGAAGAAAATCACATTGCCGAAGCACTCCAATACAGGCAATCCCTCAACACTAGCGATTAATCGCTACTACAAAAGTCTCCGCATTGACATCTCTCCCACCCCTTGTATTCACGCTTCAAATCTGCTAAAATAGCACCTGAGTAAAAGCTCGAAAACGGCCGACTTCAAAGAAATCGGCTGATTTTAGGTAAAGAAGGGATTAATTATCAACCAAAAAACTCGCATCAACGAGCAGATTCGTGCAAGCGAACTACGCGTTATCGGACAAGAAGGCGAACAACTTGGCATCCTCAGTCGTGCAGACGCACTGAAAGCCGCCGACGAAGCTGGACTTGATTTGGTTGAGATCTCCCCTAATGCCGACCCACCGGTTGCAAAAATCGTCGATTGGGGTAAATACCAGTACCAAAAGATGAAAGAGGCGCAGAAGAACCGCCGCAGCAACAAAGCAAGCGAACTCAAACAAATGCGTTTTGGGCTAAAAATTGGACAGGGCGACCTAGACATCAAGCTCCGCAAAGTACGTGAATTCCTGCAGGAGGGCCATAAAGTTCGTATCCAAATCTTCTACCGTGGTCGTGAAATGGCCCACAAAGAACTTGGTTACGAAATGATTAACAAAATCGGTACACTACTAGAGGAAGAAGCCGTGTTCGAGCATCAACCGGTTATGGCTGGCCGCAACTTAAGCGTCGTCATCCGGAAGAAATAAACCAGATTTACTCTGGCAAAATAAGGAGAATATCAATGCCAAAGCTGAAGACCCACAAGGGTACTGCAAAGCGAGTGAAGATTACCAAGACTGGTAAAGTTACTCGTCAGCGTGCGTTCGGCGCTCACCTTCTTGCAAAGAAGAGCAAAAGCCGCAAACGCCGCATCAACACAACCGCTACCGTTACTGGTGGCACCGCTAAAAATATTAAGCGAGCTCTGGGCGTCTAAGAGGACAGTCGGCTACAAGCCGGCAAACGTCCCGCCTACGACTATAAGGAGAACATAGACTATGCGAGTTAAGAAAAGCGTCCAAGCACGCAATCGCCACAAAAAAGTATTAGCCCAAGCTAAGGGTATGCAGCACAACCGCACCCGTAGCTTCCGTCTTGCCAAGCAAGCCGTCACTCGTGCTCTAGAGTATAGCTACCGAGACCGTCGCAACAAAAAGCGTGACCTTCGCAGCCTTTGGATCACCCGTATCAACGCTGCGGCACGTCTTGAAGGCACTACCTACGGTAAGTTGATCGCTGGCCTCAAAGCCAACAATATCGAAATCGACCGTAAGGCTTTGGCCGAGTTAGCTGTTTCTGAGCCACAAGCGTTCAAGGCTATTGTCAAAGCAGCTGTTAAGTAATTGATAAATCCTTATTAAAAAACACCTCTCATAATGGGAGGTGTTTTTATATAGCAGCCAGCCTGTACACAACACATCCGTTGGGTGTATTGCGGCATGCATGGCGCTAATATAAAAACACCCGTTTGGGTGTTTTTATATAGCAGCCAGCCTGTACACAACACATCCGTTGGGTGTATTGCGGCATGCATGGCGCTAATATAAAAACACCCGTTTGGGTGTTTTTATATAGCAGCCAGCCTGTAAGCCGGGTTTTGTCGAGGACGACCATCTATCTAGATGAGGCATTGCTGCCTCATTCAAGCGGGTATCGGCCAGCGAGCGGATCACTCTTTAATGCTGACCTCCTTGCAGCCGACAGGGTTTACCTTCTCCATGTGTCACCACATGACGCTGTGGGCTCTTACCCCACTCATTTCACCCTTACCTCCTAAGAGGCGGTTTTGTTTCTGTGGCACTTTCCCTAGGGTTACCCCCGGTCGCCGTTAGCGACTGTCGAATCCTATGCTGCCCGGACTTTCCTCTTGCACGTTTCAGTACAAGCGGTCGCCTAGCGGGCTGCCACTAGAATTATATCATGCCTAACCGTACGAGTAACGTTTGCATCGGTTATAATGCCCATTTACTAATGCGGTACGGCCACCTGGGACCACGGACTATATAATGTTTTCTCGCCAGCGACACGCACTCTAATTTGATATTCAAAATTTTGGCCAGCCGAAGAAGGTACGGCAAAGCTCGGATCCGTCCAGACGTACGATGTAGTATCAAATGGGATGCGGTGGCTATAAACACCGTCCGTACAGTTTAATCCAAGAGTGCAGTAGCTACCCCCGTCGGCAAGACGTCGATAGGTAAAATTCCTAGTAGGATTATTATTCGGTCCGGTTGGATTGCGTGTTTGTATCTCGTAGAATACCTCGCTCATTTTGGGAGTGAAGTTGGGTACCTGATCCCAAGACAACGTTACATTGGTATACCCAGCATTTGGCGTAACGGTAAAATGCGACACCGCCGGTATGTCTGCATCAAATTGAATTGGATTAGACACATTAAAAGGCGAAGACCACGGACTATATAATGTTTTCTCGCCAGCGACACGCACTCTAATTTGATATTCAAAATTTTGGCCAGCCGAAGAAGGTACGGCAAAGCTCGGATCCGTCCAGACGTACGATGTAGTATCAAATG
>Ga0222423_1000765_pt1 | contig 18233 bp, 15 predicted proteins | sample 3A0metagenome_FD_182472 | JGI IMG/M metagenome (GOLD analysis project Ga0222423, IMG submission 182472) | Enriched microbial communities from leaf-cutter ant dump, University of Wisconsin, Madison, United States - 3A0 (version 2) | ecosystem: Environmental > Terrestrial > Nest > Insects nest >...
ACCCCAACACCCCGGCACCCCAGCCACCCACCCCAGTTGCGGAACACCACGCGCTTCCGCGGAACACCACACCGCTCTGCGGAATGCCACGTCCCACGCCCCACCCTTGCGGAACACCACACGAACTTGCGGAACGTGGCTGATCCGGGCTGTTCCGCAAGTGCCACTCTCGGACCACCGTGTTCCGCAGAAGCATCGCGGTTGGTGGCTGGTCCGAGGCGACCCACAGACCAGTTGCGGAACGTGGCTGATCCGTGGTGTTCCGCAGAAGCCAGTTGCGAACATCGACGTTCCGCAGAGTGGTGTGGTGTTCCGCAACGGTGGGGGGTAGAAGCGGAGGGCCGCTCCCCGGGTGGGGGAGCGGCCCTCGGCGGTGGGACTCGGTGGTGCCGTGCCGTCAGCGCTGGGGGTGCGGTGCCGGTCAGCGCTCGATGGTCCGGTGCCGCTCAGCGCCGGGCGTTGCCCGCCGAGCCGAGCTGCTGCGCGGCCTCGACGATGCGGGCGGCCATGCCGGCCTCCGCGAGCTTGCCCCACGCGCGCGGGTCGTAGGCCTTCTTGTTGCCGACCTCGCCGTCGACCTTGAGGACGCCGTCGTAGTTGGTGAAGAAGTGGCCGGCGACGGGGCGCGAGAAAGCGTACTGCGTGTCGGTGTCGATGTTCATCTTGATGACACCGTTCGCGACGGCCTCGGCGATCTCCTCGGCCGTGGAGCCCGAGCCGCCGTGGAACACGAGGTCGAGGGGGTTCGCACGGCCCACCTCGGCGGCGACGGCGTCCTGGATCTCCTTGAGGAGCGCCGGGCGCAGCTTGACCGCACCGGGCTTGTAGACGCCGTGCACGTTGCCGAACGTCAGGGCCGTCAGGTAGCGGCCCTTCTCGCCGGCGCCGAGCGCGCGGACGGTCTTGAGGCCGTCCTCGGGGGTCGTGTAGAGCTTCTCGTTGATCTCGGCCTCGTGACCGTCCTCCTCGCCACCGACCACGCCGACCTCGATCTCGAGGATGGTGCGCGCGGCCTGCGAGAGCTCGAGGAGCTCGGCGGCGATGACGAGGTTCTCGTCGAGGGGGATGTCCGAGCCGTCGAACATGTGCGACTGGAACGTCGGGTTCTCCCCACGCTTGACCTGCTCGGCCTCGAGGGCGAGGAGCGGACGGACCCACGTGTCGAGGTTCGACTTGGTGCAGTGGTCGGTGTGCAGCGCGACCGTGATCGGGTAGCCCTTGGCGACCTCGGCGGCGTACGCAGCGAGCGCGAGGGAGCCGGCGACGCGGTCCTTGACCGTGGCACCCGAGGCGTACTCGGCACCGCCGACGGACACCTGGATGATGCCGTCCGACTCGGCCTCGGCGAAGCCCTGGAGAGCCGCAGTGAGGGTCTGCGACGACGTGACGTTGACGGCCGGGTAGGCGAACTTCCCGGACTTGGCCCGGTCGATCAGCTCGGCGTAGACCTCGGGGGTGGCGATGGCCATATCGGCATGCTCCTGCAAGACGAAGGGACGGGGGTTATACGGGTCAAGTCTGGCACGTCCCGGCAGGGTCACGGCGGGACGTCCCGCCCACGGGCACGTTCACCGGGTGACGCGCAGCCGCACCGTCACCGGCGGGCTCTTGGCGATCCGCGCGGTGCCGAGGAGACGCACGGTGATCGTGTGACGTCCGCGCGCGAGCCGCGGCAGGCGCACCGTGAGCTTGCCCCGCTGCGCGGCCTTGAGCTTGACGGTGCGCAGCGTCTTCTTGCCGTCGAGGATGCGCACCTTGCCCGTGGGACGCGCGAGGCCCGGCGTCGTGACCTTGACGACAAGCTTCGCCCGCGCGGACGCCTTGACCTTCTTCTTCGCGAGCCGCGCCTTCACGGTCGGGACGATCTTCGCGACCGTGACCTCGGTCGAGCTCGCGGACGCCGAGAACGTGTAGTCGGTGCGGCTCGCCGTGACGCGCACGCTGAGCCGCTTCCCGGCGTCGTCCGCGCGCACCGTGTACGACGACGACGTCGCCCCCGCGACCGGCACCCCGCCGCGCAGCCACTGGTACTCCAGGGCCGCGCCCGGCACGGGCCACGCCCCGCTCGTCGCGTGGAGCGTGCTCCCCACCTTCGCGGACCCGGCGACGACGGGCGCGGCCGTCGCCGCGAGCACGGGTCGGAACACCTTGACGCCGTTGAGGCCACCCACGAAGACCCGCCCGTCGGGGTGGACTCCCACCGCGAAGCTCCCCAGGACCTGCTCGGCCGGCGTGCGATCCTCGCCACCGATCGTCGCGAGGTGCTCGCCCTGTGCGCCCACGACGACGACGCCGATCTTCTCGGTCCGCGCGACGTAGACGCGGCCGGCGGCATCGACGGCGAGGCCCGCGGCGGAGCCCATGAGCTCGCGGTCGCCGACCTGCGCGATCGGCACCCCCTTCGACGTGTAGTGCGTCAGCAGTCCAGCGGCGTTGTCGCTCACCCACACGGACCCGCCGGGAGCCACCGCCACGCCCCACGGGGCGATGAACTGGCCGAGCGCGGGGTCCCCGCCGGCGCCACCGAACCAGCGGCTCCACACCGTCCCCGGCTCGGCGTGCTGGACGCGGTAGCCGAGCCGGTCCGTGACGTACAGGTCGCCGGCAGGGCTCGTCGCCACACCGAGCGGGTAGGTGACGTCGCGGGGCTCGTACCCGCTGTGGTACAGCGTGGAGACGTAGGACAGGTCCTCGAGGTCGCGGATCTTGACGCTCGCGTTCCCGGCGTCAGCGACGATCACCTGCCCGTCCCGGATCGCGATGCCGGCGGGCTGGTTGAACTGCGCGTCGCCGGCGCCCGGACCGCCCGCGAAGTCCACCGTCCGGCCGTCCGTGACGGCGATCCGGCCGCCCACGATGTCGGTCGCGAGGACGCGGTCGCCGTCGAAGGCGAACCCGCCGACGACGAGGGCGAGGTCGCCGCCCCAGGTGTCCCAGAGCTCGAAGGCCAAGGGTCTCACCCCGTTCGCCGCGGCGACGTTCCGGGCGGCCCCCGCGGTGGGCCCCGCCTCGGGCACCGGCGCGTCGGCCTCCGCGGGGAGTGCGAGGCCGGCGCCGCCGAGGCACAGCGCGGCGACCAGTGCGGTGATCCGTCGAAAGCTCATCGCTGCTCCCACAGGGTCGGGGGTCTGCGACGACGCTAGTGGCGCGATATCGCGGTTCGCACCACTTCCTCCCGTTTTTCACCCCACGTCGACGCGCGGGGTCACGGCGCTCGCCGCGTGCTGCACGATCCACGTGTGCATCGCGATCGCCGCGGCGGCCCCCGCGTTGATCGAGCGCGTGGAGCCGAACTGCGAGATGTGCAGCACGACGTCGGCCGCCGCGCGCACCTCGTCCGAGAGCCCCGGGCCCTCCTGGCCGAGCACGAGCACGCACGCGCGCGGCACGGCGCGCCCCTCGATCGGCAGCGATCCGGGCACGTTGTCGATCCCGATCACGGGCAAGGGGCCGCCGTCGGCCCCCGCCGTGGCCGCCCACGCGAGAAGGTGCCCGACGTCGGGGTGATGGTGCACGTGCTGGTAGCGGTCGGTGACCATCGCGCCGCGGCGGTTCCACCGTCGCCGGCCCACGATGTGCACGGCGGCGGCGTTGAACGCGTTCGCGGTGCGCACCACGGAGCCGATGTTGAGGTCGTGCCCCCAGTTCTCGATCGCGACGTGGAAAGGGTGACGGCGGGTGTCGAGGTCCGCGACGATCGCCTCGACGCTCCAGTAGCGGTAACGGTCGACGACGTTGCGGCGGTCACCGTGCTCGAGGAGCTCGGGGTCGAGGCGGGCGTCGTCGGGCCAGGCCGCGCGTCCCCCGGGCCACGGACCGACGCCGACGGGTTCGGTGCTGCTCACGCGACGATTGTCGCCCACGGCACGGCGCTCAGCGGCGCACGCGCACGGCCACGACCTTCGAGCGTGCCTTGGTGACCTGCGCGCTCGCCTTGAGCGTCACCGTGAGACGGTGCCTGCCGGAGGCCAGGCGCGGCAACCGCACCGTGACCTTCCCCCGCTGCGCGGCCCGGAGCGCGACCTTCGTGACCTTCCGGCCCTTGTCGCGCACCACGAGGGTCCCCGTCGGCCGAGCGAGGCCCGCGACCGTGACCTTCACCGTGAGCTTCGCCCGTGCCCCCGCGGCGACCTTCTTCTTCTTCGCGAGCTTCGCGGAGACCTTCGCCGCGAGCCGGTCGACCTTCACGGACGCGGAGCCGATCGAGACGGGAGCGGGGTAGTCGGCGCGCGACGCCGTCACGCGGACGCTGAGCGCGCGCCCGGCATCGGCGGCGACGACGCGGTACGTGGCCGACGTCGCCCCCGTGATCGCCACCGAGTCGCGCAGCCACTGGTAGGAGGTCGACACCCCGGGCACGGCCCACCTCGCCCCCGTGGCGGTGAGCGTGCCATCGAGCCGCGCCGAGCCGCTCACGCGCGGCGCCTCGGTCGCAGCGAGCACGGGCCGGAACGTCACGACGTCGGACCCGTCGCGGTTGCTGACCAGGACCGCGCCGTCGGACGCGACCGTCACGCCGAACGGTGCGTCGAGGTGGTCGCTCGCGAGGACTCCGAGGCTCGCGCCGTCCGGGGAGTACACGCGCACGACGCCGGCAGAGGCGTCGACGACGTACACGGACCCGTCCGGCCCGACGTCGATCCCTCCCGTGAACGCCGGCTCCGAGCCCGTCGCTACTGCCCAGTGCCGCACGTACGCGCCGTCGGCCGCGAACTTCGTGACCCGGGAGAGCGAGCGGTCCGCGACGTAGACCGCGCCGTCCGGGCCGACGGCGAGCCCCATCGGCCCGCGGAACTGCCCGGCGCCGTCCCCGTAGCCTCCCCAGCTGCGCAGGAACTCCCCCGTGCCCGAGAACTCCTGGACGCGCGCGTTGTTCAGCTCGAGCACGTAGACGTGGCCCGAGGGGCCCACGTCGATCGCGTCCGGAAAGTCGAGCTGTCCAGGCCAGCCGCCGAACGAGCCCCACGCCGTCGTGCTGCCCGGGGCCATCCGCACGATCCGATGGTTGCCCGAGTCCGCGACGTACAGCACGCCGTCGTCGCCGACGGCGACGTCCATCGGGCTGCTCAGCCCGGTCAGCGAGGACGACGGCATCTCCGTGGGGTTGAGCGTGTACGCGACGCCCGGCCCGTGCACCTCGATGCTGTGCGCGTCGACGTCCGCGACGTACACGATGCCCCCGACGGACTCCAGTCCCATCGGCATCATGAACCGCCCCGTGCCCGATCCGTGCTCGCCCCACGTCGAGACGTGCTCGAACCGGAGCGACCCCGGGATCGCCGTCGGACCGCCGGGCCGCGCCTCCGGTGCGAGCGGGGCCCCGATCGCGGGCGGCAGGGCGCCGAGCCCGGCCACCGAGAGGCTGACGACCGCGAAGAGCATGCGACGAAGGTTCATGGTTCCCGCCCGGGTCGACCGGCCGCCGCGAGCGCACGGCCACGTGGGGGCATCGTACGGTCGCGAGCGCACCAGAGAGGGGATCTGGCCGGGTTTTCACCCCGGTGGCACGCTCGCGCACCTTCACCGGGTCTCCACCCCGACGACGGGGCACCTCCCGCGCCCGGCCCTAGGCTTGCCGCGTGCTCTCCCACGCCCTCTCGCTCGCCGCCGCCGTGCCCGCGCTCGGCCCCGGCTTCCTCGACCCCGACACCCTCATCGCGTCGTTCGGGCCGTACGCGCTCGGTGGCGTGGTGCTCGTCGTCTTCATCGAGACGGGCCTGCTCTTCCCGTTCCTGCCGGGCGACTCGCTGCTGTTCACCGCCGGGATGCTCTCCGCCCAGGAGCAGATCACGGTCCCGATCTGGCTGCTGTGCCTCGTGCTGTTCGCGGCGGCCTTCGCGGGCGACCAGCTCGCCTACGTGATCGGCCGCAAGGCGGGGCCGCGCATCTTCAACCGGCCCGACTCGCGCTTCTTCAAGCAGTCCTACATCGAGATGACCAACGCGTACTTCGAGAAGTACGGCGGGCGCACCATCATCGTCGCGCGCTTCATCCCCTTCGTGCGGACGTACGCGCCCGTCGCCGCGGGCGTGGGGAAGATGAGCTACCGGCACTTCGTCTCCTACAACGTGGTCGGCGCGCTGCTGTGGGGCGTGGGGGTGACGCTGCTCGGGTACGCGCTCGGGAACGTGACGTTCATCCGCGAGAACATCGAGGTGCTGCTCGTCGCGATCGTGCTCGTGTCCGTGGTGCCGATCGGCATCGAGCTGTGGCGGGCCCGGCGGGCGCGCATCCGCGCGCTGCGCGAGTCCGAGACCACGGTCGACCCGTCCGCCGACCCGTCCGCACCCTCGGCCTGACGCGTCCGGACCGAGGTCCGACGGCGCGCTCCGGGCAGGGCGCTACCGTCGACGGGTGGCACGACGACGAGGACCCGGCTGGGTCCCCGACCAGCACGGCGCCTGGGCGATGCTCGCGGCACCTCTGCTCGTGGGGGTGGTGGGCGGCGACGCGCGCTGGCTGCACCTGCTGCTCGCGGCGGCATGGCTCGTCGCGTTCCTCACCTTCACCGCGACGGGGCTGTGGCTCAAGGCCCGACGCCGGCCACGCTACCGGCCGCCCGTGCGGGCCTACACGATCACGCTCGCGGTGCTCGGCGTCCCGTTGCTCGCGGCCGACCCCCTGCTCCTGTGGTGGGCGCCCGTGCTCGCACCGCTGCTCGCGATCGGGCTGTGGTGCTCGTGGACCCGGCGGGACCGCTCGCTGCTCAACGACGGCGTCACCCTGCTCGCCGGGTGCGCCATGACCGTCGTGGCATGGCGGCTCGGCTCGTTCCCGTTCGACGCCCCGGCGCCGGCGTGGACGTGGGCCGGGGTGCTGTGGGTGTACTTCTTCGGCACGGCGCTCTACGTCAGGACGATGATCCGCGAGCGCGGCAACCCGATGATGCTGCGGGTGTCGATCGGGTACCACGCCGTCGCGGCTCTCGTGTGCCTCGCCCTGGGGCTGCCGCGCGGCGGTGCGTGGGCGGACCCCGGCTCGGCCTCGTTCGGGTGGACGCCCTCGGCGCCGACGCTCGGCCTCGCGCCGGCGGTCTGGCTCGCTCTCGCCGCGCTCTTCGCGGTGCTCACGGTGCGGGCGTGGCTCGTGCCCGCGAGGTTCCCCGGGTCCACCCCGAAGCAGCTCGGCATCGGGGAGATGGTCGCCACGACCGCCGTCGTCGGCGTCTTCCTGCTGACCTAGGACGGGGAGTGCGCACCCTCGATGCTGAAGGGCCAGCGAGGTGTCGGGCGTGACGCGCCGGCCGAGCGATCGTTCCTGATCGAGAGGTCCTCAGCCCTGACCGAAGTCGACCGTGGGGGCGGCGCGGACGGCGGGGTCCTCCGTCTCGAAGTACTCGGCCTTCGCGAAGTGGAACATGTTCGCGATGAGGTTCGACGGGAACGTCTCGACCTTGGTGTTGAGCTCGCGCACGTTCGCGTTGTAGAAGCGGCGGCCCGCGGCGACGCGGTCCTCCGTGTTGGTCAGCTCGGACTGGAGCTGCTGGAAGTTCTCGCTCGCGCGCAGCTGCGGGTAGGCCTCGGCGACGGCGAACAGTCGACCGATCGCCTGCGTGAGGGCGTTCTCGTGCGCGGCCTGCTCGGCGGGGCCGGACGCGGGCCCGGACGCGAGGGCACGGGCCCGGCTGACCTCCTCGAACACGGCCTTCTCGTGGGCCGCGTAGCCCTTGACCGTCTCGACGAGGTTGGGGATGAGGTCGTGGCGGCGCTGGAGCTCGACGTCGATCTGTCGCCACGCCTCCTGCACCAGGTTCCGCAGCCGCACGAAGCCGTTGTAGGTCGCGATGGCCCAGCCGATCGGCAGCAGCACGATCACGAACAGCACCGCGAGGATGATCAGGATCTCCATCGCCTACCCCTTCGGTCCCGGGACGCCACCGGCGCCCGCGTGTGGATCGTATCCGTAGTCCTGCCAGACGTGACGGGGGACGAGGTCCACCGCGGCCGCCAGGCGCGCGAGCCGCGGGTGGAGGTCGGCCGTGTCGAGGCCGCCGTGGTGCCACGTCCACACGTCCGTGCCCTCGAAGCGGATCGGGTCGGACGGTCCTGAGTTCATGAACTCCATGAACCGGGGGTGCACGATGTCGTGCGCCGTCTTGAGGATCGAGGCCTCGACGCGCCAGCGCTTGTTGAACTCCTCGGACTCGAACTGGATGTCCTGCCCGCCGAAGAGCTTCGAGATCGTGGCACCGAGCCCTTCGTGGGTGATCTCCAGGTCCGGCAGGTAGGTGGGCAGCGCGAGCATCGCGACGGACAACGTCGTGGTGGAACGGCTCTTGCCGCTGCCCGTCGTGTACTGGTACTCGAAGGCCGCCGCGGTCCGGCCGCCGTAGTCACCCGTGAGCAGGTGCGGCACGCGCCTGGAGTCCCCCACGTTGAACGGCTGACCGCGCCACCGGCCCACGAGCTGGCGCGCGTCGGACTGGTACGTCCACCCGATCGAGGCGGCGAAGGCCACGAACGACTCACGCCGCGTGCGCTCCGCGTAGACGCCCCAGATGATCCCGCCGACGACGAGGACGGCGATCAGGAGGACGATCCACCCGCCCCCCGAGCCGCCGGACATCACAGGCCCAGGTCCGCCAAGGAGAAGATCGCGTGATAGCTCAGTCCCGCGGCCTCGACGACCTCGCGCGCGCCCGTGTCGCGGTCCACGATCACGGCCACGCCCGCGACGTCCGCTCCCGCCTCGCGCAGCGCCTCGACGGCCGTCATCACGGAACCCCCCGTGGTGGACGTGTCCTCGACCGCCACGACGCGCCGTCCCGCGACGTCCGGCCCCTCGATGCGCCGCTGCAGCCCGTGCGCCTTGCCCTCCTTGCGGACCACGAACGCGTCGAGGTCCTGCCCGCGCGACGCGGCGGCGTGCAGGAGCGCCGTCGCGACGGGGTCGGCCCCGAGGGTCAGCCCGCCCACGGCGTCCACCTCGCCCGCGCCGAGCCCCACCTCTTCGAGCAGGTCGAGCAGCACGTGCCCCACGAGCGGGGCGGCCCGGTGGTGCAGCGTGATGCGCCGCAGGTCCACGTAGTAGTCCGCCTCCTTGCCCGAGGACAAGGTCACCCGGCCGTGCACCACGGCGAGCTCGCGGATGAGGGCGAGCAGCTGCTCGCGCGGCGTCGGGGAGAAGGAGGCGTCACTCACGCCCCACAGGGTAGCGGCGGGAACCTGCTGCGTTCAGGACGGTTCGTGCCCGACGACGATCGCCCCGGGGGCCGCCGTCGGACCGCTCACTGCGCGCCGTCGGACCCCGACGCGCTCGACCCCGCGTCACCGGGCCCCGCGGCGCTCGCGAGGCGCGAGCGGTAGTTGCCGAGCGCGCGCACGGCCGTGCGCGGGAGCCCGCGCACGAGGCCCGCGGCGAGCTGGTAGCGCAGCGACGGCGTGGAGATGACCACGCCGCGGCGCACGTCCGCGAGGGCGGCCGCGACGACGTCGTCGGCGTTGAGCCATGCGAGCTCGGGCAGCGCGGACATGTCGATCCCGCCGCGCTCGTGGAACTCGGTGTGCACGAAGCCGGGCTGGAGCACCGTGGCCGTGACACCCGAGCCGCGCAGCTCCACCGCGAGGCCCTCGGTGAACGTGCGGACCCACGCCTTGTGCGCGGAGTACGGGCCCGAGGCCATGAGGGCGGCCACGGAGGAGACGTTGAGGATCGCCCCCCGCCCGCGCTCCCGCATCGCGTTCCCGGCCGCGTGCGAGAGCACGAGCACGGCGCGGACCATGACGGCGAGCGCCGCCTCCTCGTCCGCGACGTCCGCCGCGAGGAAGCTCGAGCTCGAGCCGAGGCCCGCGTTGTTGACGAGCAGGCCCACGGGACGCTCGGTGGCGCGCAACCGCTCGGCGACCCGCTCGACGTCCTCGCGCACCGTGAGGTCCGCGGGGAGCACCTCGGCGCGCACCCCCGCCGCCGCGTGGAGCTGCGCCGCGAGGCGCTCTAGCCGTTCGGCGTTGCGGGCGACGAGGACGACGTCGTGGCGGGCGGTGGCGAGCTGCCAGGCGAACTCGAGGCCCAGCCCGGCGCTCGCTCCCGTGATCAGTGCGGTGGCCATGGCGCCAGCCTAGTTGCGCCGGGGCGGCCGGGGCAGGAGGCGTCCGGGTCGGGTGCGGGCTCGGGAGCGGCGCGTCGCCGACGGCGGTCTCCCCGGGGACCGTCGTCGGCCCACGCCCTGCGCACGAGGCGGGTAGCGTGCGGATGTGCGTATCGCGACGTGGAACATCAACTCGATCAGGGCGCGGGTGGACCGCGCGGTGGGCTTCCTCGAGCGGGCGGACGTGGACGTCCTGGCCCTCCAGGAGACCAAGTGCACGCCCGAGCAGTTCCCGTTCGCGCCGTTCGAGGCGGCGGGGTACGAGGTGGCCGCGTGGGGGCTCGACCAGTGGAACGGCGTGGCGATCGCCTCCCGCGTGGGCCTCGAGGACGTGCGCGAGGGCTTTGCGGCCCAGCCCGCGTTCGGCAAGTCGGGCGACCCGGTGGTCGAGGCGCGTGCCCTCGGCGCCCGGTGCGCGGGCGTGGACGTGTGGAGCCTGTACGTGCCGCACGGCCGTGCGCTCGACGACCCCCACTACGCCTACAAGCTCGAGTGGCTCGAGAAGCTGCGGCTCGACGCCGTGGGCTGGCTCGAGGTGGACCCCACCGCGCAGGTCGCGCTGCTGGGCGACTGGAACGTGGCCCCCCTGGACACCGACGTGTGGGACGTGGCCGTGTTCGAGGGCGCCACGCACGTCTCCGCCCCCGAGCGCGCGGCGTTCACCGCGTTCGCCGACGCCGGGTACACCGAGGTCTCGCGCCGGTTCATCCCCGACGAGCGCCGCTACACGTACTGGGACTACCAGCAGCTGCGCTTCCCCAAGAACGAGGGCCTGCGCATCGACTTCGCCTACACCTCCCCCGCGCTCACCGCGCGCGTCACGGGTGTGACGATCGACCGTGACGAGCGCAAGGGCAAGGGCGCCTCGGACCACGTGCCCGTGATCCTGGACCTCGCGGACTGAGCGCGGCGGTCCCGTGAGCCACGACGACTTCGAGTACCCCGAGGAGGCGTTCCACGCCGGCACGTGGGAGGTCGCGCCGCCGCGCCGCAACCTGCGCCGGTTGCGGGTCGTGGGGGCGGTCGTGGTCGTGGCGCTGCTGCTGCTCGGCGGCGGGGCGGCGTGGCTCGGGCTCGTGCTCAACAACCGGCTCGCCGCACCGCTCGGCCTCGAGGTGGGTTCGCCGCGCAACGCCGCGGCCGTCCAGCTCGTCACGGGCCACTGCGTGGCCGAGCTGCCCGACGACGGCAACGTCACGACCGTGCGCGTGGTGCCGTGCGACCACGAGCACGCCGCGCAGGTCTACTCGCAGTACGCGTTCGAGGAGGACGCGGTATGGCCGGGCCAGGCGGACGCGCACACGCAGGTGGCCGGGGCGTGCCAGCTCACGGCCGAGCTCCAGGACGCCGGCGTCAGGGTGGTGACGTGGGCGCCCACGCCGTCGTCGTGGCAGCGCGGTGACCGCACGGGCCTGTGCCTCGCCGTCCTGCCCGCCCCCTCGACCGACTCCCTCTTCGCCCCCGGCACCCTGGGCACCTGACCCCACCCCGCCCCTGCCCGTGTGCCGCCCCTGCCCTTGCCCGTCCCCACCGCTGCCCCAGCCCCCGCCCCACCCGACCCCCGCCCCCACGTTGCGGAACACCACGGTCCGAAAACCCCGGTTGCGGAACACCACGGACCAGCCACGTTCCGCAACTCGGTGGGGTGTTCCGCAACCCGGTGGGGCGTTCCGCAACTCGGTGGGGCGTTCCGCAGCGGGTTATTCGTGGGGGTAGCGGACTCCGAGGGTGGCGCGGGCCGCGTCGGCCACCTCGAGGATCTCGAGGGTCTCGGCGAGCGGCTGGAGCGGTGACTCCGTGCGCCCCTCAGCCACGAAGCGCGCGAGCGCGGCCGCCTGGAACGCGAGGCCGTCGAGGTCGACGATCCGGTTCTCGTCCCACGTCACAGTCTCCGTGCCGCGCGTGAGCGTCAGCGGCCCGGGCGCGTAGAACTTGTGGCCCAGCGCCACGCGCGCGAGCGAACCGGACACGGTGGCCGTCTGGGGCGTCTCCGCGAGCATCGTGGTGAACAGGGCGGCGTGCAGGTGGCCGACGGCGATCTGCAGGGAGACCTGCGCGTCCACGCCGGTCGGGGCCAGCGCGCCGGCGACCTGCAGACCGGCCCCGGCGGGGAGCGGCCCGGCGCCGGCGTGGCGCGCCACGAACGACGCGAAGGCGAGCGGGTACACCCCGAGGTCCAGGAGCACGCCCCCGGCGAGCGCGGGGTCGAGGAGCCGGTGGGTGGGCGGGACCTGCGCGCGCGACCCGAAGTCCGCCTCGACGCGATGGACGTCCCCGAGTGCGCCGTCGTCGAGCAGCTGACGCAGCACGTCGACGTGCGGCAGGTAGCGCGACCACATGGCCTCCATGACGAGGACCCCCGCGGCGCGCCCGGCCGCGATCACCTCGCGCGCCTCGGCGGCGTTGCGCGTGAAGGCCTTCTCGACCAGCACGTGCTTGCCCGCGGCGATCGCGGCGAGGGCCTGCTCGCGGTGCTCGGAGTGCGGGGAGGCGACGTAGACCGCGTCCACCTCGCGGTCCGCGAGCACGGCCTCGTAGCCCTCGTGCGCGCGGGGGATCTCGAAGCGCGCCGCGAACTCCTCCGCGCGGGACGCCGAGCGCGAGCCCACCGCGACCACGCGCTGGGCGGTGTGCGTGTGCACGGCGCGCGCGAAGTTCGACGCGATCCAGCCGGGGGCGAGGATGCCCCAGCGCAGCGCGGGCGCGTCGGCGGGGTCCGGGTGGCGCGGGTGGGGCAGCGAGAGCGCGGTGGTCACGCGCACACTCTTGCAGTTCGGGGGCCGACGGCGGTCCCTGGCGACCGTCGTCGGACACGCGCAACGTTCGCCGCGCCCTGGACGCCTTCCACCCCTCAACCACCCCACCGCGCGCCGATCTGGTGACCGCGGTCACACGGTTCGTCGCGATAACGGAGGCAGAGTGTGAAGATCCCGTGAAGTCGTGACCTCACCGTGACTTTCGGTCCAGATCTGCTTAGCGTCGCTCTGCCGGGTCGAACCCTCCTCGACGCGGCCCGGGGCGGCATGCCGAGCACTGCCACCGCACCGGTTCTCCTTACCCGACGGCAGTGACGGGGGACCCAACTCCGGGCGCGCACGCGTCCTCGGGGTGAAGCCGGTCCTTCACAGGACGGCCGGAGCTACCTCGCTCCGAACCCGACAGCTCACCCCGCAGGCGCTCCACAGAGGTACACCCATGAACTCGAGCTCAGCTCTGCACGAGCCTGCCCAGGACCGTCGGGCACTCGTGCGCCGCGCATCGCTCACCGCCGTCGCGGCGGCGACCGCACTCACGCTGGTCCTCCCGACGGGCGCCACCGCGGCCCCCTCCACGACGGCCACCACCGTGACCGCGAACGTGACCACGGTCGCCGCCCCCGCCGCGGCCCTCACGACGACCACCTCCACGGTCAAGCCCAACCTCACGGTCAAGCGCTCCGACCCCCGTCAGGTCAAGGGCGAGACCCGCGTCAAGCTCACGATCCGCGCCGGGCTCAAGGGCAAGGCCGTCGCGGGCAAGGTGCGCATCGACATCAACGGCAAGCACGTCACGACGAAGAAGCTGACGAAGGGCAAGGCGAGCTACCGGCTCGCGAAGTCCCTGCGGCTCGGCAAGAAGAAGATCAAGGTCTCCTTCCTGCCCGCAGCGAGCACCACGAAGACGAGCGCCGGGACGGTCAGGCCGCTCGCCGGCACGGCGCGCACCGTGCGGGTCCGGGTCATCTCCCAGAGCAAGGCCCTGCGCGACGTGGCGCTGAAGTACGTGGGCGTGCGCTACCGCTACGGCGGCACGAGCCCCAGCACGGGCTTCGACTGCGCCGGCTTCGTGCGCTACGTCTACAAGAAGGCCGGCGTGGCAGACCTCCCGCGCAGCTCCTCGAGCCAGCGCTACGTCGGCAAGGTCGTCTCGCGCAAGAGGGCCAAGGTGGGCGACATCATCTGGACGCCCGGCCACGTGGGCATCTACCTGGGCGGCAGCAAGCAGATCGACGCCCCGCGCCCCGGCAAGACCATCCAGGTCCGCAAGATCTGGCAGAGCAACCCGGTGTTCATCAACCTGTAGCACCGCGGTCCCGGTCGACCCCGCAGCAGCCACGAGCCGCTGCGGGGTCGAATCGTTTCCACGCGCCGAGCCCGGCCGATAGCGTGGGCCGCGCGGACGCCGAGGTCCGCCGCGACGACGCAAAGGATGGCCAGCACCGTGAGCACCCCCGACCTCGCCCCCGACCTCGACCGGCTCGTCTCGGAGCTCTCCCTCGAGGAGAAGGTCGCCCTGACGACGGGTGCGTCGGCGTGGACGAGCCTGGCCGTCGAGCGGCTCGGGGTCCCGTCGATCACCGTGACGGACGGCCCGCACGGCGTCCGCCTCGCGCAGCCGACCGCGGAGTTCGACCTCGCCGTGGCCGAGCCCGCCACGTGCTTCCCGACGGCGGCCACGCTCGGCTCGGCGTGGGACCTCGACCTCATGGAGCGCGTCGGCACGGCGCTCGGGGTGGAGTCGCGCGCGCTCGGGGTGGCCGTCCTGCTGGGCCCCGGCGCGAACATCAAGCGGCACCCGCTGTGCGGGCGCAACTTCGAGTACTTCTCCGAGGACCCGGTGCTCTCGGGCGACCTCGCGGCCGCGTTCATCCGTGGCGTGCAGTCGCAGGGAGTGGGCACGTCCCTCAAGCACTTCGCGGCGAACAACCAGGAGACGGACCGCATGCGCGTCTCCGCGCAGATCGACGAGCGCACGCTCCGCGAGATCTACCTCACGAGCTTCGAGCGGGCCGTCACGGGCGGCCGGCCGTACACCGTGATGTGCGCCTACAACCGCATCAACGGCACGTACGCCGCCGAGGACCGCTGGCTCCTCACCGAGGTGCTGCGCGACGAGTGGGGCTTCGACGGGCTCGTCGTCTCCGACTGGGGCGCCGCCCGCGACCGCGCGAAGTCCCTCGCGGCGGGTCTCGACTGGGCCATGCCGAACGCGACCTCCACGGACGCCGACGTCATCGAGGCCGTCCGCTCCGGCGCCCTCGCGCACGAGGACCTCGACACGTCGGTGCGCCGCGTGCTGCAGATGGTCGCGCGCACCCACGCCGCCGCCGCGACCCCGGTCGAGGTGGACGAGGACGCCCACCACGCGCTCGCCCGCGAGGCCGCCGCCGCGGGCACCGTGCTCCTCAAGAACGACGACGACGAGCACGGGCCGCTGCTCCCCCTCGGCGCGGACGGTCTCGCGGGGGCCGTCGTCGTCGGCGAGTTCGCCCGCTCCCCGCGCTACCAGGGTGCCGGCTCGTCCCTCGTCAACCCGACCCGGCTCGACGCCGCGCTCGACGCGCTGCGCGAGGCGGCGGGCGCGGACCTGCCGTTCGCGGCCGGGTTCTCCGTGCCCGGCCCGGGCGGCACGGACCCCGGGGCCGACGACGACGCCCTCGCGGCCGAGGCCGTCGAGCTGGCTCGCTGCGCGGGGACCGTCCTGCTGTTCCTGGGGCTGCCCGCGGTGGACGAGTCGGAGAGCTACGACCGCCCGCGGCTGGGCCTGCCGGACAACCAGGTGGCCCTGCTCGAGGCTGTCGCGGCCGTCAACCCGAACGTCGTCGTGGTGCTGTCGAACGGTTCGGCCGTGTCGATGCCGTGGGCGCACCGGGCGCGCGCGATCGTCGAGGTGTGGCTCGGCGGGCAGGCGGGCGGCTCCGCGATCGCCGACGTGCTGACCGGTGCCGTCGAGCCCGGCGGGCGCCTCACCGAGACCGTCCCGCTGCGGCTCGAGGACACGCCCGCGTTCGGCAGCTTCCCCGGCGAGGCGCACGAGGTCCGCTACGCCGAGGGGCTGCTCGTCGGGTACCGCTGGTACGACGCGCGGGCCATGGCCGTCGCGTTCCCCTTCGGCCACGGCCTCGGGTACACCACGTTCTCCTACGGCGAGGTGTCGGCGCGGGTGCGAGGCAGCGGGGCCGACGTCGAGATCGACGTGACCGTCACCGTGACGAACACCGGCACGCGGGCCGGTTCCGAGGTGGTCCAGGTCTACGTGGCCGACCCGGTCGCGACCGTCCAGCGACCCGAGCGCGAGCTGAAGGCCTTCGCCAAGGTGCGCCTCGAGCCGGGTGCCTCCCAGGAGGTGTCCGTCACGCTCAGCGGCCGCGACCTCGCCTACTGGCACCCGGTCCTGCACCGCTGGGCCGTCGAGGGCGGCGTGTTCGAGATCGCCGTGGGAGCGTCCTCGCGGGACCTGCGCGCGTCCGCCGTCGTGGACGTCGAGGGCGAGGACCTGCTGCTCCCGCTGACCATGGAGTCCTCGTTCGGGGAGTTCTACCACCACCCCGTCGCCGGGCCGCTCGTGCGGCCGTACCTCGAGCACTCGCCCGTCCCGATCGACGACCCGCAGCTGAGCTTCTTCCTCATGGAGTCGCAGGCCCAGACGCTCGCGACGTTCGGCATCCCCGGCTTCGACCGCGCCGCCCTCGCCCACCTCATCACCATCGCCAACACACCCCCCACCGCGAAGTAGCGCTTCAATCTGCGAAGTAGCGCCCGGGACCGCGAAGTAGCGGTCGAAACCGCGAAGTAGCGTCTGACGCCGCGAGGTAGAACGCGAGCGGAGCGAGGCCCACGCCGACCTCGGCGGCTCGCGTGCTACTTCGACGGCTCGGGTTCTACTTCGCGAGGTGAGGTTCTACTTCGCGAGCTCGACCGCTACTTCGCGAGGTGGGGTTCTACTTCGCGGGTTCGACCGCTACTTCGCGGGGGCGGGGGGCGGGCAGGCGGTGAGCTCGTAGAGGGTGGCCCGGCCGTCCGGGGTGGTGTCGACCTGCCGCAGGCCGACGAGGCGGTCAGGCGTCACGGGTGTGGTGAGGCCGGGCCAGTCCTCGGAGACCTTCGCGCCCTCGTCGACCGTGGTGACGTCCTGGTAGAAGTGCGTCACCCCGAGCTCGCGCACGGCCTCGCAGACCGCGGGCTCGGTGGCGAGCCGGTGGAAGCCGAAGCGCAAGGTGCGCTGGGCTGGCGACTGGTTGGACGGGTCGAGCTGGGGGAAGACGACGCGCCGCTGGGCGAGCGAGTACGCGAACGCCGCCCCGTTGGCCGGGTCGCCCAGGATCACGGCGTCGGCGGGCGTGGTCCGGTCGAGGCGCTCGATCAGGGCGAGCTCCTCGGCGGAGAGCATGGTGCCCCACTGGATCGGCTCGGGCAGGGTGTAGCGCCCGCCCCGCTCGGCCTTCCACGGCGCGGACCAGCCCACGGTCACGACGAGCGCGACGACGACGAGCACCACGGCGACCCCGACGTGCGGCGACCCGGCACGCAGCGCCCGAGCCACCCGCGCACCGGCGCGACGGACCAACGGGACGCGCGCATGAGCCCATCGCGCGGCGGCGAGCAGCCCGAACACGGCGAGCGGCGCGGCCACCACAGGAAGCACGGCGACGATGCGGGGCACCTGCGAGTACCACGGCCCGCCGAGGACGCGCAGCGGCCCGAGCCCGCCCGCCGCAGCCGCGGCGACCACCAGCACGGCCCCCGCGGACCACACGAGCCACCGCGCGCCCGCGAGCTCGCGGCGCCGGGCGACCACCACCGCACCGAGCACCACCAGGACCGCGAGCGGCCACAGCCCCGGCACGACGGGCGCCGTGGGCAGGTCGAAGAGCGCACGGTAGAGCGTCACGCCCACGAAGTCGTGGACGTCGTAGGTGTAGGAGGCGACGGCCCGCACGGCGGGGTTGGTCAGGACGAGGACGGCCCCGAGGAGGAACGCGAGCACGACGACGAAGCAGACGACGACGGCGGACCGGCGGCGACCCGTCACCCACCGGTGCCGCACCACCCGCACGAGCCGCAGCAGCACGGCGGGCGCGAGCACGAGCAGCAGCGAGAAGAGCCCCGCGCCGTGGGCGAACGCGACACCGGCCACCGCGGTGGCGAGGACCAGCGCGCTGACGCCCCACCGAGCACCCGAGCTCACGGCGAGCTCACCGGGCGCGGAGCGGACCGCGGCGCAGCACAGCGCGAGCGCCCCGGGGAGCACCGCGAGCGAGAGCCCGAGGGGGAACTGGGACAGCTCGACGAGGATCCGGCTCGGGAAGTGCCCGAACGCCGCCCCGAGCACGGGCGTCCACACGGCGAGGCTCCACGCGCCCCCCCGCCCGCCCAGGCCCGCTCCG
>Ga0222423_1000766_pt1 | contig 18195 bp, 13 predicted proteins | sample 3A0metagenome_FD_182472 | JGI IMG/M metagenome (GOLD analysis project Ga0222423, IMG submission 182472) | Enriched microbial communities from leaf-cutter ant dump, University of Wisconsin, Madison, United States - 3A0 (version 2) | ecosystem: Environmental > Terrestrial > Nest > Insects nest >...
GCGTCGACGCATCGTATGCAGTGGGGGCGCGCGTCTTTGGGGTGAGCGGTGCGGTAGCAGGTGGCTATGGGGGGACGGCCCGCGAAGCAGTCGTGGAGGCAGACGAATCGGACGGCTCGTTCTTGCGCTACGACACCGATGTGGCGATTGTGCTGAATGTTGAGCCCGATCACCTGGACTTTTACGGCAGCTTCGCGGCGGTGGAGGAGGCGTTCGTGCGCTTTGCCAGCGCCGCGCGGGTGGTCATTGCGTGTGCGGACGATCCAGGGGCGATGCGGGTCAGTGAGGCGGCTGCCGCCGCCGGTGCCCGGGTGATTCGCTATGGCACGAATCCGGAGACGGCTGATGTGGTAGTGACCGCATCGTCCCTGGTTCGGGGGGCATGGAATGCCCCTCTTGCGGTGCCAACGCCGGGATGGCACAACCGCTTGAACGCGGCAGCGGCGTGGGCCGCCGTGGTAGAGATGGGCGCCGATCCGGAGCGGGCCGCGGCAGCCGTGGCCACGTTTGGTGGCACGGGACGGCGGTTTGAATTGCGTGGTGAGGTGGGCGGTGTGCGGGTCGTGGACGACTATGCCCATCACCCGACGGAGGTTGCTGCCGTCATTGCGGCGGCCAGAGCCGCACACGAGGGACGTGTGGTGTTGGTGTTCCAGCCGGCGTTGTTTAGTCGCACTCAGGCATTGCACCGCGAGTTTGCCCAGGCGCTGTCGGCCGACAACGTCCACGTGATTTTGGCCCCGGTCCATGGCGACAGGGAGGACCCGATCCCAGGAGTGAACTCTGAGCTTATTGGTGACTTGATTCAGGTGGGGCAGGAGTCGACCTACGAGTTGGCGTCGTCGCTTGAGGATGCGGCGGCCCGTGCGGTGGCGATGGCTGAGCCGGGAGATCTGATCTTGACGGTTGGCTCGGGCACGGTGACCGAGGCCGCTGAGTGGATTTTGACCGGGCTGCGCGCACGCTATGCCTGAGCGGCGCCCGCCGGGGGCAGACAAACTGCGCCGCCAGGCGCGCCCACCGGCCAGGCGGATAGCGCCCACGCGCCAGGCGTCAGTGAGCGAGAACGAGCATCCGTCGCCTCCCGATTCACCACCTCCTCCTACGTCGCCTCCCGCGAGGTCGCGTGCGGCTACGTCGCGCGCCAGTGCGTGGCAGCCGGTGACGCCGTCGTCACGCACGCCTGAATCAGTGTCACTACGGATGCAGGAGAGGCTGGCAGAACGCCGGCGGACGCAGCGCAGGCGGACGGCGTCGCGGGGCGCGCGCGTGGCAGCAGTGGCTGCCGGGATTGTGGCGCTGGTGTGGGCGGTAGGGGCGTCCCCCTTGTTCGCACTCGATGCGCAGCGCATTGAGCTCAGCGGTGTGAGCGATGAGATCGACCCTGCGCAGGTAGATGACGTGCTTGCCTCGCACGTGGGTGCCTCCCTATTGACCCTGAATGTGCCGCATGTGGCCGATCAGTTGCGTGATGTGCCGGGGGTGCGCGACGCCACGGTTGAGCGGGTGTGGCCGCGAGGGCTGCGGGTGACCTTGGTGGCCAGGCAGCCGGTGGCGGCAATTGCGTCGGGTACGCAGTTCCTGCTGGTGGACGCCGACGCTGTTGACGTCGGTACGGTGGATGCGCTGCCGGATGGGTTGCCGTTACTTGACGTGCCGGTGGGGGATGCGCGCGTGCTTGATGCCGCGTTGGCGGTTATTCGTAGTTTGTCGCCTCAGGTGCTGGCGCGTGTGGAGGGCCTGGGCGCACAGACGGCGGACTCGGTGCACTTTGCGTTACGTGATGGTCCACGTGTGGAGTGGGGCAGTGCGGAGGATTCGGCGCTGAAGGCACAGGTCTTGGCGGTGCTGCTCGATAGCGGGCAGGCCGATGGGGTGACGGTGGTGGATGTGTCCGCCCCGACGTTGCCGATCACGCGTATTGAGGGCTGAGGCGCGCGGTTTTTGAGGCGACACGCGCGCCAATGCGCGCGGCGTGCCATGGCGCCGTTTACCGTCAAGGCAGGTCAACTTGACATAACTATAACCTTCAAGTTGAACGTTAATGTTGAAAGGGACTCCCCATGGCCACTCCGCACAACTACATCACGGCGATCAAGGTCGCCGGCGTCGGCGGCGGCGGCGTCAACGCCGTCAACCGCATGATCGAGGTGGGGCTCAAGGGTGCAGAATTCATCGCCATCAATACCGATGCCCAGGCACTGCTGATGTCCGACGCGGACGTCAAGCTCGCCATCGGTCGGGAAGTAACCCGTGGGCTGGGTGCGGGAGCCGACCCCGAGGTGGGCCGCAAGGCCGCCGAAGACCACGAAGAGGAAATCGCGGAAGCACTGCGCGGAGCCGACATGGTCTTTGTCACCGCCGGTGAAGGGGGCGGTACCGGCACGGGTGGCGCTCCCGTTGTGGCACGCATCGCCCGCTCACAAGGCGCCTTGACGGTGGGTGTGGTCACCCGCCCATTCACCTTTGAAGGACGCCGCCGCGCCGAACAGGCCGACAGCGGCATCGACCGATTGCGCGAAGAAGTCGACACGCTCATCGTCATCCCCAACGACCGGCTCCTTGACATTCAAGATGCCACCCTCAGCGTGCTGGGCGCCTTTGCCGCCGCCGACCAGGTGCTTCAAGGAGGCGTGCAGGGCATCACCGACCTCATCACTACGCCGGGACTGATCAACGTGGACTTCAACGACGTGAAGTCCGTGATGAAGGGCGCCGGAACTGCCCTCATGGGTGTGAGCTCAGCGCGCGGAGAAAACCGGGCGCTTGAAGCTGCCGAAGGTGCCATCGCCTCGCCATTGCTGGAAGCCTCGATCGAAGGAGCACACGGCGTGCTCTTGAGCGTGGCTGGTGGCTCCAACCTCGGTATCAAGGAAGTCGAGAGCGCAGCCCGGTTGGTGCGCGAGGCCGCCCACCCCGAAGCAAACATCATCTTTGGCACGGTCATTGATGACGCACTCGGTGACGAGCTACGCATCACGGTGATTGCCGCCGGCTTTGATGGAGGGCACCCACCCGTACGCAAGCACGCAGGTGCCCTGGGAACCGTGGATGGCGCGGCGCCCACGCCGGCCACCCCTGCCCTTGAACCCGTCGACGCCCCGGTCGAAGCCGACGTCATCTCACCCGACCACGTCTCGCCCAGCCACAGGGTGCCTGCCGCACCCGAGTCCGCGCTGGACACGTCGTTCAATATCTTGGGACGTGAGGACCGTCCCTCCCGCAAGGAACAGCGTCGTGAACTGGAGCCAGCCACGGACGCAATTCACGTAGGGCCCGCCTGGGGCGACGACGACGGCCTCGACGTACCCGACTTCCTCAAGTAGCGCGTGAACAATTCGTTCCTGCCCGTAGCGGCCCTCTTTACGGGGCGCTACCCGGGGGCGAGCCGCGCACCCTACGACGCCTTCAACCTGTCCGACGCTGTAGGGGATAGGCCCGAGTCCGTGGCCGCCAATCGGGATGCGCTCGCACAGCAGATGGGGGCACCCGTGGTGTTCATGCGCCCCGAACACGGGGCGACCGTGGTGTGGGTGGATGCGGCGGCGCTCCAGGACGCTCACCGTAACGAGATCCACCGTGACGACATCCACCGCGACACCATCGCCCAAGGGGACATCCTCATCACCACCACACCGGGGATTGCACTGGCGGCACTAGCGGCCGACTGCGTCCCCGTACTCATGCATGACGCCGCCAGCGGAGCCGTGGTTGCCGCGCACGTAGGCAGGCGAGGACTGATGGCCGGCGCAGTCGAGTCGGCCCTGGACGCGCTTGCCGGCCTACACGATGGGGACACACAGTGGTCCCATCACGTCAGTGTCGCCATCGGGCCAGCCATCTGCGGGCACTGTTACGAGGTACCCGACTCCCTCCACGATCAGGTCGTAGCCCGCCATCCGGCAGCGTCGGCCATCACGCAGTGGGGGAGCCCCGGACTGGACATCCGGTCCGCAATTGGCCAGGTGCTTGACCGGTGGACTTTTGCCAGCGTCGTCGTGGATGAACGCTGCACATATGAGGACGCCGGACTGTTTTCATTCCGTCGCGACCAGACATGTGGACGCCAGGCCGCAGTTGTGCGGTGCGAGGGTCCGCGACAGTGAGCACGATTGCGCGGCGTGTCGATACCGACTCGGCCCCACACGCACACCTACCGTTGATCGCAGCAGTATGTTCGAGGCCAGAGTGGAGACCAGCATGAGCGCGATGCGCAAGGCAATGCAGTACTTCGGGTTCGAGGTCGCCGATCGGGACGACTACGACTACGACTACGCCGACGAGGACCTTGCCCCCGTCACCAACCTGCACGACGTCTCGCACGTGCGTGAGCACCGTGACAGCCGCCCCCGCACCGAGGCCGTGCGTCACCAGGCAACCCCCCGGGGTTCCAGCGCTCCTGAACTGCGCCGAATTCAGACCATCAAACCGCGCACCTACTCCGATGCACGTGTCATTGGTGAGGCATTCCGCCAAGGCGTTCCGGTCATCATGAACCTGACCGAGATGCCGGAATCCGACGCCAAGCGCATGGTGGACTTCTCTGCGGGCCTCACCTTTGGCCTGGGCGGATCAATTGAACGAGTCACCACAGCAGTGTTCCTCCTGTCGCCCGCACACGTGGAGATTGCCGTTGACGTGGAGCCCGCGCCCGCACGCGACTCATTCTTTAGCGCCTAAGCAGTGCGCGGCGGGACTCGCCCTGCCTCCGTTACCCTGGTGTCGTGGCCTTTGCTCTTGACCTTGCGATGTTCGCGCTACTGCTTTTGACGCTGGTGCTGCTGGGTCGCGTGGTGTTGTCCTTTGTGTTCGCCTACGCGCGGGACTGGCACCCGCACGGGTTGAGCGCGCTGGCCGTTGAGTCCGTCTACACGAGCACCGACGTGCTCATCAAGCCAATTCGGCGGGTCTTCCCGCCGGTGCAATTGGGTGGACTCCGTTTTGATGTGGCGTTGCTGATCGTGTTTTTCGCGGTCGCGGCGCTGCGATTCTTCCTGGCCGTGTTGAGGACGTCGCTCTGACAGTGAGCAACGGACGACAGGAACTCAAGTCCCCGCCGATACGTAGAGGGGAATACGTGAACACTATCCAGACCCCGGCGAGCGCCCAGCGCCGCCCCGACCGCGCGGAGGGATGACACATGGCACTGCTCACCGCTGAGGACGTCCTCAACAAGGCGTTCCAGAAGACCCGGTACCGGGAAGGTTTCGACCAGGACGAGGTCGACGAGTTTCTCGATGAGGTTGCCGAAACCATCGCCGCGTTGACCGCCGAGCGTGACGAACTGCAGCGTCGCCTGGCTGCCGGTGGAGGCGCACCGGCAAGCGCCGCAGTGCCGCAGGTGCTACCGGAGAACGCGCTGATTGCTGCGGCGACCGACCCGAACCCGCCGTCGGCGACCTCGATGCTGTCCATGGCGCAGAAGCTTCACGACGACTACGTGCAGGCCGGAGAGGCGGCACGCGACAAGATCCTCGACGAGGCACGCGCCAAGGCCGAGGCGATCCTGGAACAGGCGCAAAAGGACGCACACTCGCGCTTGGGCTCCTTTGAGAGCGAGCGCGCCGACCTGGAGCGCTCCATTGACGACCTGCGCCGTTTTGAACGGGACTACCGCGGGCACCTGCGCAACTACTTGGAGAACCTGTTAGGTGACCTGGAGCACAGCGCCTCGCGTGAGAACGCGGCACATACGTCTGCCCCGCCTTCGGCCGACGCTATTGCGCAGCCGGTTGTTGCTGAGCCTGCTGTGGCGCCGCTGGCCGTGGCTGAGCCCTTTGCGGCAGAACCTGCCATTTCCGAGCCCGCTGGTGCAGAGCCTGTACCTGGGGTTGAGGCGGCGCAACCGGAGATCGCCGCCCCTTCCAGTGAAGCAATTGCCGGTGACCCGTTTATTAGTGACCCGATCAATTCCGTGCAGTCCACGCAGCCGTCGGACGCTACACCCGTTGCTAGCGACCCGTTCGCGCCGGTGGCACCGTGGGCAGATGTGACGCCAGGGTCGGACGTGACACCCGCCGCAGACGCGACGCTACCTGCTGACGAGACGGCGTCGGTGTCCGCAACGCCTGTACCGGGGACGTCGGCAACGCCGTACGCACCGTCGGAACCGTTCCCCACGCCAGCGTCGTCCACGCAGGCAACGTCGGCAACGCCGTACGCACCGTCGGAACCGTTCCCCACGCCAGCGCCGTCCACGCCAGCATCGTCCACACCTGCCGGTACGCCCTCCGCGCAGCCGTTCACTCAGCCCTGGGTGGGCACGCCCTACAGCGGGGTACAGCCGAACTTCCCCGCCGCAGACGCATCCGCGCCCACGGGCGCGCTCACGCCCTACGACAACCCGGCGCCCGGGACATCGGCACCGTTTGGGCAGGCAGCTGCCCCAGGTACTGACCAGGGCACAGAAGGTGACACCGGTGAGGGCGACGCAATGCCCCGGTGGAACTTCTGACCTATTCGGGCCGGGCGCCGCGTCGGGAGCACTACGCTCCGGGCGCGGCGCTTTGCCTTCGCCCGCGCATGCGACTACTCTCCTTCCGATACCCCGAGTGAGGACCAGATGACGAGCACCGAACTTCCCATCGTCAAGGTGGACCCGGCGAGCCTGAAGGCAGCCGACGCGAAGGCCATTGCCGTTCGCGAGGGCGACAGCCCATGGACGCTCGCAGAATTGCGTGAGGTCGTCACCGCACTCAACGACGAGGTTGAACGCCTGGTCGAGGAGTACCGCGCCAACGAAACCGATTTGGACGACCTGCTGCACACCTCAGAAGGCTCGGGCGACGACCAAGCCGACGCGGGATCGACTGCTCTGGAACGCGAGCAGGAGATGTCCATCGTCAACAACACCCGTGAACTGCTGCAGGAGACTGTCGACGCGTTGCGTCGTATTCAGGGCCACAGCTACGGCACCTGCATGTCCTGTAACGAAGGCATCGCGAAGGCGCGGTTGCAGGCATTCCCGCGCGCGACGCATTGCGTCGCCTGCAAGCAGCGCGAGGAGCGGCGTTGACCGTGCGGCCAGCTGTGTGGCTGGCCGCCGTCATCGTGGTAGCGCTGGATCTGTTTTCCAAGCAGTGGGCGCTTAATGCGCTAGAACCGGGGCACTCGCGCGCGCTCGTCGGTGACGTGCTGTCATTGCAGTTGGTATTCAACTCTGGTGCGGCGTTTTCGCTCGGGCGCGACCATACGTGGGTGATGACGTTGGTGGCGCTCGCGGTTACCGTGGGCATCCTGTGGTACGCGCGTGGGGCACGGACCCCGTGGTCGGTGGCGCTGGCGGGCGTGGCGCTGGGCGGCGCGATAGGGAACCTTATTGATCGCCTGCTACGTGCACCCGGGTTTGCGCGGGGGCATGTGGTGGACTTCCTCAAATACGGCGACTGGTTCATCGGCAACGTGGCCGACATCGCGATTGTGGGCGCTGCGGCCGTGTTCATGGTGCTCAGCATCTTTGGCCGTCACCTGCTGGTGGAACGTAGCCAGTCGTGAGTCAGACGCGCTACCTGCCGGTGCCCGATGCACTGGTGGGCGAACGCGCAGACGCGGCGCTGGCGCGGATGCTGGGGATCAGCCGTTCCAAGGCGGCTGGGGTGCTTGCCGACGGGGGAGTGTCGATGGATGGCGTCACCCTGGGCAAGTCTGACGCCCTGCGTGACGGAATCGTGGTGGTCGACTTGGGTGAGGACGGCCCCGCAGCACCCGAACCTGCAGTACCGGGTGGTCTGCCGGTGATCTATGAAGACGCCGACGTGGTGGTCATCGACAAGCCTGTTGGAGTTGCAGCTCATGCCTCGGTGGGATGGACCGGCCCCACTGTCACCGGCGGTCTAGCCGCGGCAGGTATCACCGTGGCGCAGGTAGGAGTTGCCGAGCGGTATGGCATCGTCCACCGGCTCGACGTGGGCACCTCAGGGCTGATGGTGGTCGCCAAGTCGGTGCCCGCGTATTCGGCGCTCAAGCGAGCGTTCAAGGAACGCACGGTGGAGAAGATCTACCACGCGGTGGCGCAGGGGCACCTGGAGCCGACGGCGGGCACCATTGATGCACCCATTGGGCGTCACCCCAGTGCTGATTACAAATTTGCAGTGGTCGATGGCGGTCGACCGTCGGTGACCCATTACGAAGTGCTGGAGATGATGCCGGGCGCCTCGTTGGTGGAGGTCCATCTGGAGACAGGGCGCACTCACCAAATTCGCGTCCACATGCAGGCAATACGACACCCGCTGGTGGGGGATATGACCTATGGAGCCGACCCGGTGATGGCACGCCGGGTAGGCCTGAGCCGCCAATGGCTCCATGCGCACGAACTGGCCTTTGAACATCCCACCCTGGGAGGTCAGGTGCGCGTCACGAGCTCTTACCCCGCGGACCTTGAGCATGCGTTGCAGGTGCTACGCGGCGCATAACTGCGGCCATGGTGTGCTTGCATGGCAGGGTGCCCGTCTTCGCCTGATGACGGGTTGCGCCCGTGGCTACGCTGACTAGATGAGCAACTTTCAGATCACTCAGATTGGTCCGCTGGACTCGTGGCATCAGCACGTGGGCGGGTTTCGTCCCGAGTCAACGCGCGCCGGCCGACGCGTCGTCGATCATGAATTGACCATGCAGTACATCGGCATGACCGCGAATGCCCTGGAACCGGGTCAGCAGGCGGGCTACTGGCATCGCCACGCGCGCGTCGAGGAGCTCTATGTGTTCCTTCAAGGCCGGGGCCAGATGGGCCTGGACGATGAGGTGGTGGACGTCGGACCGGGCACAGTGGTGCGTGTGGGTCAAGGTGTGTGGCGCACGTGGCGCGTGCATCCGGACTCCACGGAGCAGTTGCGGTGGCTGTGTGTTCGTGCCGGCGGGTCTGAGCTGCCTCACCTTCCGGACGACAGCGAGCGAGGCTCAGACCGGCCGATGCCCTGGTGACGCCATCCCCACCAGTCCCCTGGCAGTGCGTGAGGGCCGGTTTCGCCAGCGAAACCGGCCCTCACGCACTTCCAGGGGGTGGGGGTGGGGACGATGCGGCCCTCACGTACTGCTGGGGGGAGGTGAGGTGAGGGAGGCGAGGGCTTTGCGGATGCGTTGGGGACTTACTGTGCCCTGCGTGCCTAATTCTTGGGCAAACAGTGACACGCGCAACTCCTCGATCATCCACCGGACTGACTCCACCTGGGTACGCGTCGCCAAGTCGGGAACTTGAGCCATGATGGCATCACGTACGGATTCATACTCGGCGACAATTTCGCTTATCTGCCAGGAATGTTGCGTATCACGCGCCATTGCGGTTCCCGCTGCGCCGAGCCGTCGGCGCAGCGCCATCAGGTAACGCGGCACATGCCGCAGTTGCTCTACCGGCGTCGACGAGAGGAATCCATCCCCGGCCAGCGCCGCAGCCTGAGCGCGAATATCCGTGACGACCGCCAGCATGGCCATCGACGTTGCCCGACGTACCTCGGCGTCAAGCGCGCGGGCCTGCGTCAAAATCTCCACGGCAATCCCGGCAATGCGATGCACCTGGTCCTCAAGCTCCTGCTGCACTGCGCTACGCATCGCGCTGTACGCCGCGGCAGTGCGCACATCCCCAGCACCCGGCGTGAGTGCTGCGATGGCGGCCCACTGCATGTCCGCCACGAGCGCGTCGGTCGAGGCATACGGCGATGCTGCCAAAGCCAGCGCCTGCGCCGTGTTCCAACGGCTGGTGATCCGCTTTACCGGCAGCGCCAGCTCACTCAGCAGCAGGCGGCGCACTCCGCCAGGTGCTTCCATCTCACGCTCAGCCGCGCGGGCAAAGATGCGAAGCTCGGCCTGCCCGTGCGCATCGACGAGCCCGGGGTAGCCGCGTACCACCACGCTGCCGACGTTGCTGGACACGGCATCGGGGATCGCACCGTCAATCAGGGGCTGGCCGAGCACGGCAGTGGGCCACGTGGTCAGTGGCTCGGACGGAGCGGATGGCGCAGCCTGGCCGGACGACGCAGCCTGGCCGGACGACGCGGCAGCAGCATTCCCGCGCGCGGCCGACGGGCGCCCCGGGCTACCACTGGCCTTGTCGCCCCAGGTGCGGCGCCCCGATGCTGAATCCCGTCCACTCAACACGGCTGCGACCGCACGCTGTGCATTGGGCGCGAGCTCACGTTGCAGCCAGCCAAGATCGTTGCCCTCACGCACTACCCGTCCGCGCTCGTCCTCGACGCGGAAGGTCATGCGCAGATGCGGTGCGAGCCGTTCGTGCCACCCCTCCCAGGCCCGTGCAGGAATGTCGACGTCACGCAGCTCACGTGCGGCAGCCGTCACCAACGGCACCAGGCCGAGGGCCGGATCCGCAGCACGGGTGAGCTCGTCCCATGCCGGGGCATGTGCCTGAATCCAGGTCCCCATCCGCCGGGCCACATCAGGTGCAGGCACCAGCAACCGACGCACCGGCTTGGGCAATGCCCGAATCACGGCCGTGAGCAGCTCCTCCTGCAACCCTGGCACCAGCCACTCAAAGCCCTCGTCACGTAGCCGTGGTAGCACGGCCAACGGAATATGGAGCGTCAGTCCATCGGCCTGAGTACCAGGCTCGAACTGGTAGCTCAGCGGGAGCGTGAGGTCTCCTTGCTGCCACTGCTGCGGGAAGGCGGCGTCGTCCAGTACGTGGTCGTCCGGCAACAGATCGGCGATTGTCAGGTCAAGCAAGGTGGGCTTGTCGCGGCGCATCCCACGCCACCATCGGTCAAAGTGTGCGGCAGAAACCACCGTGTCAGGGATGCGGTCGTCATAGAAGGCAGCAAGCACGTCGTCATCGAGCAGGTCAGCGCTGCGCGAGCGGGCCTGCTGTTGCTGTGCCTGCGCCCGCACCGCCTGATTGCGCGCCCAAAAGCGGTGCACGGTGTCCCACTCGCCGTCCACCAGCGCGTGCCGAATGAACATGTCGCGGGCCTCGTCGGGCCGCACAGCAGCCCACAAAATGGTGCGGTCGGCCACGATCGGCACGCCATACAACAGAACCTTCTCGGTAGCGACGGCAGCGCCGCGTCGCTTGGACCAGCGCGGCTCAGAGTAGGTGCGTTTGACCAGGTTCGCGGCCAGTTCCTCGGCCCACTCGGGCTTGATAGCGGCCACATCACGTGCCCACAGCCGATGCGTCTCGACAAGTTCTGCGGCCATCACAAATCCGGGTGGCTTGCGGTACAGCACCGAGCCAGGGTTGATTGCAAAGCGCATCCCGCGAGCGCCGAGGTACTCGTTGGCTTGCTGCTTGCGGGCGCGGCGCATCGCGGTGGCACGGGCCTCGCCGCGCAGGTGAGCAAAAGACGACGCCTTGATATCGGTCGCCTCCTGGGACCCAATCTGTGACAGCAGTCCAGCCAGGATGCTGCGGTGGATTGCCTCCTCGTTCCAGGTGTGGGTGAGTTGGGCGGGCGCATCCTCGGGGCTAGGGCTAGGGCTAGGGCTGCGGTGGCGGGCAATGCGAATTCCCAGCGGTTTGGCTGCATCGCGTATTTGTTCCACAACGTCCTGCCACTCACGAACGCGCAGGTAATTGAGATGTTCCGCGCGCAGAAGACGCCGGAATGCGCTCCCAGACAGTGCCTTGCGTTGGGTGCGCAGGTACTGCCACAAATTGAGGTACGTGAGCAGGTCGGAGGTGGGATCCGCAAATCTCTTGTGGAATGCGTCGGCCGCGTCGCGCTGCTCGGTAGGCCGTTCGCGGGGATCCTGAATCGACAAGGCAGCGGCAATGATGGCGACCTCACTGGCGACGCCACGACGGTCCGCCTCGACAATCATGCGTGCCTGGCGCGGGTCAATGGGCAGGCGTGCCAGGGCGCGACCCACCCGTGTTAGCCGCAACGCTCCGCGCGAGGATGCCACGGCCCCCAACTCCTCGAGCAGCGTCACACCGTCACGGATGGCACGCGTGTCGGGTGGTTCCACAAAGGGGAACGCGGCCATGTCGTCGGCACTGGCGATCACGCCAACGGACACCATTTGCAACACGACCGCAGCCAGCGACGTGCGCAAAATCTCCGGCTCGGTGAACTCGGGACGTGCGGCAAAGTCGTCCTCGCTGTAGAGGCGAATGGCAATCCCGTCGGCAATCCGTCCCGCACGTCCGGCTCGTTGATTAGCGCTGGCCTGCGAGATGGGCTCGATGGGAAGGCGCTGCACCTTGGTGGCCTTGGAATAGCGGGAGATACGGGCCGTGCCGGGGTCCACCACATAGTGAATGCCCGGCACGGTCAGCGACGTCTCCGCCACGTTGGTTGCCAGCACGATGCGCCTGCCGGGGTGGGACTCGAAGACCCGGTGTTGCTGCGCCGCACTCAGGCGTGAATAGAGCGGTAACACGTCCACCGCCTGGGGGTGGCGGGGGTCGCGCACGCGCGCTCCCAGGTGGCCAGTCAGCGCGTCGGCCGCATCGCGGATTTCCCGCTCACCGGACAGGAACACCAAAATGTCGCCCGGTCCTTCGCGCATTAGTTCATCGCAGGCATCGACGATGCCGGTGAGCAGATCGCGGTCCGTGCCCGCACTCTGGCCTGCCAGTGGCCGGTAGCGCACCTGGACGGGATAGGTGCGGCCGGTGACCTCAATGATGGGGGCGGGATTTCCGGCGGCGTCGGCAAAGTGGGTCGCAAAGCGTTCGGAGTCAATGGTGGCCGAGGTGATGATGAGGTGTAGGTCCGGGCGCTGGGGTAGTAACCGGGTCAGGTAGCCCAACAAGAAGTCAATGGTGAGGCTGCGTTCGTGAGCCTCATCGATGATGAGCGTGTCGTAGGCGAGCAGGTGGGGGTCGTGTTGGATTTGCGCGAGCAAGATCCCGTCCGTCATCACCTTCACCAGCGTGTCCTCACTGGAGTGGTCGGTGAATCGCACCTGGTATCCCACCTGATTGCCTAATTCGACGCCCAGTTCTTGGGCCAGGCGCTGTGCCACGGCACGGGCGGCAATCCGGCGCGGCTGAGTGTGGCCAATCAGTCCGGCTCTGCCGCGACCTAACTCCAGGGCAATCTTGGGCAGCTGGGTGGTCTTGCCCGAACCCGTCTCTCCGGCCACGATCACCACCTGGTGGTCACGGATCGCCTGCGCAATGTCCTCACGCCGTGCAGTGACGGGCAGGTCTGCTGGGAAGGTGATGGGGGCAATCGTCACCGTCTCGCGGTGCGCCCGGGCGCGATCGAGACGACGTGACGCGGTGGACATCGCACCATTGTCTCGTGCCCGAGGCCGTCAGGAACGTCGGTGGTGCGGCCTAGAATCATCGTCATGTCGCGAGACTTCGTCCACCTCCATGTGCACACGGAGTACTCGATGCTCGACGGTGCGGCGCGCATCGGGGACCTCATGTCCAAAACGGCTCAGCTGGGCCAAAGCGCCATTGCCACCACCGACCACGGCTACTTGTTTGGTGCCTACGAGTTTTGGTCCAAGGCCACTGCGGCGGGCGTCAAGCCCGTCATTGGGCTGGAGGCCTATTTAACGCCGGGCACGGCGCGTGCTGATCGCACCCGGGTGAAATGGGGCCAGGAGGGCCAAGCGGGCGACGATGTCTCCTCCGGCGGGGCATACACCCACATGACGATGTGGGCCCGCGACACCGCGGGAATGCACAACCTGTTCCGGCTGGGCTCGTACGCGTCGCTCGAGGGCCACTTCTATAAGGCGCGCATGGACCGCGACCTACTCCAGCGGTACTCCTCGGGCATCATCGCCACCACCGGGTGCCCCTCGGGGGAAGTGCAAACCCGGCTGCGCCTGGGTCAGTATGAGGAGGCGCTCAAGGCCGCGCGCGAGTTCCAAGACATCTTTGGCCGCGATTCGTTCTACGTGGAGCTCATGGACCACGGGCTCAGCATTGAAAAGCGTGTGTTCGAGGATCTGATGCGCATCGCACGGGACATTGGCGCGCCGCTGGTGGCCACCAACGACCTGCACTACACCTCTAAAGAAGACGCGCATACGCATGAGGCGTTGCTGTGTGTCCAGTCAGGATCGGTGCTCAGCGAGCCCACCTATGACGACGGTGGCAAACGTTTTGCGTTCAACGGCAACGGCTATTACGTGAAGACTGCCGAGGAGATGTGGTCCATCTGGGGCGACTACCCTGAAGCGCTGACCAATACGGTTGCCATTGCCGAACAGTGCGAGGTGTCCTTCAACACCTCGGCGGACTACATGCCGCGCTTCACGTGCCCGCCCGGCGAGGACGAACACTCGTGGTTCGTCAAAGAAGTGCAACGTGGCTTGCATGAGCGCTTCGGCGAGCACATCCCCGCTCATGTCCAAGAGCGTGCCGACTTTGAGATCGAAGTCATTGCCGACAAGGGCTACCCCGGGTACTTCCTGGTGGTGGCGGACTTTGTCAAATGGGCCAAGGACAACGGGATCCGCGTGGGCCCGGGGCGCGGGTCAGGTGCTGGGTCCATGGCGGCCTACGCCATGCGCATCACCGACCTCGACCCGATTACGCACCAGCTGTATTTTGAGCGGTTCCTCAACCCGGAACGCGAATCCAAGCCGGACTTCGACATCGACTTTGACGAACGTCGTCGCGGTGAAGTGATCCGTTACGTCACCGAAAAGTACGGCGAAGGCAAGGTCGCCCAGATCGTCACCTACGGCACCATCAAAGCCAAGCAGGCCCTCAAAGATGCGGCGCGGGTGTTGGGTAAGCCGTATGCGCTGGGCGAGCAGCTCACCAAGTTGTACCCGGAACCGATCCAGGGTCGGGACATGCCGCTGTCGGCAGCTTTCGATCCGGACCATGACCGCTATCACGAAGGCGCGGACTTCCGGGCACTAATCGAGGCGGACCCAGAAGCGGCCGAGGTCACCGAATTGGCACGCGGCTTGGAGGGCCTCAAGCGGCAGTGGGGGGTCCACGCGGCCGGTGTGATCATGTCCTCCGACCCGCTGATCGACATCATCCCCATCATGCGGCGTGAGCAGGACGGCGCCATCATCACCCAATTCGACTACCCCACGTGTGAGTCGCTGGGTCTGGTGAAGATGGACTTCCTGGGCTTGCGCAATTTGACGATCCTGGACGATGCGCTGGACAACATCGTTGCCAACGGCAAGGAGCCGCTGGTTTTGGAGTCGCTACCGCTGGAAGACGAGGAGACGTTCGCTCTGCTGGCACGCGGCGACACCCTGGGAGTGTTCCAGCTCGATGGTGTGGCGATGCGGTCGCTACTACGTCAGATGCGACCGGACACCTTTGAAGACATCTCCGCGGTGCTGGCGCTGTATCGTCCGGGACCGATGGGTGCGAACTCGCATATCAACTATGCGGAACGCAAGAATGGACGCCAGAAGATCACCCCCATCCACCCCGAGCTGGAAGAGCCGCTACGCGAGGTGCTGGACATCACCTACGGGCTGATCGTCTACCAAGAACAGGTCCAGCGCATTGCCCAGGTGGTGGCTGGTTACACCCTGGGTGCGGCGGACTTGCTGCGCCGCGCTATGGGCAAGAAGAAGCGCGAAGTTCTGGAAAAGGAGTTCGTGCCCTTCAAGGACGGCATGCTGGAGCGCGGCTACTCGATGGAGGCCATTCAGGCGCTGTGGGACATCATGGTTCCGTTCGCGGACTACGCGTTCAACAAGGCGCACACGGCCGCCTACGGGGTGCTGTCGTTCTGGACCGCCTACCTCAAGGCCCACTATCCAACCGAGTTCATGGCGGCGCTGCTGACCTCAGTGGGTACCGACAAGGACAAGATGGCGTTGTACTTGTCCGAGTGTCGGCGCATGGGAATCACGGTGCTACCGCCCGATGTGAATGATTCGAACGCTTACTTCTCGGCCGTGGGTGCGGACATCCGCTTTGGATTGTCCGCCGTGCGCAACGTGGGCTCCAACGTAGTGGCCGAGATTCGCCGAACCCGACAGGAAAAGGGTCGCTTCACGTCGTTCCCTGACTTTCTGGAGAAGGTGCCGGCCTCGGTGTGTAACAAACGCACCATTGACTCGCTGGTGAAGGCAGGCGCCTTCGATTCCTTGGGGCACACCCGCCGGGCGCTTAACTCAATTCACGAGACGGCCGTGGACTCGGTGGTGGGAGTCAAACGTCAAGAGGCCACCGGTCAGTTCGACTTGTTTGGTTCCGACGTGGAGCTGGGTGGGGGAGTAAGCGTTCAGGTGCCCGCCATTGATGAGTGGGACAAAAAGACGCTGCTGAACCTGGAACGCGAAATGCTTGGCTTGTACGTGTCTGATCACCCGCTGTCGGGCCTGGATCACGTGCTGCGTTCCGAAGCAACTCACCAGATCATCAACGCAAACCCGGCCCACGGCGTCGGCGACAACGAACAAATTGTCTTGGCCGGGCTTATCACGCGAGTTGACCGCCGTATTGCCAAGTCGGGTAACGCATATGCCCTGGTGGTGCTGGAAGACATGACCGGCGATTGCGAAGTGTCCTTCTTTGCCAAGACATACGACACATATGCCCGCGACCTGGTCGAAGATGCCGTGGTCGCGATCAAGGTGCGCACCCGTGAACGTGGCGACGGCGGTATGCAGTATTCGGCTATGGAACTGCGTATCCCCAACATCAACGTGGTGGATAACGCTCCGGTGTCAATTACGGTGCCCTCGGCACGAGTCACCCCACCGCTGGTGGATGAGGTCAAGAGCATCCTGTCGGCGCACCCGGGGCCGGTGGAGGTGCGCATGGTGCTCACCGGAGGTGACAAGGACCTGGTGATGCGCCTGGGTGACCAGTTCCGGGTAGCGAAGTCGTCTGCGCTGTACGGCGATCTCAAGGCCGCGCTGGGGCCGAACTGCCTGAGTGCGTGATAGGCCCCACCTCCAACGCAGCTGCTCCCGCGGGTGGCTGGGGCCTGAAGGCTGGGCGGTAGGCTTCTGGCGTGCTCCGGACCATTGATGTGCGCGGTCAGAACCTCACCCCTGGACAGTTGCGGGCGGCGATGCCGCGCGCCCAGGTGGATGTGGCCGATGCGGCCGCTGCTGTCGCCCCTATCCTCGCCGACGTGCGTGCACGCGGAGAGGCGGCGTTGCGTGAATATGGCGAGCGTTTTGACGGTGGGTCAGCCCCGTCACTGCGGGTGGCGCCACAGCAGATCATGGCCGCGCTAGACGGACTTGACCCGGCGGTGCGAGCAGGCCTGGATGAGGCAATCAGTCGGGTGCGGGCCTTCCACCAGGCGACGGTTCCTCCGCCGGTGAGTGTTGACATTGCCCCGGGCGCCACCGTTAGCCAACGGTGGATTCCGGTGTCGCGCGTGGGCCTGTACGTGCCGGGTGGGCTTGCCGTGTATCCCTCATCAGTGGTGATGAATGTGGTCACCGCTCAAGCGGCAGGGGTGACCTCCATCGCGGTGGCTACACCGCCTCAGCGAGCCTTTGACTTTGGCGCCCACCCCACCATCCTGGCGGCGTGTGCCTTGCTGGGAGTAGACGAGGTGTACGTGGTGGGCGGGGCGCACGCCATTGCCATGCTCGCGTATGGGGCTCAGGCTACCGATGGCAGCGAACTGTGCGAGGGTGTGGACGTCATTACCGGGCCGGGAAACGTGTTTGTGGCCGCGGCAAAGCGCCTGGTCAACGGCACTGTTGGCATTGACGCGGAGGCAGGGCCCACCGAAATTGCTGTCATTGCCGACGAGGCCGCACACCCGGGATTTGTGGCCGCGGACTTGCTCAGCCAAGCCGAGCACGACCCGCTGGCCGGCTCGGTGCTCATCACCCACAGCCAGGCGCTCGCGGGTGCCGTGGTGCAGGAACTGACGGGGCTCGTTGAGGCGACAACGCATCGTGACCGGGCGGTGCAGGCGCTCAGTGGAGCGCAAAGTGCCGTGATCCTCACCGACGATGTGGACCAGTCGATTGCCGTGGCGAACGCTTACGGCGCCGAGCACTTGGAAATTCACACGGCCAACCCCCACGCGGTGGCAGACCAAATCCGCAACGCGGGCGCCATCTTTGTGGGGCCGTACAGCCCAGTCCCGCTGGGTGACTACCTGGCGGGCTCCAATCACGTGCTCCCCACAGGCGGCACGGCGCGCTTCGCGTCGGGGCTGAACGTGACGGCCTTCCTGCGTGCGGTCGCGGTCATTGATTACGACGCCGATGCGCTGGCCGCGGTGGGGGACAAGGTGGTTGCGTTGGCGGGTGCGGAGGACCTTCCCGCGCATGGTGAGGCGATTACTGCGCGGGTGAATGCGGCACGCCGTTAGCGCTCGGGGACCC
>Ga0222423_1000768_pt1 | contig 18138 bp, 14 predicted proteins | sample 3A0metagenome_FD_182472 | JGI IMG/M metagenome (GOLD analysis project Ga0222423, IMG submission 182472) | Enriched microbial communities from leaf-cutter ant dump, University of Wisconsin, Madison, United States - 3A0 (version 2) | ecosystem: Environmental > Terrestrial > Nest > Insects nest >...
GCGCGGTCCGCCGACCGACGACCCGGCGCAGGAACCGCGCGAGCCGCGCACCGGCCGCCGAGTCGGGGTCGAGCGCGACGACGACGTCGCCGCGCGTCCGCAGCGGGAGCGCGACCGCGTACCACGCACGCCGCACGGCACCGCGCCGCGGCCACGTCCGCACGATCGCCCCGGGCGGACCTGACGTCACCGCGCCGAGCCCGAGCACCTCGACGGCCAGCCCCACGCGCTGCAGCGCCGCGACCTCACGGTGCAGGCGCGCGTCGGCGACATCGTGACCCGAGGTCACGATGCTCACGTGAGGCCGCTCCGCGAGGTCGCCCATTCAGAGGTCTTCGAGCGTGAAGGCGGTCTCGCCGACCTCGAGGAAGCGCATGTAGGCGTCGCCGCACTCCTGCGGGGTGCCGCGCAGCATGAGGCGGCCCTCATGGATCCAGATGGCCTCGTTGCACAGCTCCCGGATCGAGGCGAGCGAGTGGCTCACGATGAACATCGCGCGCGCGGAGGACATGAGCTCGTCCATCTTCGCGGCGGCCTTGTTCTTGAACTTGGCGTCACCCGCGGAGAGAGCCTCGTCGATCAGCAGGATGTCCGGCTCCATGTGCACGGACACCGCAAAGGCAAGACGTCCCGCCATGCCGGCGGAGTAGGTGCGCAGGGGAAGGTCCATGAAGTCGCCGAGCTCGGCGAACTCCGCGATCTCGTCGGCACGCTCCGCGACCTGCGCACGCGTCAGGCCCTGTGCCAGCCCACCGAGCATGACGTTCTCGCGGCCTGACAGTGCGCCGTTGAACCCGACGCCGAGCGAGAGCAGCGAGCTGATCTCGCCGCGTACCTCGATCCGGCCGCTCGTGGGCGGGAGGACACCGGCGAGCGCACGCATCAGGGTGGACTTCCCGGCGCCGTTCGCACCGATGATGCCGAGCGACGTCCCCTCGGCCACGTCGAACGAGATCCCCTGCAGCGCATGGACCTCGCGCACCGCACGCTCGCCGCGACCGAAGCGCACGATCGCGCTCTTGATCGTCGGGACCTTCTCGAACGTCGTGCGGTACGTGATGGACAGGTCCTGCACGCTCACCACGGGTGGCGCGTCCGGGTCGCGGACCGAAGCGCGGTCCGTGTCGGGCTCGACCGGGGCCTGCTCGGCAGCGGCCTGCTCTGCAGGTGCATCGGGTGTCGTGGGCGTCGTGGGCACGGTCGCGGTCACCGGGACCTCCGTGGGCTCGGTCTCAGAGGCGGACAGCGAAATCACGCTCCCTCGACATGAAGACCAGCGAGCCGGCCACGGCCGCGACGACCGTCCACGCGGTCGCAGCCAGCCAGACCTTCGGCTCCGGGACCTCGGAGAGCAGCGCGAGCTCCGTCCAGCCACCGATGAGCGAGAACAGGGGGTTGCCGACGAGCATGAGGTGCGCGAACCGCTGCCCGTGGCCACCCAGGTCGTCGATGGTCCAGAGCACGGGTGACAGGTAGAGCCAGATGCGCGTGAAGAACGGCAGGAAGCTCGACGTGTCGCGGAAGTAGACCTGCAGCGTCGCCATGATCGCGGCGAGCCCGTACGAGAACACCGTGACCAGGAGGACGAACACGGCACCGAGGAGCATCTCGAGGCCCCACGGCTCGTCGGTGAACAGCTTGATGACGAGGAAGACCGGGACCGTCGGCAGGAACCGGAAGAAGGCCGTGCGGATCGCGGCGAGGGGCATGAGCAGGCGCGGGAACGCCATGTTCATGATGAGCCGTCCGCCACCGGTGACCGAGGTCGAGCCCTGCTGCAGCCCGCCGGAGACCAGCTGGAAGACGAACAGCCCGCACACGATGTGCGCCAGCCGCTCGATACCGCCCCCGTTGGGGTTGATGATCGAGACGAGCAGGTAGTACACGAGGGCCATCAGCAACGGGTTGAGCACGAGCCAGAGCTGACCGAACACCGTCTGCGTGTGGGCCGCTCGGATCCCTGAGCGGGAGAACTCGGCCGCGAAGGGCAGCCGGTGGCGCAGGTCCCGGAAGTACGGACCGAACTTGGGCAGGCCGGCGCGGTGCGGCTCGTACACCCGCAGCTCCGGGTCGCGACGGCGCGCGACGTCCTGGGTGGGCATGTCTGGTTCAGTCCTCCGCCGGGAGACGATGGTCACGTCCCTCGCCCGGGGCGGGGCGGGCGTCGGGGGACGATGTGGCCGGATCAGGATAGAGGACCGCCGTGTGCCCCTGACGCGGTAAGTCCCGCGCGCTGCGGCCGACCTTCCGGGCGACCCCGCGCAGGAAGCCGGAACCCCACGCGACGTGCATCGTCGCGACGACGAGGGGCAGCCGGACGCGGGCCGCGGGCCGCAGGTCGCGCCCCACCACGGCAGACGCGGCGACGACGCCGACGACGTACGCGGCAGGGACCGCGGCGGCGGCGACGAGCCACGTGGGTCCGGCGGTCGCGCCGACGACCGCGAGCGCCGCTCCCCCGACGATCCCGACGACCGCGGCGGGAGGTGTGAGGTACCGCAGGCCGGCGGTCTCGGGGTGGTGTCGCATCACCTGGCGCCGCCACTGGCCGCTGCGGAAGAACTGCCGGGCGAGGGCCCGCACGTCGCCGCGCGGCCGGTAGGTCACGGCGAGCCGCGGGTCGAACCAGACGACCTCGCCGGCCTCGCGCAGCCGGTGGTTGAGCTCCCAGTCCTGCGCGCGCACGAAGTGCTCGTCGTACCCGTCGACCCGCTCGAGCGCGTCGCGGCGGAACACCCCGAGGTAGACGGTGGGCGCCGGGCCGGCCGCCCCGCCGGTGTGGAACGACGCGGAACCGATTCCGATCGAGCTGCTCATCGCGCGTGCCACGGCCTCCTCGAAGGGCGTGGTGCCCACGGGGACCATGAGCCCGCCGACGTTCGCGGCGCCGGTCGCGAGCAGCGTCTCGACCGCGGCGGCGACGTACGACGCGTCGATCTCGCTGTGCCCGTCGACGCGCACGAGCACGTCGTGCCGGGCGGCGCGGATCGCGATGTTGAGGCCCGCGGGCGTGCGACCGGTCGGGTTGTCGACGACCCGCACGCGCGCGTCGCGCGCCGCGAGCTCGTCCGCGATCTCACGCGTGCGGTCCCGGCTGGGTCCGACGGCGACGACGACCTCGAGCTCGCCCGCGTAGTCCTGCGCGAGGACCTGCTCGACGGCTGCGGTGAGGTGACGCTCCTCGTCGCGCACGGTGAGGAACACCGTGACCGGCGGGAGGGCGGGCAGGCTGCGGTAGCCGTCGGCGTCCGACGGTCGGGGCGAGGGGGACATCGCGGACAAGGCTAGCCCAGGGCGAGTCCTTCACGAGCCCTCCACGGCACCCTCGCACGAGTGCCTGCGCGGGGTCGGCAGGCCCTCGTAGCGTCGGCCCGTGCCCGCCGACGTGCCTGCTCAGCCGAGCCTTCCGGACCCCCGGTCCGTCCCCCGCCACGCCCGCACGCCCCGCCGTGAGCACCGCGTGCTGCGCGGTCTCGCGCTCACCGCGCTCGCCGCGCTGGCGTTCGGCGCGGCGGCGGCTGCGGCGGTCGCGCACCGCCTCGACGCGAACGTCCACCACGTCGAGGTCGCCGGCCTGCTCGGGCCGCGCCCGACGCCCGTCGCGCCCGACGACCCTGCGGCGGGGCACGCGGTGAACGTCCTGCTGCTCGGCTCGGACTGGCGCGAGGGCGCGAACGGCGCGATCGGCGGCCGGGTCGCCGACGGCATGCGCTCGGACACGACGATCGTCGCGCACGTGTCCGCGGACCGGTCGCGGGTCGAGCTCGTCTCGATCCCGCGGGACTCGATGGTCGCCCGGCCGTCGTGCGTGACGACCGACGGCACGACGATCCCCGGCTCCGACTACTCGATCTTCAACGAGGCGTTCGCGCTGGGCTGGGACCACGGTGGCGACCTCGAGTCGGCCGCGGCGTGCACGTGGCGGACGGTCGAGGCGACGACGGGCGTGCGCATCGACGACTTCGTCCTCGTCGACTTCGTGGGGTTCCAGGGCATCGTCGACGCGATCGACGGCGTGTGGATCTGCGTGCCGCACCCGCTCGACGACCGCAAGGCGAAGCTCCACGTCGCGGCCGGGTACCAACGGTTCGACGGCAGCACGGCGCTCGCGTTCGCGCGCTCGCGCCACAACCAGGACAACGACGGCTCGGACACCGGCCGCATCGGCAACCAGCAACGGCTGCTCGCGGCGATCGCCGACAAGACGCTGTCGAGCGAGGTCCTCACGGACGTCCCCGCGCTGCTGCGGCTGCTCGACTCCGCGACGCGCTCGCTCACGACGTCGATGCGGACCACCGACCTCGCGGGGCTGGCGACGAGCCTGCGCGGCGTGCGGTCGGGCCACGTCACGTTCCTGACGGTGCCGTTCCGCACGGACCCGCGAGACAAGTACCGCGTCGTGTGGGCCGACGAGGCCGCGACCGTCTGGGACAACGTCGCACGCGACCGTCCGGTGCTCACGGGGACGAAGGACGACCCTGCGCGGTCGGCGACCGCACGCTCGTCGGACCCGACGACGCCCGCCGCCCAGCCGACGTCGCCACGGACCTCGGCACCGGCCTCGACGCCGGTCTCCACGCCGTCCGCGACGCCCAAGAAGGCCGGCCGTGACGCGTTCACGCTCGACGACCGGACGGCGACCTGCTGACCGCGCCGCTGACCCGTCCGGGTGACCGTGCGGCTCGTCGGCGCGCAGGACGGCGCTGACCTGCGGGGATCTGCACAACTTCTCCACCGGGCCGGTGCGACGGCTCCGTCGTTCGTGCGGGGCCGAATTCTAGGATCGTGGCCGTGCAAGCCCGCCATCAGTCTGCCGAGCGTCCGGTCAACGCCCGCCACGCCCGCCACCACCGCCGCGGCAGGATCCTGCAGTCCGTCGCCCTGGTGACGGTCGCGATCCTCGCGTTCGGCGGCACCGCAGCGTACGCGGTGTACGCACGGCTCAACGGCAACATGGACTACGTCGACGTCTCGGCCCTCATCGGCCCGCGCCCGGCGAAGACGGTCCAGCCGGGTGCGGACCCGAGCGCCGGGCACGCGGTGAACATCCTGCTGCTGGGCTCGGACTCGCGCGACGGCGCGAACGGCGCGATCGGCGGCCGCGTGGCGCTCGGCATGCGCTCGGACACGACGATCGTCATGCACATCTCCGCGGACCGTTCGCGCGTCGAGATGGTGTCGATCCCGCGGGACTCGATGGTCCGGATCCCGACGTGCCAGACGACGAACGGCACGACTCCCGCGAGCAGCTACGCGATGTTCAACGAGGCGTTCGCGCGCGGCTGGGACAAGGGCCTCGACCTCGCGTCCGCCGCGGCGTGCACGTGGCGGACGGTCGAGGAGAACACGGGTGTGACGATCGACGACTTCGTGCTCGTCGACTTCTCCGGGTTCCAGTCGATGGTCGACGCGATCGGCGGGGTCGACATCTGCATCCCGGTCGCCATGAAGGACAAGAAGGCCAAGCTCGACGTCCAGGCCGGCAACCAGCACCTCGACGGCAAGACGGCGCTCGCGTTCGCCCGCTCGCGGCACAGCTCCGCGAGCGACGGCTCGGACATCGCGCGCATCGGTAACCAGCAGCGTCTGCTCGCCGCGATGGCGTCGCAGATCATGTCGAAGAACGTGCTGACGGACTGGACCGACCTGCTGGGTCTGCTCAACGCCGCGACCAAGTCGCTCACGACGTCGTTCCGCACCACTGACATCGCCGGGCTCGCCTACAGCGCGCGGTCCATCCGTTCGGGCAACATCTCCTTCATGACCATCCCGTGGGGGGCGGCGCCCGACAACCCGAACCGCGTCGTGTGGACCAGCGAGGCCGACACGATCTGGGCGAACCTGTCGGCGGACGTCCCGGTGCTGACCGGCACGCGCGACGAGCGCGAGACGACGCCCACGCAGAAGCCGTCGTCGACGGCGCAGGCACCGTCCGGTGACACGACCGGTTCGGGCACGTCCGCGACGCAGGCCCCGACGTCGGGCAGCACCGCGACGGCGGGCTCGTCGCAGGAGCCCACCCCGAAGGCCACCCGCAAGGCCGGGCGTGAGTCGTTCACGCTCGACGACGACACCGGCCGGTGCTGAGCATGGCCGGAGACGAGCCCGGCACGCCGCCGAGCTTCGCCCCCGGTGGCGGCGGGTCCCGTCCGAAGTCGTCGGACGCGGTACCCGTCGGGCACGACGAGCCCGGGGGCCAGCCGCGCCGTGCGACCCCGGCACGCCCGGCGGCACCGCAGCGGCGGTCGAGCTCGTCGTCCGGCGCGCCACGCGGCGCAGCGGCGGGCTCGTCGGCTCCGCCGCCCTCGATCGCGCCGCGGTCCGCGACGGGACGCGCGACGTCGTCGTCGGGGCATGCGTCGCACCAGGGCGGCGCGCGGCCTGACAGCACGCGTCGCGGGGCCCCACGCCCCGCGACCGCACCACCGACCGGCACACCCGACCCAGCGGGCGCCCCGCGGCGCCGGCACCGCGTGCGGACGACGTTCCTCGTCCTCGCGCTCCTGCTCGTGCTCGTCCTCGCGTGGCCGATCGGGCTCGTCGTGTGGGCGAACGGCAAGCTGCAGCGCACCGAGGCACTCTCGGGCGCCCCGGACACCCCCGGCACGACGTACCTCATCACCGGGTCGGACTCGCGCGCCGACGGCGGCGTGAAGGACGACGGGACGGCGGGTCAGCGCAGCGACACGATCCTGCTGCTCCACGTCCCGGAGGACGGCCCGACGGCGCTCATCTCGCTGCCGCGCGACACCTACGTCGACATCCCTGGCCACGACGCGAACAAGATCAACGCGGCGTTCGCCTTCGGGGGCGCTCCCCTGCTGGTCGAGACCGTCGAGGGGCTCACGGGCCTCACGATCGACCACTACGCCGAGATCGGCATGGCGGGCGTCAAGGACGTGGTCGACGCGGTCGGTGGCGTCGAGCTCTGCTACGAGCACGACGTCGACGACCGCGACTCGAAGCTGAGGTGGTCCGCGGGCTGCCACGTGGCCGACGGCACGACGGCGCTGCAGTTCTCCCGCATGCGCAAGGCCGACCCGCTGGGCGACATCGGCCGCGCCGAGCGCCAGCGCCAGCTCGTCAAGGCCGTGCTCGGCAAGGTCGACCCGAAAGAGCTCGCGCTGCACCCGAGCCGTCAGGTCGACCTCGTGGACGCCGCGACGGCCGCGCTGACCGTCGACGAGTCCGCGTCGATCGTCGACCTGGGGCGCCTCGCGCTCGCGTTCCGCGCGGCGAACGGACCGTCGGGCGTGACCGGCACCCCGCCGATCGCGAGCCTCGACTACCGCCCGGGAGGCGTCGGCTCGACCGTGCAGCTCGACCCCGAGAAGGCACCGAAGTTCTTCCAGCAGCTCCGCGAGGGCACGCTCACGCCGGGCAGCACGGTCGGCGGGATCGACTGACGACCCGCGACGCGACCCGGTCGACCCGCGGCCGCGGGCCGGGGCGTCACATCCCGAGCTGTCCGACGAGGCGCAGCTCGTCGGGCGCGAACCCCGCCCGCACCGACGCGATCGACAGCGGCACGACGGACCGCGCACCGTACGCGGTGACGATCGAGCTCGTCCGCTCCGCGAGGTAGTCACCGTACGAGTCCTGCGGGTTGACCCGCGCGTACATCGCCCGCGGCATCACCGTCTCGACCGCGTACGACCGCGAGCGGAACGGACCGAGCTGCCCCGAGTCCACGAGGAACAGCGGCTTGAACTGCCCCGACGTGAGCTGCGCACGCTCCACGGCGTCCGCGACGAGCTCGGTGTCCCCCGGCTCGAGGCCGAGGGCCACGATAACGACGGTCGGCCAATGCCTCGCCTGGGTCTCGAGCATCATCTGTCCCCCACGGATGCCGATCTTCGGCATCGACCGGCCCCGGCGCTTCCGCGCGGGCCGGTCGGCCTGAGCCCCAAGAAGCCCCTTGCCGAGTTCTTTGAGGCGAGGTGCACGACGACCGACGTCGACCGCGACTCCACGAATCCTCGGGTACGCCAAGAACCTGCGTGCAGACTTCTGGATGCGACGCTTGATGCTCATCGCGTGACTCCGATCAGTCGCTCGACCTGCTCCATCGCGGCGCGGGCTCCGTTCTCCGGGTAGGCGGCCAGCGCGCGGCGGGACGCCTCCTGCGCCCACTGCGGGTCCGTCACGCGCACGAGCGCGTCCTTCGCGGACTGCGCGGTGACCTCGGCGAGCGCGACGGCCCAGCCCTGCTCGTCGGCGTAGGTGGCGCGCGCGGCCTGGTCGTCGGTGGTCGTCGCGAGGTTCGGCACGACGACCGACGGGACGCCCGCCATGAGCAGCTCGTGGTAGCTGTTGTAGCCCGCCGCGACGACCGCGGCGTCGAACGCCCGCAGGTACCGCGAGAGCGGGTAGACGGACAGCGGTCGCACGTGGTCGCGCAGCGGTCCGCCGCGCCGCTGGATCGGCGGCTTCGTCGCGTAGGCCGTCCACTCACCCGGCAGGGACAGCACGGCGTCGGCGAAGTGGTCGAGGTCGGAGGCGATGTCGTTGATGTTGCCGGCGCCCAGGCTCAGCAGGACCGCGGGTGCGTCGGGGTCCATGCCCAGCTCGGCGCGCGCGGTGGCCCGATCGAGCAGGTCCGCGGAGTCGAGCAGCGTGATGGGCCCGACGGTGACCTTGTCGTCGCGTCCGACGAGCGGTCCGCGGTCGGCTGCGCTCGCGACCTCACCGGGCTCGACGACGAGGTCGAAGATCTTCCCGCGCTCGAGGAACTTGGTCGTCGTGCCCTCGCGCCACATGCCGCGGCGCGACCACACGAACGAGATGTCGGGGAACGCGGGCCGGGTCGAGACCATGCCGACGTACGGCATGGTCCCGTCGAACACGACCGCGCGCGGCCGGTAGCGGCGCAGGACCTCGGCGAACCGTCCCGGGAAGAACTTGTTCCACTGCTCGACCGTGCAGCCGAGGTCACCCTTCGACGGGCAGTACTCCCACGCGTGCCCGTACTGCTCGACGACCCCGACGGCCTGCGAGAGGGAGAAGAACATCGGCTCGATGCGCTCGTCGGCCCGGTTCGCCATGGCGAGCAGCCGCGTGAGGTGGCCCATGCCCGCGCCGTTCGAGCTCACGAACAGCACGCGCTCACGCTCGGCGGGCCGCCGCCGCGTCGGGACGGGACGCGCGGCGTCGGAGGGCGGCCCGATGAGCGCGGCGATGCGCCCGGCGTGCGCCTCGTGCCCGTGCACGGAGCGGACGAACTCCTGCCCGCGCGCCGACTGCTCGAGGTACGCGTCGCGGTCGGCAGAGAGCCGCGCGACGAGCGGCTGGACGCCCTGCGGCGTCGTGTAGAGCGCGGCGTCGCCGAACACCGACCGGAAGTGCTCCGGCAGGATCGCGACCGCGCCGCTCGCGAGCGCCTCCATGATCGTCCGCCCGTACGCCTCGACGAGGTCGCTGCGGTGGAAGTACACGAAGAAGTCGAGCCCGGCGACGAAGTCGCGCGGGTCACGCGCACCGAACTCCTCCACGACCCACGAAGACGGCACATACCCGAGGACGTCGGCGACAGCCTCTGCCCCGCCGAGCACGCGAACGCGTGCGGACCCGTCCTCGGGATAGGCCGCGAGGAGGTCCGACGAGCGCTCGGGCCACTTGGCGGCCGACGACCGAGAGTGCCGCCCGATCACCGGTACGGCACCGGGCGCGACGCCGGTGCGCTCGACCGACCACTCGTCGACGTCGAGCAGGTTCAGCCAGTCGGTGTCCGCGAGCTGGATGCGGTCCGCCACCTCCTCGAGCCCCGGCCGCACGGCGGGACCGATCGGGTACCAGGTCGGCCGGACGCCGAGCCACGCGGTCACCGCCGCGTCCGTGACGTCCACGTCGAAGTGCTCGACGCGCGCCGCGTCGACCCGCACGTGGTTCGCGAGCACGATCGCCTGGTCCGCGCTGGCCGTCAGGCTCGCCGGGATCTCCTGGAACACCGTCGCGTTGCGCAGCACCGCGAGTTTGGCGTGCACGGGGGTCCCCGCGACGACGAGGTCTGCGAGCCCTTCGTCGATGCACCGCCGCAGCCGCGGCTCGATCCCGAGCCCCCGGTTGGCGAGGCTGCTCGGCACGTGCAGGAGCGCGGTCCGGTACCCGGCCGCGGCCTGCGCGCGGAGCTCCTCCGCCATGCTCGCCGTCGTCCCGCCCGGGAGCCGCAGGTCCGAGGCGAGCAACACGTCGTACTGCTGGGAAGCGCTCACGAGGTCCTCTCGTCAAGGGTCGGCGGTGCGGCCCGCGCGTGTGCCCTCCGATCCTACGGTGGTCGGGTGGCTTGTACGGTGGGGCGGTCCTGCTGCGGAGCGATGCAGAGACCCCGCGCTGCGACACGTTCGCTGCCTGAGACGAGGAGGACTGCTCGTGACGCTGCCGACCAGCGACACCGCCGCACCGGATGCGGAGGTGTATCCGACAGATCCGGTCCTCCTGCAGTCGTTGTCGCAGCTCGCCCCCGTCGCGCGCACGGTCGAGGCGCACGCGCTTCGTACTCGCTCGAGCGCTATGCGTGCGGTGCTCGCGCACCAGGCGACCCGAGGTGCACTCACCTACGAAGAGCTCATCGCACGTGTGGCGAGCGATCCCCGATCACTCCCGCCGCTCGCCACGGGTGGGGTCGTGTCGCTCGCGCGTCTCATGGCGCTGCAGACCGGCGACTCCCGCGACATGCAGGTCGCGCGCCTGTTGCTCGCGCAGGTGCCGCGGCAGCGACTCAAGCTGCGCGACCGGCTGTTCTACGCGCGCCTGCTCGAGACGCTCGGTGAGGCGCGCGACGCTCACCGGCTACTGCGCCACATCCCGCCGCACGTACCCGGCCGGGAGTACCTCGAGATGGATCTCGTCAACCCGTACACCGGTGGCCCGTACGCCGACGCGGCGCGCTGGTGCGAGCTCTGGGAATCGCTGTTCACACGGCACGACATCGAGGTCCCGCGGATCGTGCCCGGTGACGGCGATCCGCTCGACCGCATCGTGACCGCCGAACCGGCGCGTGTGACCGATGGCCCACTCGTCACGGTCACGGTGACGACGTGGCGCCCGGGCCCACGCCTTCTCGGCGCATTACGGTCGCTCGCGGACCAGTCGTGGGAGAACCTCGAGATCCTCGTCGTCGATGACTGTTCGGGCGCGGAGTACGACGAGGTGCTCACCCTCGCCGCCGCGCTCGACCCACGCATCACGGTGCTGCGCCAGCCTGTCAACGGAGGCACCTACCTTGCACGCAACGCCGCCCTCGCGGTCGCTCGAGGTGAGTTCGTCACGGGCAACGACGACGACGACTGGTCGCACCCGCGCCGCATCGAGAGTCAGGTCCGAGCCTTCCTCGACGACCCGGCGGTGACTGCGACGCGCGTGCTCGCCTACATGGTCACCCCGCAGCTCGAGATCGACCGGATCGGGCAACCCGTGGTCGGTCGGCACGCGGCGACCTACATGGCGCGGCGCGAGATGCTCCGGCGCGTGGGCGGCTTCGTACGCGCGCGCAAGGGCGCGGACACCGAGCTCATGAGGCGCGTCGAGGCGTACACCGGTGAGCGCGTGCGGGACGTGCAGGTGCCACTCGCGCTGTACCGGCTCGACCCGTCGTCTCTCTCGCGTGGCGAGTTCGGGCCCGGATGGCACCATCCGGCACGAGCCGCGTTCTGGTCGTCGGCCGGGCGCGCGCACGAGGTCATGGTCCGCGACGGGCTCGACCCTGCCGACACGGGCCGAGCCGTCGTCGTCCCCCGCCGGTACGAACCGCAGCGCATCCGGCCCGACCGGTACGACGTCGCGATCGCCGCAGACTGGCGAGCGACGACCGCGCCCCGCCACCCCGTGCTCGACGAGGTCGAGGCGCTCGTCTCGTCGGGTCGGCGAGTCGGCCTCGTCCACCTGCCCGACAACCGCTATCCGCAGCGTCGTCGGCTCGAGATCCATCCGTCGGTGCAAGACCTCATCAACGCCCGTACGGTCGACCGGCTGCTGCTCGACGAGGACGACGTCGAGATCGACACACTCGTCGTCGCGGGCGGGGGTCTCCTCCAGCTCGCGCCGAGCGAGGTCTCACGCATGAACGTGCACCAGGTCATCGTCCTCGCGGACGAGCAGCCCGGGGACCGCGAGCACGGCCTCGCGGCGTACTCGGTGAGCGATTGCACGCGCAGTGCGCAGCGGATCTTCGGACGCACGCCCTTGTGGGCGCCCCGTGACGCCCTCGTCCGTGCGGCGCTCGAGGCGGACTGGGACAGCGTCGAGCTCGCCCCGCACGACGTGCCGGTGCTCGCCGATCCGGCGCGGTTCGACGTCCCGCGGGGCGTGCCGCGCTCCCGAGTTCCCGTCGTGGGTCAGCGCGCCGACGACGTCCGCGACTGGCCACCGCTGGATGGCGACCGACTGCACCTGTACCCGACCGACGGTTCGCTCGACGTACGCCTCGTCGGCGCTCCGGACCGAGTCCAGGCGATGTTCGGCCGCCGTTCGATCCCCCCGGCATGGCTCGTGTACGTACGCAGTGAGCTCACCCCACGCCACTACTTCGCGCAGCTCGACTTCTTCGTCGACCAGGCTGGCGCTCTGACGCGGATGCGCACGTCGCACGCCGCCGCGCTGGCCGCGGGAGCGGTGCTCGTCCTCCCGCCCGCGATGCGCTCGGTCTACGGCGACGCAGCGCTGTACTGCGCGCCATCCGAGGTGACCGCGACGGTGCGTGCCTGCCACGCCGACGGCACCGCCTGGCTAGCGCAGTCGCGCCGCGGACAGGAGCTCGCACGTACGAGGTTCACACGCGAGGCATATCTCGACGCAGTCACTCCGCTGCTCGCAGGCGTCGCTCAGCTCTCCTGACGCGTCGTCGTCTCACGCAGCTGCGCGGCGAGCACCTCAAGTGCGGCCCGGTCGTCCGCAGCCTGCAGCCGCTCGGCCTCGAGCGTCGCGAGCACACGACGCTCGAGTGCCTCAAGGCGCGCCACGAGGCTGTTCCGCGGATCCTCACCCGGCGCGTCAAGGCTCTCGTCGTCGAGGAATGCCCCCAGCCGCGCCGCGATCGAGTGCTGACGCTCGGCGGACAGCCGCAGCATGTGCTGTGCGTCCCGGGTACGCCGCCATCCGTCCGCGGCGATCAGCGCGCCACCAGCAACCACCAGCCCGACGAGTGCGAGCGCCGGCTCTTCGCGGCCGGTCAGCGCGAGTGCTGCGACGGCGAGCCCTGTCAGCCCTGCCGCCGCGACAGGAAGGAGCGCCTTCACTCGAGCACGCACCACATCGTCCCTCTCATAGCAGTCAGGCCGCCGCGCTGGCGGAGGCCCGACTGAGACTACCGTTCTCGTCGACCCGGGCGTCGATCGACCGTCCCGCCGCTGCCCGTAGACTGCCGCGGATCCTCACGAACAAGGAGCTGTATGGCTGCCACGTCGACTGCGCACGTCGCACCGCTGAGCCCTGCCGCGGCCGGCGGTCACCGTTCGGCGGGGTTCCGTCCGGACATCGAGGGGCTGCGCGCTGTCGCGATCGGGCTGGTGCTGGTCTACCACGCTGGCGTGCGCTGGGTCCCGGGCGGGTTCGTCGGGGTCGACGTCTTCTTCGTGATCTCCGGGTTCCTGATCACCTCGCTGCTCGTGCGCGAGGCCGAACGCACCGGGCGCGTCGCCCTGGCCCGCTTCTACGCCCGGCGCGCACGACGCCTGCTGCCCGCGGCCGCGCTCGCACTGATCGCCGCCGCAGCAGTGACCTGGTGGCTGCTGCCCATCACCCAACGCTCGGTGTTCGGCCTCGACATCGTCTCCGCCGCCTTCTACGTCGTGAACTGGCGTCTCGCCGACCGATCAGTGGACTACCTCGCCGAAGACATCGGCGCCTCACCCGTCCAGCACTTCTGGTCGCTCGCCGTCGAAGAACAGTTCTACATCGTCTGGCCGCTGCTCATCATCGCCGCACTCCTCGTCGCACGACGCTTCAAGACGCCCCTGCGCCCCACCATGGGCGTCGCCCTCGCCCTGGTCGTCATCCCCTCCCTCGCATGGTCCGCGCACCAGACCTCGACATCACCGTCGACCGCGTTCTTCGTCACCACCACACGCCTGTGGGAGCTCGGCATCGGTGCGGCCGTCGCCGTCGCCGCAACCTGGTGGACACGCCTGAACCACACGACCGCCGTCATCCTCGGACTGCTCGGCGCCACCGGGCTCGCCTACTCCGGCCTAGCCATCCACGCCAGCGACCCCTGGCCCGGCACCCTCGCCCTGATCCCCGTGCTGTCCACCGCCGCCGTCATCATCGCCGGCGTCAACGCCGCCGACACCGGCACCAACCGCATCCTCACCTGGCGCCCCCTGGTCTGGATCGGGTCCCTGTCCTACTCCTGGTACCTGTGGCACTGGATCTTCATCGTCGCCGGCACCGCCCACTGGGGCACCCTCGGCGCACGCCGCGGCATCCTGCTGACCGCCGCATCACTCATCCCCGCCTGGCTCTCCCACCGCCTCGTCGAAGACCCCATCCGCTTCAGCCCCCGCATGACCCGCTCCACCAGCCTGTCACTGTCCGTCGGCATCAACCTCTCCCTCATCGCCGCCCTCGTCGGCCTCGTCCTGTGCCTCCCACGCACCAGCACCACGCCACCCGACGCCACTCCTCCCGCCTTGTTCGGCGCCGCTGCGATCACCGCCAACCCCGACGCCGCCACCGACCTGTGGAAGCTCGACACCGCGACCAGCATCACACCAGCACCCGAGCTCGCCACCCAAGACATCCCCGACGCCTACGACAAGGGCTGCCAAGTGGACCAGGACTCGAGCACCCCGTCCGAGTGCGTGTTCGGCGACCCGGACAGTGACATCACGGTCGCGCTCGTCGGCGACTCCAAGGCACTCCAGTGGATCACCGCCCTCGACGCCATCGGAGACGAGCGCGGATGGCGCGTGATCACGCACACCAAGTCGACGTGTGCGTTCACCGCGGCAGACACCTTGAAGGGCGGAGAACCGTACCCGTCGTGCAACAAGTGGAACGACGCCGTCACCCAGCTGTTGCTCGAGGAGAAGCCCGAGCTCGTCATCACGTCACAGAGCTCGTCCAAGGCCGCGCCGTCGGGTTCAGGGAGCACCGACGCGACGTCGGACGCCATGCAGGCGGGCCTTGAGGAGCGCTGGTCACAGTTGCAGGACGCCGGCATCACCGTTGTCGCGCTCAGCAACAACGCGGGCCCCGAGAGCGACGTCTACGAGTGTGTCGCGCAGCACCCGAGCGAGCTGTCGACGTGCGCATTCGAGCCGGCGTACCCCACCGCCAAGGTCCAGCAGGCCGCGGCGAAGGCCGTTGCTGCGCCCGTGCTCGACTTGTCCGACCTCATCTGCCCGGGTGACAAGTGCCCGGCTGTCATCGGTGACGTCCTGGTCTACCGCCAGGGCTCCCACCTCACGCAGACGTACATCTCGACGCTCCAGCCCGAGCTGGACCGTCGGTTGGGTGAAATCCTCGTGGGCACTCCAGCCGAGTCCTTGTACCCGCCGTCCTGACACGGACAACTTCGACATACTGCGCGACATGCGTGGAATCATCCTGGCCGGTGGCTCCGGTACCCGACTGCATCCGATCACGCTCGGCGTGAGCAAGCAGCTCGTCCCCGTGTGGGACAAGCCGATGATCTACTACCCGCTGTCCACGCTCATGCTGGCGGGGATCCGCGAGGTCCTGGTCATCACGACCCCGCACGACGCGGACCAGTTCCGGCGCCTGCTGGGTGACGGGAGCCAGTTCGGGATCTCGATCGAGTACGCGGTGCAGGCGGAGCCGAACGGGCTCGCGCAGGCGTTCGTCATCGGTGCCGACTTCGTGGGCGACGAGAAGGTCGCGCTCGTGCTGGGCGACAACATCTTCTACGGCTCCGGCCTGGGCGACCAGCTCAAGCGGTTCGGTGACGTCGAGGGCGGTGCCGTGTTCGCGTACCGCGTCAAGGACCCGACGGCGTACGGCGTCGTCGAGTTCGACGACGAGGGGTGTGCGATGTCAATCGAGGAGAAGCCGACGGCTCCGCGCTCGTCGTACGCGATCCCGGGGCTGTACTTCTACGACAACGACGTCGTGGAGATCGCCCGGACACTGCAGCCCTCGGCGCGCGGTGAGTACGAGATCACGGACGTCAACCGGGTCTACCTCGAGCGCGGAGCGCTGCAGGTCTCGGTGCTCCCGCGGGGTACGGCGTGGCTCGACACGGGCACGTTCGAGTCGCTGCTCGACGCGAGCGACTACGTGCGAGCGATCGAGCACCGGCAGGGGCTCAAGATCGGCGCACCGGAGGAGGTCGCGTGGCGACGGGGCTTCCTCGACGACGACGGCCTGCGCGCCCGCGCGGCCGCACTCGGGAAGTCCGGGTACGGCACGTACCTGCTCGGGCTGCTCGACGAGTCTCGCTGAGCGAGCGTCAACCGAGCGTCGCGACGAAGTTCGCGACGTCGTCGGCATGCGGCAGGAGCCCGGACGACAGCGCCTCGGCGAGCGTCGGCGCGGCCTCGTCCTTGGCCGAGAGCACGAGCTCGAGCGGTCGCCCGTCGCGTCCGACCGCCGGCCACGCGATGCCGAGCTCCGGGTCGAGCGGGTGCACGCCGTGCTCACCGCTCGGCCGGTAGGGCGCCGAGCAGAGGTAGGTCACGACCGAACCGTCCTCCAGCGAGAGGAAGGCGTGGCCGAGGCCCTCCGCCACGAAGATGGCGTCCCGGGTCGTGTCGTCGAGCAGGACCGAGTCCCAGGTCCCGAACGTCGGCGACCCGACGCGCAGGTCGACGACGACGTCGAGCACCGCGCCGGCCACGCACGTGACGTACTTCGCCTGCCCGGGCGGCACGTCCGCGAAGTGCACACCGCGGAGCACCCCGGCGGCCGAGACGGAGAGGTTCGCCTGCCGCAGGTCGAAGCGCCGGCCCGTGACCTCCTCCAGCTCGGCGGCGCGGAACCATTCGAGGAACGCGCCGCGGGGGTCGCCGAACACCTGCTGCGTCACGCGGTACGCACCCGGGACCGCGAGCGGCTGCCACGTCATCGTCGTCTCCTCAGCTCTCGGCCAGCACGGCGGCCGCGGCCGCAGCCCACCGGTCCGACCAGTCAGCGATCGGCTCGATCCCGGCCCGGCGCACCGCGGTGTCACCCAGCACCGAGTACGCGGGACGCGCGGCGGGGCGCACGAACTTCTCCGACGTCGTGGGCCGCACGATCTCCGGGTCCATCCCCGCCGCCGCTACGACCTCGCGCGCGAACCCGAACCACGTCGTCTCCCCCGCCGACGTCGCGTGGTAGGTCCCGCGTGGCGCACCCGCCTCGATCAGCCGGACGACGACGTCCGCGACGTCGACCGTCCACGTGGGCTGACCGCGCTGGTCGTCGACGACGTCGACACCGCCGCGCTCGCGAGCGAGCCGCGCGATGGTCCGCGGGAAGCTCGACCCGTGCGCCCCGTACAGCCAGGCGGTACGCACGACGAGGTGGTCACCGCCGGACGCGACGACGGCCCACTCGCCAGCCACCTTGGTCCGGCCGTATGCGCCGCGTGGTGCGGGAGCGGCGTCCTCGGCGTAGGGCGCGGTCGCCGTCCCGTCGAAGACGTAGTCCGTCGACACCTGCACGAGCCGCACGCCCTCTGCCGCTGCGGCGCGTGCGAGGTTCGCGGGACCGACCGCGTTTGCGGCGAACGCCTCGGCCTCGTGCGTCTCGGCGTCGTCGACCGCCGTGTAGGCCGCGCAGTTGACCACCGCGCCCGCTCCGGCGAGCGCTGCACGGCACGCGTCCGGGTCTCCCAGGTCGAGGTCGGTGCGGTCGAGCGGGACCACCTCGTCGTCGGTCTGCCGCAGCCGCTCGACGACGTCTGTCCCGAGCATCCCGCGCGCCCCCACGACGACCCACTGCATACCAGCTCCGTTTCGCCCGCCAACCCTGCTCGGGAGCACTCTAGGGCTGACTACCCTTCCGATATGCGGCTTCTCGTAACCGGCGGCGCTGGGTTCATCGGCGCGAACTTCGTCCACCAGACCGTCCGGACCCGACCTGACGTCCGGGTCACGGTGCTCGACAAGCTCACCTACGCGGGCGATCTCCGCTCGCTCGAGCCGGTCGCCGATCAGATCGACGTCCGCGTCGGCGACGTCGCTGACGCGGAGCTCGTCG
>Ga0222423_1000774_pt1 | contig 17958 bp, 14 predicted proteins | sample 3A0metagenome_FD_182472 | JGI IMG/M metagenome (GOLD analysis project Ga0222423, IMG submission 182472) | Enriched microbial communities from leaf-cutter ant dump, University of Wisconsin, Madison, United States - 3A0 (version 2) | ecosystem: Environmental > Terrestrial > Nest > Insects nest >...
CGTCCCCGCCGCCCCAGCGCCGCCCTGCGGCTGGGATGGATCGCGCTCGCCCTGCTGCTGCTGGCGGCGGCGGTCCTCGCCTGGAACACGCAGGAGCAGCTGCGCGGCATGCGGCAGGAAAGCGAGCGCGTGCGCGCCCAGCTCATGGCGGACTCGCTGAGCCAGCGCATCGGCCATGCGCTGGACATCGGCATCCCGCTGGACGCCCTGGTGGGCGTGGAGGCACTGTTCAACCAGCGGTTGGGGGCGCATGCGGAAATCCAGTCGATCGCGCTCCTGCAAGGGCCCGGCAAGGTGCTGTGGTTCACCGAACGCGAGAAGCCTGCCCGCGAGGCCGCGGGCACCATGGCGGACGCGCCCGTCGTGGTGCACGGCGAGTTCCGGGGCATCGTACGGCTCACGCTGCAGGAGAGCGGCCCGGGGCCGTTCGTGCGCTCGGCGGCCATCCTGCTGCTGCCCACCGTGCTGCTGCTGGCGGCGCTCGCCTACCTGGCGGCCCGCTTCTCGGAGGCGCAGGGCGTGAAGCTGCGCAACCATGCCGTGCGGCTGGCCATGCGCGCCATCGCCAGCGGGCGCTACGACCGCTCGGTGGTGCTGCCGCACCGGCGCGGCTTCGACCTGCGCGCCCAGCAGCTGGGCCACGCCGTGCGCGGGGTGCACGAGACCCTGACGCGGGTCCGCCGGCTCATATCGTCCTTGCGCCAGACCGAGCCCCAGGCGCAGCGCCGCGAATACCTGGACATGCTGCTCGCCGAAGCCCAGGGCAGCCACCGTTTCGCCGAGCACGGCCTCACCCAGGTGCGCGTGGTGGCGGCGGAAGCGCAGGCCTTCTGGGTCAGCCTGCTCGTCACCCTGAGCGCCGTGGCCCTGCTCGGGCTGGCGGCCTCCGCGTCGAACGCCGCTTTCGAGACGGCGCTGGGCCGCACGGTGCTCCTGCCCGGCCTCTTCACCGCCGCGGCCGCCGTGGCCGCCTGGGTCACCCAAGGCAGGCGCTGGCCGGTGCTGTCGGTCCTGTTCACCGCCTGCGCGGGGCTGGGCGTGCTGGCCGTTCTCATGGCCAGCGGCGTTCTGGCCGACCAGGGCCCGCTCCAGGTCCTGGCCGGCACGGCTTTGTGCTGCGGCGCTCTGGCGGGGGCCGCGCTGGCGGCCTGCACGACAGTGGAGCAGGCGCCGCGCCGCCAGGACTTCAAGCATGCGATGCCCCGCTGGCACCGCGCCACGCTGGGCGCCTGGCTGGGTGTCGCCGTCTGGCTGGGCCCCGCCCTGGGCTCGGTGACGTTCGCGGCGCTGGGCGGGTTCCATGGCGTGCTGGCGCTGACCCTGCCGCTGCTGTGCGCCGGTTTTCTGCTGATGCGCTGGAATGAGCCGCGCAGCCCCTGGCGCCACCGCGTGAGCGCGCAGGCGCCAGCGGCCACCGCAACCGCTGCCCGGGACTGGGGTATCGCGGCCGGCATCGCCACCGCCTCGGGGCTGCTGGTGGCGCAAGGCTGGATGGCTGGCACCACCGTGCCGCACAGCCTGGCCGATGCGGCCGTTGCCTGCGCCCTGGGCGTGGGCGTGCTGCTGGGGCTGCTGGACCCGCTGCGCAGGCGGCGCCACAAGGGCGCGGCGCTGGCCCTGGCGGCCGTCCTGAACGGTTTGGTGTGGCTCGTGCCGGACACGGCCGCCTGGCAGGCGCCCACGCTGGCGGCCGCGGCCATGCTGACGGCCTACCTGCTCGGGCACGCCATGGCCTCCGCCCAGCGCACGCTGCAACTGCCTGCATCGGCCATGCTCCTGGGGGCGGCCATCGGCATCCTGCTGGCGGCGGGCCTCGTCGCCGTGGGCGGGCCGCCGGCCAGCCTGGGACTCGTTGCCACGCTGGCCCTGCTGGGGAGCTGGTGGGCGCAGCCCGGCGTGCGGCCCTGGCAGCCGGCGCGGAGGGACGGCGATGCAGCTTAAGCGCCGCATCATGTTCATCCTGCTGCTGGCCATGGCCTTGCTAGTCATGGCCCTGGGCATGATGGGCTGGCTGGGGGAGCAGCGCTGGGCCCAGCGCTACAACGAAGCGCTGCTGCAGAGCCAGCGCATCGCCTGGGACAAGCTGCAGAACGAGAACCTGGACCGGCAGGATGCGCTCGCGCGCAAGCTGCTGGAGGACCCGTCGTTCCGCAACCTGCAGGCGCCCGGCGCGCAGCAGCGCATCGACACCCTGCTGGCCCATGCCGTGCGCCAGGCGCCGGGCCTGCGCATCGACATCCTCGGGCCAGCCGGCGGCCTGATGTCCACCACGGAGCCCGGCTTCGACCCCCAGCCACTGGCCGAATACGGCTGGGTCAAGGCCGCCATGGATGCGCCCTCCGGCGTGCGCGGTCTGAGCCAGGTGGCGCCCCGGCAGTACGACTGGGTGGTGGTGCGCGGCTTCGAGGGCGGGGCCCTGGCCATCGGCCAGGACGTGGCGCTGCGGCTGCCGGAACTGGCCGCCTACCTGGGCGGGGACATCTTCCTGGTGAACATGCGCGGCAAGGAAACGCTGGGCACCCGGACCGGCGGGCTGGCGGCCACCGCCGCCGTGGTGCCCGTGCGCTCCCCGCAGGCGCTGATCATGCCCGTGCCGTCCGCCGGCGCGGCCGGCCAGGGCGCGCTGCAGCTGATCAGCCAGCCCGTGACGAACCCCGACAAGCGCGTGGTGGGCGCCCTGGTGTGGATGCAGGACGTGACCACGCAGTACCACTCCGACCGGTTCTTCAACGGGGCCGCGGCCGGCGGCGCCCTGCTGTTCGCCGCGCTGGTGGTGCTGGGACTCGCGGCCTACATGCAGCATGCCATGGAACCGCTCGCCCGCTCCGTGGGCGTGCTCAAGGCACTGGCCAGCGGCGCCACGGACGCCTCGCTGGACGACGGCGAGGAAGAGGCCGAGGACGAGTCCGGGGCCATTGCCCGCGGGGTGGTGGCCATCCGCTCGGAGCTGCTGAACCTCGAGACCCTGCGGCAGGAGCGCATCCGCACGCGCCAACAGCAGGAGCGCCTGATCCGGGACCAGTTGCGCTCGCTGGCGGAAAGCCTGGACCCGACCTCGCGCGAGGAAATCCTGGCGGCGCTGGGTACCCGCTCGGAAGCGCCGGCGACGGCCCCCGAAACCGCGCAGCAGGGCGGCACCAACCAGCTGGCCGAGCTGGCAGGGATCTTGGGCCGCATGTCCGGTCTCGTCAGCACGCAGCAAAGCCGCCTGCTCAAGCTGCTGCGCGAGCTGCAGGCCGCTGTGCAGACGCAGGCCATGCTGGCCAGCCTGCAGCAGGAGCTGGAGATCGCGCGCCAGATGCAGCTGTCCATCTTGCCGCGCTCGGCGCCGGACCTGGGCGAGATCGACATCGCGGCCACGATGATTCCGGCCAAGGAAGTGGGCGGCGACTTCTACGACTACTTCCCGATCGACGACGAGCACCTGGCCATCGTCGTGGCCGACGTCTCGGGCAAGGGCGTTCCCGCCGCGTTCTTCATGGCCATCTCGCGCACGCTGCTCAAGAGCAACGCGCTGTTCCTGCGCTTCCCTGGGGCGACCATCGCGGCGCTGAACGACCAGCTCTGCGCCGAGAACGACCAGATGATGTTCGTCACCGTGTTCTACGGCGTGCTGCACCTGCGCAGCGGCAAGCTCACCTACGTGAACGCGGGCCATAACCCGCCCGTGCGCCTGCGCGACGGACAGGCCCGCTTCTTCGAGCGCGGCGCCAACATGGCACTGGCGGTGATGGAGGGGCAGGAATACACCGAGGGCGAGGTGACGCTGTCCCCGGGCGAAACCCTGCTGCTCTACACCGACGGCGTGACCGAGGCCAACAACGCCGAGGGCACGCTGTTCGGCGACCAGGCGCTGCTCGACGCCATGGTGGCCGTGGGCGCAGACCCGGTGCACAAGGGCCATGCCGGGGGCGTTCCGCAGCGCGTGGTGCAGGCCGTGCGCGCCTTCGAGGCGGGTGCCGCGCAGGCCGACGACATCACCGTCGTCGCGATCACCTACCAGGGAGCCCGGTCGTGATGCAGGTGCCGCACGTACCGCAGCCGCACGCCGGTGGCGTCGCGCACCTCGCCGATGCCGGTATAGCCGGCCGCGCCGGCCTGCTGCAGCGCCGGAAAATCGTCGCTGGGCAGCAGCTTCTCGTCGCCCATGTCGAAGTGCAGCCCGTGCTGCAGGTCGATCATGGTCACGTGGCGCTGCAGGCCGTCGATCATCCCCGTCCACGCGATGTGCAGCCCCTGCCGCAGCAGGTTGTGCCGGCTGCTGTGGTTGTGCAGGGACACCATGGCCATGCACAGCGGCCGGCCGCGCGCGTGCGCCAGCGCCAGGCGGGCCGCCAGCAGGGTGCGCTGCAGCCCTCGGCCCCGCCATTGCGGCAGCACCATGCAGCTCGACAGATGGGTCACCTTGGGGTGGTAGTCCGGGTCCAGGCCGATCGTGGCGCCCAGGTTGTCGGCAGCATCGTGCTCGGGAAACCCCACCATGGCGTACGCCACCAGCGCGCCGTGGGCGAACACGCCGATGGTCTCGCCCCGGGGTTCGGTGTGGGCCGCGAAAAAGCCCTGCTCGTCGTCTTCGCGCACGTAGAAGTCGGGGTTGGGCAAGGCTGCAATGACCGTATCGCGCAGGGCGCTCCACGCTGGAAAGTCGTCGGGCACCAGGATGCGGGTGCGCAATTCGGGAAGATGCGCGAAAGCGGCATCGGGCGACAAAGAGGGGGGCGTGAGGTGTATCGACGACAGCAAACCAGAGACTCCGACAGCAGGCATGCGAGTTTGCACGACAACATGACAGTTGCAAAGCAATATGGAACCGCGGGCAAGCCATGCACCCGCGCACCGACGGCAAAGGCTATTTCCCATGAGTGACCGCACCACCCTCCCCAGCGCCCCTGGCGGCACCGCCGCCTCTGCCGTCGATCTTGCGGCGCTGCAGCCGCGCCTTCGCCGCGAGTCGCTGGTGTTCGCGGCGATCTTCTCGCTGGCGCTGTTCGGGCTCTCCCTCGTGCTGATCGCCTGGCGCACCGAACAGCTCCTCACCCAGCTCTCGCAGGACCGCGTGGTGCGGCTCTTGCAGCAGGTGGCCGACGAGGGCGAGCGCGGCATGCAGTTCGGCGTGGCCGTGGCGGACCAGGCATCGCTGGTGGAAAGGCTCCAGCGCATGCAGTCCGAGGACAAGGCCCTGCGGGCGGTCTTCGTGGAGACCGATCGCGGAGACCCCGTGGCCATGGCCGGCGACGAGGCGCTGCGCTCGGCCATCGACGCGCGCTGGAGCGCCCCCTTGCTCAGCGGCGGGCCGGACCATCCGCCCAGCGTGCGCACCACCGGGCGCGGCGTGTTCGCAGGCACGGCCATGTTCGACTCCACGGGGGCGCCGGCCGCCACCATCTGGGCGGCCATGGACCCCGCGATCGTCCGGCAGCAGGCCCACGACGCGGCGACCAGCATGGTGCTGAAGGCCTTGCCGCTGATTGCCGGCACGCTGTTCCTGACCTGGTGGGCGCTGATACGCTGGGGCTCGCGGGTGATGGAGTCCGTCCAGCGCCCCCCCGACGCACGCGGTGCGCAAGGCTACGGCAAGGCCCTGTGGCTGGCCCTGCTGCTGGCCGTGGTCGCGGCGCCCTCCACCATGGTGTGGATCGCCCGCGAAGCCGCCCGGCCTTTCGTCACCCTGCAGATCCAGAACAACGCCGATGCGGTGGGCCGCACGCTGTCGGGCCAGGTGTCCCGGGCTCTGGCCGCCGGCGTGCCCTGGAACGGCCTGAACGGCATGGACGAGCTGTTCCGCAAGCAGCTGGCGGAAGCGCCCGAGCTGAGCTACCTGGCCCTGCGCCAGGGGGACGCTGCGGCGACCCACGCCACCTGGGGCGCGGACGTGCCTGCCCACCAGCGCAAGGACAACGAGGACGACCTCTCGCAGCGCGCCGTGGACGTCACGGGCGACGGCGGCCGCATCATCGTGGGCTACCCGTCGGACTACGTGAACCGCCAGCTGGGCGGCATGCTGCTGGACCTGGTGCTGGCCCTGGTCATCGCCGCCGTCCTGGTGCGGGAGCTGTCGCGCGGCCTGTGGCGCAAGTCCTTGCTGTACCCGCTTGCGGCCTATGCCCAGGCCCGCAGTTGGCAGCGCATGCAGCGCCGCTGGCAGCGCCGGCACGCCGTGGCCCAGGATGCCGCGCAGGCCCACGACCAGGACGCCGCCGAATGCCGCGCCCAGCTGCTGGAGGCCGCGGGCCGCAGCCAGGGCGACCGCACGGAAACCACGTTCATGCCGTCGACGGTGGCCTCGCAGCTCACGCTGCTGCGGCTCACGGTGTTTCTCGTGGCCCTGTCGGAAGAGCTTCTGCGCCCCTTCTTCACGGTGTTCGCCAGCGAGGTCCGCCCGTTCGACGCCACGCTCTCTCCCACCATGGTCGCGGGGCTGCCGGTGGCGGCCTTCATGACCACGCTGGCCCTGGCCCAGCCCGCCGGCCCGGCGCTGGCCAAGCGCTTCGACCTGCGCTGGAGCCTGGTGCTTTCGGCCCTGGTGGGCATGTTCGCGCTCGCCGCGACGTCGTGGGCCAAGGACGCCTGGACGCTGATCGCGCTGCGTGCCGCGGGGGGCGCCGCCTACGGGCTGGCCCTGATCCTGGTGCAGACGGCGATCGTCCGCATCACCCCGCCCCAGCAGCGCGCCCGGGGGCTGGCCGAGGTGGCCGCCGCCATCGTGGCGGCCGGCATTGTCGGCCCGCCGTTCGGCGGCATGATCGCCGCGCGCGCCGGCGACGTGGCAGGCTTCGTGACCTGCGCGCTGTGCATGGCCGCCGCCCTGGTGGCCGCCATGCGCCTGTCGCTCGCCCCGGTCACCCTGGGCGTGCAGGCGTCGCAGCGGGGGCTGGCCACCACGGGCGGGTGGCGCGGCTACTGGGCCGTCCTGCGCGAGCCGCGCGCCGTGTGCGTGATCCTGGGCTCCGCTCTGCCCGGCCGCCTCGTGGCCGTGACCGTGCTGTCGGTGGTGGTGCCGTTGTACATGAGCGAACTGCAGCAGCAGCCGGCCGTCGCGGGCCGGGTGCTGCTGCTGTATTTCCTGTGCTTTGCCTCCACCGCCACGCTGGTGGCGCACTGGTCCGATTTGCTGGGCCAGCGCAAGCCCTTCATCGTGGTCGGCGGCGTCCTGAGCGTGCTGGCCTGCCTGTCGCTGCCCGTGCTGGGCGGCGTCTGGGGCATGGCGGCGTGCTGCGCGCTGCTGGGCTTCGGCCAGGCCTTGCAGTCGTCGCCGCAGATCGCGCTCACCACCGAGGTGTTCGAGCACCAGCCGGACAGCCAGGCAACCGCCACGCCCGAGCAGGCGCTGGCCGCGTTCCGCCTCATCGAGCGGGCGGGCAGCATCATCGCCCCCTTCGTGACCGCCGTTGCAGTCACGGCCTTTGGCTACGCAGGCGCCGTGGTGGCCGTCGGCGTGCTGCTGACCGTCGCCACCGTGGGCCTGGTCGCCGGCCTGCGCGTGCAACGCATGGGGGCCGCGGCGTGATGCGCCGGCCCCGAGCCCAGGAGAAAGTCATGTCCTTCCTATCCATCGCAGTCAAGGCCTCGGCCGCCGCCCTGCTCATCTGCGGGGCCGCTGCCCATGCGCAGACCGCACCATCCTCGGGCGCGGCCGCCGCCGCTGCGGCGGCCACGGCGCGCTACACCATCGCGATGGTGCTGCCACGGGACGACCAGAACATCGAGGCCGGCTTCACCAGCTACCTGCAGCGGCAGGACGTGCCCGTGCGCTACGTCAACATCCGCTTTTCAGGCAAGGCCGATGACGTCGCGGACCTGCGCAGCCGCGTGCGCGCGGCCAACCCGGACCTGATCTACGTCTGGGGCACGCCCACCGCCCTGGCACTGGCAGGGCGCCACGACCAGCCTGCGGGCACCTCGATCCGCGACATTCCCATCGTGTTCACCGAAGTGACCGACCCTGTGGGCGCCGGGCTCATCCCGACCCTGGAGCACCCCGCGCGCAACGTCACCGGCGTGAGCCACGTGGCGCCCCTGCCGGTGCAGCTCAATGCCATCCGGGCCTACCGCCCCTTCCACAAGCTGGGCTACCTGCACAACCCGGTGGAGCCCAACTCGGCCATCATCCGGGACCGCCTCAAGGAACTGACCAAGACGCAGAACTTCGAGGTGATCGAAGCCAGCCTGCCCCTGCTGCCCGCCGGCGGCCCCGACCCCGGCCAGATCGCGCCCCAGGTGAAGAGCCTGGCGGAGCGCGGGGCCGACATCCTCTACGTGGGGCCGATCACGTTCCTGGCCTTCACCCACCGCGATGCGGTCACGACCGCCGCGCTGGAGAACAAGCTGCCCACCTTCTGCGCCACCGAAAGCATCGTGCGGCAGTCCGGCTGCATGTTCGGCCTGTTCTCCAACGGCGCGAACATCGGCCGCTACGCCGCTTCGATGGCGCGCCAGATCCTGGTCGAGAAGAAACACGCGCAGGACATTCCGGCCTCCACCTTGCAGCGCTTCTCGCTGCTCATCAACATGCGCACGGTGCAGGCCCTGGAGCTGTACCCCCCCATGCTGCTGCTCAACGTGGCAGAGGTCATCAACGTCGAGGCGCAGGCGGCCAAGTAGGCGCCCGGGCTTGCTCCCACGGGGGTGGGCGGCGATGGAACCACTCGCCGGCTCGGGTTACCAAGGCTCCATGCGGCAGGCCAGCGCCTTCGCGCACGGGGCGGCGTTCGCGCGGCCTTGAGAGAGAGAAAGCCACCGAGACCCCGCACAGACAGGAGCAGCGATGTCCTTTTCACCGATCCAGCCCGGCTCGACGACGGCCCCGTCCTGGACGACAGGCACCCTTCCGACGGACACCGGCGACGTGCAGGGAACCCTTGGCGACCACACCGTCAAGGCCCTGTCCACCCCGCCGCAGGGCGGGCTGGGCGAAGAACTGCGCACCGCGCCCGAGCCCACGGACGGCCGGCCGCTGCAGGAACGCACGGTCACCACCGCGCCCCAGGCACCCGTCGGGCTGCGGCGCGAAGCCCTGAGCACGCCCACGGCCCTGCGCGCCACGGTGGGCGAGCCCAAGCGCGACTGGAAGCTGTTCGGCATCACCCTGCTGCACCGTTCCTCCGGCTACAAGGAGGTGCTGTCCAAGCTCGACTCGTTCCACCGGGCCACCGGCAACGACCGGCCGCCCGCGCCGCCCTCCACCCCGGAAGCCCGCAAGACCTACGCCGAAGGGCAGATCGCCCGGCTCTCCCAGGAGCTCGACGAGCTCGAACACTCCTGCGACGCCTACGTGAACGGCAACACCCGGCATACCCACAAGGACGACATCGCCCAGCTAAAGACGCAGGTGCAGGCCCAGCGTGCGCAACTGGACGAGCTGCGCGCCCAGGTGGAGCAAGGTGGCTGGCCCGAAGGCGTGAGCGTGGCCGATGCCCGCGCTTTCGCCCAGCACACGCCGCCGCTGTCGCTCGCGGAAACCGGCGCGGTGCTGGCCGAACTGCGCACCGGCGGCATGTCTGCGGGCGAACAGCACGCATGGATCGAGAAGATGCTCGACCTGCCGCTGGACGGCGCCTCTCTGCTACACGCCGCCCAGCTCAAGATGCCCGATGACCTCGTCCGGCAGTATGCAGGCACGGGCGTGCCGATCCGGCCCGAGACCTCGGGGCAGACTTTCAACGACGGCCATCTGGACCCGGGCGGCCTACAGAAGCTCGGCAGCGGCGCGGTCAACACGGTGTTCAAGGGCGACTACACCTTCGACGACGGCTCGCATTTCACGGGCGTGTTCAAGCCGTCCCAGACGGGGGGCCAGCCGCCCGAGGCCGTCGTCGCCTCGGGCATCTCCACCGAGCGGCCGGCCATGGAACAGCGCAACGTGGCGGTGCACAAGATCGACCAGCACCTGGGCATGGGCGTGGTGCCCCGGGCCGAGGTCGGCGTGCACGACGTGGGCGGCCAGCAGCGCATGGGCCTGGTCATGTCGTTCGCGCCGGGGCAATCGCCGCTCAAGTCGGGCGACGTCGTCCAGCCGCTGTCGCCCGAGAAGCACCAGGAGCTGAGCGCCGACCCCAGGCTGGCCAAGGCCTACGCCCAGGAGAAGGGCTTCCTGGACGGCCGGCTCGTGGACGGCGGCATCCGGCTCATCAACTCGATGGAGTACGAGGATTTCAACGAAGCCGGCGACATCGTGACGGCGCATGTCGAGAAATCCTCGGTCCTCGACTTCGACTTCTCCGACCCCGTGCTGCGCGAGAAGACCACAGATCTGCAGTGGCTCGACGCGCTGTGCGGCCAGGTGGACCGCCACGCCCAGAACTACATCATCCAGCGGGGCCCCGAGGGGCAGGTGACCGGCGTGACCGGCATCGACAACGACTTCTCCTTCGGCTCCGTGCTGCAGGACCCGAACGACGTGAACGGCCCCGCGTTCAAGGAGCGCACGGGCGCGTTCAAGAGCCCGTTCAACGGCTGCCTGCTGCCCCAGGTGGTGAGCAGCAAGACTGCCACCGCGCTGCTGGCGCTGACGCCCGAGAAGCTTGCGGAACTCATGGGCCCGGGCCTCACGCCCGAAGAAGTGGCCGCGGCCCAGAACCGGCTCGGCATCATGCAGACGCACATCCGCGATCTGCAGGCCAAGGAGCAGGTGATCGACAAGACCGAGGACTGGGGCTCCGAGCGCGTCGGCGCGCTGCTCGGCAACGACCCCCAGGCCCTGACCGAACTCGACCGGCTGCGCGCACTGCCGCCCACCCCCGAGATCAACCGCCAGATCGAGGCACTGGAGGACAAGATCTGCGCCACCAGCTACATCGCCCGCGAATCCTTCGCCCTGCGCGAAGCGCAGCGGCCCGGCAGCCCGTTGTTCAAACCGGTGTTGTCGGTGAACGACTTCCGCTGACCGCGCATGCGCCCCCACCCTCCGACCACGACGCCAGCACGCACCATGGACGACATCCACAGCCTCCTCTCCCGCCCCGCCGTCGCCGCGGCGCCCGCCTGGCTGGCCCAGGCCGGCCTGCCGGCGCCCCCCCTCGCGCAGGCCGCGCTCCAGGCGATGGAACCGCTCGCCCCGCACCTGTTCGCGAGTGGGCTCGCCGCCCAGTGGGCCGCATCCGACCCCGAGGATGCCTTCCAGACCTGGGCCGCACGCGGCGCCAGCTTGCGCGGCGACGCGGTGCTGGGCATCGCCGGGACCGGCCTGCATGCGCGGCTGCGCTGCTACGGCGCCGGGCCGGACGTGGCGCTGTTCATCCAGCGCGACTGGTCGCCCGCAGGCGATGGCACGGCTGCTGGCGGCGCCACGCCGTCCACGGCCATCGAGGGCGCATTCGCACTGGCCCGGCTGCTGCAGGAACGTGCCGCCAAAGCCCGTGCCGCGGGCCGCTGGCCCGAGGGGCGTGCGCTGGTGCTGGTGGACGACACCTTCAACGGCCGCCTGCAGCGCTGGGGCTGGTCGCCAGCCGGCCGCGCGATGGCGCCCGGGGATCTGGTGGCCGACCGTGACGCCTACTTGTCGGCCCTGCAGTCGCTGGGCGTGCTGTAGCCGCCGCGTTTCAAAAAAAGGAGAAAAACCTCATGTCCGACACCACCGCAGCGCGCAGCGCGCTGTTCGATGCCTTGCGCCAGGCCACCGGTCTGTTCCCGGTCGAACTGGACGCGCAGGGCGCGTGCAGCCTGGCTTTCGACCAGCTCGCCGTCCATCTGCAGCACGACGCTGCCGCCCATGTGCTCACCTGCTTCGCGGTGCTGGGCTCGGTGCCCGCCGCGCGGCGCGAGGAAGTGATGGCCACGATGCTGCGCGCCAACCGTTTCTGGCGCGGCACCGGCAGCGCCACGCTGTCGCTGGATGAGAACGAGCCGCCTTCGGTGCTGCTGGCCCAGCGCTTCGACGAGCGCGTGCCCGGCGCGGCCGCCGATTTCGTGCAGGCCATCGAACGCTTCGTGAACCATGCACACGACTGGTCCGCCTTCCTCGGCGCCCAGCCGTCGGGAGCCTCGCCGGCCCCCCTGCCCGCCGAACCGCAGGGCGGCATGGCCTTCTTCAGCCAACGGGCCTGAGAAAGCCGCTGCGTGGCAGCCAGGGCCGCGCGTTCAGGCGGCCTTCTGGATCACGCCCTTCATCGCTTCGGAGACTTCCTTGACGATGGTGCTCTGGATCTGCGTGAACATCGTCCACTGCTGCACCTGCTGCTGCAGGCCCAGCAGATCCCCGGTGCTGGGGCTGTCCCCCAGGTTGTTGATGGTGTTCTGCAGGTCGGCCTCGCGGCGCGAGGTGACTTGCGAGATGGAGTTGTTGATGGAATTGAAGGTGATACCGCCGGTCGTCAGCATGGAGAACTCCTGGGTCAGAAAAAGAAGGGAAGAGAAAACACGATGAACCACGCCACGGTGCCGTCCCTTCAGGGCGCGCGCACCGCCATTGTCAGCACTTCGCGCGCCGCCTGGCAAGCGTCCAGCACCGAAACCAGCGCGGGATAGTCCGCCGGCGGCACGCCCTCGGCCAATGCCGTGCGCAGCCGCTGCTCCAGCGCGGCGATGCGCTCCAGTGCCTCTTTTTGAGCCGCAAGTGCGTCGGGGCCCTGCAGCCGGGCCTCCAGATCGCTGAGCGGCGCATCGGGCGCCACGGGCGGGGCGTCGGGCAGCAGCAGCTTCATCATCGTCACCGCAGCACCACCAGGGCGCGCGGCCCGTCGAACACCAGCCGGTCCGGCTCCACCGCCACCAGCCGCCAGCCGTCGCGCCGCCCGCCAGGCTGCAGCTTGGAGCCATCGCCCAGCACCACGTAGGGCACGACGCCGCCGACCACGCCGCGGATGCGGAACGGCAACGGTGCCGCGCTGGCGTGGATGGGGCGGGCCGGAGCGTCGGCCACGGCGCGGCCCACCTCGCGGGCCCGCAGCACGAAGGGGATGCCGGACAGCGGCGTGGCCGGGCGCGCGAGCAGGGTTTCCAGCCGCGCGCGCTCCTGGCTTCCGATGTCCAGCGCTATCACCATCTGCTCGCCGTCCCAGCGCGCCTCGGCGCCTGCGAAGCCGGCCGTGCGCAGCCATTCCTGCACGGCGCCGCCCTGGTCCGATGCGACGCGCAGGCCGTCCACGATCTCGATGCCCTGCGGCACGCGGGCGCGCACCGCGGCCAGCACCTTGTCGCGCTCGGCCGGGGCCGTGACCAGCCCCAGCGCCCGCACGCGCCCCTCGCCCAGCAGTTCGAAGCGCAGGGATGGCGCCTCCGGGCCGCCGGCATCGACCAGGTCGTCCACCAGGTCCGAGGCGGTGCGCACCGACAGGGCCGGCGCGGGCCGGATCTCCGCCAGCCCCTCGGCCAGGCGGTCCAGCTGCGCAATGTCGGCCACCCATCCGCTCACGCGGGCGCCGTCGGCGGGCAGGGCCTCCACGCGCAGGCGCAGGGCGGGGTCCACGCGGGCGATGGCCAGCTGGATGTCGCGCAGCAGGCGCTGCTGGCGCGCGGGGTCCGCCTCGGCGGAAGCAGCGGCGGCAGGGCTTGCATCCGCCGCCGCCCGGGCAGCCTCCCGCCCTTGGAGCAGCGACCAGAACACCGACAGCAGCAGCGCCGCCAGGGCCGCGCCGATGATCCATGCGGGCTGCCAGCGCCGGGCTGCCACGGGGGCCGGGGTGACGGGCGCAGGGGCATCGCGCGCCACTACTTCCTCGACGGCGGCATGCACCACATCCGGCGTCCCTGTCTCTTCCTCCCGGGGAAGGTCGTCTTGCGGCACAGCGTCTGCGGCGGGCGCTTCCACCGGGCGTGGCGCGGCGTCCGCGGGCTCCAGCCCGGGCGGCACCTGCTGCCAGGGGGCGTCGGCCGGGCTGACCGTCAGCGCCACCCGCCCCAGGTAGGCGACCGCGCCCCACGCCTGTTCCGCCACCCAGGCGGACAGGGACTGCGCGGCGGTGGCAGACTCGGCTCCCGGCGGGTCCGAGCGCACCCACCAGCGCCCCGTGGCGAGTTGGACCCAGGCGCCCGCATCCGCAGGTAGTCCCAGGTCGGTGAGGATGAGGTCGCAGCCATCATGGGGCCCCAGGCGCTCGCCGCCCGCCAGCGGCACGCGGGCGCCGGCGTGGCAGCCCGTGAGGATGCGCAGTTCGGCCGCAGCGCTCATCGCCGGCCTCCAACGCCAAAAAAGCCCCCCACGCTCCGCCGCTGTGCGGGTCGCTGCCCCCCAGGGGGGCGCTTTTTGCCTTGGGGCGGCCCGGCGTCAAAAAACCGGGCGCGGCCGCAAGGCGGCCCATACAATGCGCCGGTCCCCCTTTTCCCCATCACAGAAGGATTTCGTCCATGAATCTCGAACAGGAGCGCCGCAACGACATCCTCATCCTGCGCCCCCGGGGCCGCCTGGACAGCAGCAGTTCGCCCGAGCTGGAGCGCGTAGTGACCGAGCAGCTCGATTCCGGCATCCAGCGGCTGGTGTTCGACCTTTCGGGCCTGGACTACATCAGCTCGGCCGGCCTGCGCGTGGTACTGCTGGCGGGCAAGAAGCTGCGGGCCAGCAAGGGCAAGCTGGTGCTGGTGGGGCTGCGCGACATGGTGCGCGAGGTGTTCGACATGAGCGGCTTCCTGAGCCTGTTCGCCGTGACCGCGACGCTGGACGAGGGCCTGGCCAAGGTTTGAGCCAAATCGGCCTCCAGCGCTTATGCAGCAAGCGCTGGCAGCTCTTTTTTCAATAGCAAACACGCGCATCACAGGTCGATCCTGGCGAGCGGCTGGATGTTGATTTCCTGCGTCAGCTCCTGGTAGGACAGCACGGGCAGGTCGTACAGGTCCTGCTCGATCATCTTGCGCAGGTAGCGCCGGATGTCCATCGAGGTCAGCAGCACCGGGCGCTGCGCATTGCCGCCGATGTCGCCCACCGTCTTCTTGATGTTCTCCACCAGGCGCTTGCTCACGGCCGGGTCCAGCGACAGGTAGCTGCCCGCCGAGGTCTGGCGCACGGCGCCGCGCACCGTGTCCTCGATGCTCGGGGCCAGCAGGTAGGCCGGCAGGATGTTCTGCCCGCTCGAATACTTGTAGCTGATGTGGCGCTTGAGCGTGGAGCGCACGTACTCGGTGAGCAGCACCGAGTCCTTTTCCTTCTGGCCCCATTCGATCAGCGACTCCAGGATGGCGCGCAGGTTGCGCACCGAGATGTCCTCGGACACCAGGCGCTGCAATATCTCGGCGATCTTCTGGATGGGCAGCACGCGCGTCGATTCCTTGACCAGGTCGGGGAAGCGCCCTTCCATCGCGCTCAGCAAAAAGCGGGTTTCCTGGATGCCGATGAAGTCGGCCGAATATTTCTTGAGCACGAACGCCAGGTGGTAGGTGAGCACCTGGCTCGGGTCCATGAACGGGATGCCCGCGCGCGACAGCGGCTCGCGCAGCGCGCCGTCCACCCACAGCGTGGGGATGTGCGGCAGGAACTTGCGGTCTTCCTCGTAGGCGATCTGCAGCGCGGACAGGTTGGCCACGCTCTCGCGCACCAGCAGGTAGCCGGGCCGCAGGCGCCCCTGCGAGACGGGCACCTCGGACAGCAGGATGTTGTAGCTCTCGGGCGGCAGCCCCTCGTTGAAGCGCAGCTGGATGCCCGGAAAGGGCACGCCCAGGTCGAAGTACAGCGCGCGGCGGATCTTGAGCAGCTCGTCGTTGAGCACGTCGGCATCGAACGCCTGCTGCAGTCCCGCCGCCACGTCCATGAGCAGCGGCACCGTGGGCGCGAATTCCTCGCTGCCGTCGGCGGCCTTCTTCTTGGGCTTTTCGCCCGCGGGCTGCATGGCGGGCACCTCGGTGACCTCGCCGGTTTTTTCGTCCACCACGCGGCGCGTGCCGCGCATGATGACGAAGCCGATGGTGCCGATGACGACGGCCAGCGTGAGGAACACGGGCAGCGGCATGCCCGGAATCAGCCCCATGCCCAGCGCCACGGCGGCGGCGATCATCAGTGCGCGCGGCTGGGCCATCACCTGCTGGCCTATGTCCTTGCCGACGTTGGACGGGCCGTCGCCCGACTGCACGCGCGTGACGATCATGCCCGCGCAGATGGCGATGAACAGCGCCGGAATCTGCGCGATCAGCCCGTCGCCGATGGTGAGCACGGAGTAGGTCTTGGCCGCGTCCGCCGCCGTCATGCCGCGCTGCATGGTGCCGATGACGATGCCGCCCAGCAGGTTGACGGCCACGATGATCAGGCCCGCGATGGCGTCGCCCTTGACGAACTTCATGGCGCCGTCCATGGCGCCGTAGAGCTGGCTTTCCTTCTCGACGATGCCGCGCCGGCGCTTGGCCTCTTCCATGTCGATGGTGCCCGCGCGCATGTCGCCGTCGATGGACATCTGCTTGCCGGGCATGGCGTCCAGTGAGAAGCGCGCCGCCACCTCGGCCACGCGCTCGGCGCCCTTGGTGATCACGACGAACTGCACGATGGTGAGGATCAGGAACACCACCAGGCCCACGACCAGGTTGCCGCCGACCACGAAGTTGCCGAAGGTGAAGATGATGTGCCCCGCGTCGCCCTGCAGCAGGATCAGCCGCGTGGTGGCGATGGAGATGCCCAGCCGGAACAGCGTGGTCACCAGCAACACGGACGGGAACGAAGAGAACGCCAGCGGCGACGGCAGGTACATGGCCACCATGAGCAGGATGGCCGAGATCGTCATGTTGATGCCGATGAGCGCGTCCACCAGCCAGGTCGGCAGGGGCAGGATCATCATGAAGATCACCGCCACCAGGAAGAACGCCAGGATCAGGTCGTTGCGGCTGGTGATGATCTGGACGAAGCGCTGCAGGCGCGAGCCCAGGGGAAGCGTGGCGGACTGGGACATGGGCGGGTGCAATCAGCGCCGCTCGGGCGCGGTCTCCGGGGAAGGCTCGGCGGTGTTGTTGCGCAGGGCGACGAAGGCCCGCATGGCGCCCGCCGCCTCGTCGCGGCGGTCCAGGGCCTGCAGGGCCTGCGCCCGCACCAGGTGGAAGGGGGCATCCATGGCGCCGAGCAGCGCCAGTTGCTCCAGGGTGTTCAAGGCCCGCTGGGGCTTGGCCGAGCGCACCTGGGCCAGCGCCAGCGCCAGCAGCGCCCGGGGGTCGTCCGGCGCCAGGATGTTGCGCGCGGCCAGCAGCACGGCGGCCTTGTCGGGCAGCCCGTTCTGCAGGTACACGAAGGCCAGCAGGTCCATCAGTTCGATGCTTTCCGCTGGGGTTGCAGAGGACGGCTCCGTACCCGCCGCTGCCGCGTCAGATGCCATGCGCCGTCAACCCTGGTAGAGCGCGCTGCGGTACATCTGCACCAGGTCGCGCAGGCCCACCTCCTCGCTGAGCAGGCGCGTGGCGCGGTTCAGGATGCGCAGTTCGTCGTCGCCGCCGGCGGGCTGCCGCTGGGCCGCCACGTCGCGCAGCTGCTGCAGGGCGTTGTCCAGCCGCTCGCGGAAGCGGGCGGGCACCAGCAGGTCGCGGTTGGCGATCTGCGGGCGGGTGGAGGACTCCAAAAAGTCGTCGATGGAGGGCCGGTCCAGCAGCGCCGACAGCTGGGCGCGCGCGCCCACGTCGGGGGGCGCGGACTCGCCGCGCTCGGGCAGGGTGGGCTGCGCATCCTGCTGGGCATAGGTGATGCTGTCGATGCCCCGGTCGAACACCAGACCGCTGATTCTCATATCCGTCATACAGCATACTCCCAGAAGGTTCGCAGGGGTGCGGGTGCAGCCTTGCGTGTTTCAGTAACCGCAGGGGCCGGGAAGTTCCATCCACCGCGCCTGGAGTGTACGTGCCGGCCAACGCCCTGGGAAGCTCTCATATCAATAGCTGCCAGCGCTTGTCCCACAAGCGCCAGAGGCCAATTTGGCCCTATTTTTCGGCACCAACATTCAGCCCAGGTTCGCCAACCATTGGCGCAAGAATTCCGACGCCTCCCGGATGCGGCGCGCGCTCGCCTCCTCGGCCGCGAAGCGGGTGGCCAGCACCAGCCAGTCGCCCGAGGGGATGCTGCGCAGC
>Ga0222423_1000775_pt1 | contig 17954 bp, 11 predicted proteins | sample 3A0metagenome_FD_182472 | JGI IMG/M metagenome (GOLD analysis project Ga0222423, IMG submission 182472) | Enriched microbial communities from leaf-cutter ant dump, University of Wisconsin, Madison, United States - 3A0 (version 2) | ecosystem: Environmental > Terrestrial > Nest > Insects nest >...
CGGTGACTTTGCCATCAGCGGCGGTGACGCGCGTGGGGCGGGTATGTCCGAACTGCCGACCGACCTGATCAAGAGCGTCGATGTCGTCAAGGGAACGACCGCCGACATGACCGAAGGTTCGATCGGCGGTGGTGTGCAAATTACCACCCGCAGCGGTCTTGATTTCAAAAAGCCCTATCTGTCCTTCCGTGCCGGTGCGCAGCAGAACTCTCTGGGTAAGCGCTGGACGCCGAACTTCAACCTGATTGCTTCGCGCAAGTTCTTCGATGATCGTCTGGGTGTGATCTTCAACGGCACCTATAGCGACTTGCAGAACAACGCCCACAAGATGCAGAACGTCACCAGCGGTAACCAGGGTTATTCGCGTGACTTCGATTTCGACAATTCGCCGGAAAAAACCTTTGTCTTCAACCCGTCAACGGTTTCGGGTGATAAGGCAAACGTCGTGATGACGAATGGTTATCTGACGCCGCTTCAGATCGTCACCATGTCGGCGCAAGCGAATACCAAGGCTGACTGTATGACGGCCTTTCCGATGCTGGCGGCTACTGAAGAGGTGGCGAAAAGAAACCAGCGTATTTTCGAGCAACAAACCTGTCTGAACCAGTGGAACGACTATACGCCGTCCCTGATCCGCAGCTTCATGAACGGTCAGGACGAAAAGCGCTATTCGGCAGATTTGCGTTTCGATTTCCGCGTCAATGACCGCCTGACGGTTTATGCGAAATATAACCTGAACAATCGTGACATCCATGAGCGTACCCTGAACCGCAGCTTCGGCTCGATTGGTTTCGGGGGGCCGGCTGAATGGCAGGAATCTCCGATAACCTCTGATGGGGTGGTGCTGCGCAGCCTGCGGTCAACGGCAAATCCGGGTTGGTACCACACTTCCGGGTTTGGTATTCCTGACCAGTATGTGACCGGCGTATCCAGCACCGGTGGTGTGGCCTATTGGGGCAACATCATCAATGTGGTGCCGGGCAGCACGACGGTTGATGCCAATCACCATGTGACGCAATACACCCTCGGCGGGAACAACATGAACATCGACGAAATCGATGTCATGCTTGATATCAAGACCGAATATGCGCAGTTCGGTGGCACCTATAATGACGGGCCGCTGAAGATCGAGTTCATGGCCGCCAAGTCCAAGAGCAACTATTCGCGCGATGACATGCGTACCAGCAGCGCGGCCTATGTCGGTGACGTCCAGTTTACCATTACGCAGGGTGGCCTGTGGTCGATGGGCCTGCCGGATGGTTTCAACGAAGGGGATACGTCCAACTATCTGCAACTGTTCAATGCGCCGGCCACCGGCGAGGTGATCGGGGATGTGCAAACCCCTTACCGTCCGGCCTATACGCCTGAGCAGCGCCCGCTGATCACCAATCGTTCGGCCATTACCTTTGAGCCGCGTTTGCAGGAAAGCGAAGAAACCAGCGCCAAGTTCGACGTCAGCTATGACCTGTCGGAAAAGCTGCCCTTCTTCACCCTGTTCAAGGCAGGCGCCCAATATCGTGAAGGCACGACCTGGGCCTGGGGGGCCGGTGTCGGCAGCGGGTATGAAGTCGAGTCGCAAAAGGGTACCTATTACCTGATGGAGCCGAATCCGGCCAAACCGAGCGAAATGATTCCTGTGCGCGATCCCGATACCAATCGTCCGGTACTCAATCCCGACTATGTGCCGCCGATCGTTGTCCCGACCCTCAATCAGCGCGGTATGTTCTACGGCTGTCAGGAAACCGATACCTCTATCGAATCCTGTAACTACGGCTTCCATCCGGGCAGCCTGAACGGCAACATCTACATGACCAGCCAGTTGTCGAACTCGCTGACCGGTGTGCATGTGATGACGGTCGAAGATTACGGCAACCTCATCAGCTCGACCTTCCGTGAGCCGGATTCGGTCTTCTTCGGTGACTATCCTGATCGGGGCGACATGATGAGCGGCTGGCCGGGGATCGATGTGCGCAAGCGCTTTGGTCTGCTGCAAGCGGCCCAGAACTTCAACTTCGACTGCATGAAGTCCTGTATGGCGTCAGACGGCAAGGTCTATAACCAGCCGGTCAAGAGCTTTACGGAAAAGACCTTCGCCAGCTACTATATGGTGGAATTTGAACAGGATCTGCCTCTGGGCCTGCTGTTCAACGGTAACGTCGGGGTGCGTCGTGTCGAGGTGGAAGCCTCGGGCACCGGTTACATGACCTTTGACACCATCCGTATGCTGTCCAACTGGGATCCTGCTTTCCCGAATGAAAACACCGAAAAGACGACGACACGTCGTGCGGTCAGCTTCTCGAAAAAGTCGGTGGACTGGCTGCCCAGCTATAACTTCAACCTGTGGGTCATCCCCGACAAGCTGGTGGCGCGTTACTACACGTCAAAGACCGTGGCCCGTCCGAACGCCAACGACATGTTGCCGATCGCAACCTGTACGATCGACGAGCGTAACGAGGCGGGTTCGGGTGCGGCAACGGCTGGTCAGCCGGATGAATGCGGCACGATGGGTAATCCGGGCCTGAAGCCCTATACGGCCTGGAACGAAAGCGTGAACGTCGAATGGTATCCGAACCGCGACACCATGTTCTCGCTGGCCTATCATAAACTTGATGTGCGTGTGGGCCGTCGTGAAGGGGCCGATACGGTGACCGATCCCCTGTTTGCCGGTACCGATGTCATCAATCCTGTGACCGGTGCGCCGCTCAATCAGGAATTCACCTACGGTCTGGCCAAGAACGGTCTGGGTCAGGGGCGCAAGGGCTGGGAATTCAGCTCGAAAACGGCCTTTACCTTCCTGCCCTGGTATCTGCGTTACACCGGTGCCGACTTCAACTACTCCAAACTTGAAGGCGATGGCGGTACGGCAGGGGCCTATGTCGATCCGAACACCGGTGATGCCATGCGTCCGGTCGGTGAAGCTGATTACTTCGCCAACCTGTCGCTGTGGTATGATGATGGCCGGACCAATGCCCGCGTTTCCTATCAGGCACGCGGTCAGGACTTCCAGTGTATCACGTCCTGTACAGCGAGTACCGTCAACAACTATGCAGGTATTCCGTTCGGCAGACAGGACACGGCACCGTTTAACCCCGGCTATCCGAAGTTCACCGACGAAACCAAGTATATTGACGCGAAAATCACCCATAAGATTCCGTCGCGCAATGTCGAGCTGTTCATCGAAGGCCGTAACATGACCAAGCAGGCGAAAACCTGGTCGGGTGGCAACTACAACGCCTTTGCGGGCGGTGAGGCCAACCTCTTTGAAATCGCCTATGGTGGTCGCCGCGTAATGGTGGGTTTCATCTACAGAAACTAATCTTCCGCCAATACTCAGCTAAAAAAGCCGTCGCCTGTCTCTCTCAGGCGGCGGTTTTTTTTGTCGGCCATCGGACTTATTTTGACGGCAGGAAATCGGTGAGTGGCTTATCGTGTCAAAGTGGCTAAAGATGATTGTTGTGGATTAATTGTGACCAAAACGGAAGAATTTGCTGTTGGCAATCTAGGGGGAAAGAAGAAGGGTTTGTGATTGTTTCGGTACATAATTGAATTTAAAAGAATTTTTCATATTGTGTGGCACGCGCAGAAAGTGTGTCGCGGGGGAAAAAACGGATGATTGGCGCGATTATGTCAGGTTATTTACGCTCTGGCGCTGGTTTCATATGATGTGCGCACGTCTGTGATCAGGCCTGAGTGCAGGGGAGGTGATGATCTCCTCAATGTGGGATTTTGTTGGGATTTTTATAATAATTAATATTATCAAGTAGTTATGTATTTTGTTGTGGTTAATATAATTAGCCTTGTCAGGAAGGATGTGGCGCATCTCTTCATATAACATTGTGCTTTTTGAGTGACTCGTCTGCCCAAAAATGAAGAATATATCGTACAATAGGGGGTGTGTGATCAAAATGTGGCTTGACTTATCACATTCAATCAATGAAATCATGGCCCATCCAAGAAGGTTATGTGCCGCGAGACTCGCTAAAAAATAAGGGTCCGGGCAGGGGAGTTTACTGGGAAGGCTGTTTAATCCGATCAAACCGTGAGCATTGCGCGGCGTTAAAAAACGCCGTTAGGTGAATTGCGGTTATGTCTGGGCGGATTAAGGCTGTTGCCGGAGATACGGGTTTGCGAAACCTGCGCCTCTCCCTGAGTGATCTTAGAGGAATTGAGCACTTTTAGGGGTAATCACCGCATCTGTGCGGTGGTTCACGGAGAGGAACTATTATAATGCAGAACTCAAAAAGGTCCTATGCCAGGTACCTTATGGGCGGCACGGGTCTGGCTATGCTGGTGGCCTTTGCTGCGCCGGTCACCGTGCAGGCGCAGGCCGCTGATGACGTCACCGAAGTGGTGGTTGTCGGTGCCCGCGCCGCGCAGCAGTCGTCGAACGATCGCAAAAAACGCGCCAAGACACCGACCGATTCTATCGTGGCCGATGACGTCGGGGCCTTCCCCGACCGCAACATCAACGAAGCCGTATCGCGTATCGCCGGTGTGGCGCTGGATCGCAACGAATTCGGTGAAGGTAGCGGCGTAACGATTCGCGGTAACGGCCCTGACCTTACGCGGGTTGAACTCGATGGCGTCGGCGTGCAGAATGCCGGTGGTCTGGCGATTGGCGTGGGTAACTCCGACGGACGCGGCGCGGACATGCGCGAACTGCCGTCCGACCTGATCAAGAGCGTCGATGTCGTCAAGGGGACGACAGCAGACATGACCGAAGGGTCACTGGGGGGGGGGATTCAGATCAAGACCCGTACCGGTCTTGATTTCAAAAAGCCCTATCTGTCGCTGCGCGTCGGCATGGGTCAGAACTCTCTGGGCAAGGAATGGCGCCCTGATATCAACCTGGTAGCCTCGCGCAAGTTCATGGACAACCGTCTGGGTGTGATCTTCAGCGTCACCGCCAGCAATGTTCAGAACAACGGTCACAATATGGAAACCGTTACGTCGAACAATGCCGGTTATGCGCGTGCGGTGGACTGGGATAACTCTCCCGACAAGACCTTCAGCTTTAATCCGGCAACGGCAACGGGTGATGGCGTAAACACGCCGCTGTTGTCGTCGCGTTCGGCGACCGGCGGGGACCCGTTCCTGTCGCATACGCCGCTGGAGGTTGTTACGCTTTCGGCAAATGCCAAGACAAAGGCCGAGTGTGAGGCCGCCTTCCCGCTGCTGACCGAGGCGCAAATTGGGGGTATTCTGGCGAATGATCAGGTGGCCGCTCAGAACCAGCGTATGTATGAGCAGATTACCTGTCTGAACCAGTGGAACGACTATACGCCGTCCCTGATCCGTAATTTCCAGAACTCGAATGATGACAAGCGTCTGGCCGCAGATCTGCGCTTCGATTTCCGTGTTAATGATCACCTGACCCTGTATGCCAAATACGGCATCGCCAACCGCGATGTGGATGATCAGTACAGAAACCGCAATATGGGCGGCGTGAATACCAATGTGGCAGGGTATTTTGCCGATACATTGCAAAACGATGTCTTCTATCCGACCAATACGATCAACTACAGAACGCCTTTGGCAGATTCAGGCTATTATCTGTATAATGGCGGGCAGTTGACCGGGCCGATCGGTATCGACATCAATCCCAATCCGGGGACGGGTTCGGCAAACGTCACCAATGCGACCTTCCCGATCTATGGTCTGGTCACCAACGTCGATCCGGCCAGCCTGAAATTTGACGACAACCACCATGTCACCTCGTTTGCCATTACGGACGGGGCAGTGGGCATCGATCAGATTTCGACCAATGTAATCTCCGAAAGCACCTATATGCAGTTCGGGGGTGAATATAATAACGGGCCGCTGAAGATCGAATTCGTTGCGAACCGTGGCGAAGGCTTCTATTCGCGCGATGACCGCCGTTCAAGCATCAGCGCTCCCTACGGGCGGGCGACTCTGACGGTTCAGCCCAGCGGCCTCTGGTCGTATGAACTGCCGGGTGATTTCGATCAGACCAATCCTGACAATTTCGTCGTTCCGAGAGCGCCGACCACGGCCATTAAGGCCGCCAACGCAACGGTAAATGATCCGGCGCAACTGGCCTATAGTGTTGCACAGCAACCCTGGGTTACGCCGAACTTTGCGATTACGTTCCAGCCGCGTATGCAGGAAAACAGCGAGCAGACTCTGAAACTTGATGCGACCTATCATGTGGATGACAGGCTGCCGTTCTTTACCCTGTTCAAGGCCGGTGTATCGAAGCGTGAAACCAGGACGGAGTACTGGGGCCCGGGTGGCTATACGGTCAAGGAAGCCGTGGGCACCTTTGGCAGTGCCGGATATCAACCACCGATCGTGGTGCCGACCCTCAATCTGCGGGGTTCGTTCCGCGCCTGTGACGACACCCGTTACGGTCTGACAGGTACGCCCGCACCGGCAGGTGCCCTGTCCTGTAACTATGGCTATGTGCCTAACACCAATCTGGGCACCAAGCTGACGGGGATACATACCTTTACGCCGGATCAGCTCAAGGAAATCATCGGCGGCATCTTCATGGAGCCGGATTCCATATTCTTTGACGGTTATCCGGGGGCCGGGGACATTTCCAACTGGCATGGTCTGAACATCAACAAGCTCTGGGCGCAGGTCGGTTCGGCACAAAACGCCAACTTCGACTGCATCAAGAGATGTATGGCCAATGATGGTAATGTTTACGACCAGCCGAAGACCCTGGCCGAAGAAAGCATTACAGCTGCCTACTTCATGATGGAGTTCCAGCAGGATCTGCCGTTCTTCAATATGTCGTTTGACGGGAACATCGGCCTGCGTGCTGTCGAAACCGAAGTGTCGGGTACGGGTGCCTTCCAGCTTAACTCGATCCGTAAGACGGAATCCTATAACCCGGCGGCACCTAATGCGGCAGGTGGGACGATCACCTATACGGCGCGCCAGCCTGTGGCGATTAACAAGAAGGATCGTGACTGGCTGCCGAGCTATAACCTGAACCTGTGGCTGGTGCCGGATCAGGTGGTGCTGCGCTACTATACGGCAAAGACGGTCGCACGTCCGTCTATCGCCCGTCTGATCCCGGCAGGTACCTGTAACTTCGATGAACGTAACGAAGGTGTGGCGGGTACGGACGGTTCGGATCAGGATATGACCTGTACCGGTACGCTCGGCAACCCGGCCCTGAAGCCCTATACGGCCAAGAACCAAAGCCTTAACCTTGAATGGTATCCGAACAAGGACACCATGTTCTCGCTGGCCTATCACAAACTTGATGTTCGTGTGGGTGGCGCGGTCGCAGTGGCCAAGAGTAACGGGCTTCTGTTCGAAGGTACCGATCTGGTTGATCCGGCAACCGGCCAGTCAGTTGCCAATCAGGAGTTCACCTATAGCCAGTATGAAAACGACAAGGGTTATGGGCGTACCGGTCTGGAGTTTACCTCCAAGACGGCCTTCACCTTCCTGCCGTGGTATCTGCGCTATACGGGGGCTGATTTCAACATTTCGACCCTCGAAGGCACGTCTGATTTCAACGTCCTTGACCCGAATACCGGTGACCGTATGCGTCCGCCGGGTGAGTCCAGCTACTTCGCCAACCTCTCGCTGTGGTATGACGATGGCCGTGTCAATGCCCGTGTTTCCTATCAGAAGCGTACGGAATCCTTTGACTGTATCTCGCCTTGCGGTACGGCCAACACGGTCAACAACTATCCCGGCCCGTGGGGTGTGACGACGGCTCGTCCGATCCCCTATAACCCCGGTTCGCCGAAGTTCCGCGACGAGACGGCTTATCTTGATGCCAAGGTCAGCTATAAGGTTCAACCGAATGTTGAACTGTATCTCGAAGGCCGGAACCTCACCAAGCAGGCCACGACCTATTCGGGTGGTGACTACAACGGGTTCTCCGACGGTACGGTCAACCTGTGGCGTATGTCTTACGGTGGTACCCGCACCATGTTCGGTGTTACCTATCGTATGCAATAACAGCCTGCTCTCTCATGGCTTTGATCGCCGTCCGGTTTCACCGGGCGGCGATTTTTTTATTGGCGGCGGTTTTTTTGCTGCGCATACGCTGCGATGCACAATAAATTGTGATCACTCTGTGAGGTGCCCTAAGCGGTTGTGTGGTTTGGGGTTTTTTCAGACGACACATATATGTCGGATTAAATCTATTGGCAGGGTTTATCGGTTAGGCATAGGGTGGGGGTCATGACAGCGCCGGACAGGTGCCTCAGGGACTAAAGCGTAACCACATGCTCTATATGATGCACGAAATGGCCTATTATTCCGCAACCCCTATGCGGTTACTGGCCAATGCGACGCGGGACTTTTGGGGGTCCAAGGCCAATCCGGCTTCCGATACGGCGGTGGGGCGCACCCTCTATGCCTCGGCAGAGCTGTTTTCCACCATCACCCGACGCTACGGTAAGCCGGACTGGCGCATTGACGGGGTGCAGATCAATGATCATGATGTACGGGTGCAGGTCATCGAGGACTGGGCGACGCCCTGGGTGCGGTTGCTGCGTTTTCAGCGTGATCCGCGCGATCTGCGCCGTGCCGGTGTCAAGAAACCGGCACCGGCGGTGCTGATCGTAGCGCCTTTGTCCGGGCACTATGCCACCCTGCTCAGGGGCACGGTGCGGGAATTTCTGCTCGATCATGATGTCTATATTACCGACTGGGTCAATGCGCGGCAGGTGCCGGTGCTTGAAGGGCGGTTCGATTTCGCCAGCTTCGTCGATCATATCCGCGACATGCTGAAGGCCATTGGCGGGCGCAGCCATGTGGTTGCCGTCTGTCAGCCGGGGCCGCCGGTTCTGGCGGCGGCCTGCCTGATGGCCGAGGATAATGATCCCAACCGTCCGGCATCCCTGACCTTCATGGGGTCGCCCATCGATGCGCGCCTCAATCCGACCGTGACCAATCAACTGGCCGAAGACCGGCCCTTTGCCTGGTTCAAGTCGAATATGATCCATAATGTGCCCCTGCCCTATCCGGGAGCCGGACGGCGGGTCTATCCGGGCTTTGTCCAGCTCTATTCCTTTATGAGCATGAACGAGGAACGGCATAAGGACGCGCATTGGGCCTATTTCAATTCGCTGGTCGAGGATGACGGCGATGGCATCGACAAGCACCTTGAGTTCTATGACGAATATCTGTCGGTGCTTGATCTGACCGAGGAGTTTTACCTTGAGACGATCGATCTGGTGTTCCAGAAGTTCGCCCTGCCCAAGGGGGAACTGACGCATCACGGGCGTCCGGTGCGGCTTGAGGCCATCCGCGACATCGCCCTGATGACGGTCGAGGGCGAAAAGGACGACATATCCGGTGTCGGTCAGACTCAGGCGGCGCACAGCATGTGTCCGAACATCCCTGACGACAAGCGTGAGCTGTATGTGCAGGCGGGTGCTGGCCATTACGGCGTATTCAACGGCAAGCGCTTCCGTCAGCACATCTATCCGAAGATCCGCGACTTCGTTGCCCGCAACGATGTGGTCTAAGCCCCGACCGGCCTATAGTGCCGGTCAACTGGTCGATTGCGGGACGTTTCAGCTCAGGCTGAAGGTCAACAGCCGGTCACGGCGCATTTCCCTGCGGCTTGATAACAAGACCGGTGAGGCCGTGGTCAGTGCCCCGCGCCTGCGTGACCTGCCTCAGGCGGTGGATTTCGCCCTGAGCCGTTCGGACTGGATCGCCGGTCATCTGGCCGAACGTCCGGTGATGCAGGCCTTTGCGCCGGAGATGGATATTCCCTATCGCGGCGGATACTTACGGCTCAGGCAGGCGTCAGGGCGGGCGGCGGCGCGGCGTGAGGGCGATGTCCTGTCGGCCGGTGGCGACGGGGCGGCCTATCACCGGCGCATCGAGCGTTTTCTGCGCCTTGAGGCCCAGCGCTTTGCCGAACAGCATACAGAGCTTTATGCGCAGCAACTGGGCGTCAGCGGGGTGCGGGTCAGCCTGATCGATCCGAAAGGGCGCTGGGGGTCATGTACGCCGGGGCGCAAGGCCATCCGCTATAGCTGGCGGCTGATCATGGCGCCGGATGAGGTTTTTGCCTATGTCTGCGCGCATGAGGCGGCGCATCTCAGGCATCCGCATCACGGGCCGGACTTCTGGGCCGAGGTCGAGGCGCTGTTCGGGGCCTATGCGCCGAAGCGGCAATGGCTCAGAAGCGAGGGAGTGGGCCTGTTTGTCTATGCCGCGCCGCAGGATGGTCCATCCTCAACACAAGATTAACGCCTGTCTGTTGAAATGGGGTCATGCAGTCAGCTTCATCTTTGGAAACACAATCGCCTGATGAGGCGGCACCTTTTCAGGAAGGGGCCGGAGGGTCACAGGCGCGTCAAACCCTGCTGAAGCGGCTGGCGGATGTGGTCTGTCTGCCGGAAACGCGCATCAACAGTTTCGAGCGCGCCGTGACGGCGGACCTGCTGGTCGAGATGCTGCGTGAGGCCGAGGTGCCGGAACGCAAGCGGGTCGCCAGACGCCTCAGTGGCCTGAGCGAAGTGCCGCATTCTCTGGCGCGTCTGTTGCTGCTTGATGAGATCGAGGTTGCCGCCTGTCTGATCGATGACTGCGATAGTCTGAGCGAGGCCGATCTCTATTACTGTGCGCGCAACGCGCCTGTGGGCCACCGGCAGAAACTGGCGGCGCGTAAGGATACAGGCCCGATCCTCAGTGAAGTCCTCAGCGAAACCGCCGAGGTAGCGGTGATGGAAGCCCTGCTGAAAAACAATCGTGCCCTGCTGTCACAGACGGCCATAGAGGCGGCGGTGGCCCTCAGTCAGGACGCGCCCGAGCTGACGGCCCTGATCATTCGTCGCCCCGAACTCCGGCCCTCATCGGCCTATGTCATGTTCTGGTGGGCCGGGGCCGAGGTCAGGCGCACCATCCTCAGCCGGTTTGCCGTCAATCGGGAAGTGATGCAGGATGCGGCGTCGGATGTCTTTGCCGTGGCCGCTGCCGAGGGCTGGCAGGACCCGCTGTCACGCAAGGCGCTGCAATTCATCGAGCGGCGGCAGCGCAACCGTGAGGCCCTGCGCCGCAGTCCTTATGAAAGCCTTGAGGTGGCCCTGAGCGAGGTGGCCGCGCGTGGCCTGACGCGCCATGCGGCTGAGGAAATCGCCTATATGTCGGGCATCAAGCCCTCGACGGGGGCGAAGATATTGCGTGATCGCGGCGGGGAGGGGCTGGCGGTGCTGTGCAAGGCCACGGGCCTGAAAAAAGCCTCACTGCGTCATCTGTGGCAGGCCCTGCGTCGTCCGCTGGAAAAGGACGGGGAGGTGCATCCCGATCTGGAGCGGGTGCTGATGGTCTATGACCTTCTGGCGGTGGATCGGGCGCAGACCGTGCTGCGCTACTGGAACTGGGCCTTGTCCTCGGCCCTGACGCCGGTGATGCTCAGGGCCATATCGACGGGCGAGGGGCTGGATCAGGCGCAACTGACCGTGCCGGAACGCGCGGCCCTGCTGGCCTTTGCCGAAGATCTCAGGGGGTAGGGCGGGTAGATCTGGCCCTCAGGCGCTCTGTGTTACGGTCGTGTAATAAAGCCGGTTTACCAATAGTATTCAACCGGCTGTCATGACTGTAATCGGCGGATGATCAGCGGCGCACGTCACAGTTGATTGTCACAATGCTGGCGGGTGAATGCTGTCTGGATTTAAGCAATCAAAAATAAATAGATGACGTACTTGCGGTGGATAAGATATTGCCGTAGTTAAGGCCTCGGATAAACAAAACCAAGAGTATTTGGATTCGCAAAGGAAGCATTTTCGGCTCAACTGAGCATCGGACAATGCGATACTGCAAAAGAGCCGGAATCCTGATCGGCAATTATTAGATCAGGCGGGCTTTGAATTACAATTTGGGGACTTGCCCGCAATGGTGCGCGGGTCTGTCATGCCCGTTGAATTATAGCTTCTGAAGGGTTAGCTGATGGAAGATAAGGCAAACATTGTAGATTTCACCGTTGATGTGGTTTCGGCCTATGTCGGCAATAATACAGTGCCGGCGGCGGAGCTGCCTGCATTGATCCAGAGTGTGTTTCAGACCCTGACGACACTGGGGACGGTTGAGGAAATCAAGACCGAAGCGCCGAAGGAACCGGCGGTGTCAGTCAAGAAGTCGATCTCCAATGATTTCATCGTCTGCCTTGAAGACGGTCGCAAGTTCAAGTCGCTGAAGCGTCACCTGCGTACTAAATATAACCTTAGCCCCGAAGAATATCGTGCCAAGTGGAACCTGCCGAAGGACTATCCCATGGTGGCCCCGAACTATGCCCGCGCCCGTTCCGAGCTGGCCAAGCAGATGGGTCTGGGGCAGGGGGGGCGTCAGGCTCCGCGCAAGGCACGCGGTCGCGCCTGAGGCGTTTCCAGCGGTTCAGACTGAAAAAAGCTCCGGTATCTGCCGGAGCTTTTTTGCTGGAGGTTTGCAGGAAGGTGTGTGTGAAATCGAAAACTATACATATCTAAACCCCGCATTAACCCTTTTTTTCTTGCCAAGGAATCACCGGTTAAGAGAGAGTAAAAGAAGTGATTCGCAGGGTTTGTGGGCTTTATGGCGGGTATAGCGGCCGAAATGCTGAGCGCATTGCGCACGCATGAGGAAATCTTCCGCTATTGGAAGAGTTTGCGCCGTGGTGGCCGTTTGCCGTCGCGGGCTGATCTCGATCCGTGTGGTATCCGCAAGTTGCTGCCGACCGTATCGCTGATTGATGTGCTTGAGCCGCATCCGGCGCGTAACCCTCATGCCTTTCGGCAGAGACTGGCCGGAACCGATCTGTATCAGGCCTATGGCCGTGAGATCACCGGCTGTTATTTCGATGAAATCTATAATCCCGACGAAGCCGTCTATTGGGCCGAGGAACTGAGCTTTGTCGTTGAGCAGCGCAAGCCGGGGGTGGGGCTGCATTCGATGGCCTGGCGCGGCGTCAAGGGCCTGAGTCTGTTCTGGCTCAGGCTGCCCCTGTCCAATGACGGCAAGCGCGTCGATATGATTCTCGGCCATGATGCCCTGATCGGACGCAGCGACGAACAGACTCCATCGGGGATTCGCGCCGCCTGAATACACCTGCCTGTACCCGCCTTGCGGGCCGTTTCGGGAGCGGGGAGGTGTGTGCCTGGGGATGCAATCTATAAGGGTTATCATCCTGTGGATTAATCCCGTATCGATTGTAAAATAGGTAAATATACCTATTTTTGGCTTGAAATAGGAAAGTTATCCTCTCACTCTGTGGCCTGCCTATGCTGAGAACAGAGCGGAAACACATCCCGTGTTAATCCGTCAGGCAAAGCAGGACACATACGGATGAATATAGATTTTTCCACATCACGAGGGGCGAACAGGCTTGGGGCGTCTTTGGGTTATCTGGCGTCACCGGCGACCCTGCCGGTTGTCTGTCATGACAGCGATCGGGCGGCGGTGCAGTTTGTCATCGAACTGGTGGCGGTGGCGACGGGGGTGTCGTCCGAACAGATGCGTACCTTTTCCCGCAACCATGCCCGCGTGGCACGGGCGCGTCAGATTGCCATGTATCTGACGAACATAAGCTGGGAATGGCCGCTGGCACGGGTGGGCAAGGCCTTTGGGCGTGACCGGACGACGGTGGGCCATGCCTGTCGTCTGATCGAGGATCTGCGGGATGATGCTCTGTTTGACGAGATGCTGGAACGGCTTGAGGCGGCACTGATGAGTGTGGTGGCAACCGCTGGCCCGGCCAGGGGAGGGGACTGGTTCGAGCGGACTTTTTAGAGCGCTTTCCGAAACGTGTGACACACTTTTCGGATTAAAAAGCGCGTTGAAACAAAAGAATAAGAGCGTTGTTCCGATTCAATTAAAACGGAAAGCGCTCTCAGCAAGCGGGACGAAAGGGGTCAGGCCACTTTTTTCAGGCGTTCGACCATGGAGATGAGGCCGTTGGTGCGCTGGGACGACAGGGCCTCATCCAGCCCCAGACGGGTCAGGGTGTCACGGATGGAAAAGTCGCGGATTTCGCTGAGGGGCAAACCATTCAGCAGGCGCACCAGCACAGCGATCAGGCCCTTGACGATATGGGCATCGGAATCGCCGCGAAAGCTCAGGCGGCCTGCGGGGCCGTCATCAAAGACGATCCATACCTGAGAGGCGCAGCCGCGCACCTTCGTCTCTTCGGTGCGTTCACTGTCGCTCAGGGGCGCAAGGGTCTTGCCGAGGTCGATAATGTGGCGGTAGCGCTCTTCCCAGTCGTCGAACAGGTCGAACTCTTCGCGCAGATCATCGAAACGGGTCTGAAAGCTGTCGGTCATTATCAAAGGGTCTTGGGGTATTACTGGGGTTATCCGAAGAGAGCTGTTTAGGGCAGATTGGTGCGGAAAGCAAAAAAGGGTGGCGGTGGCGGGAACTATTCCGGCTTTTTCAGACGTAAAATGGCCGTCAGCCCCATATCCGGCCGCGATTTGACATAGAACTGCCCGCCCATGCTCTGACAGGTCAGGCGGACAATGGCCCAGCCAAGGCCCGCCCCGTCACGCGGGCGGTTGTGGGCGGTGGCGCCCTGTTCAAACGGCTGCATCAGGCGTGGCAGGTCGTCGGGATGTGGCGCGGGGCCGGGATTGCGGATCAGTATATCAACGAAACCGGCCTGTTCGCTGACCTCTATGCGGATGGTCTGACCGGCGGGGGTATAGTCGAGGGCATTGAGCAGCAGGTGATCGAGGCAGGTGCTGAGGCCACGCGGATGGAACAGGGCGATAGGATCCTGATCGGGGGCATGGAGCGCCAGTTGCACTTCACGCGTGCGGGCGCGGGCTTCGTGCTTATAGAGCGCGTCGTCTATGTGCGACAGAACCGCGTCGGCTGTGGGTTTGAAGCGGTCAGGCTCGCTCTCGAGGCGGACGATTTCCAGCACATTGTTGAACAGACTGAGCAATTGCGTGCCGCTGTCGCGGATAATATGGGCATATTCCACATATTCCGGCGCCCCCAGCGGGCCGTGCAACTCGTTTTTCAGCACCTCGGCAAAGCCGATGATGGCATTGAGCGGGGTGCGCAGCTCATGGCTGGCCATGCGCAGAAAGGCCTGCTTGCCGAGATCGGCACCGGTCGTGAAGGCCGACATATCGGTGACGGCTTCCGTACGGGTATCCTCCTCCGTATCCGTCAGCGGGGGCTGGGCCGGGAAGGGGGCGGGGAAATCAGCCGGTGACATGGGAAAGACGATGTCCTGTCGATCGGAAAACAAAAAAGCGCAGGCGTCAGTTGCGCCGACAGGCCGGGGCGGGGCAAGCAGAAAATCGGGGGAAAGCCGGTTTTTCCATATCTATTGCCATGCCCTTTAAGCCATTATTGGCTTTTTAGGCGACTAATGGGGCCATTCAGTGACCGGCTGGTTCGGAGGTCTGCTTCGCCAATGACGCGACAGGCATTCATTTCACCAGCCTCAGTCGCTACAGTCCGATTATCCGCCGTCGCCAGAAGGGCCATTCTGTTTGATCAAAGCCTTGAGGAATGCAAGCCATCAGCCTCCCCCGTCTCATAACGGGCGCGAAGGGGTGCGTACCGGTGTCTGGGTCTGGCATTTCCTGTGGTCGGGCCTGTTGCTGGCCGCCTTTGGCGTCATGCTGTTTCTGCCGGTGTCCCTGTCGGGGCTGATCGCCCTGCTGGTGGCCGCCATTCCCGGCGTCAGTGCGGTCTTGCTGTTATTTTCCGATACCGGACGTGCGCGCGCCGGTCTGGTGTGCATCTGGGGTTTGTGCAGCCTGGTGGCCGTGGGGCTGACCGGCGGCATTGCAGGGCCTTTGGCAAGCTGGATGCTGATGCCGCTGGTGGCGGCGGTGGCGCTCAACCGGCGGCGGCTGATGTCGCTGGGGGCGGCCCTGAGCGTCCTGATCTGCCTGATTGCGGCGGGTATCGGTTTTCTCGATCTGATGCCGGTCGCCGAAGGCACGGAGCGTCTTGCCCTGTCCTGTGTGGCCTTTTTTACCCTGACCGGCGGGCTGGGTCTGGCCCTGATGCCTGCCCTCAGGGCGCGGATGGAGCGCACCCATGAGGCCGAAGACGCCCGTGCGCGCCTGTTCCGGCTTCTGAGCGAACAGCCGCAACTGATCGTCTCCCTGACCGATGAGGGGCGGGTGGTGTCTGCCTTTGGCGAAGCGCCGGCGGGGCTTGATCTCAATCGTTTGCTGACGCAGGGGCTTTATCGCAGCGCCCATGCGCCTGACCGGCTGGCCCTGATGCAGGCCATTGCCGGGGCCATGACTGACGGACGCGGCGAGGCGGGTTTCCATCCCCATGCGGCACCTGAGCATTATGTGCGCCTGTCGGTCAGACGGGCGGCGGACGGGCGCCTCTATGCGGTGCTGGCCGATGCCTCGGATCAGAAGCAGCGTGAGGCGGCGCTTGAGGCGGCGCGTTTCGAAGCCGAGTCGCTTAATCGCGGCAAGACGCAGTTCGTTGCCTCGATGAGCCATGAGCTGCGGACACCGCTTAATGCCGTGATCGGCTTTTCCGACATCATGCGGCAAAAGCTGTTTGGCCCTCTAAGCGACAAATATGCCGAATATGCGCAACTGATCTGGGAGTCAGGGCAGCATGTGCTGGATCTGGTCAATGACGTGCTGGATATGTCGAAGATCGAGGCGCAGAAATATGAGCTGAGTCTGGAACGCTTCGATGTGCGGGAACCGGTGGCGGCGGCGTTGCGGCTGATCATGGCCACGGCGCAGGACAAGGGTGTGGCCCTGAAGGCGGTTCTGCCGCCGGTGCCGCTTGAGGTCACCGCCGATAAGCGGGCGCTGAAACAGATTTGCCTCAACCTGTTGTCCAATGCCGTCAAGTTCACCCCCAATGGTGGCGAGATCGGCCTGATCCTGACCGAAGCCGGACGCGACAGCATAGAGATACAGGTCAATGATACCGGCGTCGGTATTGCGCCCGAAGATCTCGACCGGCTGGGCAAGCCCTATCAGCAGACCGGCCCGCTGGAGCAAAGGGCGATGGGGACGGGGCTGGGGCTGGCGCTCGTTCAGGCGCTGGCGACGCTGCACAAGGGGCATATGACCCTTGAAAGCGAACCGGGCACCGGCACCAGCGTCAGCCTTATCCTGCCGATCGCTACCCCGTCCGATCAGCCGGAACTGCCGCTGGAGGATGGTTTGCGTACCATTGCCCTACAGGAATATCCGCAAACGCATCGGCCGGACGAGGCTTAGGCTGTCTCCAGAGCGCTTTCCGAAAAGTGTGACGCACTTTTCGGATTCAAAAGCGCGTTAAAACAAAAAGTCAGAGCATTGTTCCGATTCATTTTGAACGGAACACGCTCTAAATCATGGCGGGTATGATACGATCCGGCGGTCTGTGGCCGTCCTGAAGCGTCTTGATATTCAGGATCACGCGGTCGCCCATATCCGTGCGCGCCTCGATGGTGCTTGAGGCCATATGCGGCAGCATGACGGCATTGGGCAGGCCGAACAGGGCGGGCGCAATGGCCGGTGCGCGTTCATAGACATCAAGTCCGACACCGGCGATCTTGTGATCTTTCAGAAGCCGGGCCAGTGCGTCCTCATCGACGATCTGGCCGCGCGCCGTATTGACGAGAATGGCGTGCGGTTGCAACAGGGCCAGACGTTCGGCATTGAGCAGGTGATAGGTTTCCGGCGTGCGCGGGCAGTTGATGGAAATGACATCCATCCGCGCCAGCATCTGATCGAGGTCATCCCAGTAGGTCGCCTCAAGCTCATCCGATATGCGCGGCGATACCGGCTTGCGGTTATGATAATGCACCTGCATCCCGAAGGCGCGGGCGCGGCGGGCCAGAGCCTGACCGATGCGGCCCATGCCGACGATCCCCAGACGCTTGCCATAGATGCGCCGCCCCATCATGAAGGTCGGTGACCAGGCGGAAAATTCGCCGCGCTGCACCGTGCCTGCGCCTTCGACGAAGCGGCGGGCGACGGCAATGATCAGGCCCATGGTCATTTCCGCCGTGTCTTCGGTCAGGACGCCCGGCGTATTGG
>Ga0222423_1000776_pt1 | contig 17951 bp, 15 predicted proteins | sample 3A0metagenome_FD_182472 | JGI IMG/M metagenome (GOLD analysis project Ga0222423, IMG submission 182472) | Enriched microbial communities from leaf-cutter ant dump, University of Wisconsin, Madison, United States - 3A0 (version 2) | ecosystem: Environmental > Terrestrial > Nest > Insects nest >...
CCCCTCGAGGTTCGCCTGGTGGCACTGCATCGCCACGACGTCCCGGTGCGCGATCCGCAGCTCGAACACTTCTTCCGCCGTGATGATGCGCTCCTTCGCGGGCACCGCCCCGGCGAGCGCGTTGAGCATCGTGGTCTTGCCGGCCTGCGTGGCTCCCGCGACCAGGATGTTGAGGCCGGACTCGACGGCGGCGTTGAGGAAGGCGGCCGCTTGCGCGGTGAGCGAACCGAGCGCCACGAGCGCGTCGAGCCGGTCCGCGCGGACCACGTACTTGCGGATGTTCACGGCCCAGTGGCGGCGCGTGACGTCGGGGATCACGGCGTGGACGCGCTCCCCCGTGGGCAGCGTCGCGTCCACGAAGGGGCTCGACAGGTCGAGGCGCCGCCCGGAGGACTTGAGCATCTGCTCCACGAGGTCGCGCACCTGTTGGTCGGTGAGGATGGTCGTGGTGAGCTCGGGCTCTCCTCGGCGCGCCACGAACACCTGCGCGGGACCGTTGATCCAGATCTCCTCGACCTCCGGGTCGTCGAGGTAGCGCTGGAGCGGGCCGAGGCCGGCCACGGTGTCGACGAGCGACTTCACGGCCGCCGCCGAGTCGATCAGCGGAGGGACCCCGCCGAGGAGGGAGCGGGCGTCGTAGTCCGCCACGGCGTCGGTGACGAGTGCGCGCACGCCGTGGGGGTCCCGGAGAGGGTCGATGCCGCGCCGCCGGATGAGCTCGCGGACCTCGCCCTCGAGGATGGCGACGCCGTCCATCCCTACCCCCTGATCGTTCGGTCTCGCGATTGCCGATACGGACATTAGGGGAAAAACGCCCGGAGGGGCCACCCCGAGGCTCAGCCTGTGGACAACGTGTCTCGCTTCCGCCCCGGGAGGACGGACGCGGCCACGACGACGACGGCACCAGCGAGCGGCACCACCCACAGCGCGACCCGCAGGCTCGTTGCGTCCGCGACCGCCCCCACGACGGGCGGCGAGAGAAGGAACCCGAGCCGCATGAGCCACGAGACCACGGTCAGCCCCGTGCCGGGCCGCAGGCCGGGCAGCTCGTCCGCCGCGTGCATCGCGGCGGGCACGAGCGTCGCGATCCCGAACCCTGCGGCGGCGAAACCGGCGATCGTCCCGGGGACGGTGGGCGCGAGAAGGGCCACTCCCATCCCCGTGGCCGTGATCGCGGCACCCGTGCGTGCCACGGCGCGCTGCCCGAACCTGTCGACGAGCCGGTCCCCCAGCATGCGGCCCACGAACTGCGCGCCGACGAGGGCGACGTACCCCGTGGCGGCCAGCGCGGCCACCGCACCGAGGGAGTCTGCGAGGTACACGGCCGCCCACGTGCTGCCCGCGTCCTCGACGAGGCCGCCGGCGAGAGCGATGAGCACGAGCGCCGCGAGGACCCACGCAGTGCGCCCTCGCGTGGCGACCGTCGCGGGCCTCTCGCCGTCGGCCCCGACCTCCTCGACCTCGACGTCCGGTCCCGGGAGGCAGAAGCGCAGGGCGACGTCGGAGACCACGGAGAACAGGACCGCGGAGATCGCGAGGTGGGCGCTGCGCGGCACGTCGAGCGCGAGCATGCCCGCGGCCATGAGGCCACCCGAGACGGCGCCGATGGACCACACCGCGTGGAACGCGTTGAGGATCGAGCGCCCGTAGCGACGCTGCACGCGCAGACCGTGGGCGTTCTGGGCCACGTCGGTGATGGCGTCCATGGCTCCCGCCACGAGCAGCGCGGCAGCGAGCACGAGCGCCGAGGGCATCGTCGCCGCGAGGAACACCCCCGCCCCCGTGAGCCACGTGCCCACCACGGCCGTGCGCGCGGAGCCGAACCGCCGGATAGCCACCCCGGCCGCGAGCCCGGCCAGGATCGCGCCCGTGGGGAACGCCGCGATGGCGAGGCCGTAGCTCGCGTTGGTGAGCGCCAGCTCTGACTTGATCTCGGGGAGACGCGGCACGAGGTTGGCGAAGAGCGCGCCGTTCGTGAAGAACAGCGCGGCCACCGCGGCGCGGGCGTTCCGCTCGACGCGCGTGGGAGTGACGGTCTCAGACATGGGAGCGATCCTACCGCCACTATGTACGACCGTACACAATGCGGGTAGCCTCTCTCCCATGACCGACTACTTCGCCGGAGACGCCCGCACCAACCGCGAGCGCATGCTCGCCGGAGACCTCTACATCGCCGACGACCCGGACAGCGCGCGCATCGCCCGCCGCGCCCTGTACCTCCAGGACGCCTACCAGCGCGCGACCGCGGCGGGCGAGGACGCGACGGCCCGCGAGCACCTCACCGAGCTGCTCGGCACGCTGGGCCAGGACGCCTACGTCAAGCCACCGCTCTTCGTCGACTACGGCGAGAACCTGCACGTGGGCGCGCGCACCTTCGTCAACTACAACCTCGTGGCGCTCGACGTCGCGGACATCCGGATCGGCGAGGACTGCCAGATCGGCCCCAACGTCCAGCTCCTCACGCCCACCCACCCCGTCGCGCCGCAGCCGCGCCGCGACAAGCTCGAGGCGGCCCGCCCCATCACCATCGGGAACAACGTGTGGCTCGGCGGCGGCGTGATCGTGTGCCCGGGCGTGACGATCGGGGACGATTCCGTGATCGGCGCGGGCTCCGTGGTCACGCGCGACGTCCCTGCGGGCGTGGTCGCGGTGGGCAACCCGGCCCGCGTGGTCCGCAAGGTCACGGACGAGAGATGACGACGACGGCGCCCCGCCGCGCCCGCCGGCACGACCCGGACCGTCGCGAGCGCATCGTGGCGGCGTGCCTCGACGTGGTGGGCGAGGTCGGCGTGGCGGGCGCCTCGGCGCGCCGGATCGCCGCCGCGGCGGACGTACCCCTCGGCTCGGTCAGCTATCACTTCGAGAGCATCGACGCGCTGCTCGCGGAGGCCTTCGAGCGCTTCGCCCGCGAGATGAGCGACCGCTTCGAGGAGGTCATGGCCCGGGCCGAGGGTATGGACGAGGCGCGGGACGCCGTCGTCGGCCTCATCACCTCCGCGGTGCTGACCGACCCCCGCGAGCACGTCCTCACCCACGAGCTCTACACCCTCGCCGCGCGCGACCCCGCGTACCGGCGCCTGACCCACGCGTGGATGGCCCGGTCCCGGGACGCGCTCGAGCGCCACTTCGACCCGCTCACTGCGCGACTCCTCGACGCCATGATCGAGGGCCTGTCGATCCACCGCGCCCTCGACACTGACCCCCGCCCCGCCGCAGAAGTCACCGAAGCAGTCACCCGCCTCACCGCCCCACCCAGCTGACCCTTCCCCCTCCCGCTGACTTCGGCACTCACACCCGAGTTCGGCACTCGCACCTGCCGAAGTGGGCTGGCACTGCCGAAGTCAGCGGAGGGGTGGTGGGAGCGTGGAGCGGTAGCCTTCGGGGTTGTGAGTGCGCGGAAGAACCCCACGGGCCAGCAGCTGCAGATCAGCGACGGAGAGCACGTCGCCGTCATCACCGAGGTGGGCGCCAACCTGCGCTCCTACCGGGTGGGCGAGCGCGACGTGATCACGTCGTTCGACGAGGACGAGCTGCCGCCCGCCTCTCACGGCGCGGTGCTGGTCCCGTGGCCCAACCGGATCGGTGACGGCACGTACGAGTGGGACGGCCAGACGTACCGCCTCCCCCTCACGGAGCACGCGCCGCGGCTCACGGCCCTCCACGGCCTCGTGTGCTGGACGCGCTGGGACGTCACCGAGCACACGGCGAGCAGCGTCACGCTCGCGCACGACCTGGTGCCCCAGCCTGGCTACCCGTGGGCGCTGCACAGCGAGATCACCTACACCGTGAGCCACGACGGCCTCGAGGTCACGCTCACCACGCGCAACGAGTCCGACGAGGACGCCCCCTACGGCACCGGCTTCCACCCGTGGCTCTCCCCCGGCGGGGCGGACCTCGACGAGTGCACCCTGCGCATCGACGCCGAGCGCCACGTGACGATCGACGAGCGCCTGCTGCCCACCGGCACCGAGAAGGCCGACGGCGCGTGGGACTTCACCGAGCACCGCTCGCTCGCGGGCGTGGCGCTCGACGACGCGTTCGTGGGCATCACCCGCAATGCGAAGGGGCTGTCCTGGATCGAGCTCACGGCGCCCGACGGCCGCACTGCCGCGGTGTGGACGGACGAGTCGATGGACACGTGGCAGGTGTGCACGGGCGACGGGATCCTCGGCGCTCACCGCACGGGCGTGGCCGCCGAGCCCATGACGTGCATCGCGGACGCGTTCCGCACCGGTCAGCGCCTCGTCAGGCTCGCTCCCGAGCAGGAGCACACGGTGCGCTGGGGGCTCGTGCTGCGCTGACCGGACCGGCCGAGCGACCGACCCTTTCGGTCAGTCGTAGTACTCGCCGTCGGCCTTGACGCCCTCTTCGTACTCCCAGTGCCACGGCTCGTAGGGGCCGCTGCCACCGCTGCGCGCCCAGCCCGGGTTGACCCAGCCGAAGGTCGGGCCGTTGTCGTTGAGCCACGTCCACGAGGCACCGGAGACGGTGGTGCGGCAGAAGTCCACCGCGAGGCCCCACCCGTGGTTCGACTTGCCGGGGGTGGCCGCGAGCCCGCCCTTGATGGACTTGAGGCGCCGCTGGTCACCGATCGTGCGGTAGCCGCTCTCGAGGCACAGGTCCGTGTTGAACTTCGCGCGGTACGCGGTGTTCATCACGGCGAGCACCGTCGCCGCGTCGGCGCGCAGCGAGAACCGCTCGGCCCACGGGATCTCGCACAGCCCGTCGCTCGACAGCGCGCCGTTGGTCCCCGTGGGGCGCGCCGACGAGTCGCACCCGGGGATGCCGTCCCGCTCCGAGGCGCGCGACGCCGCGAGGATGAGCCGCTCGTCGAAGGTCTCGGTGAACGCCACGAGGTCCGGCACCGTGTCCGACGCCGGCACGGCGGCGAGCGCGTCGATCACGCTCGGCAGCTCGCCGGGCGCGTAGCTGGCCTGCGCCCCGCCCGCGACGATGGTCCCGTTACCAGGGAGCACGAGCCCCGTGGCGGGCGCGACGATGGTGACGGCAGCGAGGGCCCCGATCATCGCCCCACGAGCGATCCACGGCCGCAGGTCGAGCCCGTGGAACCGGCGCGTGGGGGCGGCGGCCCGCTCGAGCTCGCGGCGAGTGCGTCGCGAGACGGGGACCTCGGGCGCCTCGGGAGCCGGGGAGGGGTCTATCGGGGCAAAACGAGCGCGAAACGGCGCCACGTCACCTCCCGATCGTCGATCCCCTGCACGGCTCTCACTACGTGTTCATCGGCACCCGCAGGGCTGTCCTGTAGGCCCGCCCGTGGGAACTGTCACAGAACCATAACGGATCGTGAGACCGCGTCCAACCCCCTTCGGCACTTCATGAGACGCACGGTGTCGGTTTCCTCCCGTTCACCCGCGGGTCCGACGGCGGACACCGCGGCGACACCCGTCCCAGCGACGCAGGTCAGCGCCCGATCTTGCGCTGCATCGCGTCCCGGACCTCGCCCACGAGCTCCTCCAGGATGTCCTCGAGAAAAACGATTCCCATGGCACCCTCGGGCCCGTCGACGCGGGCCAGGTGGGAGCCCGAGCGCTGCATCGCCGCGAGCACGTCCTCCACGTCGTCCTGCGGACCCACCACGGCGAAGCGGCGCACCCGCCACGTCGCGACGGCCTCGGCCCGCTCCGCGCCGTCGGCGTAGAGCACGTCCTTGAGGTGCAGGTAACCGCGCAGCTCCCCGGGGGCGCCGTCGTCGGACACCGTCCGCACCGGGTAGCGCGAGAAGCCGTGGTGGGAGACCAGCCTCTCGAACTGCTCGGGCGTCACGCCCGGCTCGACGGTCACGAGCTCCTCGAGCGGTGTCATGACCTGACCGGCGGCCTTGTCGGAGAACTCGATCGCACCCACGATGAGCCCGCCGTCGTCCTCGAGCAGGCCCTCGGTGCGCGAGCGCTCGACGATCGAGTGGACCTCCTCGGCCGTGAAGGCGGAGGCCACCTCGCCCTTCGGCTCGATGCCGCACATGCGCAGGATGCCGTTGGCCGTCGCGTTGAGCGCCCAGATCACCGGGTTGACCGCGCGCGCGACCCACACGAGCGGCGGGCCGAACCACAGGGCCGCGCGGTCCGGGGTGGCCACGGCGAGGTTCTTGGGCACCATCTCGCCGAGCACCACGTGCAGGTACACGACGATCAGCAGGGCGATCACCAGGGCGATCGGGTGGTTCCACGCGGCGGGCACGCCGAGCGCACCGAGCGGGACCTCGATGAGGTGCGCGATCGCCGGCTCTGCCACCAGTCCGAGGCTCGTGGAGCACACCGTGATGCCGAGCTGGGCGCACGCGAGCATGAGCGAGACGTGCTCCATGGCCCACAGCACGGTGCGCGCCCTGCGGTCGCCCACCTCCGCGAGCGGCTCGATCGACGAGCGCCGGGCGGAGATGATGGCGAACTCGGCGCCCACGAAGAACGCGTTGGCCGCGAGCAGCGCGACGGCGAGCGCGACGGCCGTCCACGTGCTCACTCCTCCTCACCCCCCGCGAGGGCGCGCACCTGCAGGCGCTCGACGCGACGCCCGGACATCTGCTCGACGCGCAGCTCGACCCCCGCCTCGTCCAGGACGTCCCCCACCGCGGGGATCCGGCCGAGCCGCCACATGACCAGGCCGCCGAGCGTCTCGTACGGGCCCTCCTCCGGCACCGCGAGGCCCGTGAGCTCGGTGAGCTCGTCGGGGCGCAGCACGCCGGGCACCGACCATCCACCGTCGGCGAGCGGCCGCGCGACGGCGGGGCGCACGCGGTCGTGCTCGTCCGAGACCTCGCCCACGAGCTCCTCGACCACGTCCTCGAGGGTCACGACCCCCGAGGTGCCGCCGTACTCGTCCACCACGAGCGCCATCTGCATGGGCGCGGCCCGCAGCTCGACCAGGAGCGGGCCGAGGTGCACCGTCTCCGGCACCCGCGGCGCGTCGCCCATGAGCGCGGCCGCCGGCACCTCGCTGCGCCGCTCGAACGGGACCGACACGGCCTGGCGGAGCTGGACGATCCCCACCACGTCGTCGGAGGACCCGTCCGTCACGGGGAAGCGCGAGTGACCGGTGGAACGAGCGAGCGCGACCACGTCCGCGGCCGTCGCGTCGCGCTCGAGGGCGGTCATCCGGGTGCGGTCCGTCATGACGTCGACGGCGGTCAGCTCGCCGAACTCGATCGAGTTCGTCACGAGCCGCGCCGTCGACGCCTCGAGCGTGCCCGCCTGGGCGCTGCGGCGCACGAGGGCCGCGAGCTCTTGCGCCGAGCGTCCGCCGGAGAGCTCTTCGCGCGGCTCGACCCCCACACGGCGCAGCAGCGCGTTCGCGGAGTTGTTGAACGCGAGGATGAGCGGGCGCAGCGCGGTGGTGAACCCGCGCTGGAGCGGGGCCACGGTGCGGGCCGTGCCGAGCGGGCGTGCGATCGCCGCGTTCTTGGGCACGAGCTCACCGAAGATCATCGAGAAGCCGTTGACCGCGCCGATCGCGAGGATCGCCACGACCGTCGCGGTCGCGCCCCCGAGCCACGAGTCACCGAACCACCCCGCGAGCAGGCGGCTCAGCGCGGGCTGGGTGGTGTAGCCGAGCAGGATCGTGGTGAGGGTGATGCCCACCTGGGCGCCCGAGAGCTCCGTGGACAGCGTGTGCAGGGCGCGGCGCACGGACCTGCCGCGGCGGTCCCCCATGCGGGGGTCACGGTCGACGACGCCGGGGTCGAGGGTGACGAGCGAGAACTCCGCCGCGACGAAGACGGCGGTCCCCGCGGTGAGGAGCACACCGAGGAGGACGAGCCACCAGTCGGCCGTCATGCGGCACCGCTCACGCAGTCATCCCGACCCCCGGGACTTCGGCCGGGGGTGGGTCTCGAGGGCCCGGCGGCGCGTCGTGCGCGTCGCCGGCTGCGTCGGGACGGTGTCATCGTCTCCCCATCATAGGAGCCGGATCCCGCGGTGCGCAGCCTCCGTGTGCCACGCTTGGTCCATGGCGACCACCCCGGCCCCGGGCCGCACCGCTGCAGAGGGTCCCGTCGTGCTCGTGGTCGAGGACGAGCAGGCCATCGCGCTCGCCGTCGCGCGGCGCCTGTCCGCCGAGGGCATGCGCGTGCACGCCGTGGGCGACGGGCAGGCCGGCGTCGACGCCGCGGCCCGCCTGCAGCCCGACCTGGTGATCCTCGACGTCATGCTCCCGGGGATCGACGGCCTCGAGGTGTGCCGCCGCGTCCAGGCCGAGCGACCCGTCCCCGTGCTCATGCTCACGGCGCGCGACGACGAGACGGACATGCTCGTGGGTCTGGGCGTGGGCGCGGACGACTACATGACCAAGCCCTTCTCGATGCGCGAGCTCGTCGCGCGGGCCAAGGCGCTCCTGCGGCGGGCCACCCGGGCGCGCGAGGCCGCCGCGCAGGCCAGCTCCGCGGCGTCGGAGCTCACGCCGATCGAGGCCGGGGACGTGCTGATCGACCGCGCGCAGCGCCGCGTCTCGCGCGCGGGGCAGGACGCCCACCTGACGCCCACCGAGTTCGACCTGCTCGTCACGCTGGCCTCCTCCCCCAAGACGGTCCTCACGCGCGAGCGCCTCCTCGCCGAGGTGTGGGACTGGGTCGACGCCTCGGGCACCCGCACCGTCGACTCGCACGTCAAGGCGCTGCGCCGCAAGCTCGGGGCGGACCTGATCCGCACGGTGCACGGCGTCGGCTACGCGTTCGAGCCGCCCGCCGCGGACGAATGAGCACGCCGCGCCACTCCCGGACCCGCTCGCGGTGGGCGGACCTGCGCCCCCTCGACTTCGCGCGCTCGATCAAGGTCAAGCTCGGGATCCTCGTGGCCGCGACCGTGACGCTCGCCGCGGCCATCACGTGGTTCGGGCTCACCAACGAGTTCGACGTGCAGGTCACGTTCCCGCTCGCGATCTCGATCTCGCTCGTCCTCACCCAGCTCCTCGCGCGCGGCATGACGTCGCCGCTGCGGGAGATGACCGCGGCCGCGCGCGCGATGGCCGGCGGGGACTACTCGCAGCGCGTGCGCGCGACGTCGAAGGACGAGGTGGGACAGCTCGCCGTGGCGTTCAACCGGATGGCCGAGGACCTCCAGGAGACCGACACCCTGCGCCGCGAGATGGTCGCGAACGTCTCGCACGAGCTGCGCACCCCCGTCACGGCGCTCCAGGCCCAGCTCGAGAACATCGTGGACGGCGTGACGGAGCCGGACGAGGCCGCCCTGACCGCGGCGCTCACTCAGACCGAGCGGCTCGGCAAGCTCGTCACGTACCTGCTCGACCTCTCACGCCTCGAGGCGGGGGCGGCGGCGCTCGACGTGGGAGAGGTGCGCCTCGAGGAGTTCCTCGGGCACGTGGCCGACGGCGCACGCCTGGTCCGGCCCGACAAGAACCTCACCTTCACGGTCAAGGTCGCTCCGCCCCACCTGACCGTCCAGGCCGACGAGCAGCGCCTGCACCAGGTGTTCGCGAACCTTGCCCAGAACGCCGTGCGCCACTCCCCGCGCGGCGAGGAGATCACGTTCGAGGCGTACGTGATGCCCGGGCGGGTGGTGGTCGACGTGACCGACCGGGGCCCGGGGATCGCCAAGGGCGACCGCGAGCGCGTGTTCGACCGCTTTGCGCGCGGCAACAACCCGGCGCACACGGGCCAGATCCCCACGGGGGGGACGGGACTGGGCCTGTCGATCGTGCGGTGGGCGGTCACGCTGCACGGTGGCACGGTGGCCGTGGCGGACACCCCCTCGGGCTGCACCATGCGGGTGACGCTGCCGCCACGACCCACTACGGTGGAACCGGCATAGCTCCACCGACCGAGAGGCCTCGATGAGCGAGTCACGGACCGAGAGCGCGTCGCGCGCGCTGAACGGCGACGGTGTGGTCGAGGTGAGGGGGCTGACGAAGAACTTCGGTCAGGTCCGCGCCGTCGACGACCTGTCCTTCACCGTCCAGCCCGGCCGGGTCACGGGCTTCCTGGGCCCCAACGGCGCGGGCAAGACGACCACGCTGCGGATCCTGCTCGGCCTGGTGCGGGCGACGTCGGGCACGGCCACGATCTCGGGCCGCCCGTACGCCGCGCTGCCCCACCCCACACGCTTCGTGGGTGCCGCGCTCGAGGCCGCGAGCTTCCACCCGGGCCGCACGGCCCGCAACCACCTGCTCGCCCTCGCCCCGCAGGCCGGTGCGAGCGCGTCCCGCGTCGACGAGGTGCTCGAGCTCGTGGGCCTCACCGACGCCGCGAAGCGCCGCGTGGGCGGGTTCTCGCTCGGCATGCGCCAGCGACTCGGCCTCGCCACGACCCTGCTGGGCGACCCGCGCGTCCTCGTGCTCGACGAGCCCGCCAACGGTCTCGACCCCGAGGGCATCGCGTGGTTGCGCGCGCTGCTGCGCCACCTCGCGCGCGAGGGCCGCACCGTGCTCGTGTCCTCCCACGTCCTCGCGGAGGTGCAGCAGACGGTCGACGACGTGGTGATCATCAGCCGCGGTCGCCTCGCGCACTCCTCGACGCTCGCCGAGCTCGCACAGCTCGCGGCGCCCGTCGTCGTCGTCGCCTCCCCCACCGCTCTTGGGCTCGAGCGCCTGATCGCGGAACGGGGCTGGCGACGCGCTCATCTCCCCGAGGGGACGACGGCGGCCCCCGGGACCGCCGCGCTCGAGCAGGTGACCCTCGCGGAGGTCGGCGCCGCCGCGTTCGCCGCGGGCGTCGAGCTGCACGAGCTCACGCTGCACAACCCCGGCCTCGAGAAGCTCTTCCTCGAGCTCACGACCCGCCCGGCGCACCCCGTCGATCTGGGCACCGCGGTGACGGGAGGTGCGGCATGAGGACCGCGCTCGTGAGCGAGTACCGCAAGTTCTTCTCCACGCGCATGTGGTGGATCCTCCTGCTGTGCATGGTGGGCTACATGGCCTTCCTCGCGGCGGTCTTCGGCTGGTCGCTCACCTTCGCCGCGGGCGAGGCGGCCGACGCCGGGGTCGAGGGCGAGGTCTTCTCCGCGTCGCAGCTCGCCCAGACCATCTACGGGCTCTCGGCGACGCTGGGCTACGTGTTCCCCGTGATCGTGGGCGCGCTCGCGGTGACGGGCGAGTTTCGGCACCAGACCATCACCCCCACCCTGCTCGCCGAGCCGCGCCGCAGCGTCGTGCTGCTCGCGAAGTTTTTCTCGAGCATCCCGCTCGGGCTCGTGTACGGGATCGTCGGCACCGTGACGACGGTCGGCGCCGGGGCCGGGATGCTCGCGCTCAACGGCAACGCCACCTTCCTGGGCGAGCCCGAGGTGCTGCGGACCGTGGGGCTGTCGGTGCTCGCAGGGGCGCTGTGGGCGCTCGTCGGGGTGGGCCTGGGTGCGGCACTGCCCAACCAGGTGGTCGCGATCGTGCTGCTGCTCGTCTTCACCCAGTTCGTCGAGCCGATGGTGCGCATCCTCGCGACGCTCGTGGACTGGGGCGCCACGGTGGCGCAGTTCCTGCCCGGGGCGGCGGGCGACTCGCTCATCGGCGCGTCCTTCTACAACGCGATCGGGGGCGCCGAGGCCGGGGACCTGCTGCCGTGGTGGCAGGGCACGCTCATCCTCCTCGCGTACGCCGCCGTGCTCGGTCTGGTCGGCCGCGTCACGACGTTCCGCAAGGACATCACCTGACCCTTCGGGGGAGGTCTTGACACCACGCGGCGGCGCGGGTTGCCCACCCTTTGCCAAAGCCAGAGAATGCGCTGCGACCTGCACGAATATCGCGCATTTCCCACCCACCGGGCGCCGGTTTCTGCCTCCCGCAGGGGTTAGGGTGGTACCCGGACGTATTCAACGGTGACGCGGCCAGAGCGCCGCGGCGGAAGTGGGCAGGCGCACGTGTCGCAACAGGCAGACCCGGAGACCATCCGGGAACTCTTCGGTGCCAACGACTGGCTCGTGGAGGAGCTCTTCGCGAAGTACCAGCAGGACAAGAACTCCGTGGACCCGGCGTGGTGGGAGTTCTTCGAGAGCTACACCCCGCCCGCGGCGGACACGTCCAGCCCGCCGGCCCCGGTCGCCGTGCCCTCGACGTCGTCCGTCGTGCAGCCCGACTCCCAGCCCGCGGCCCCCGTGACGGACCTGCCGGGCGCCAAGCACGTCGAGGACGCCAGGGCACAGGCCTCGACGACGACGACGGTGGACGGTGCGTCGTCGTCGGACCGGGAGACCGAGGCTCCCCTGACCGCTCCGGTCGCGACGGCCCAGCCCGTCACCGCGTCCTACGCCGAGCGCGTCCCCACGCGCAAGGCCGCGTGGCAGGGCGCCGACGGCGACGACCACGTCGAGCGGCTGCGCGGTGCTGCCGCGCGCGTCGTGACCAACATGGAGGCCTCGCTCGCCGTCCCCACGGCCACCTCGGTGCGCTCGCTGCCGGCCAAGCTCATGGTCGACAACCGGATCGTCATCAACAACCACCTGACGCGCACGCGCGGCGGGAAGATCTCCTTCACGCACCTCATCGGCTTCGCGCTCGTCGAGGCCGTCGCGGACATGCCCGCGATGAACAACGGCTACACGCTCGCGGACGGCAAGCCCGCGCTCGTCACGCCCGCGCACGTGAACCTGGGCCTCGCGATCGACCTGCCGAAGCCCGACGGCACCCGCCAGCTCCTCGTGCCCAACATCAAGAAGGCCGAGACGCTCGAGTTCTCGCAGTTCCTCGCCGCGTACGAGGAGCTCGTGCGCAAGGCCCGGGGCGGCAACCTCGAGGTCGAGGACTTCGCGGGGACCACGATCTCGCTGACCAACCCGGGCACCATCGGTACCGTCCACTCCGTGCCACGCCTCATGGAGGGCCAGGGCACGATCATCGGCGTCGGCGCGATGGACTACCCCGCCGAGTTCGCGGGCACGGCCGAGGACCAGCTCAACCGCATGGGCGTCTCGAAGGTCCTCACGCTCACCTCCACCTACGACCACCGCATCATCCAGGGCGCGCACTCCGGGGAGTTCTTGCGGATCATCGCGAGCAAGCTCATCGGCGAGGACGGGTTCTACGACCGCATCTTCGCGTCGCTGCGCATCCCCTACGAGCCCGTGCGCTGGGTGCGCGACGCGTCGGTGGACCCCGACACCGAGGCGGCGAAGCCCGCGCGGATCGCCGAGCTCATCCACGCCTACCGCTCGCGCGGGCACTTCATGGCGGACACCGACCCGCTCGCGTACCGCCAGCGCAAGCACCCCGACCTCGACGTCCAGACCCACGGGCTCAACCTGTGGGACCTCGACCGGGTGTTCCCCGTGTCCGGGTTCGGCGGGCACTCGCGCGCCAAGCTGCGCGACGTGCTCGGTCTGCTGCGCGACTCGTACTGCCGCACCGTGGGCATCGAGTACATGCACCTGTCGGACCGCCGTCAGCGCCGCTGGCTCCAGGAACGCCTCGAGGCCGGCTACGCGCGCACCCCGCGCGAGGACCAGCTGCGCATCCTGCGCCGGCTCAACGCGGCGGAGGCCTTCGAGACCTTCCTGCAGACGAAGTTCGTGGGCCAGAAGCGCTTCTCGCTCGAGGGCGCCGAGTCCGTGATCCCGCTGCTCGACGCCGTGATGTCGCGCGCCGCGGAGAACGGCCTCGACGAGGTCGCGATCGGCATGGCCCACCGCGGCCGCCTCAACGTGCTCGCCAACCTCGCCGGCAAGAGCTACGCGCAGATCTTCGCCGAGTTCGAGGGCAACCTCGACAAGCGATCCGTGCAGGGTTCCGGCGACGTGAAGTACCACCTCGGCACCGAGGGCACCTTCACCGCCGAGTCGGGCGCCACGACGCGCGTCTACCTCGCCGCCAACCCCTCGCACCTCGAGGCCGTGAGCCCCGTGCTCGAGGGCATCGTGCGCGCCAAGCAGGACCGCATCGACCTGGGCGGCGACGGCTTCTCCGTGCTGCCGATCCTGGTGCACGGCGACGCGGCGTTCGCGGGCCAGGGCGTGGTCCCCGAGACCCTCAACCTCGCGCAGCTGCGCGGGTACCGCACCGGCGGCACGGTCCACGTCATCATCAACAACCAGGTGGGCTTCACCACGGGTTCGTCGTCGTCCCGCTCGACGCACTACGCGACGGACGTGGCCAAGGGCCTGCAGGTGCCGATCTTCCACGTCAACGGGGACGACCCGGAGGCGTGCGTGCGCGTCGCCGAGCTCGCGTTCGACTTCCGCGAGCAGTTCGACCGCGACGTCATCATCGACATGATCTGCTACCGCCGCCGCGGGCACAACGAGGGCGACGACCCCTCGATGACGCAGCCGATGATGTACAACCTCATCGAGAACAAGCGCTCCGTGCGCACCCTGTACACCGACGCGCTCGTCTCGCGCGGGGACATCTCGACCGAGGAGGCCGAGGCCGCGCTCGCCGACTTCCAGTCCCAGCTCGAGCGCGTGTTCACCGAGACGCGCGAGGGCGGCTTCACTCCCCCGCCGGCCTCCGAGCCCGTCTCCGGCCTCGAGCGCCCCGAGGCGCAGCTCGAGGACGCGGGCACGATGGTGGGCTGGCAGACGGCCGTGCCGCCCGTCGTGCTCGAGCGGATCGGCAAGGCGCACGTGCGCCCGCCCGAGGGCTTCACGGTGCACCCCAAGCTCCAGTCGCTCCTGGAGAAGCGCGAACAGATGTCACGCGAGGGCGACATCGACTGGGGCTACGCGGAGGTGCTCGCGTTCGGTTCGCTGCTCATGGAGGGCACCCCGGTGCGCCTCGCTGGCCAGGACTCGCGCCGCGGCACCTTCGTGCAGCGCCACGCCGTGCTGCACGACCGTGAGACGGGCGCCGAGTGGACACCGCTGCTGTACCTCTCGGGCGACCAGGCCAAGTTCTGGGTGTACGACTCCTCGCTCTCGGAGTACGCGGCGCTCGGCTTCGAGTACGGCTACTCCGTGGAGCGGCCCGACGCGCTCGTGCTGTGGGAGGCCCAGTTCGGTGACTTCGTCAACGGCGCCCAGACCGTCACCGACGAGTTCATCTCCTCCGCCGAGCAGAAGTGGGGCCAGCGCTCCTCCGTGGTGCTGCTGCTCCCGCACGGCTTCGAGGGCCAGGGTCCGGACCACTCGTCCGCCCGCATCGAGCGCTTCCTGCAGCTGTGCGCCGAGGACAACATGACCGTGGCCGCGCCGTCGACCCCGGCGTCCTACTTCCACCTGCTGCGCCGCCAGGCGTACGAGCGTCCGCGCCGCCCGCTGGTCGTCGCGACGCCGAAGTCGATGCTGCGCCTGCGCGCCGCCGTCTCCCAGGTCGAGGACTTCACGTCCGGGACCTTCCAGCCGGTGATCGGCGACGACGCGGCCGCCGCGCGCGGTGGCGTCAAGCGCGTCCTGCTCACCAGCGGCAAGATCCACTGGGAGCTCAAGGCGGCTCGCGAGAAGCGCGAGGACACCTCGACGGCGCTCGTGCGGCTCGAGCAGCTCTACCCGTTCGACGTCGACGCCGTGAACGCGGCGCTCGAGCCGTTCGGGGACGCCGAGCTCGTGTGGGTGCAGGAGGAGCCGGAGAACCAGGGTGCGTGGCCGCACGTCGCGCTCGGGCTCGCGCCGCAGCTCGGGCGGCCCATGCGGGTCGTGTCGCGCCCGGCGTCGGCCTCGCCGGCGACAGGCTCGGCGAAGGAGCACCTCGCGGAGCAGTCCGCCCTCGTGGCGCGCGCCTTCGCCTGACCCCTTCCCCCCCTCTCCCCCCGCGAGGTAGCAGGAAACCTCACGAAGTAGCAGGCAAACCCGCGAAGTAGCAGGAAACCTCACGAGGTAGCAGGCAAACCCGCGAAGTAGCAGGAAACCTCACGAGGTAGCAGGCAAACCCGCGAAGTAGCAGGAAACCTCACGAGGTAGCACGCGCATCCTCGCCGTCGTCGCTGCTACTTCGCGACTTGGGGCGCTACTTCGCGTGCTGGAGCGCTACTTCGCGGGGACGGGTGGGGTGTGGAAGCGGCGGCGGTAGGCGAGGGGGGTCGTGGCGAGCGAGCGCGTGAAGTGGTGACGCAGCACGGCGGCGGTCCCGAAGCCCGAGCGTGCGGCGACCTCCTCGACGGAGAGCGTCGAGCCCTCGAGGAGTTCTTGCGCGCGCAGCAGGCGCTGCCGGGCCACCCAGGCGGCCGGCGTCGTCCCCGTCGCGGCGCGGAACCGACGCGCGAAGGTGCGCTCGCTCATGAGGGCGCGCCGCGCGAGCTCGGGCACGGTGAGCTCGGTGTCGAGGTTCTCGAGCATCCAGTCGAGCAGCCCGGCGAGCGAGTCGGCCCCGACGGGCAGGGGGCGCTCGATGTACTGGGCCTGCCCACCGTCGCGGTGCGGGGGGACCACCATGCGGCGGGCGATCTGGGCGGCCGCGGCCGGACCGAGCTCGCGGCGCACGAGGTAGAGGCACGCGTCGATGCCCGCGGACGTGCCCGCGGAGGTGATGATGCGCGAGTCCTCGACGTAGAGCTCGTCGGGGCACACGCGCGCGAGAGGCGCGGCGGCGGCGAGCTGGTCGGTGTACATCCAGTGGGTGGTGCAGCTGCGGCCGTCGAGGAGACCCGCGTCGGCGAGCGCGAACGCGCCCGAGCAGATCGCGACGATCCAAGCGCCGCGGGCGTGCGCCTCGCGCAGCGCGTCGAGCACGGGTCCCGGGACGGGGCGGGCCGACGCGGCGTAGGCGGTCATGATGACGGCGTCCGCGGTGCGGGTCGCCTCGAGCCCGTGATCGACGACGACGTCGGGCCCCCCGGGCTTGGACGCCACGATGCCGGTTTGGGGCGAGCACACGGTGAAGTCGAAGCTCGGGCCGCCCGTGTCGGAGCGGTCGATGCCGAACACCTCGCAGGCCACGGCGAGCTCAAAGATCGACAGGCCGGGGACCGCGATGGCAGCGATGCGTTGCAGCATCTGCCCATGATGGCAGAACATTGACGGACATGGGCATATCTGCCACTCGCGGCAGGATGTATGCGCCCGGAGGATTTCTGCCATGGCGACCTTCATCATCATCTCCGTGGCCCTGACGCTCTTGGTCCTCGCCAACCTCCGCCTGGTGCGCCAGGACGGCTACGGTCACCGTCCGCCCCCTCGGTCGCACGAGCCGTGGAGCGTGGGCGTCCTGCCGAGCGGGCCGTACGACAGCCTGCGCTGATCTCCGGGCGCGTCGCCGCCCCGTGCACCGAACCCCGCGGGACACTGGGGACGGCGGCGCGCCCGGGACACCCGGCCGCCCTCATCGTGGCGAGACACCGGGAGGAACTCAGTGGAGCAGCGGGCGACCCGCGTGTGCGTGATCGGTGACGAGTTCGTAGCCGGCGTCGGCGACCCGCGCGGCCTCGGCTGGGTGGGCCGCGTCGCGGCACGCACCCCCACATCCGTGCCGCTCACGATGCTCCCGCTCGCCGTCCCGGGTGAGACCACGGCCGCGCTGAGCCAGCGCTGGGACGCGGAGGTCTCACGGCGCACCCACCCGGACGCGGACAACCGGCTCGTGATCGGACTGGGCCGGGCGGACCTCGACGCGGGCATCTCCCCCGCGCGCTCGCGCCTCAACCTCGCCAACGTGCTCGACGTCGCTCAGCGGCGCGGTCTCGAGGTGTTCGTCGTCGGGCCTCCTCCCGGTGGGCCGCACGCGGACGGCGTGGGCGAGCTCTCCGCGGCCTTCGCGGACGTCACCACGCGCCGCGCCATCCCGTACGTCGAGACCTTCGCCCCGCTCGTGGGCCACGAGCAGTGGACCGCCGACCTCGCGGCCGGAGACGGCGCGCTGCCCGGTCAGGCCGGCTACGGCCTCCTCGCGTGGCTCGTGCTCCACACGGGCTGGCACCACTGGCTCGGTCTCCCGGCCGACTAGCCCCACCCGGGCTCCACTCCCACTCCCCGGGACACCCCCGCCCCGGGCCCCGAGAGTGGATCCATTCTCCCGAAAGTCGCTCCACTCTGGGTGTTTTCGGTGAGTATCACTCCACTCTTCGGGAGCTCCGGAAGGATTGCTCCACTATGGGGCGGGAGGAGCAGGGTGGGGCGGGAGGAGCAGGG
>Ga0222423_1000777_pt1 | contig 17950 bp, 12 predicted proteins | sample 3A0metagenome_FD_182472 | JGI IMG/M metagenome (GOLD analysis project Ga0222423, IMG submission 182472) | Enriched microbial communities from leaf-cutter ant dump, University of Wisconsin, Madison, United States - 3A0 (version 2) | ecosystem: Environmental > Terrestrial > Nest > Insects nest >...
GTCGACGAGGTGACCGGGCACGACGAGGACATCGTCGTGACCAAGCGCAACCCCGGCGCCTTCTACGGCACCGACCTGGACCTGCAGCTGCGCCGCCGCGGCATCACGCAGATCGTCCTGGGTGGCATCGCCACGAGCATCGGCGTCGAGGCGACCGGGCGCGCCGCGTTCGACCACGGGTACAACGTCACGTTCGCCACCGACGCGATGTCCGACCGCGACGAGATCAACCACACCCACAGCATCGAACGCAGCTTCCCGCGCCTGGGCGAGACCGGGACGACGGCCGAGATCCTCGCCCTGCTCGCCGCGAGCTGAGCGCTCCCCAGCCCAGGTCCCTCAGCCGTGGCGACGCCGGGCCGCCGCGGCAGCGGCACCCGCGGCAGCGGCACCCGCGGCAGCGGCACCCGCGACGACGAGCAGCACCGCGACCAGGGCGACCGGACCCGCGTCGAGGCCCGTCGTGGCGATGGGCCCCGGGGGCGTCGGCACGCCGCTCGGCCCTGGTGTCGGCGCCGGTGTCGGGCCCGGCGTCGGTGTCGGGGTCGGCGTGACCGGGACCGTGGCGCCGGCGTCGTCGGACACCGGACCGCACACCGGGCACGCCCCGGTAGCGGTCGCGACGTTGACCACGTCGAGGCCCTCGTCGGCCGTCAGCCGGCCCGTGACCGTGAGGTCCGGTGCGTGGCCGCCGATTTTCACCGCACCCGCGTAGGTGCAGGACACGAGCGTGGCGCTGCTCCTGCACGTCCAGTCGTCGCCCTCGACGCCGGTGAACCGCAGACCGTCCGGAGCCGGGTCGCCGACCACCACCGGCAGCGTCGTGGCGTTCGGTCCGCCATTCGTGACGCGGATCCGGTAGGTCACGTCGCGGCCGTCCTGACGGGTCACCGACTTGTCCACGGCGAGTGCGGACAGGGGCGTGACCGGCGCGGTGTCGGTGGCGGTGTTGTCGTCGAGGTCGGTGTCCTCGGACGGAGTGCTCACCGTCGCGGTGTTCACGACCGCCGGGAAGGCGCCGGCTCCGACCGCCACCTCGACGGCCAGGCGTGCGGACTCGTCGACGCCCAGCGCGGGGACCGTGCAGGTGAGCGCGCGGCCGTCGGCCGTACAGGTGACGCCGTCGTCGGAGCGTGACGCCACGTAGGTGGTGCCCGGGGGCAGCACGTCGGTGACGGTCGCGGGCGACGAGTCCGGGGTCGGCCCGGCGTTGCGGACGACGAGCGTCCACGTCGCGTCGCTGCCGACCACGAAGTCCTCGTCGTGCGTCTTGGTGATCGACAGGTCCACCTGCGCCGGCACGGGCACGTCGTCGCTCGCGTCGTTGTCGTCCAGCGCGGTCTCGGGCGTGGTCGTCGCCGCGTGCACCGTGTTGGTGACCTGCGGGAACGCCGACGGCTCGACCGTGACGACCAGCGCGACCGGGTCCGTGGTCGCACCGGGGGCCAACGGGTCGGCGAGCGTGCAGGTCACGACCCCGGCGTCGACCTCGCACTCCCAGCCGTCACCTGCCGCCGAGACGAACGTGACACCGTCGGGCAGGGGGTCGCGGAGCGTGACGCCGGCCGCGTCGGACGGGCCCGCGTTGGTGACGTCCATCGCCCACGTCAGCTCGTCGCCCACCCGCGCCGGGGCGGCGTGCGTCTTGGTCACGCTCAGGTCGGCCAGGCGGGCCAGCGGGAAGGTGTCGTCGTCCGTGTTGTCGTCCGTGCTCGTGTCTGCCGTCGCCGAGGAGACGGTGGCCGTGTTGGTGATCGCGTCGCGCTCGTCGTCGGCGGACGTCGCCACCGTGACGGACAGGCGCGGTGCCCGGGCGTCGGCCGCCAGCGCCGAGACGTCGGTCAGGACGCACGTCACGCTCGCGCCGTCGCCGGCCGGCGTGCAGGTCCACGGGCCGTCCGACGAGACGTACGTGGTGTCGGCCGGGAGCGTGTCGACCACCGTGATCGGCCCGACCGCGACCGACGGGCCGGCGTTGCGCACGTCGATGTCGAACGTCGCGTCCTGGCCGGCGATCGCCGGTTCGTCGTCCGCGTCGTGCGTCTTGGTCAGCGAGAGGTCCGCCTGGGCCACGACGTCGACGTCGGCGGCGTCGGCGTTGTCGTCGTGGTCGTCGCCGGGTGTCGATGTCGAGACGTGCGCCTCGTTGGTCAGCGTGGTGCCGTCCGGCACCGCGCTGCCTACGCGGACGGTGACGCCGATCGTGCTCGTCGTCGTGCCGCCCTCGGTGGCCGCGAGCGTGTCACGCGTGCAGACCACCTGTGTGGCGGCGACGTCGCAGTCCCAACCGTCGCCGCTCGCGTCGGTCGCGGTCAGACCGGCCGGGAGGTCGTCCACAACGCGCACGCTGTCGGCGTCCGACGGTCCCTCGTTGGTCACGGTGAGCGTGAACGAGGTGCTCGTCCCGGCGGCCACCGGATCGCTGTCGTCCGCCGTCTTCGTGAGCGTCAGGTTGGCGCCGTCGACGATCCTCACCTCGTCGGTCGAGCCGTTGTTGGTCGTGTCGGGGTCCGTGAGCGGCCCGTCGACCGTGGCGGTGTTGGCGATGGTCGACGGGCCGGCGTCCGGGTGGACCTCGACGTGCAGGGTGATCCCCGGCGCGTCCGCACCCGAGGCGAGGGTCGTCGCGCGCTCGCACGTGACGAGCGTCCGTCCGTCGTCGCCGACGTCGGTGGTGCACGTCCAGCCCGTGCCGGTCGCCGACAGGACGTCGACGGCGGCCGGGACCGAGTCCGTCACGGTGATGGTGCCCGGCGAGACGGAGGGGCCCCCGTTGTGGACCGCGAGCGTCCAGTCGAACGTCGAGCCGGCGGTCGCGTCGCCGTCGTGCGACTTGACGATCGACAGGTCCGCCTCGGACGTGAACGACGAGTTGTCGTCGTCCGTGTTGTTGGGCAGCACCGGGTCCGGCGTCGCCGAGCCCACCGTCGCCTCGTTGAGGAAGAACCCCGCGCCCAGGTCGTCGGTGACGTGCACCGTGATCGCGACGCTCACCTGCTCACCCACCGGCAGGTCGCCGACCAGCGTGCACGTCACGTCCGCGTCGTCCGCGTCGCAGTCCCACGCGCCGTCGCGCGACTCGAAGTCGGTGAACGTCAGGCCGTCCGGCAGCTCGTCCGTGATCGCCACGGGCGCCGCCGCGTCCGACGGGCCGAAGTTGTCGACCGTGAACACGTAGGTCGCGTCGGCGCCGGCCACGAAGCGGCCCTCGTGCGACTTCTCGAGCCGCAGGTCCGCCGACGTCCCGACGGTGACCTCGTCGGTGTCCGTGTCGTTGCCGGTCACCGGGTCGGGCGTGGTGCCGTCGACCGTCGCCGAGTTCTCCAGCGTCCCGGTGAAGGACGGGTCGACGTCGACCGTCAGGGCGATCTGGGGTGCGGGGTCACCGGCGGCGAGCAGCTCGTCGCGCATGCACGTGACGAGCTGCCCGTCCGCGTCGCAGTCCCAGCCGTCGCCGGTGGCCGACACGAACGTCGTGCCCGTCGCGAGCGTGTCCGTGACGGTGATAGTGGGCTGCGAGTCCGAGGGTCCCTCGTTGCTGACGTCGAGGGTCCATGTGAACGGGTCACCCGCTGTCGCGGTCCCGGTGTGGGACTTGGTCATCACCAGGTCCGCCGACGCGGTCACGGTCGCCGTGTCGGTAGCGGTGTCGTTGTCCGGCTCCGGGTCGTAGGTGCGCCCCTGGACGGACGCGGTGTTGGTGATCTGCGTCCCGGCCGCCGTGTCGGCTGGGACCGACGTCACCACGGTGATGACGGGGAAGGACGCGCCGTCCGCGAGCGACGTGGTCGTGGTCCCCCGCGTGCAGGTGACCGTCGTCGGCTCGTCGGCGTCGTCGGGCGCACAGGTCCACCCGCTGCCCGACGCGGACACCAGACCCACCCCGTCCGGCAACGTGTCCGTGACGCTGAACGGCCCGACGGCGGGGTCGTCGCCCGCGTTGGTGACCGTCACCGTCCACGTCGCCCGACCACCCGCCACCACCGGCGTGGCGTGGGTCTTCGCGATCGTCAGGTCGGCGGCGTCGACGTGCGCGACGGCCGTCGCCGCCGGACCCGCGTACGGCCCGGACCTGTTGGCCGTCGCGGTCGTCGCGTCCTCGCCGTACCCCCTCGCCGTGTTCACGTGGTCGACCGAGCTGCCGACGCCCGGGTCGTCGACGACCGACGGGGTGGGCCGCGCCTGGTAGCGGAGGTTGCCGGCCACGCCCGGGTCGAGCGAACCCGTGCTGGTCCAGGTCAGGACCCGCCCGTCGACCTCCGGCTCCACAGCCACGGGGTTGCCGGTCACGAGCGTCACCACCGACGAGCCCGGCACGTACTCCCAACCGACCGGCAGCGTGTCCGTCATGCCGATCGCGTAAGCCCGCGCCGTGCCGTCGTTGGTGAGCTGGATGTTCCACGTGAACGGCTCGCCGATGTACGCGGGGCCGGACGTCAGCGGGGACTTCGTCGTGGTGAGGTGCGGGAACTGCGGCCGCACGGCAGCGGTCGTCGACGGTCCTGCGTAGGTCCGCCCGGCACCGAAGAGGGAACGGTACGACGTCACCGTCGCGGTGTTGACGAGAGCCGCCGTCGTGATCTGGGCGGACGGCGCGAGCTCGGCCTGGTACGTCAGGTCGGTGAACTGACCGGGCTGGATACCGTCACCGTCGCGATCCAGCGTCCAGGTGATCGTCCCGCCTCCGGTCAGCGGGTCCGCGTCCGTCAGCACCCCCGGCTCAGAGATCGACCCGGGGTGCACGAAGACGCCCGCGGGGACCACGTCCGTGACGACCGTGGAGAACGCGGTGCTCCTGTTGCTGCCCGACGCGTTGGTGACGCGCACGCGGTAGCGGAACGTGTCCGCCGGCGCGGGGGTCGCGCTCGCCACCGCCTTGGTCACCGACAGGCTCGGCTCGAGCACGCGCACCGCGGCCGACGCCTGCCCGCCCGTGACCGTCCACGTCGCCGCGGCGGTGGTGGGTGGTGTGCCGGGGGCGGTGTTCCAGTGCGAGGTCGCGGTGTTCGTCCACGTGGTCCCGGCGGTCGACGACGGGATGTCCCGCAGGACGGTGTCGAACGTCAGGGTGATCTGCCGGGCGAGCGCGTCACCGGAGGAGTCGGAGAACAGCGCGGCGTAGAGCGTCGACCCGTCGGGCTGCGGCACCGGCGTCAGCTGCGAGACGCCCGTGGTGCAGTCGGTGGTCGGGCTGCTGAGGAACCGGCAGTCGACGTCGAGCAGCTGCAGGTCGCCGAAGCCCGCTGGCAACCTGTCGACGATCGCGGGCGCGTAGAACGCCGTGTTGGCGGGGATCGTCATGGAGACGGTCCAGGTGACGCGGTCCCCGATGGTCGCCGCGCCGGGAGAGACGGTCTTGGTGACGGCCGCACCGACGATCTGCACGCTCGACTCCGCCGTCGCGCTGTAGGACCGGGCACCGTTCGTGGCCGTCCCTCCCGCGACGGACCAACCCGCCGCGCTCGCGTGGTTCGTGTAGACGGCACCGCCCGGGGCTGACGTCGGCGTCGTCGCGACGTACGTCAGGGTGATCGGCGAGCCTGCGGCGACCGTCCCCACCGTCCACGTCAGCCGGGTCTCCCCGGTCGCGCACGGGCCGGCGGTCGGCTGCACGGTGGCCGTCCCCGGGTTCGTGACGACGAGGCCGGCGGGTACGCAGTCCTGCACGGTCGTGTCGTGCAACGGCGTCCTGTTGGTCGCGGTGCCGTTGGCGTTCTGGTTGGCGACCCGCACGGAGTAGGTGATCGGGGTGCCGCCCGGGACGGGCGCCGTCTCGGACGCCGTCTTGGTCAGGACCAGGTTGGGCTGACGCAGCGTCACGCTCACCGACGCGGTCGCCGGGGGCCGGGCCGAGCCGCCCGGCGACTCGAGGCTCACGAACTGCGCCGTGTTGGTGCGGACCTGGTTGTTCGCGGTGGCCGACAGCGCAGCACCCGTGACGAGCGCCTGCACGCTGACGCGGAACACCTGGTCCGTGCCCGTCGTGTTCGAGTAGGTGTACGTCGGGCCTACCGTGCTGAGCGAGAGCCGGCCGGTCGTCGCGTCGAGGCTCACGCCGTCCGGCACCGTCGCCGTGACGTCCGGGTCGGTGGCGTCCGGGACGAACGCCACCGCAGCGGTGCCGGCGACGAGCGTGAGTCCCGTCGGCAGCGTGTCCGACAGGACGCCGGAGTAGGCCGACGTATGGCGCGGGATCTGGACCGAGTACGTGTAGGTGACGGTCTCGCCGACGGTCGCCTGGCTCGCCGCGTTGTTGTTGGCCTCGTCGATCGACGTCGTCGCCGTCTTGGTGACCGTCGCGCCCGGCACCACCACGAACGACGGGTCGCTGGCCGCCGGCGCGTCCTGCGAGGCGACCGGCACCGACGGGTCGACGTTGCTCGTCGGGTAGAACGTCGCCGCGTTGCCGGCGTTCGTCACCGCCTGGTAACTGCGGACGTAGGCCGTGTTGCGGAGCGTGGTGCCGAGGCTGCTGGGGGTCCGTACGGTGAGCGTGTACAGCACCGACAAGGTGTCACCGGGCTCGATACCGCGATCGGCGACGGTGCCGGCGGAGATCGCGGGGAACGTGACCCGCAGCAGGCTGAGCTGGCTGGAACCCGCGAAGGTCGGATGGTCGTCGTCGCCGGGGTCCGTGCACGTCGCCGTCGGCGCCGTCGCGACCGCAGGCTCGGTGCGGACCGACGTCAGGTCGACGTCGGCGCAGTCCAGCTGGATCGGCAGCACGTCCCAGACGTCGGCCGCGCCGACCGCGTAGTCGGTCTGGTTGGCGGCCTGCCCCTGGTTGGTCAGGTCCACCCGGAACGTGACGCGAGAACCTTCGTGCACGGCGATGCCGTCCTGGTCGCTGTTCGCCGGCTCGGGCCCGAACTGCGGGTCGTCGACCTCGGCGACGCCCTTGACCACGCCCAGCGGAGCGACCGGGACGACGGTCAGCTCGAGCGAGTCGCGGAACGACTCCGTGGTCCCGGCCGAGTTGGCGACCACCAGCTTCATGAGGTTGCTGCGCTGCAGCGGTGTGGTGCCGGACGGCGTCTGCGAGAGCCGGGCCTGCAGGACCGCCGCGAACACGGCCGCCGCGGGCACGTACCGACCGCCCTGCTGCTGGCTGCCGATCGCGAAGCGGACCGTCGACGAGCCCGACGAGACGGTGAACGGTGCGTCCACGGCGTCGTCGGCCTGCTGGGCGCTCCCGGCGACGTAGCTGAAACCCGGCGGCAGGTAGTCCGTCACCTGCGGGTTGCGTGTCTGCTGGCGCGCGGGGAAGCGCACGACGAGTGCGAAGCAGACCACGTCGCCGCGACGCAGCGACGTCTCGTCGGCCGTGAAGTCTCCCGGCTCGCCGTACTCCGCCACGTCCGTGGGGCACGTGCCGGAGCTCGCCGAGCGCGGCGCGATGAGCTTGTCGATCGACAGCCCGCTGGTGGTCTGCGTCGCGCTGGACGCGTCCGCGACGTCCTCGTCGCCCTCCTCCCCCGTGCCGGGGATCGGGGTGCTGGTCCCCTGCGCCGCCACCCGGTTGGTGAACGTGTCGCCTGCCGCCGTCGGGTTCCCGTTGCTGAGGTACACCGGGAGCATCCGGCCGCGGTACGTGACGGTCGTCGTCCCGCTCGGGTCGAGCGCCAGCGGGCTGAAGACGACGGTGAAGGTGCCGTCGTCGTTCTGGGTGACCGAGTCGAACGTGGCACCGACGGGCGCGTTCGCCGCCGAGCCCGCGCAGTCGGCGCGCGGTGGGGACGAGTAGTTGGTGCCGGTGCCCCCCAACGGGCACACACCGTCCGGGACGGTGTCCGTGAGCACCACGTCCGACGCGGAGACGTACTCGCTGGTGTCGACGACGACGGTGTACGTCGCGACGCCGTTGACCGTGAACTCGTCGGGCGAGACCGACTTGCGGATGCGCAGGTCCTCGAGCGTGACGGTCTGGGTGTCGCTCGAGCCCGCCCGCGCGCTCGCGCCGGGTGCCAGCGGGCCCGTGTACGTGCCGTCGATGCGCGCGACGTTGGTGGCCGACTGCTCGCTCGTCGTCTCCCGGGTCGACGGTCCGGTGTTGTTGTCGAGGTTGGCGATCTGGTCCTCGCCGGCCGGCACCGGAGCGGTCCAGGCGACGTTGGCGCGCAGCGGGACACCGGCGGCGTAGCGGATGGTGACGTCCGCGTCGGCGGGCAGGTCACCGAGGTCCCACTCGACGCGCGTGTACGTCCCCGGCGGGTACGTGGTGGAACCGGTCGCGGGCGGGTTCACCACCGTCGAGACCACGTCCGGCTGCCGGCAGTCCGCCGGCGTGGGCGTGGCGCTCAGCGACGGCGCCCCCGGGTACTCGCGCGCGGAGGAGTTGTCGACGCCGCCGCACCCCAGGAGCTCGAGGCTCGCGGGAAGGTAGTCGACGAGCACGACGTCGTCGCTGCCCGCGAGCGCGCTGGTGGTCGCGTGCAGCGTGTACACCGTGGTGTGCTCGTGCACGCCGCGCAGCAGCTCCCCCTCGGGGCTCGGCTCCGACTTGGTCACCGCGACGCCCGCCATCGTGGTGGTCGTCGTGTTGGTGGTGGCCTGCTGCACCGCGGGGTCGGGGACGAAGACGTTGTCGTCGTCGAAGGTCGGGACCGTGAACGGGTCGGTCGACGCGAACACCGTGGCGGTGTCGGTGACGACGGCGCCGACCGGGTAGACGGCCTGGTCCGGCTGGACCGCGTAGTTGATCGCGATCGAGCCGCCCACGGAGAGGTCGTTGACGTTGCTCCACACCAGCGTCTGCACCCCGGTGTCGGGGTCGGTCGTGATCGTGGGCTCGCCCCCGCTCGCGGGGGTGCTGGGTCCGACGTACGTCAGGCCGGGCGCGAGCTGATCGCGGAAGGAGACGTTGAACTCGTTGGTCGCGTCGGGGTTGCCGGCCGGGTTGCGCGCCGTGAGCGTGTAGTCGATGGGGTCACCCGCGAGCGCCTCGCCGTCGGCGCTCTTGGTGGCGGTGATGCCGGGCGCCGCCACGGCCGCGTCGACCGGCCCCAGCAGGAGCGCGACGAGGGCCAGCACGGTCGCCACGGCGAGCGTCCTGGTGGGCTGCCACGCGCGCGACCGGAACATTCCTCGCATTGTGCGACCAACCGCCCACAACGGCCATCACAGAAACGTCACGACTTACGTGAGCCCGTCATGTTCACCCTGCGTCCACGCGGCGTGCCGGGCGGCGGAGCGCAGCACGATGTCGCGCGCGTCCGCCGGGATCACGCCGCTGAAGTTGTTGTACATCCGGTCGAAGGGCCGACGAGCGACGTGCTGCGCCACCCGCTGCGCCACCGCGCCCGACAGGGGCAGGTGGTTGGGGTAGCTGCGCATGAAGGCGGCCGATCTGCGATCCGGGTTGGCGAAGATCGTGTCGCCGCTGAGCAGCACGCCGCGCCCGTCGGCGCCCGCGGCCCAGTGGACCACCGCGCTGCCCGGGAAGTGCCCACCCGGCTGGGACAGCGCCACCCCGGGCAGCACCTCGACCTCGCCCGACCAGGTGCGGATCGCGTCGTCGGGCCTCGCCACCCAGCCCGCGTCCGCCTCCGCGACCAGCACCGGCACTCCCCCGAGCGCCCGCGACCACTCCACCTGCACGCCGAACATGTGCGGGTGGCTGGGCACGACGGCGACGACGTCACCGAGCGCGCGCACGGCCGCGACACCGTCGTCGTCGACGAACCCCGGCGGGTCCCACAGCAGCAGGCCCGACGGCGTGCGGACGATCTTGCTCTCCTGCCCGATGCCGACGCCGGGGGCAGTGCGCAGCGCGAACAGGTCGGGCTCGAGCTCGCTCAGCTCCAGCCGGGTCCCCGCCGCGGCCAGCTCGGCCAGCGTGGTCCAGGCCTGGCCGCTCGCCGGCACCCACTGCCGCTCGTCGGCGCAGATGGCGCACACGTCCGGTCGCTCCGCGTGCTCCGTCGCGCACGTCGCGCAGATCCACCACTCGCTCATGCGGGCTTGCTCGCCTTCCCGTCGAGCCACAGCACGTTCGACTCGTCGCGGTGCGAACCGGTGGTCCCGACGTGCTTGTCGCCGATGCCCGGCCCGTTCTTGATCACGTGGACGATCGTCATCCCGTGCCCGCGGCCGAGCCCGTAGTCGTCCTTGAGCCACTCGAGGACGACACCGGCCTTGACCGACGGGTCGTCGTACCCGCGCGCGTGGGCGAGGTCGACGAGCTGGCGGGGCGTGAGCCCGGTCTTGTCCTCGACGGCGTCGAGGTAGGCCTGGAAGGACATGCGGATCTCCTGTCGACGACTGCTTCTGTGACGCTAGCCGCCGCCACCGACATCCGTCAGACCTTCTGCACCGGAACCTGCAGCTCGGTCACCCAGTCCGGGCCGGGCTCGTGCCCGTCCGCGACCAGGTAGACCTCACGCGTGGGGCCGGCCATGCGGAAGCCGTCGGCGACGAGCCGCTCGAACAGCGCGTTCCACGAGTCGCCGATGCCGCTCATGTCGCCGTGGTGCAGCGTGGTCGCGGCGAGCGGGACGGCGGGCAGGTCGACGACGTCGTAGCCGTCGCCGGGAACGGGCGTCGGCTCGGCCGGGTAGGAGATGTGGACGGTGAGCGTGTCGTCGACCGCTCCCTCGTACCAGAACACCGACGGCTCGAGCAGCGGCCGGCCGGCCGCCTGCAGCGCGGCGTCCAGCGATCCGATGAGCGGCCCGACCATGGGCCCGACGTGCTGCGGCCCCATCCCGGGTGCGACGCCGCTGACGGCGTAGACGGTCTGCGCGTCGATCGGGCGGTAGGTGACGTCCATGGTGGTGGTTCCTTCCAGGAGGTGGAGCATCCGCCGGATCCGGGCCAGCCGGGCGGTGTCGTCGGCCATCGCGGCCTCGATCACCCGGGCCTGGTCCTGCAGCGCGGCCCGGGTCGCGGCCGTCTCGTCGTCGGCCGTCACCACCGCTGCCACCCGTTCCAGCCCGATGCCCAGACCCCGCAGCTCGACGACGCGCAGCAACCGGTGCACCTGGGCCGGCGAGTACAGGCGGTAGCCCGAGTGCTCGTCGACCCGGTCCGGCACCAGCAGCCCGATCGCGTCCCAGTGCCGCAGCATCCGGACGCTGACCCGCCCGAAGGCGGCGAACTCTCCGATCGTGTACATGGCGTGACCCACGCTCGACCCTGACACGGTGTGAGGGTCAAGCGCCACGGCGAGCCGGCGTCGGTTCGCCTGCAGGAGGGGTCTGGGGGACGCTGTCCGGGCGGAAGCGGTTCGAACTCACAAGGGAATCTTGGGCCAAACGCTTACCGACCAGTAGGTAAACGCGCTACAGTGCAGCCGAATCGTTTCGATCCCACCGTCGACCTCCCCAGGGACCCCCTCATGAGCGCCGAGATGCCGTACCTCGACCCGCAGCTGGCCGTCGCCGAGCGCGTCGCCGACCTGCTCAGCCGCATGACGCTGCCCGAGAAGGTCGGCCAGATGCTGCAGCTCAACGCCAAGGACGACGTGCGCCCGATGGTCGAGGAGATGCACGTCGGCTCGATCCTGCACGCGTCGCCGGAGAAGCTGGCGCTCGCCGAGGAGCTCGTCGCGGCCACGCGCCTGCGCATCCCGCTGCTGGTCGCGGAGGACTGCATCCACGGCCACTCCTTCTTCGTCGGCTCGACGATCTTCCCCACCCAGCTCGGCATGGCCGCCACGTGGAGCGCCGATCTGCTGGAGAAGGTGGCCCGCGCGACGGCCGTCGAGGTCGCCGCCACCGGCATCCACTGGACCTTCTCCCCCGTCCTGTGCATCACGCGCGACCTGCGCTGGGGCCGCGTCAGCGAGACGTTCGGAGAGGACCCCCACCTCATCGGCGAGCTCGCGTCCGCGATGGTCCGCGGCTACCAGGGCGACGGCTTGTCCGACCCCACCGCGATCCTGGCCACCGCCAAGCACTTCGCCGGCTACTCCGAGACGCAGGGCGGGCGCGACGCGTCCGAGGCCGACATCTCGAGGCGCAAGCTTCGCTCGTGGTTCCTGCCGCCGTTCGAGCGCGTCGCCCGCGAGGGCTGCCGGACGTTCATGCTCGGCTACCAGTCCATGGACGGCGTGCCGATCACCGTCAACAGCTGGCTGCTGAACGACGTGCTGCGCGGCGAGTGGGGCTACACCGGCACGCTCATCACCGACTGGGACAACGTGGGCCGGATGGTGTGGGAGCAGCACATCGCCGCCGACTACACCGAGGCCGCCGCGCGCGCCATCCGCGCCGGCAACGACATGGTCATGACGACGCCCGGGTTCTTCGAGGGCGCCCAGGCCGCGGTCGCGCAGGGCCTGGCCGACGAGGCGCAGATCGACGCCGCCGTCGCGCGCATCCTGACCCTCAAGTTCGAGCTCGGCCTCTTCGAGAACCCGCGCACGCCCTCGCCCGAGCTCATCGCGCAGCACGTCGGGTCCGACGAGCACGCCGAGCTCAACCTCGAGGTCGCGCGGCGCTCGCTCGTCCTGCTGACCAACGACGGCACCCTGCCGCTGCCGCTCGACGAGGCCCGCACCGTGGCCGTCGTCGGCCCCAACGCCGACGACCAGCACGCGCAGCTGGGCGACTGGGCCGGCTCGTCGGGACAGGCGGACTGGCTGCCCGACGGCCACCCGCGCGAGATGACGCAGACCGTCCTGGACGGCTTCCGCGACCACGTGCCCGCCGGCTGGACCGTCACCCACGCGCGCGGCGCGAACATCGTCGACCTCATCCCCGACCCCGAGGGTGACTTCTTCCCCGACGGCCAGCCGCGCCCGCCCATCGGCGTGCCGTGCGCGCCCGACGAGGCCATGATCGCCGAGGCCGTCGCGGCCGCACAGGGCGCCGACTACGTCGTCGCGGTCGTCGGCGACTGCATCGAGCTCGTCGGTGAGGGTCGCTCGACGGCCACGCTCGACCTCATCGGCGGCCAGGTCGCGCTGCTGGATGCGCTCGCCGAGACCGGCACGCCCATGGTCGTCGTCGTCATGTCCTCCAAGCCCCTGGTGCTCCCGGCCTCCGCCCACGACGCCGCCGCGATCATCCACGCCGCCAACCCGGGGATGCGTGGCGGCCGGGCGATCGCCGAGCTGGTGCTCGGCCTCATCGAGCCGTCGGGCCGCCTGCCCATCTCCTATGCCGTGCACGTGGGCCAGCAGCCCACGTTCTACAACCAGCTCCCCGGCCAGCACGGCACGCGGTACGCGGACCTCACGCAGCGTCCCGCGTTCGCGTTCGGCGAGGGCCTGTCCTACACGACCGTCGAGTACGACGACCTCGAGGTCCTCACGGACACGGTCACGGCCGACGACGTCGTCGAGGCCCGCGTCACCGTGCGCAACACCGGATCGCGGCCCGCGCTCGAGACCGTGCAGGTCTACGTGCACGACGTCGTGTCGTCCGTGACCTGGGCCGAGAAGGAGCTCAAGACGTACACGCAGGTGGCCCTCGAGCCCGGCGAGGCACGCATCGTGGAGCTGAGCCTGCCCGCCGCGGACTGCACGCTCGTCGACGCCGACGGCGTCCGCCGGGTCGAGGCCGGTGCGTTCGAGCTGCTCGTCGGGCCGTCGTCGCGCGACGAGGCCCTGCTGCGCGCACCCTTCACGATCAAGGTCTGACGCCTTCTGCGGAACCCTCCCCGCCCGCGAAGCCACCGCCCCCGGTCGTCGGCGCCGCCGGCCCCGCACGTCCCTGAGGTCCGATCACCCACTTCATCGATTCAGACGAAACGGACGGCGAAATCGTTGTAGCCTGACGCTCCCCGTGGCGCTGTCGCGGGTGAGCGACGGGCAGACGAAGGAGACTGACGTGGGTTTCGCCGGAGATGTTCCTACGCTCGAGGCCGTCGCGTCCGGGCTCGCGGAGGTTCCCGACGAGCCCGCCGGCGATCGGTTGGCCCGCGACGACGCGGACCACGAGCGCACCCTGGCGCACCTGCGCGAGCTGCTCGGTACGCGCAGCCCCGCCGACCGCTGACACAGGCGCGGGAGCCCTCAGCCCGTCGGGCATGATCGGGGCGTGAGCACGTTCGACACGCACCTCGACTCCTGGGCCGCCTGGCAGTCCTCGCCCTGGGGTCGGATCCGGTACCGCGTCGTCGCGGAGACGCTCGAGCGGACGTGCCGCGCGCTCGGTGACGGGCCGCTGCGGGTGCTCGACGTCGGTGGCGGCGACGGCGGCGACGCCCGGCCGCTCGTCGCCGCGGGGCACGACGTGACTGTCGTCGACCCGTCGGCCGCGCTGCTGGCGCAGGCCGTGGCGGCGGACGACGGGTCGTCGGGCAGCCTGCGGGTCGTCGAGGCGACGCTCGACGACCTGCCCACGCTGGGGCTGGGTCGCTTCGACCTCGTCGTCTGCCACAACCTGCTGCAGTACCTGCCGGACACGACGGCGGCCGTGGGCCTGCTCGCCGACGCGGTGCGACCCAGCGGCACGCTGTCCCTGCTGTCCCCCAACCCGCCGGCCGAGGTGCTGGCGGCCGCGATCCGACGCGGCGACCTGGCCGCCGCGACCGACCTGCTCACGGCCCCCGTGATCCGCAGCGAGACGTTCGGGCACGACATGCGCCGCATCGACGTGAACGAGGCGGTGGCCGCACTGGCCACCGCCTCGTTCACGGACGTCACGCGCTACGGGATCCGGTGCGTGACGGACTTCCTGGCCGACGACGAGCGCAAGGGCGAACCCGCGTTCTACGCGCAGCTCGAGGCCCTCGAGCTGGCGCTCTGCGACCGCGAGCCGTACGTCCGCACGGCCCGGTTCTGGCAGCTCGTCGCCCGCAGGCCCTGATCGGACCCGCTCGATCAGGCCAGGGCCGACGCCTTGAGCTGGTCGAACTCCGCCTGCGTGATGGCACCGCTGTCGAGCAGTGCCTTCGCCTCGGCGATGTCGTCCGCGGGCGAACGACGCGCGACGTCGGCGATGTAGGCGTCGGCCGCCGCCTTGTTCTCCTGGAACGCGGCGAGGTTCCGGTCGGCCATCGAGCTGCCGCGGGCGATGAGGTAGATCAGCGCGGTCAGGAACGGCACGAAGACGAGGAAGAAGATCCACACCGCCTTGGCCCATCCGCTGAGCGCACGGTCGCGGAACAGGTCGCCCACGATCTGGAAGAGGATCACCAGGTAGAGGACGAAGAAGAAGATCTCGACAAGGATCCAGAAGGATTCCCAGAACGTCACGGTGCCACCTCGGTCGGTGTAGAAACGATGGGGATGCTCGACGCTGAGCAGGACAACCGTATCGAATCGTCCACCCGGTGGATCGCGGAGTTCACCCGTTCGCGATCCGGACCTATCCCGCGATCCCGGACACAAGCGTCACGGATGCGCGACACGACTCGTCGTGTGCGCCCTACTCTCATCCCGTGCGCCGCCTGTGGATCTCGCTGCTGACCGTCTGTCTCGCCCTCGTGACCGTGGGGGTGGGCGCGTCGACCGCGTCCGCGGCCTCCGCCGTGACGGTCTCGAAGATCGCCTCGAAGACAGCCCCGTACAAGGGGAAGGCGACCGTCGAGCCGGCCGTCTCGAAGGCCAAGGGCACCAAGGTCCTGTCCAAGAAGCTCACGGTGAAGCAGGGCTCGCGCACGGTCGCGAAGAACAAGACGTCGGTCAAGCTCGCGGCCGGCACGTACGAGGTCACGACGACCGTGAAGTACAAGACCTCGCGCGTGTCCGACGGGCGCACGCTCTGGTCCGCCACCAAGACGAGGTCGCGCGCGCAGACGCTCGTGATCAAGGCGGGCAAGAAGCCCAACCACGCCGAGCCCTACTCCGACGGTGAGTGCCCGAGCTGGGCGCCCGTGAAGGGCAACGCGGACAGCGGGATCTACCACGTGCCCGGCGGCCGCTGGTACAAGGTGACCAAGGCCGAGGAGTGCTTCACGAGCGCGTCGGCCGCCCGCGCGCACGGCTACCGCGCCTCCCGCAACGGCTGACCCGCTCACGCCCGGCCACCGACCCGGCGAACCTGCGATCCTTGTCGCCATCGGCCCGTTTGGCGCGCGAGATCGCAGGTTCGGTGGACGCCGGCTACGGCAGCAGGTGGCCGGCCGCGCGGAACAGCTCGTACCACTCCTGACGTGTCAGCGGGAGGTCGGAGCCCTGGGCGGCGCCGGCCACGCGCTCGGGTGTGGTCGTCCCCAGCACCACCTGCATGTTCGCGGGGTGGCGCGTGATCCAGGCGGTCGCGATCGCGATGGGGGGCACGTCGTACTGCGCGGCGAGCCGGTCGATCACGGCGTTGAGCTCGGGATAGTCGTCGTTGCCCAGGAAGACGCCGTCGAAGAACGTGGCTTGGAACGGCGACCACGCCTGGATGGTGATGTCGTGCAGGCGGCAGTAGTCGACGATGCCGCCGTCGCGCTGGATCGACTGGTCCTCGCCGGCCATGTTGGCGGCGACGCCCTGCGCGACGATCGACGCGTGCGTGATGGACAGCTGGAGCTGGTTGGCGACGATGGGCTGCCGGACGAACTTGCGCAGCAGCTCGATCTGCCCGGGCGTGTGGTTCGAGACGCCGAACGACCGCACCTTGCCGGCACGCTCGAGCTCGTCGAACGCCCGCGCGACCTCCTCCGGCTCGACGAGGGCGTCCGGCCGGTGCAGCAGCAGGATGTCGAGGTGGTCCGTGGCCAGCGCCTCGAGCGAGCCGTTCACCGACTCGACGATGTGCTCGTAGGAGAAGTCGAACGTGCCCTGGGCGGGGACGATCCCGCACTTGGTCTGGATGGTGATCGCGTCGCGCTCCGACGACGACAGCGCCATCGCCTGCGCGAACCGGCGCTCGCACCTGTGCAGCTCGCCGCCGTAGATGTCGGCGTGGTCGACGAAGTCGATGCCGGCGTCGCGCGCCGTGCGGACCAGCGCGCGGATCTCGTCGTCGGACTTGTCCGCGATCCGCATGAGGCCGAGCACCACGTTGGGCGCGACGATGTCGGTTCCGGGAAGGGCGAAGGTCTTCACTGCGGTCCTCTCAGCACGGCGGTGGGCTCACCTCGAGACTAGGCGAGCGCGGGCGCGAGGCGGTCGAGCGTCGTCGTGAAGCCCGGCTGGATCCCCATCGCCAACCACTGCGCCACCCGCTCGTCGCTCATCGCCGCGGAGAAGCCGACGGTCGCGACCATCTCGGTGCCACCGTCGGGCGTCAGCGTCAGCTCGATCGTCACCACGGGCAGGTCGTCGAGCGTCTCGGGCGTCAGCTCCGGCCAGCCGCCGACGGCTCCGAAGCTGAAGACGAGGCGCGACGGCGCGACGACCTCCCGGTAGCGGCCGCCCGTGACGTAGGCGCGGCCGCGGCCCTCGTCCTCGACGAGGTGGATCCGCCAGTCGCCGCCCGGCCGCAGGTCGACGGTGGTCGGGTGCGCGGGGTCGGCCGGGACGCCCGCGAACCACTGCAGGAGGGTCGGGTCGGTCCAGGACCGGAAGACGAGCTCGCGCGGGGCGTCGTAGCGCCGCACGATCGTGAATCCGCGCGCCTGGGTGTCAGTGCTGGTCATGGGTCTGCTCCTCGTCGGCGTCTCGTTGCTCCACGGTGGTGTCGCCGGTGATCGTCCGCAGGTGCTGCTCGAGCAGGTCGAACCGGCTCTCGAAGAACTCGCGGTAGGTGCGCAGCCAGTCGTCGACGCCGCGCAGTGGTGCGACCTCGAGCCGGCAAGGACGGAACTGGGCGTCGCGACCCTTGACGACGAGGCCCGCCCTCTCGAGCACCGTGAGGTGCCGCGACACGGTGGGCAACGACATCGCGAACGGCTCCGCGAGCTGCGTGACGGTGGCCTCGCCCGTCGAGAGCCGCTCGAGGATGGCCCGGCGGGTGGGGTCGGCCAGCGCAGCGAAGGTGGTGCTCAGCGCGTCCGACATCGGCAGTTGTCCAATCGCGTAATTACGTGATCACGCAAGTAAACAGCGCCCCGTCCCGTTCGTCAACCTCCGGTGTCAGTGGCCGGGTGGAGGGTGGGCGGATGACCACCTCACCGCACCTGATCCTGGTTC
>Ga0222423_1000780_pt1 | contig 17922 bp, 21 predicted proteins | sample 3A0metagenome_FD_182472 | JGI IMG/M metagenome (GOLD analysis project Ga0222423, IMG submission 182472) | Enriched microbial communities from leaf-cutter ant dump, University of Wisconsin, Madison, United States - 3A0 (version 2) | ecosystem: Environmental > Terrestrial > Nest > Insects nest >...
AGAAGATCGACCGCCTCGCGGGTGTAGGAAAGGCCGAGGCTTTCGAGCGCGATGCGCACGCGATAGCTGGCCGACGAGCGCCAGTAGTCGAAGAGCACGATGTCGCCGGTCATCGTTCAGCCTTTCTCGGCGCGCTGCACGGTCTGCTCGATCGCGCCGAAGATGGAATGGCCGGCCCTGTCCTTCATCTCGATGCGCACGGTGTCGCCGAATTTCAGGAAGGGCGTTTTCGGACCGCCGGTGGCGATGGTCTCGATGGTGCGGATCTCCGCGATGCAGGAATAGCCGGCCCCGCCCTCCGAAACCGGCTTGCCGGGTCCGCCGTCCAGCTTGTTGGAAACGGTGCCGGAGCCAATGATCGAGCCGGCGACGAGCGGACGGGTCCTTGCCGCATGGGCGACGAGCTGGCCGAAATCGAACGTCATGTCGACGCCGGCATCGGCGCGGCCGAAAGGCTTGCCGTTGAGCGAGACGAGGAGTGGCAGATGTAGCTTGCCGCCGTCCCAGGCGTCGCCAAGCTCATCCGGCGTGACGGTGACGGGCGAGAAGGCAGAGGAGGGTTTCGACTGGAAGAAGCCGAATCCCTTGGAAAGTTCGCCGGGAATGAGGCCGCGCAGCGAAACGTCGTTGACGAGCATGACGAGCCGGATCGCCGCGCGCGCCTCCTCAACGTCCGCGCCCATCGGCACGTCGTCGACGACGACGGCGACCTCGCCCTCCATGTCGATGCCGAAAGCCTCGTCGGCCGCAAGGATCGGGTCGCGCGGGCTAAGGAAGCTGTCGGAGCCGCCCTGGTACATCAAGGGGTCTGTCCAGAAGCTCTCCGGCATCTCGGCGTTGCGGGCCCGCCGCACCAATTCGACATGGTTGACATAGGCCGAGCCGTCCGCCCACTGGTAGGCGCGCGGCAGCGGCGAGGCGGTATTGTGCTCGTGGAAGCGCACCGTCGGCTGCGAGCCGGTCTCCAGCCCTTCGGCCACGCGCTCCAGCCGCGGGGCGACATGGGCCCAGTCGTCGAGCGCGGCCTGCAAGGTGCGGGCGATATGCCCCACCTCCGAGCAGCGCGTGAGGTCGCGCGAGACAACGACCAGGCGGCCGTCGCGGGTGGAATCCTTCAGTGTCGCAAGTTTCATGCCCTACTCCCGATCTTGTTTCCGGCCGCAAGATGGTGTCATCTGCCGGCCGCCTGTCTCCACCCTCATGCGAGGAAATTCCGCTTGAACCCAACGGTCCGAAATTCCCTGCTGGTCGTCGCCGGCTTTGTCGCCGTGACGGCCATCATCCTTTATACGATGGGTCAGCCGCTCATCTGCAAGTGCGGATATGTCAAACTCTGGCATGGCGTCGTTGTTTCCTCGGAAAATTCGCAACATATCTCCGACTGGTACACGCCGAGCCACATCATCCACGGCATCCTGTTCTTTGGTCTCTTCTTCCTTCTCCTGCCGAAAGCGAGCGTGACGGTGCGTCTTGCGCTGGCGCTCGTCGTGGAATGCGGCTGGGAAATCCTCGAAAACACCGACATGGTCATCAACCGCTACCGCGAATCGACCATCTCGCTCGATTATTTCGGCGACAGCGTCATCAATTCGAGCGCGGATATCCTGGCGATGGTGGTCGGCTTCTTCCTCGCCTCGCGCCTTCCCGTCTGGGCGAGCGTCGCGCTCGTCGTCTTCTTCGAGGCGCTGACCACCTGGCTTATCCGCGACGGGCTGACGCTCAATATCCTGATGCTCGTCTGGCCGCTCGAGGCGGTGAAGGCCTGGCAGGGCGGCTAGCCTCATTTGATGCCCGGCGTGCCGTCGAACTTGCGTTCCAGCCCGTCCCAGCATTCGAGATAGTCGTCCTGCAGCGTCTCCAGTTCGGCGGCGAATTTCGTTAGCTGCTGGGGAAAGCGCGTTTCGAACATGAAGGCCATGGTGTGGTCGAGCTTCACGGGCTTCAACGCGCCGTTCGATGCCTTCTCGAAGCCTGTCGCATCCGGGCCGTGCGGCAGCATCATGTTGTGCAGACTCATGCCGCCGGGCACGAAGCCTTCCTCCTTGGCGTCGTACTGGCCGTGGATGAGGCCCATGAACTCGCTCATGATGTTGCGGTGATACCAGGGCGGGCGGAACGTATGCTCGGCGACCAGCCAGCGCGGCGGGAAGATGACGAAGTCGATATTGGCGGTGCCCGCCTCTTCTGTCGGCGCCGTCAGGACCGTGAAGATCGACGGGTCGGGATGATCGAAGAGGATCGCGCCGACCGGTGAATAGGTGCGAAGGTCGTATTTGAACGGCGCGTAATTGCCGTGCCAGGCGACGACGTCGAGCGGGGAATGGCCGATCTCCGTGACGTAGAACCTGCCGCACCATTTGACGTGCAGCCGGCAGGGCGTTTCCTTGTCCTCGTAGGCGGCGACGGGCGTCTTGAAATCGCGCGGATTGGCAAGGCAGTTCGCGCCGATCGGCCCGCGGTCCGGCAGGGTGAATTTCGCGCCGTAGTTCTCGCAGATATAGCCGCGCCAGGTATCGCCCTCGCCGATGCGCGAAACCTTGAACATCATGCCGCGCGGGATGAGGCAGATTTCCAGCGGCTCCACGTCCATGATGCCCGTTTCGGTGAAGACGCGGATGGCGCCGAGCTGCGGCACGACGAGCAGTTCGCCGTCTGCATCGAAGAAATAGTCGTCCACCATGTCGGCGTTGAACGTATAGGCGTGCGCGGCCATGCCGACCTGGGTGAGGACGTCGCCCGCCGTCGTCATCGTGCGGATGCCTTGAAGGAAATTCAGGCTTTCCTCCGGGGTCGGCAGCGGGCTCCAGCGCAGCTGCCCGAGCGACAGGGAATGGTCGTCGAGGCAGGGCGCGGTCTTCCAGTGCGGATAGCTGGCGTTCGCGAAGCGCCGCGTGTGGCGTACGCTCGGGCGGATGCGGTAGAGCCAGGAACGCTCGTTGGTGCCGCGCGGGGCGGTGAAGGGCGAGCCGGAAAGCTGCTCGGCATAGAGGCCGTATTCGCATTTCTGCGGGCTGTTCTGGCCCTGTGGCAGGGCGCCGGGCAGGGATTCCGTCTCGAAGTCGTTGCCGAAGCCCGACATGTATTTCAGGCTGTTGGCATTCTCCGTCACATGATCTGGCATGGCTTGCCCTCCTCTGCAAGGCTGTCTATCGTCAGATCGTTGCAGATGTAACCGTTGATTTTGTAACCATCAAGGCGGCCCATGGATTTCCGGCTAGAGACTTTCCTTCCCTATCGGCTCAACCAGGCGGCTGAGCGCGTCAGCCAGCGCTTTGCCGCGCAATACCGCACGCGCTACCGCATGACGCGGCCGGAATGGCGAACGCTCGCCGCGCTCGGCACCTATGGCCGCATGACGGCGACGGAGATCGGTGTCAATTCCAGCATGCACAAGACGAAGGTGTCGCGTGCGGTGCGGGCACTGGAGGAAAAGCGCTGGCTGAAGCGCAGCGAGAATGCGGACGACCGCCGCATCGAGCACCTGGAACTGACCGCGGCCGGCCGGCGCATCTACGACGAGATGATCGAACTTGCCCGGGCCTATGAGGTGGAGCTGGCGCGCCTTCTGGGCGAGGACGACCTTGCCCGGCTTGAGGCGGGCCTTGCCGCCATCGAATCCGAGTTGCCGTCAGCGGCCGCACGGAGCAGGCCCACCGACTGAGAATGCATTACGCTTTCGGCTCCCTCCGCGGCTTTACCATCGCGTCAACCTCGACATGGCGCGCTTCACAAGCTCTGTCTTGAACCGATGTGAACCGCACCGGGTTTCCCGGAGGCCATTTGGTTTGAGTTATGCGGTCATGGCTGGTTTGTCCGGCATGGCGTAGTAGCGTTCTTCAGCCTCGGCTGAGGGTATGTTTCCAATGGGCTCCAGAAGTCGTCGGTGGTTGAACCAGTCGATCCATTCCAGAGTGGCGAATTCCACCGCTTCGAAATTCCTCCATGGTCCGCGCCGATGAATGACCTCGGCCTTGTAGAGACCCTTGATCGTTTCGGCGAGGGCATTGTCATAACTGTCGGCGACACTTCCGACCGAAGGCTCTATGCCAGATTCTGCCAACCGCTCGGAGTAGCGGATGGACACGTAACGAATGGACCACCACCACGTCGAACGGTGCGGGCCTTGATGTTCCCGCTTCGATCGTGCGCTGGAACTCGGGGCGGCGGTCGTTGGTCGCCGATGCGCTGGGTTCGATAAAGGTCTCGACCAGTTGCAGGTTGCGCGCCTTGCAATAGGCTTCGCCCTGCCGCTTCTGATCGGGGATGGAAACGTCATGCTCGGCTTGCCGCGCCGTCGAGACACGCAGGTAACGGGCGGCGCGTAGTGGCACGGTGGAAGCGCTCACGTCGGGTCTCCTTGTGCGGCGGCCTCGTCGGGTGATAACACAGCGATACCGAATGGCAGGAAATGCTTCGTGTTGCGGGTGACGATGACGAGTTCTTGCGCTGCGGCGGTCCCGGCAATCACGGCGTCCGCCATGCCGGGGTCGTGACCGGCGGCAAGCGCCTTTGCTTCCAGCCGCCCGCCGATTGCGGCGGCCTGCGCATCGAAGCCAATGATCTTGTCATCGTATGCGGAGACAAGGCCGCTGAGCCATGCTTTCAGGCTCGCGGCTTTTACTGTTGCCCCTTTGTGGTCGAGGAGCGCGATTCCCTTCTCGATCTCATGAATGGATACGACCGACAGAAATAGCCGTCCATCGGCATCCATGCGGTCCAACCAGTTGAGGAAGTCAGCGGATGCTTCCGACTTCGACGGTGCCAGCATGGAGACGACATTGGTGTCGAGAAGGAAGCCGCTCAAAACTCGACATCCCGCGATGGTTTGCGGTTGCGCGGGAACTCTCCGCCGGGGAACGTCCTGAGATAGCTGACAAGACCCGCCCGTTTGCGATCAAGCGCCTTGCGCGCGATCTCAGCCGCCTCGACCGAAACCAGGGCCGCAACGGGCTTGCCATGACGGGTGATGGTAACGATCTCTCCCTTGACGGCTTCATCGACCAGGCCGGAAAATCCAGCCTTGGCGTCTCTGAGATTGATGGTCAGCATGTTGCGCCTCCATATGTAGCCATATGTGACTACATATAGTCCATTGAAGGACGAATCTCAACGCTGATTTTCAATGTCTGGATCATCCGGTGTCCGGGCCGAATAGTTCATCGAACAGGTCGCCGAACCATCGCTCGAACACCTCGATCTCGGCTTCCGCGACCGGAACGAGGTCGGGCCAGTCGTCGGTGACGGTCCATGTGCTGAGGTCGTGCTTTGGCGGCCTGCAGGAGAACGGCCACGGATATCCGTGCGACACGCACGGGCCTCCACCGCGCCGCCTCAGGAGGCAGCACCCAGGCGCTCTCATGCGATTGCTATGTCCAGATAAGTTTAAGGAAAGAGACCGATTTCGCTTATGCCATCCTTTATTCAAGCCGATGCTTGCGCTTACGCCCCTCGGCCCCGCCCCTGAACAGCGCGCCATGGGGAACGATGACGGCTAGCTGCTCGTCCGGAGCGGTAGCTGTATTTCGCTCGCCGCGCGATCGGAACACAACGTCGCCTGCGCGCACGAAGTAGGGCGAGCATGACGTTTCCAGTCCCGACCAGAAGCGACAGGATGAGGCCTATTGCGCGTCGCATGGCCTGCCACTGGCGGGGACCTTCATGGCGGGACCGACGGGAGGTCGTGACCTAACCTCGATCCGACGCTCGCGGAGGCCGAAAAGGTCCTGGCGCGGCAGATCGCGCACTACCGCCGACGCGGCTATGTCGAGGCATGAGGAAGCCCGCCGTTTTCCCCAGTTGATTCGGACGAGCCGATAGGCAGGCCGGCGTCAATGGATTAATTTCTCCAAATTACTGATGGGCCAGCGCTTTCGCGCTCGCGCGTAACCATTATTGCCTTGCTCCCCGGTCAGAATCAGTTTCTAAATGCGTTTTAAACCGCAAAATGGGTTTGAAATCGCACTTTGAGATTCTTGGCATGAATATGGCTACAACGTTCGGGCAGGCAATTTCCGAGGTCGATCAACTGATCATCGGCCAGGCGCACGAACTTTCCGACAAGCTGAAGCAGCATCGGCTGGAGATGTTTCCGCCGGTCGCGCAGAAGAGCCTGCGCCAATTCCAGCTCAGCGAGGCGGCGCGGTTCCTCGGTGTCACCAGCGGGTATCTGCGCAACCTGTCGCTGGAATCCAAGGGGCCCCTGCCGCAGGTGACGCCGTCCGGCCGCCGCTCCTATACGGCCGAGCAGTTGCAGGAGATGCGCGCCTATCTCGAGCAGAACAGCCGCGGCCAGCGCTACGTGCCGCGCAGGCGCAATGGCGAGCATCTGCAGGTCATCGCGGTCGTCAACTTCAAGGGCGGCTCCGGCAAGACGACAACGACGGCGCATCTGGCGCAACACCTGGCGCTCACCGGCCACCGGGTGCTCGCCGTCGACCTCGACCCGCAGGCGAGCCTTTCGGCGATCCACGGCTTCCAGCCGGAGTTCGACGTCGACGAGAACGAGACGCTCTACGGCGCGATCCGCTACGACGACCAGCGCCGTCCGCTGAAGGAGATCATCCGCAAGACGAATTTCCCCGGCCTCGACATCGTGCCCGGCAATCTCGAACTGATGGAGTTCGAGCACGATACGCCGCGCATCCTGGCGCAGGGCAATAGCGGCGATTACGGCCGCATCTTCTTCGCGCGGCTCGACGAGGCCCTGTCCTCGGTCGCCGAGGACTACGACGTCGTGGTGATCGACTGCCCGCCGCAGCTCGGCTTCCTGACGATGAGCGCGATCTGCGGCGCGACGGCGGCGCTGATCACTGTGCATCCGCAGATGCTCGACGTCATGTCCATGTGCCAGTTCCTGCAGATGCTCGGCGAGGTGCTGAACACGCTGAAAAGCGCGGGTGGCAACATGAACCTCGACTGGTTGCGCTATCTCGTCACCCGCTACGACCCGGCCGACGGGCCGCAGACGCAGATGGTCGCCTTCATGCGCTCGCTCTTCAAGCAGCATGTGTTGACCAGCCCGATGGTGCGCAGCGTCGCCATCGCCGATGCGGCGCTCACCAACCAGACGCTTTACGAGGTCGAGCGCAGCCAGTTCACCCGCGCCACCTATGACCGGGCGCTGGAATCCATGGAGGCGGTCAACACGGAGATCGTCGAGCTTATTCACAAGGCATGGGGGCGTTGATCATGGCGCGCAAGAACGTTCTTTCAAACCTGATGGCACCGGCGGAGAAGTTGACGCCGGTAAACCCCGCCGAGGACCACCGGCAGCACGTGACCTACAAGGGTATTGGCGCGCTCGGCGCGGTGACCCGCAGCATCGATGCGCTCGCCGCCAAGGCGGATGCGGCCAAGGAGATCGAGGCGAAGCTGACGGCCGGCGAGGTGGTCATCGAGCTGGAGGCCGACCAGATCGAGGATTCCTTCATCTCGGACCGCCTCGCCCACTCCGACCAGCAGTTCCAGGAGCTCGTCGAGGCGATGCGCGTGCGCGGGCAGGATTCGCCGATCCTCGTTCGCCCGCATCCCACCAGGCAGGGCGTCTACCAGATCGCCTTCGGCCATCGCCGCGCCAAGGCGGCGCGCCTGCTCGGCCGGCCCGTCCGTGCCGTGGTAAGGGCGCTTTCCGACCGTGACCACGTCATCGCGCAGGGCCAGGAGAACAGCGCCCGCGCCGATCTCTCCTTCCTCGAACGCGCGACCTTCGCCGGGGAACTGGAGGCGCGGGGCTTCGACCGCGAAACGATCATGGCGGCGCTGAGCGCCGACAAGACCACCGTTTCCAAGATGCTTTCCGTGGTAAACCGCATTCCGAAAGCGGTGCGTGCGGGCATCGGGCCGGCGCTCGCCATCGGCCGCGACCGCTGGCACGAGCTGGCGACACGCTTCGACGAACCGGCCAACGAGGATCGGGCCGTCGAATTCCTCGCCCGTGATCGCATCAAGGCGCGTTCGCCGGAAGAGCGGTTCAACCTCGTCAGCAGTTTCCTCTCGAAGAGCGACGTGCCAATGGCCGTCCGCCGGCCTGTCGTGCCCGTCATATGGGAGCGCAGGAACGTGAAGGCCAGCATCAAGGCCAATGGCCGCCAGTACACGATTGCGCTGAAGGCGGCGGAAGCGGCCTCCTTCGGCGCCTACATCACCCGTAACCTCGACCGCCTCTACGAGGCGTACAGGGCGGAAAGCAAAGACAAATCAGGAGATTGATCCGCAAAAGAAAAAGGCCCCCTCAACGTTACCGCCGCGGAAGCCCTTCTCATCGTTTAGCAGCCTGAGAATCGCACTTCCCCGAATCGCAGTCAAGCCTTTTCGGCACCGGTTTCGGTGATGGGGTCTCTTTTGCCTGTTGAAAGGTGAAGAGACATGGAAACGGACGGCATAACGACGCCCTTCGGGCGGCGGTCGATGACGCTTGGCATGCTGGCAAGCCAGGCGCTGGCGAGGACGATCGCGCCGGAAGCGAGCATCGACAAGTGGAAGCTCTATCGCTGGCTCTGCGAGGCACGGCCGAAGCTCGGCATCAGCGACCGGGCGCTCTCCGTGCTGAATGCGCTACTGAGCTTTCATCCGAAGACCGAGCTTTCCGGCAAGGAAGGCCTGGTGGTGTTTCCCTCCAACGCCCAGCTTTCCCTGCGCACGCACGGCATGGCGGAAACCACGCTGCGTCGGCATCTTGCCGCGCTCGTCGAGGCGGGGCTGCTCACGCGGCGCGACAGCCCGAACGGTAAGCGTTATGTGCGGCGGGACGGTGACGGCGCCGTCGGCGAGGCTTTCGGCTTCTCTCTTGCGCCCCTTCTCGCCCGGGCAGGGGAGATCGAGCAGATGGCGGCCGAGGTGACGGCCGGGCGCCTGCTGCTGCGGCGCCTGCGCGAGCGCGTGACGCTCGTTCGCCGCGACATCGCCAAGCTGATCGAGACCGGCCTGGAGGATGGCCTTGCCGGTGACTGGACGGGTTGTGAGGCCGCCTATCGCCGGCTCGTTCTTTCCCTTCCGCGGGTCGTGACGTTGGAAAATCTGACACCGATCCTCGCCGAACTCGAAGCACTCCGGAACGATATCCTCAACAGCATGGAACAGCAGGTTATTTTTGAAAATATGGCGGGCAATGCCGGCCAAACTGAGCGGCATAAACAGAATTCAAAACCCGACTCCCCTTCTGACTTTGAACCTCGCTTCGAACCGAAGCAGGGCCGCGATGCCGAACCCGACGATCTGCCGTCTACCCCGGTGGGCCGGACGGGTAGCAGGGTATCGGCGGAAGGAGGACGGGGCAGCCAGACAAACGCGGCGCCGGTCGAGCCGCACAAACCCTATCCGCTGGGCCTCGTCCTTCAGGCCTGCCCGGAAATCGTGGCGTTCGGACCCGGAGGGGCCATTTCGGGCTGGCGGGACCTGATGACGGCCGCGGTGGTCGTGCGTTCGATGCTTGCGATCAGCCCGTCGGCCTATGAGGCAGCGTGCGAGGTGCTCGGGCCGGAGAATGCTGCGACGGTTATCGCCTGCATCCTCGAGCGGGCCGGGCACATCAACTCGGCCGGCGGATACCTGAGGGATCTGACGCGCCGGGCCGAACGCGGTGAATTCACCCTCGGTCCCATGCTGATGGCGCTGGCACGGGCGAACGGTACACCGGCAAAGCGTGCCGGATAAGGATGGAGAAGGCAACGAATTCGGCTTTGGAAACCGCACGTTAACCATGAGCTTCCTAATCATGGGTGGAAGACAAGGAAGACCGAATCAATGCCGTCACATGCCTCGGCGCATCAGCGCCGCCGTACGACCTCTGCGATGACCAGCCCGGTCGTCCCCTTCCCCGCCGAGCGCCGCACGGCGCATGTGCGACGCTGCGCCGGCGAGCTGGACGGTCTTCACGGCGAGGATGCTCGCCTCTACTGGCTGAGGGTCTGCCGGGAACTGGCGGCGGAGCTGCGCAAGTTCGGCTCGGACGAGAGCCAGGCACGCGCTGCCGTCTTCGCCTTCCAGGAAGAGGTCCAGCAGGAGCTTCTTCGTCTGCACGACGGTACGGACAATTGACCAACGGAAATTCGGAATGAACCATCGGTTTCTTCCGCTTTCGTTCGGGGCCGCCTCACGGCATCACCAGCTCGTAACCAATAAGGAGATGCACGATGCAGAACGATCTTTCAGGCTATAGAGATCCGGAATTCGAGGAAAAGGTCGCCGTATTGTCGTCATAGCTGGGGGCAGCGCGCAGACAAGATCCCCGCGCGCAAGATAATAGCCGCGCTCTGCCATGGCGTGTTTGAACGCTTCACCGGAGTTGGCAGCAGCCCAGCATTGTTGAAACAGCGCCTTGATATCACGGGGGGCTTGCCTGGTTCTCTTCGCCTGAAACCACTCCTTGCGGTCGCAGTTCAAGGGATTGCGCAGCCGTGATCGAGATGGAGGCGGCGCAATCAGATCATGAAGCGCGCCCGCTTCGGCTGGCGCGAGGCCTCTACAATTTGCCGAAGGTTCAACCGCAGTTCGGGCTGCTTGCGCCGTCCCCAGACGATGTCGCGCAGGCACCGGCGCGCGAGACAGGTTCCCAGGTCCAGATTGCAGGCGCGCTCGGGGCGAATGCGCTCGGGCTCTCTATCCAGGTGCCGGCAAAAAGCACCTATCTGACCGATGGACGACCGATGGCCCGTCCCGTCGTGTCGTGTTGGGCCAACGCGTCCTTGATCTGCGTCATGCCTCGCCTAAGCGTTTGATTGCTCCCAGAAGCGCAGCCGGCACAGTCGTACACCGCCCCGGGAATCTGACTGAACAGCTTCGCACGACCCATGCGGCTCTTGCCGCGGACTTCGGGAGAGACTCCGCAAGCTATGTCCTGGTTTACGCGGCGGCCGCGCTGCCTGCTATCGTGCTGCACGCAGGCGATTGCCTGCTTGGCCATCGTGATGCCCATGGACGGATATCATGGCTCTTGCAGCCTCATGCGCTCGCAAATGCGCTCGCGGCTATTCCGCACGACGTTCTCGCGAAGTCGGACGCTCGCCATGTTCTCGCACGAAGTTTCCGATCTTGGAGCTTCATCGCTCCCGATCTGACGAAGATCGACCTGCGGGATCAGACGTTGATTATCGCGACCGACGGATTCTGGGCAGACCTCGATCTCGACGGGCAGAATGCCTTTGTTGAACGGCGATTTCGGTAGCGTCCGCGCACGTGGTGTAATTTCGGGGGCGCATTGAGGTGGAAACGGCGGTGGAGAATACGCTGCCGTATCCGTTGAGCGCAAGGTGGGCACCGGGCCTGTCGGAGAAGGTGGAGTTGCAAGACTTCAACCAGCCGAAAGGAACCCCGATGACCGACGACAGATTAGCTCTTTCCGAGCTTGCCGCGAAGAGCGGCGACAGCGATTTCCTGCGAACGATTGCCGAAAGCGTGCTGCAACTGATCATGGAGGCCGATGTTGACGGCCTGATCGGCGCTGGGCGTTATGAACGTGGCGACGGCCGCCAGACCTGGCGCAACGGCTACCGCGACCGCTCGCTCGACACCCGGCTCGGCACGCTGAACCTGAAGATACCGAAGATGCGACAGGGAGCCTACTTTCCCGGCTTCCTGGAGCCGAGGAAGATGGTGGAGAAGGCGCTGGTCGCCGTGATCCAGGGTGAGGCGGATAAGGAAACGATCCAGTGAATCGTTTTCCCGCCGAACGGGATCAACGGCGTCTCGACGCGCAAGGTCGATGAGCTGGTGCAGGCCATGGGCATGACCGGCATTTCCAAATCCTCCGTTTCCAAGCTGTGCAAGGATATCGACGAGCGGGTGAATGCCTTCCTCAAGCGCCCCCTTTCCGGTAGCTGGCCATATTTATGGCTGGATGCGACCTACCTGAAGGTCCGGGAGGGCGGCCGTATCGTGTCGGTGGCGGCGATAATCGCGGTGGCCGTCAACACGGATGGAAAAAGGGAGATCGTCGGCCTGCACATCGGCCCCTCCGAAGCCGAGCCGTTCTGGACGAGCTTCCTGCGTGATCTGGTCCGCCGAGGCCTCACCGGCATCAAGCTGGTGATCTCCGATGCTCATGAAGGGCTGAAAGCGGCGATTACCCGCATACTCAGCGCGGCATGGCAGCGCTGCCGCGTTCATGCGACACGCAATGCGCTGGCCTACGTTCCCGAGGGGCAGCACACCATGGTCGCCGCCGCGATCCGCCAAGCCTTCATCCAGCCCGATCATGACAATGCCGTCCAGACATGGCGGCATGTCGCCGACCAACTCCGCGTCCGGTGGCCGAAGCTGGGAACCTTCATGGACAACGCCGAGGCCGATGTGCTGGCCTACATGGCCTTTCCCGCCCAGCATCGCACGAAATTACATTCGACGAATCCACTCGAACGCCTCAACAAGGAGGTCAAGCGCCGCGCCGATGTCGTCGGCATCTTCCCCAACGAGGACAGCATCGTCCGTCTCATCGGTGCTGTCCTGCTCGAAGCCAACGACGAGTGGCAGCTCCTCAGCCGATATATGCAGGTTGAGGCGATGGCCGAGCTAAATCCACCGACAGTCGAGGAGGAAACCACACTTCAAATTACACCCAGAGCCGCCTGATCATGACGGCCCGGAACCACACCCGAAATTACACCAACTTGACGGACGCGGCCGTGCGGGGAGATGCGATGCTTGAGCCTGACGAAGTGATGTCGATGGTGCGTCTGCATAAGAGCGGCTGGGGAGCCAAACGGATAGCGAAGGAATTCCAGTGCGCCCGTAATACGGTTCAATGGTACGTAATCCGATATGGTCAAGCATTGGAAAGTCCTCAGCGGGAGAAAGAGATTACCGTCGCACCGGCACAAATCAGCACTGTGCCTAGGGCAACGAGGGAGAGATTGAGGTTGCGCCATTCGGCAAAAGCTGCCGCACCCACGATGACGGCAACCAGTGCATTACTGTTGGTCAACGGTGCGATGATCGAAACGGGCAGTTTCAGCACACCTATGCCATACGCCATGCAGGCAATAGCCGTCGCCCAGGTCGCACCCATCGTCGCGGCAAAGAGTATGGGCCGTAGGGAAGGCATCGGGCCACCTGTCCAAAGGAGCATCGACCACCCAATCAATCCTACGACACTGCCAACAACGGACAGATACAATGGAATGGAGGCGCCAGCGCCGAGACTTGCCCGCATCAATACGGTTCCAAGTCCCAGGCAGATAGCTGGGACAAGTCCGCCGATCAGAAGTGCAGAGGGCGTCATGATCGGCTCCCTTCACTTCGGGAAGTGTTCGACATGGGTCTCGGCCGTGCGACCAAAATAGACCACGCGACGGCCTAGAAACGAGACCAGGTATCCCGCGCAGCCTGCCACTTTGACCTTCTCGCAGAAGGCGACATAGCTATAATCGGCGGGGTTTGCCTGGGCCCAACGTACCAGGAGTTCGACCGTGTTGGCGTCGAACTCAGGAGCTACACTCCCGGACGAGGGTGGCATGTCCAGTATGATGCTGTCACCATCAGGCAGATAGAAAGCCTGGGTATTTCGACGGTAGTCGACGGCATAGCCCTCGAAGCCGGCAGCGATCAATTTGCGCACGATCTCCGGAAAGCTCAGCCTTCCAGTGTGGGCAGCATGCAGGCAAGTCTGGGCAATAGAAATCCGTTCCGCGTCCATGGCGGTTCCTTTCATGTCAACGTTGATATTGGGTGGGCTCAGTCCATCGGGGTTGCGTTAAGCCCGCGTCGCTCGGCGAGTAGCTTCAGAATTCGGCTGAGCGTTTCGTGCTCTTCCGTCGTCAAGGTATTGAAGAACTCCGCGTCATTCTCATCGGCAAGCGCGGCAAGCACCGGGATTTTATCCCGGCCCTCACTCGTCAAGGAAAGGCTGTGGGCGCGCTTGTCTTCCTTGCTTTCCGTGCGCGTGACAAGTCCCTTGACCAGCAGCCTTTCCGCGAGTTTGCTGATCGCGCCTTTCGTCATACCCATCTTCTCGGCGAGAATTGACGGGGGCATTGGTTCATAATCATAGAGTGCCCGCATGAACGACCACTCGGCGACCGTGACATCCTGGCCAGCCACCTTCCGGGCAAACTCCTGCGATACGGCGTTCGATACCATCCGCATCCAATACCCGGTGTGATCGGTCAGCTTCGAGGTAGTCAAAATCGCTCTCCATATCATTGACTAGGAAACTAACAAAGTTTTGTTTCCTAGTCAACGAGGTTTCTCGGAGCTCACGGATGACGCAATGTGGATGCTATACGGCTTCTGGTGTCACGCTTCGGACATAGCATTCCAGCCGCGGATGCGCCGCGAGTTGGAGCGGTGCCCAGGATTATGCCGAATCGCTTGTCAACATCCTCAACAAGGTGCCGAAGTCGGTGCAGCCTAACATGAAGGCCGATCTCAGGGAGATCCGCGATACCCCGGATCGGGCGACCGCCGAGGTCGCGCTGACCGTCTTCGTCGACAAATACGAGGCCAAGTATCCCAAGGCCGTCGACTGCCTGACAAAGGACCGTGAGCGGCTGTCGACCTTCTTCGACTTCCCGGCCGAACACTGGGACCATCTGCGCACCAAGGCAAGCCTGTCGCACAACACGGCGCGCCTCATGGTCTTCAGGCTCGTCATGAGCGCCGCCAAGACCTGGTGCCGGCTGAAGGGCGAAAGTCAGTTGCCAAGGGTCATCGCCGGCGTCAAATTCACCGACGGTGTCGCCGAACCGACGACGCCAGACCATCGCGCCGCCTGATTGGCCTCGTCACCCATTTCCGACCATAGCTCGTTGAGGTTCGACAAGGGATGGAAGTGATGTGGACAGGGACATTATCATTCATTGTGAAGCGTCGACATGCGGTGCGGTTTTGTGCGCATTTAGTGGTATTAAGTGCACGGTAGCTTCAGTCTTTCCGGCATGGAATTGCGCGTCATCTCTGTTCCGGCAGGCGCATCGTCCTTACCGCACATTTCCGATTGGCGCTGTCGCGGGGGCGCGCGACGGACGAACCCGCCGCCGGCATCGCTTTGAAATCACTGGACGATCTTGTCCGCTCCGCCCCCGTCTGGGCCGGCTGCTGGCGCTCCCGTCTGGCCCTCAAACGCGCGGCCGCCGCCGTCCGGCTGATGGGCCGTAGGGAGGACGAGCCGTGTTGCGCGATGCGCTGCTGCTCACCGCCGCAGCGGGCAATCCTGGCCCGGCCGGAGAAAATGCATTTGGCCACCAAGATTCAAGATCGATGGCGGTCAGAGGCATCGATTGGGCTGCCATGTTGGAACTGCGAGACAGGGACGAACCATTTTGGTCCGTTATCGCTGCGTATAGGTCAAACAAAAAGCACGGCACTTTTGTCGGGTCGGTGCCTTTGTAATGTGTCCGCAGTAGCAGCGTCTCCTTAGCCTAAAGGGTCGGACGCCAACTTAATGTCCTGCGAATAGACCTCCTGTCAGGTCTACCATCCACATGACGGGCCAATTTCCAAGTGAAGCCGATCCAAATTGCTCATTATGCTACGACCCATACATCGAGGCTCGCGAGGCTAAGGTCAAGAGGGAAGCGCCTCTCGTTTCCAGCCTCGACGACGCCTACCACCGGCAGTCTTGTGGCGCTTGCTTCATAATGCAGGGCTATTCCGCTGGCGATCTCTGTATGTTCGCGGTCCGCGGGTCCATCCAGGAAGCTCGGCGCATCGCCAACAGACTTGTCCAGCATCGCATCAACCCTGCCTATGTCGTCGCTTGTCATCCTGGAGACCGCCTCATCGCACGAGGGTGCAAGCTCATCTGGATAAGAAAATGCCACCGTAGGACAAATCGTCCGCTATGCCGAGACCGTGACGGGCCTTTCTCCCTCCCCTCCCCTCCCCTCCCCTCCCCCCTCCGCTCTGATCCCCCTATGAAAGGCAAAGCCCTGCCGGTAGGATAGAGGGTGGAGAGGAGCCGCCATTCGATGAAACTTCGCCATGCCCTGGCCTTCACGATCCTGCCCATCATCGTCGTGCTCGCCATTCTTCAGGGCGGCGCGCTGCTGACGCGCAGTTACATGGAGGAAGCCTCGCTTCAGGCAGGTTCGGCCTTGCGGCTCGCCGTTGCGGCGCTCGCCGGCCACCTCAGCCGTTACGAGCCCCTGCCCGCGCTGATCGCCGACCATGAGATCATCAAAGAGCTGCTGCAGACACCCACCGAGCCCGTCCTTCGACGGGCGGCAAACGAGTATCTGAAGGAAATCAATCAATTATTGGAGTCTTCGGACATTTATGTCTTGAGACCCGACGGCAACACGGTCGCTGCCAGCAACTATGACGCGCCCGGCACGTTCGTCGGCCAGAACTTTCACTACCGCCCCTATTTCAAGAGCGCCATCACCGGGCAGCGGGCCCGGTTCTACGCGCTGGGCACGACGTCACTGAAGCGTGGTTACTATTTCTCGGCCCCTGTCGAGGAGAGCGGGAAGATCCTCGGAGTCATCGTCTTCAAGGTCGATATCGATTTCATCGAGAATTCCTGGCGCGGCGGTGAATACAAGATCTTCGTCGCGGATCCGGAAGGCATCATCTTCATGACCGGCAGCCCGGAATGGCTCTATACGGGCATCCTGCCGCTCGATGCGCCGCGGCTGGCGCGCACGCAGGCATCGCGCCGCTATGCGGAAGCGGAACTCCGCCCCCTGCCCTTCACGGAGGCAGTTTACCACGGTCAACAGTTGATGCAGATCGCCGAAGGCGGCACGCGCCGCGAGTACCTGCGGCTGTCGCACTATATGCCCGAAGCCGACTGGACGGTGAACGTTCTGCTCGACACGGCGTCCGTCCGCACACAGGTCCGAACGACACTGATCGCTGTGCTGCTCTTCATCTGCCTTGCCGCCCTTGCCGCCGCCGTTCTCTGGCAACGCCGTGCTCGGGTGGTCGAGCGGCTGCGGCTTCAGGAGGAGGCGCGCAACACGCTGGAAAAGCGCGTAGAGGAACGCACCGCCGATCTTGCGCGCGTCAATGAGCAGATCGAGCTGGAGATCGCGGAGCGACGGCTGACGGAACAGGAATTGCGCAAGACGCAGGCCGACCTTATCCAGGCGGGCAAGCTTGCCGGTCTGGGCCAGATGTCGGCTGCGCTTTCGCATGAGTTCAACCAGCCGCTTGCCGCCGCCAAGACCTATGCCGACAGCGCCGCCCTGCTCATCGACCGCGGCCGGGTGCCGGAAGCACAGGACAACGTGCGGCGCATCTCCATTCTCATCGACCGAATGGCCTCCATCAGCCGACACCTGCGCAACTTTGCCCGCAAGCCGAACGAAAAGCTGGGTCCTGTTCCCCTCCCCGAGGTCATCGCCGATACGATGGAGATCGTCGCCCCGCGGCTTAAGGCGGCGGATGCACGGCTTACGGTCGATCTGGAAGATGAAGGACTGGCGGTGCAGGCAGGGCCGGTGCGCCTGCAGCAGGTTCTCGTCAATATCATCAGCAACGCGGCGGATGCGGTCGAGGGGCTGGAGAACCGCGAGATTACGCTGTCGGCGCGTCGCGTGGCCGGGCGCATCACCATCGAAGTCAGCGACCGCGGACCGGGCGTGCCGGCGGCCATCGCCGAGCGCATCTTCGATCCGTTCTTCACCACGAAGGGCGTGGGTCGGGGCCTTGGGCTTGGCCTTTCCATTTCATATAACATTATCAAAGACTTCGGTGGAAGCCTTTCCGTCTCCGATCGACCCGGCGGTGGCGCAGTCTTCCGCATCGCCCTCGATAGGGCGGCAGGGGTTCGGGAGGCGGCGGAATGACGGATGCCCGCGTCCTCCTGATCGACGACGAGGAAGAGATGCGCCGGTCCACCGCGCAGGCTCTGGAGCTTGCCGGCCTCGATGTAGCGACCTTTTCCAGCACCGAGCGAGTTCTGGAACTGGTCGGCTATGCCTTCGCCGGCGTGGTCGTCAGCGATATCCGCATGCCAGGCATGGACGGCATGACGCTGCTCCAGCG
>Ga0222423_1000781_pt1 | contig 17917 bp, 15 predicted proteins | sample 3A0metagenome_FD_182472 | JGI IMG/M metagenome (GOLD analysis project Ga0222423, IMG submission 182472) | Enriched microbial communities from leaf-cutter ant dump, University of Wisconsin, Madison, United States - 3A0 (version 2) | ecosystem: Environmental > Terrestrial > Nest > Insects nest >...
CCCCCCCACCGCGCGATGCTCGCCACGAGCTCGTCGTAGGTGGCGGAGCCGTACTTCTCGGGCTCGCGCGAGCCGAGGCGGCCCAGGTTGGGGCCGTTGAGGACGAGGACGGTGGTCATGAGGAAACAGTAGCGAGGACGCGCCGTATCGCGACATCACCACGCTGCTGCCGCGTGTGCGCGCAGGGCGCCGGTAGCCTTCTGGTGTGTCGCAGACCGCCAGCCGTTCCACTGAGACGAGCGCGGCATTGCGCCGATACGCACCGGCCGCGTTCGTCGTTGCGGTCACGCTTGTTCACTTGTCCATCGCGGTCCAGTCCGTTGGCCCCATGTACCTCTACGACGAGGTGGGGTACCTCGCGGGCGCCAACGTGCTCTCTGGAAGTGGTGACACATGGAGCCTGTGCGGATCTAGCTATGCCGTGGGCTACTCGGCAATCCTGGCTCCCTTGTGGTGGCTGCCCGTTTCTCCGCTGGTCACCTATCAGATTGCCGCATACATCAGTGCCGCTCTTGGGGCCGCGGTCATGTGGCCCGCCTCCGCCCTTGCCCGGCGCTATGGCGTCACTGGGTTCGCCGCTCTCGCCATTGGGGCACTTGTCACGTTGGTGCCCGCGCGAGCCCTCATGGACAACTATGTGATCGCGGAGAATCCCCTCACGCTTCTTATCGTTACTGGCGCCTTACTGGCGTGGCGCATCGCGGAGCGCAATGTGGCGCGGGACTACTGGCTCTTCGGCGCCGTATTGGGATTGGCGGCCGTTGTGCACGCGCGTGCGATTCCGCTGGTAGGCGTGGCCATGGCGTGGCTGGTGGTGAGGTGGCTGGTGCACAAGTCGTCCACGCTTGTCACCCTGGGCTCCGCCGCGTTGGCGGGTGTGCTGGCGCTCCTGGGGCTGTGGGGGCAACGGGAGATGGGGGCGCGGGTCTTCGCCACAGATGATCGCGTCAGCGACCTCGTGGGCTCTGTGACGCCGGCAGGGGTGGGCGAAGTAGTCCTGGGTCAAGGGTTCTCACAAGTGGTGTCGTGGTCACTGTTCACCGCGCTGGGTTTGCTCGCGTGCCTGGCGCGCGCCCGGCACACCTTCCGCTCGCGAGGGCACCGCGCCCTCGCGAATCCCTGGTGGTGGCTTGGCGCGGGAGTCATTGCCCAGGCACTCTTCTTTGTCTACGTGCTCGCCGCGTCTGTGGACCTTCACACTCGGCTCGACATCCCCGTATTTGGCCGGTATCTCGACCCGTTCGTTGTTCCGATGGCGGTGCTTGGTGCCGCCACATTATGGCGGCGGCGGTCAAGGATGGTGACTGTGGCGATGGTGGCGAGCATCGCCATTGTTGTGACCTACGCCGCAATCGTTGTGCCTCGTGTTCACCTCGAGGCCAAATGGATTCCGTTTGCCGTGCCTGGCCTGTGGCCGTTCCTCGACCCGCTCAGTGGCGACGATCGGCCTGCACTGTTGGTCGCGGCGGCGGCAGCCGCTGTCGGCTGTGTGGCGCTTTGGGTGTTGGCCCGCTGGCCACGGGTGTGGCTCGCCTCCGTGCTTGGCGTGGCCACGGCTGTCACACTGTGGGCGGACGCTGTGCGCGTTGACCCCTTCGAGGCACCAGTACGCGCAGCGAGCACGGTCGTCACCATCGCCGAGAGCAACCCCGACCATCCACTCGCACTTGTTGCAGACCTCCTTTCCTGTGCCGATCGCAACAAGCTGCAGTTCGAACTTGCCGGGCGCGCCCAGGTGGTGCTTTCGGATGAAGTGCTCGGCACCGATTACGTGCTCGGCCCAGCCAATTGGCCCGAGGCTGAGGAGCAGGGCTGGGTGCCTTTCCCTTATTCGATGTGGCAGAACTCGCGCATCTGGGTTGTTGAGCCGTGACGCGTAACCAGCGGGATCTGCCGACGTGGTGCGGTTGGCTGGCAGTTACGGTTGCTGTAGGCATGATGGCGGCCGTGGGCTGGGGCTCGTCGGCACCACTGTTCCGAGCGGACGAGATTGGGAATCTGGGGAACGCGCAACTCTTTGCCAACCCGGGTACCACATGGCTTCTCGCCGGCAAGGCTTACATGCCCGGCATGGGCATCCTCCTGACTCCCGTCTGGCTTATTACCGATGATCCTGCGACTGCATACCGGATTGCGATCGCCATGTGCGCAGTGATGGGCCTGCTCGTGATTCTCCCGCTACGGCGCATCGCGAAACACTTTGGTGCAGCTCCCGTCACGGCAACAATCCTGGCGGCACTGGTGGTTGTGGCACCATCACGCGTCCTGGGGTCTAACTACGTGTGGGCGGAAAACCTACTTGTGCTCCTCGTGAGTACCACAGTTGTCTTGCTTCTCGAGTGCGGACCCAGCACCCGGTTCTCAGGTGGAGTTCTTCTCGGCGCGGCGGCCGGCGCAACCTTTCTGGCCCACGGCCGGGCCCTGCCGTTTGCAGTCGGCGCCCTGCTTGTGGCGGTCTGGCTCCTTCGGTCACAGCCACGTGTTGCAGCGAGTGCCGCAGTGACCGGCGCAGCGACGCTCGCGGCCTCGTATGTGCTGTTCGGCTATGTTGCCGACGCCCTCTACATTGGTGATGACCGAGTCGCTTCAACGCTTGACGACATCCGCCGCGCAACTCCTGAGACGTATTTCGCGTCGCTGGGTGGCCAGGCTTGGTACCAGGTCGCAGCATGGGCCGGCCTCACTGCCCTCGGCGCCATCGTTCTTGGTGGCGCCGCCCAGCGCAAGGGGTGGCGCAGCGCGCCGGCGGGTGTGTTCGCGCTGCTTGCTGGCATGTCCTTACTTGTCCCTCTCGTCATCGCGAACCCGGTTGTCGAGGATCGCGGTCATGTCTACTTCTACGGCCGCTATCTCGATGCCTTTCTTGTTCCGCTTGCCGTGATTGGGCTGGCTGGCATCGTTCGCGGGGTGCGGTGGCGGTCATGGATCACATCTCTGGGCGTCGGCACTGCGGGAGGCTTAGTGTTCGTCCTAGCGAGTGCGCCCAAAATCGGTGAAGGCTTCATGATCACGCCGGCTCATGTCCCGGGTGTCGCATACCTTGTCCGGGTCGTCCCAACGGATACCCAATGGCCCGGATCCTGGGCGCTTGTCGTGATCCTGTCACTTGTTCCCGCGGTAGTTCTTGCGGTGACCTCACGGTGGCCACGTGTTTCGTTGACTCTGTTCGCCGTGTGGGCGGTCGGGGTATCGCTCTACAGTGACGAGGCGAAGTTCGATCGCTTTGATCAGCTATACCGGTCTCCGCCCTTTCAGGTGGACGTGCTGGCAGCCGTTGACCCGGCGATCACGCTCTTCGGCGACGTGACGTCGGCGCAGGTTCAGAACAATGGCAACGAGTTCACATTCTGGTCTCATCCACGTGCGTTCGTCTATATGGATACCCGTAAGGACACGTCTGATGTTGTCCTGTTCATTGCGGACCTAAGCGCACCGTTCGTGGCGCAGTCCGGGGCGTCACCATTTGTCGGTTCGATTGTGGGCGACTCTGCTACCTGGGTGGTGCCAGGCACGCTCCACGATCAACTCGACGCACAGGGTCGGTTGCTTCACAAGCGCTCGGACGCGGATTAGCTGCTGACGGCGTCGTAGGCCGCCGCGAGCAGTACCGGGTCGGGCCCCTCTAGCCGCACCGGATTGCCGATTCCGCGCAAAATCACAAAGCGCAAGAGGTCACCGCGGGTCTTCTTGTCGCGTCGCATGGCGGTCAGCAGTGCAGCCCAGCGCCCCGCCGGGTACGTGGTGGGCAACCCCAGCCCTGTGAGAATCGTGCGGTGGCGCTCCACCTCGGCATCGCTGAGCCTGCCGGCCAACCTCGACAACTCCGCGGCGAACATCATGCCAACAGAGACGGCCGCACCGTGGCGCCACTGGTAGCGCTCGGTGTACTCGATGGCGTGACCAAAGGTGTGGCCATAGTTGAGGATCTCGCGCTCAAAGGACTCCTTGAGGTCTGCGGAGACAACGTCCGCCTTGACCTGCACCTTGCGCGCAATGAGCTCGGCGAATACGTCGAGGTTGTCCTCGGTGGCTCCTGCCGCGAGGTTCTCAAGGTTCGCCTCCGCGAGGTCCAGGATTCCCGTGTCGCGAATGAACCCGCCCTTGACCACCTCGGCGAGCCCGGCCACCACGTCGTTGCGTGGCAGCGTCAACAGCGCGTCAAGATCGCACCACACCGAGCGGGGCTCATGGAACGCGCCCACGAGGTTCTTGCCCTCCTCGGTGTTGATTCCCGTCTTGCCGCCCACGGCTGCGTCCACCATGGCGGCAAGGCTTGTGGGAACCTGCACAACGGCAATACCCCGCAGCCACGATGCCGCCACGAAGCCTGCGAGGTCGGTCACCGCTCCCCCACCGAGGCCCACCACAACGTCGGAGCGAGTGAAATCCGTCTTGCCCAGCACCTGCCAGCAGAAGGCCGCAACCGCCGCCGTCTTGCCCGCCTCGGCGTCGGGAACCACGGCCAGCACCACAGTGCGGCCTGTGGCTTCTATCGCCGCCTTGAGCGCCGTGGCCCTGTCCGTGAGCACCTCGGAATGCACGAGCAGCACGCGCACGGCCCCTTCGGGAAGCGCTTGGGCAATCGCATCCGTGAGCCCGCTGCCGATGGTCACGTTGTACGGAGCTGCCGTGTTCACGCGAATCACCTGGGTCATCAGATTCCCTTCTCAGCGAGCTCGAGCGCCACGTGGTCCGCGCGGATGTGGTCCGTGGTGACCGTGTCCGTGGCGAGCGATTCATAGATGGGCCTGCGTGCCTCCATGAGGTCCGCCCACTGGCGCCGCGGGTTGCCCATCAGCAACGGGCGCGAGGCGTTGAGACCCACGCGCGGTGCCACCGCGTTGAGCGAGACGTCGAGGAAGACCACGCGGCCTCCTTGCGCAACGTACTCCCGCAGGATGCGCTGGGTCTGCTCGTCGAGGATGGCGCCCCCACCCAGTGCCAGCACGCCCTCGTGTTCGGCCATGGCGGCCGCCACGGCCTCGCGCTCAAGCGCACGGAACGCGGGCTCGCCGTCGTCAACAAAGATGTCGGAAATCGACTTCCCGGCAACGTGCTCCACATCCGTGTCCGTGTCCCTGCGTGGCACCCCAAGATGCCGGGCGAGTGCCTTAGCCACCGATGACTTTCCCGAGCCCGGTGGGCCTATGAGGACTACGCGCGGGGACGTCATCAGCGCAGGACGTCAGGGATCGCCGCGGTGTAGGAAGCGACGTTGCGCGTCACTTCCGCGAGCGAGTCGCCCCCGAACTTCTCGAGCACAGCGTCGGCAAGCACGAGCGCAACCATCGCCTGAGCCACCACGGCGGCCGGAGCCACGGCACACACGTCCGAGCGCTGGTGAATGGCCTTGGCCGGCTCGCCCGTGGCGGTGTCGATGGTATCCAGGGCGCGCGGCACGGTGGAGATGGGCTTCATGGCCGCACGCACGCGCAGCGGTTCGCCATTGGTCATGCCGCCCTCGATGCCACCCGCGCGGTTGGTGCGCCGTGTCACGTGGCCGTCCTGGTACTCAATCTCGTCGTGCGCCTGGGAACCTCGCCGTGCGGCCGTGCGGAGGCCGTCGCCCACCTCAACGCCCTTGATGGCCTGAATGCCCATCAGCGCCCCGGCAAGCCGCGAGTCCAGCCGGCGATCCCAATGCACGTGGCTGCCGAGCCCCACGGGCAGCCCGTAGGCCACCACCTCCACCACGCCGCCAAGGGTGTCGCCGTCCTTTTGGCATGCGTCAATCTCGGCGACCATCACCGCCGACGTCTCAGCGTGGTAGCACCGGATGGGGTCGTCATCGAGTTGCTGCGTGGCGCCGGCAGGGGGCAGAGGCGCGTCGTCAGGCACGCAGATGGGGCCCACCTGCACCGTGTGCGCCACAAGCTCAATGCCCGCGGCCTGACGCAGGAACTCTTCGGCCACGGCACCCAGTGCCACCCGTGCGGCCGTCTCCCTGGCCGACGCTCGCTCCAGCACCGGCCGAGCGTCATCAAATCCGTACTTGGTCATGCCAACGAGGTCCGCGTGCCCTGGGCGGGGACGCGTCAGGGCCGCTCCCCTTGCGCCGGTAAGGGCGGCCGGGTCCACGGGGTCCGCCGACATCACGGCCTCCCACTTGGGCCACTCGGTGTTACCGACCATGATCGCCACGGGTCCGCCTTGGGTCACACCGTGCCTCACTCCCCCAAGAAAGGTGACCTCGTCTTGCTCAAAGGACATGCGTGCGCCACGCCCGTATCCAAGGCGGCGCCGAGCAAGGGCATCGCGCACCACCTGTGAGGTGACCGCGACTCCTGCCGGGAGGCCTTCGAGGGTTCCGACCAATGCGGGGCCATGGGATTCACCTGCAGTAAGCCAACGGAGCATGAGCGACATTCTTTCATGGCACAGGCCGGGCCCGAATCCGGACCCGGCCTGGTGAGCACCGCTCGAGGATGAGTGGCTACGATGCATCCTTCTGCTCAGTGCCGGGCAACGGTATGAACGGGTTGGTGATGGCACCACCTGTGAAGTCGGGGTTCGTCCCCGGCTCCTCTGGATTGAACGTCAGTGAAGAGTCAACAAGCACGAAGGCCTGGAAGGTCAGAACCGTGCTCCACTCCTTTTCTGTGAGCGCCGGGCGACCGGCGGTGGCCTCGGTTACCTCCGCCTTGTTGATAGTGAAGTTACTGAATGTGAAGTACCGATCCGTGGTCGTGGACAAGTAGTTGATGAACTTCATCACCGCGTTGGGGCTCCCCTCGGTGGTGAGCGTGATGGGAATCTGCACAAGGCCTTCGAACGGAGCCGCCGGAGCAACGGTGCCTCCATCTGCGGTGCCACCATCAGTCGCGGGGGGCGTCGTGGGCTCAGGAGAGGGCTCCGACGACGGCTCCGGGCTCGCCGACGGATCCGGCGCGGGGGCCGGCGCAACGGTATCCGTCGCCGCCGTCACCACCGTGGGTGCACCAAACTCCAGGCTCACCAGAGGCAACTTCAGCGAAGCCACCTGCTGAGCGATGAGCCTCTGCATCTCCGATTGGTTCACGGTCGGAGGCAAGTCCTTTGCTATAGCAGTGATCTCACCGCGCCACAAAGGCACTTGCTGCTCCTGAACCTTCATGCCTGCTATCTGCGTGTCAAGCTGCGTATTGAAGTCCTGTGCGCTGACAAGTTCCGCCTTCGCTTCCGCCGCGCCGTCAAGTTGCGGCTTGATGGCCAGGAAGTACGCACCGATGGCGAGGATGCAGGACACCACGACTGCGCCCAGAATCCACACCGCTGTCTGACCATTCTTCATGGCTTAACCCTGCCCCTCGTTAGTTGCAGTCGGAGCGGGCGTTGAGTCCGTCTCAACAGGCACGATCTCCTGCGATGTGGTCACGCGCCCGCTGAGCGCATTATCCGTCATCCTAGTGGCACCCGAAAACGTCCAATAATCGGTGGTGCCATCCGAGTTGGTATCGATGCTGGTGACCTGGATCGTCGTGCGGTCAAAGCCAGGAAGGGCATCGATCGCGTCTTGGAATGTCGCCACTAGGATCGGCGTCGAGGCGTTTCCGCTGAACGACAAGTTGCCGTAGTCCGTCACTCCAAAGACGGTGCCATCGCTGAGCGACGGTGCTGACGGGTTGGCTCCAGTGACAACCACCGAGGTCAGCGCTACGTTCTTGGGCACAGCGGTCCAAAAGGCGCTTAGTTGCGTCGCCCAGTTGATGTCGGTCGCCCCAACCCAAGCACGTGCGTTCTGAGAATTGGCAAGTTCGGCCTGAACCCCCGGGATGTAGGAGTACTGCGCTAGTTGCTGTTGCTTCTGAGTCGTGAGGTCTTGCTCGAGCAGTAGATCGCTCTCTGCCGCACTCTTTGCGGTCATTGCAATGAACCAGGCGCCTACGAGCATCACCGCAAACACAAGTACGGCGATGTAGATGATAAAGCGGGCCCGATGCTGGGCACGGCGCTGCTCAATCTCAGGAGGTAGCAGGTTGACGAGCGGCGTGCGCGGTGCGTGTACCGCGCCGGGTACGGGATTCACGAAACCTCCCCAAATGCCAATCCAACGGCGACCGGTACTCGGGCTTCTTGACCTCGCATGGTCTCACCGGCGAGCTTCTTGCTCAGCGACACCCGTGCGAATGCGTTGCCGTAGCTCACCGCAAGTCGGGTCGCGCTCGCCAAATACTGGCCGAATCCGGGCAAGTGAGCCCCACCACCTGTGATCACCACACGCTCAATCGCTTCGCCAGGGTTGTTGCTCGAGTAGTAGACGAACGTGTTGCGGATCGCCTCCACAAGGACGCGGGTGCCGGCGCTGATGGCATCTTGGGCGGGCTGCAGTTCCCTGTTTGGTGCCTGACCAAGCCCCATCCTTCGCTTAACCTCTTCCGCCTCTTGCTGATCGATGTGAAGAGCGGCCGCGATCGCGTCGGTTACCTCTTGCCCCCCCCCAGACACTGTACGCACGAGCCGCGGCTGCCCACCTTGCACGATGACGACGTGTGCTAGGCGCGCACCGACATCGACAAACGCCACATTAGCCGCCGCGAGTTCGGGCGTCATCTGCGAGCGTATAAGCGCGAAACCGTTGAGGTCCACACCGATGGGGCGAAGGCCCGCACCCTCAACGGCAAGTAGATTCTGTGACACCGTGGTCTTGGGAGCAGCCACCATGATGCCGCGAAGAACGCTTGACGACTCGCTCTCACGCTGGCCTGTTGGATAAAAGTCGAGCATAGCCTCGCTAGGCGACATCGGCAACATGTCCTGCACCTGAAACGGTAGCGATGTGCGCATCTGGTCCATTGGGATCTCAGGCAACTCGAGCTCACGCACGATTACAGACTCTGAGCCAACGCCGACGGTGACCTCCTTGGTGGTCGCCCCCGAGTCCCCCATGGCCTTCTTGATCGCGGAAGCGACCACTCCGACGTCCACAACCTCACCGGACTGCACAGAGCCTCGCGGCAGCGCAACTTGAGCAAAAGCCGTGAGAGTGCCGTTGCCCACGGCCACGGCGTTCTTGTTGGCGAACTCGACCTCGGCCACACGGACAACCGTGTCCCCGACGTCGAGGCCTATCCTCTTGATGGCCACCTCAGTCCCTTCTCGTACTACTCGCTAGTGCTATCGGTCGCTTGGCGCACTTCCTCAAGTGCCGACTGTCAACGACAGGTAGCTGCTTCCAATCCAATCTCCGGCCAATATGCCGAGCCACGCACCCGCCAACAGCCATGGTCCGTACGGGATGCGGACGCCGCGAGCCTTGCGGGTGCGCACGATAACGACCACTCCCACGACTCCCCCGATGAGGGGACCTGAGATGGCGCCTACGACCAGGGCTGACCAACTTACGGCGCCAAGCATTAGGCCCAGCATGCCGGCCGTCTTCACATCCCCAAAGCCCATGCCCTTGGGATAGATAAGCCAGAAGAGCAGATAGAAAGCGCCGAGTGACATTGCCCCGATCAGCGCGCGAACCACCATCCACCACTCGCCCGTAACCCATGCCTCGATCACGATGAACACGACCAGCACGGGATACGCCGGAAGCGTGAGGGCGTTGGGGAGCCTCATGTACTCCAGGTCGATGGCCGCCAGTGCAACAGAAATCACTGCAAGGTACGCCATGGCGAACGCAAGCACGCTGACACCAAACTTTGCTGCGACCGTCGCGAAGAGCACCGCTACGAGCAACTCCACCAACGGGTAGCGCGCCGAGATGGGCCTGTGACACGAGCGGCACCTGCGACGCAACCACAGCCACGACAACACCGGAATGTTGTCGTACCACGCGAGTTCTGCTCGACACTCGGGGCAATGACTCGGCGTCCGCACCCACTCCTCGCCCGCAGGAATGCGGGCGACTAGTACGTTGGTGAATGAGCCGCATAACAGTCCCAGGACAAAGGCAACGGTGATGACCACGAGGCTTAGGAGACTTCACGCTTGTATTTGAGTTCGACTACGAAGCCCGTGGACGTCTGGGCCGCCGACACGAGCGACACACCAGGTACACCGACGTCCGTATACTCAAAGCTCACAGGCGATGACATGCTGACGGTGCCGCCGTAGACTTGGCCACGGATACTCGACGCGCTCTTTAGTTCAAGTGTCTTCGGTGTGTACCAGAAGGTCTCGAGCGGGCTCTGCACGCTCATCTCCGGCGAAGAAACGATGTTGCCGGGGCTATACCCGCCACCGGCGATGGGAGCGATGATCCACACGTGGTGAGGTAGGCCGTCCCCCGACTTGAAAATCACCGTGCCGGTGGAGTTGTAACTTGTCACAAAAATCGCCGTGTCCGCGTAGAACTCAAGCGTGATGTTGTTGTTGACCGTGAAGGTCGGGCAACTGCGCAAGTCCCACACTGTAGAGACACTGGGGAACTTAAGTGGAACGCCCGGCTTGAGCCACCCCTCGACGTCACAGTTGGCGGCATACCCGGTTTCCCAGCTTTGCGTGAGCCCCCACTGACCATTCATCCAAGTAACGAAGTCTGCCTTGGACTTGGGAGTAAAGCCCTTCGCTGTCCAGTCACTTGCCTTGTACGCGATCTGTGGGATGCCGACGGGCAAGATGTTCGGTATACTCGCTGCACCCACACCTGACTTCTTTACGCCGCCTGCGATGAGCTGTCGACCACTTCCGCTCGACTCCGTACCGCCTACGGTGACATCGCCCCCCACATGCCAGTTGTTGGACGGATTGTAGGTCAAGTTGCCATCGCGCACCGTCAAATTACCGCCAATGGTGTCTTGAGGCGATGCATACGCTCCTGACAGGCTCATCCCACTCTGCACCCAGGTGTCGCCGGAGATATAACATCCATAGTTGAACTTAAGAGTGCCGGCCGGAACGTAGAGTCCACCGGTGATCGAGGTAGGCACATTGCAGTACCAACTACCGGTGTCGATCCATACATCCGCGTTCTGGCCTGCTAGCGCGGGGGAAAGCTTGAGGCCAGTACTCGTTGTAAGGTTTGCGGCAGAATAGATGGCCGCATTGTTGGACAGGCTCACCCGTGGTGTCAAGTTGAGCTCTGCCTGTACCTTTCGCTGCGGTTGGATGCCCAGGCCTGTTCCGGTCCCCACCGAGGTGGCAGTCACCACTGCACGGTCGGGGAGCGAGTTTAGGACACCTCCAGTGCAGCCGATCTTGCCAGTCACGGCCGCGCTGTAGTAGTCAATGACCACTGTAACCTTGGTCTTCTGAGTCCCAGCGCCGTAGGTGATGGGACTGAAGCTTGGGGCGCCGCACGGTGAACTCATCTCTAGTTCAGCCATGGTCGCATCGATGGCCGCCTCGGCAGAGTGAACTTCGGTAGTACGCAAACGATCCCTACCGGAGTCTGACGCCGCAATGATGGTCTGCGCAATGACTACCGAGGCCACCGTGATTCCGATGAGTGCGACGCCCATGGCTACAACCAGCGCAATGCCGGAGTCATCGCGGGCTGCGTTGGCTCGCTGGGCGAATAGATGGCGAAGATTCCTCATATTCATTCCTTATGGCGTGGGAACGCTATTGCACTGAAGCGGTGAGTATCCGAACACAGTGTTACGACCGGTAACTACTGAGGTGACCACGATTGCCTTTGCGCGCGAATCCGATTCGGGATCAAGGGTGCGGATGGTGAGGCGAATGTTCTGCGCCTTCGTACCTGACGACAATGAGGTGTCAACCCAGAACGGGGGCCAAGTAGTGGAATCACCAGAGTTGAACGGTGCTCTGGGACGGACCACGTCCTGAGCAACAACAGACCAGTCCGTGGCAGTCTCGGGAGCGCCAGGAGCCCACGAACGGAATTGGAGGTCTCCAAACTTGGCTGTGGCGCTGGGGAACATCACCCGCCACTGAGCGCACTTCGCCACGCCGTTCTCTTGCGTATAGATGCGCAAAGAATAGTTAGCGGCCACGCCTGATTGCGCAATGCCATCGAGCGCGGGGTCGAGGATCAGATTGCCCGAGCGCACCTGACGATCGATTTGCGAAAGTCCAAGTCGCGCCTGCTCCACTGAGCGCGTGCGGCCAAGGTTATCCTTTGCCTGGAACATCATGGTGATCATTAGGCCAATGATAAGGCCAATGAGCACGGAAAAGATGGACATACTCACGAGTAGCTCTACAAGGTTGAATCCGCCGTCACCCTTGGCGCATCGCTTGCGTGAATCTAAGAACCTACGCATTTGGCGACTCCCGGAATGATGCTGCCGCGGTGGCGCCGTTGACCTGCGTGGAAACCGATAGCACGAACGGAGGCACGGCGCCCGACTTTGGTGTGATGAGGTACGTCACACCGATGGTGATATTGCCGTTGCTGGCGTTGAGGTCACAGGCCGCCGTCTTGCATGAGGCGTCTGCACCGGCCGTCGTCTGTTGCGCCGGGGTGATGGTGATATGACCCACCGCAACCACGGAAGTATTGGCGGACTCCCAAGTAACGGTTCCCGTAGTGACCGAAGAGTTGGTCGTTGCGGACAATGCAATGGTCGAGTACGAACTGCCGTTCCAGTACAGCACCGAGCCGCTGCGCGCAAATGTTGCCGCGGTCGACTTCTGGTTGACGCCGCGCTGCGCCAATACCTGTTCACTGTAGCCGGCAACGCGAACCAAACCGTTGCTGGCCTTGCCACCCGTCCAGCCACCTGCGATCGAGCCTACGTTCACCTCGCCAACAGTACGTTGTGCACCACCAGAAACGCAGCCCGCACCGGACACCGTAACGCAACCGGTGGACGCAGTGCCCGCCACGGTAGCAAAGCGCCCTCCCCACGCGTGGCTCACCGAGTCGTTACCTGCGCCATGAAACACCCTGGTCAATTGCAACACGGCGCCATCCACGTTCAGGTTCATATAGGTGGAGGTGCTTGTGCTGGCGCCATACGTCGCGTGGGCACATGGGTTGCCAGCAGGAATCGATGTGGCAGTGATCCCGGTGGCGCAAGCCTGCGTCACTGAAGCATCGGCGGTACCCGTGCGCAGATCATCCGCACGGGACTCAAAGGACATCGACAACCCGGATCCCGCGGAGAATGACATCGTGGTCGGGTTGGAGCTTGGTGTCAGATCAGTGGGGTTCTTGGGCGCTGCCCCTGCCGTCGGGTCATCCGATGCCTTGAGGTCCACTGATTCGAACCCTGTGGACCAGCCAAGGGTCACGGGTTGAGTGCTCGAGTCATTGTCGTCAAACTGCACACCACCATTGGTTGCGTACGCATCCACATTCGACACCTGCTGGTTGGCAATCCGGGAGCTTGCCACCGAGGTGGACATCTGGGCTGTGAAGCGCCCTGCATTCGGAAGAAGCGGTACCGAGTTGGGCCCTGCAACAGTGTTGCCAGCTACCACCATCGAGTCATTGGCACTGGCGGTCACGACAATATTGCCCGCGTTGCTCAATGCGTAGAGCTGGGCCTGACATGACGCCAGGAATGGGGCATCGTTGAGATTTCCGCACCCACCAGTCGGTGCGTAGGCCGTACTGGTGAGCACGGTGGTCTCCGCAGTGCCGTTTGTCTTCTTGCTCCACGTCACCGCAACAACCAGTCCCACGGCATCGGTCTTACCTGCGGGGTCCTCTACCGTGTAGGCGCGCACGGTATACGTGGAGCCATTGCCCGACGGATCCGTCCGGACCTGCTTGTTCGAACCGGTGTTGCTGAAGAGCGGAGTCCAGGGGCTGGCGAGAACTTGATCGCTACCACCAGATGTCGCGACCTTAAGCGTGTAGCTCGTGCCATTGAGAGTAAGCGTACTTCCTGCGACAAACGGGTCTCCACCGGCCGCGGTCTTGTAGTTCGACGCGAGGCCCTTCTTCAAAATGTTCCATGGCATCGAACGAAGCTCCTCCATGCTCTCGTTCGCCATGGCAGTGGCCTCCTGCCGAGTCTGAGAATCCGCAGTAGTCATCAGTGCACGCGACTGCACAGTAATGATCGCAACGAGCACTATGGCCAGCACGAACATGGCAACGACCAACTCAACGAGCGTGAATCCCTCTTCACGCTCGCTCAGTAGATGGCGCCAACGCTTCACGTGACAACTCCCCTCAGCGTTACTTAGGCATCTGAACTTGAGTGTGCGGTATGGAGGCCCCATACGGGACCTCCATACCGCACATGTCGCTCAACTAGCAGGAGCGAGTTCCCGTTGCGACTAGGCCATCGGCAGCGGAGTACGACGCACCGCCGGCGGCTGAAGTGGTCTGGTCACCCTCGTTGTTGTAGACAGACACGCACCACGAGGTGCTGGTGTCCGTGGCGGTAGGCGAGTGCTTGAGCTTGACGTTGGCAGAAACGTTGCCCACGGTCTTGCCAGCAACCGTCCACTTGGTGCCTGCGACGGCGACCGTGGGGCCAGTCGTGTGGTCAACGAAGTAGGTGGCGACCTCCTTGCCAAGGGTCGACACGTCGGCCTTGGCGGCGGAGTCCTGCGCCTTCTTGCGCTGGTTGAGGAACACGGGGATGGCGATCGCGGCCAGAATGCCAATGATGATCATGACCACGAGGAGCTCGATGAGCGTGAAGCCCTTGTCCTCCTTGGCCATGTGCTGGCGAATGCGAGTCATCATGTTAGTTCTCCTTTATTTTCAGTTTCTAATGTTTCATGACGGGTGAACCCGTCCCCTGTGACCGTGAGGGCCACAAAGCCTTGAGTTATGAGATTAGGTCAAAGACCTTAAAGATCGGCATATAGAGAGCAATGATCATCGCACCAATGATGCCGCCGAGGACTGCGATCATGAGTGGCTCGATGAGTGAGGTGAGAGCGTCGGTGGTGGCCTCCACCTCTTGGTCGTAGAAGTCGGCAATCTTGTCCAGCATGGTGTCAAGCGCGCCGGTATCTTCACCCACCGCCATCATCTGCACCACCATTGGGGGGAACACCGCATGCTGCGCCAGCGGCCCCGCTAGTGAGTGTCCTGTACGGACGCTCTCCCGCACATCCTTCGCAGCATCCTCGATGACGATGTTGCCGCTGGCCTCACCCACGATGTCAAGGGCTTGCAGGATGGGCACACCAGACCGGATCATGGCGCCGAGGTTACGGGTGAAGCGCGACACAGCAATCTTCTGGAAGAGGTTGCCAAACACCGGGAGTTTGAGGAAGGTGGGTTCGATCTTGCGCCTGAACGCCTCCTGGTGGCGATTCTTGCGCCAGAAGTAGCTACCCACGATGATGGCGATCACGATAGGCACAAAGCCGAATTTCACGAAGTTGGAGATCGCTACCAGGATCTTGGTCGGAAGTGGCAAATCGCCACCAAGGTTCTCAAACATCGTCACAAAGACGGGCACGATGAAGAGCAACATGCCAACCACCGCTATGATCGCGATGACGAACACCACGGTGGGATAAGTCATCGCCGACTTGATCTTGGCGCGCAGCTTAACTTCCTCTTCAAAGTTCTTAGCCACAGACTCGAGCACATCGTCGAGGAAGCCGCCCACCTCACCGGCACGGACCATGTTGACCATGAGGGGCGGGAACTCGTCGTGCTTGCCCAGCGCCGAAGACAGCGACACGCCAGCCTCGACGTCTGACCTCACCTGCGACACGATTTTGGCCAGTGCCTGGTTCTCTGTCTGCTCCGCGAGGATCGTAAGGGACCGCAACAACGAGAGGCCAGACGAGATCATGGTTGCGAGCTGGCGTGACATGATCGCAATGTCCTTCAGTCCAATGCGGTCACTCAGGCCCGGAATCTTGATCTCGGTTTGCATCCCGCCGGTCTTAACCTCGGTGATGGAAACGGGAGCGAGCCCCATAGCACGGAGGCGTCCGGCAACGGCCTCCTCGCTCGGCGCCTCAATGGAACCCTTCTGGACCTTGCCTTGAGCGTCCCGGACCGAGTAGTCAAACTTCTTCGTGGCAGCGGCCATCAGTAAACCTCCGTGCGCGCGTGAGTAGCCGCGCCACCGGCGCGTCCGCACAGCCTGTTGAAGTCTTCGAGGTTGTGACAGGTATCCACGCCGGTCTCGTAGCTCACACGGCCCTGCTTCACGAGCTCTGCGAGGTGTTGGTCCATGGTGTGCATACCCTGCTTGGAGCCCGCCTGCAGCATGGAGTAGATCTGGTGGGTCTTGCCCTCACGGATGAGGTTGCGGATGGCCGGGGTGGCCACCATGACCTCGGTGGCCACAGCGCGGCCCGGCCCATCGGAGCGCTTACACAATGCCTGGCAGACAACACCCTGGATCGCCGTCGCGAGTTGAGCTCGCACCTGGCCCTGCTGCTCCGGGGAGAACACGTCGATGATGCGGTCGATGGTCTGGGCAGTGTCTTGCGTGTGCAGGGTGCCGAACACCAGGTGACCGGTCTCTGCCGCGGTGAGCGCCACCGAGATGGTCTCGATGTCACGCATCTCGCCGATGAGGATGACGTCAGGGTCTTGCCGCAGCACGTGCTTAAGCGCGTTGCCAAAGGACAGCGTGTCCGCGCCCACCTCGCGCTGGTTGACAAGGCTCTTCTTGTGCTTGTGGAGGAACTCGATGGGGTCCTCGACCGTCATGATGTGTCCGGCACGGGTACGGTTTACCAGATCGATGATCGAGGCCAATGTGGTGGACTTGCCCGAACCCGTAGGTCCCGTGACAAGCACCAGGCCACGCGCCTTGGTTGCGAAGTTACCCACGGATGCCGGAACACCGAGCGCCTCAAGCGCCTTGATTTCACTGGGGATCTGGCGGAATGCCGCGCCGAGGGAGTCGCGCTGCTGGTAGATGTTCACACGGAACCGCGCCTCGCCGGGCAAAGCGTAGGCGAAGTCGAGCTCGAGGTTCTCCTCAAAGGTGTCGCGCTGCTTCTGGGAGATGATCGAGTACAACGTGCGCTGTAACGACGCAGGCTTGAGCATCGGGAATTCTTCAAGCGCAACCAGGTGCCCGTCCAGTCGAATCATGGGCTGCGCACCCGAGGTTAAGTGCAGGTCTGATGCGCCGAGCGCCACCATGCGACGCAATGCCGCGTTAAGGTCGAGATCGCCCTCCTGCGGTCCTTGGGCCATATCCACGCGGCGGCCACTCGGTTGAACTGGAACCTGTGCGGGTGTGGTGGCCGGCGCCTGCGGTAGTGCTACAGAGTCGGGCCCCTGGGGAAGCGTCACACCCGCTTGGGCCGCACGCGCCGCCGAACGCAAGTACGCTTCATCGGTCCGTGGTGCGCTCGGAGCACCTTGTGTACCTGGCTGACCTGGCGCAGGATTTGCGGGCACCGGGGCCGGCTGAAAGGAGGCCTGCGGCGTGGACGCACCGGCAACGGCGGTAATCGGCCGCGGCAAGAATGCGTTCTGCACCGTGTACTGCTGCTCGCTCATATGCGCTCCTTGTGTGCGGCCTGCCAAGCCTGACTAGCGTACGGTCTGTGCGTTCCTCTACGAACGCCCGCGGCAGTGATATCGGCCACACCGCCGAATCTCTGAAGACCGCGCATCACTTCACCACCCGCAGTAGCTCTTCGATGGACGTGTAGCCTTCGAGGACCTTGGCCCATCCGTCCTCGATGAGGAACTCCATACCGGCCTTGCGCGCCTCGCGAGCAATCTCGGCGGACGATGCACGCGCAACCGTGAGGCGCTCGATCTCATCGTTAACGGGCATGATTTCGTGGAGAGCGAGGCGCCCGCGGTAGCCGGTGTGTGAACAGTTGGTGCACCCCACCGGCTTGTACAAGGTCGGCGCCCCCTGGTTGGGGTCCCAGCCAAAGCGCTCAACAATGTCCTCAATCCGGGGCTCGTACGGTTCCTTGCACTTGGGACACAAGCGCCGCGCAAGACGCTGGGCCACCACACAGTCCACGGCAGAGCCCACAAGGAACGGCTCAATGTCCATCTCGATGAGACGAGTGATGGCCGAGGGAGCGTCGTTCGTGTGCAGCGTGGACAGCACCAAGTGACCCGTAAGGGCCGCCTCGATGGCGATCTGCGCGGTCTCGCCGTCACGAATCTCAC
>Ga0222423_1000782_pt1 | contig 17915 bp, 16 predicted proteins | sample 3A0metagenome_FD_182472 | JGI IMG/M metagenome (GOLD analysis project Ga0222423, IMG submission 182472) | Enriched microbial communities from leaf-cutter ant dump, University of Wisconsin, Madison, United States - 3A0 (version 2) | ecosystem: Environmental > Terrestrial > Nest > Insects nest >...
CGTGCCTGGCATCAAACATGGCTTCAAGCCTGGCACCATCGTTCCGCTCGTCCATTGAAAATCGTCCTTCCAAATCAACGAGCAGAATCTCAAGCCCAAATCGCGCCGTTAAAAGGTGGGGTGTTCGCGCTCACGATTCAATCAGATCGGGTGCTGCTCTAATCGAGGACGACAAGCGCCTGAAAGAATAGATTTTCAGGAGAGAGGGACGAGATTGTCGATCGCATACGCATAGCGTTGGCCGAGAACCACCAGACTGGGCGTGTCGAGGTGGATTGCATCATTCAATTTGCCATTAAGGTCGGCTGCGCTCACGCAGGATACAGCCCCAGACAACTTCCCATCCAAGGATCGTTGCTGCGACTGCATGTCTCTCCAAAGAGGGTATTTTGTCTCATCGGGGCAAGGACCAAGTTCTGTCACGACAAACTTCAGGTTTGGCGCGGATAGATCTTCACGGACATCCTTCGCAAAACGCAAAAACGATGCTGACCATCCAGCGATATCTCTATCTCCCCCCATGGCTTCGGCCTCTCCTTGGAACCAAATAAGCCCCTTGATCTCGCCGTAGAAACTTGCAGCTTTCGCCCTCGAAATCATAGACCCGTAGAGAGTATCTCGACTTGCACTCTTCACCCACTGCGAGATGCTGGAGCCGCCTTTCGCACACGGTACAAGCCCTATCGTACTCCTTACGCGCAAAGAGGCCATGGTATCGGCGAATGACATGGCGGCACTTGCCATGTCCTCAGCGCAGTCGCGGGAAACCTGATCAAGTTGCCCTGCAGGGTCATCGGAAGGTTCGTATCCGGTTACCCACCTCCAACTGTTGGTGAAAATTCTCGTGCGATTGGCATTGAGGAACGCTGGTAGTTCGACTAAAGCGCCGCGCCCAGACATATTGGATTGGCCCGCCAAAATATAAATCTCCGTGCGCTCCATATCAGCAACACTCACCGCCTTAGGAAGCGCTGTTGTCGCCATGATCGATGCAAGAGATTTAATGAAGTGACGGCGGTCCATGCGTGAGATGTACCAGCTGCGACCTAGCTCAGCTAGTCGGCGCTGAAAAACCTCTCAACGCTCTGGAACGCTCTGGAATTATACCGCCTCAGGTGATTTCGGGTGACCGCCATCGCCTACAATATGAAGCGGAGCCTAAAGATTATTGCCGCGGCCGGATAGGCTGTAGCGCGGCACTCGGGCGGTCCGTCGCCCAACCAAGGCACATGGCGGCATGCACGCCATGCCGCGCATCGCATTCGTCCCAAGAAAACACAGGTAATTCAGCCAGAAAACTTATCCGCACACAGGTCTCATCACACCGTTTTGGGAAGGAAAAAGAGTCGAGATCAGAGGGGTGGCGTATTAATCTCTTGCAAAGACCGGATTGCGTTGTATGGGTACCCGCTGCTCAATTCGTAGGCGGATTCTCGGACGTGCAGGAAGTTCTGACAGAAACGTTATGACCAAGACCGACGCATTCATTTTGAGAGTCTTGCAGATTCCGCGGATCGCCAAGCGCCTGATGGCGCTGTTTGTCGACGCCGCTTTTTGTGCCTTGACGGTCTGGCTCGCATTCTGTCTTCGCTTGGACAGCTGGGGAATTCTAACCGGCGTACAATGGCTCGCCGTTCTCGCGTCCGTTGCAATTGCCATTCCCATCTTTGTTCGTTTTGGCCTTTACAGAGCCGTGTTCCGATTTATCGGCTGGTCGGCCTTTTCTGCAATTGTTAAGGCCGTTACGCTTTACGGACTGATTTATTTGACGGTCTTTACGGTCGTCAGTGTTCCAGGTGTCCCTAGAACCATTGGCATTCTTCAGCCTTTGCTGTTGATTGTTGCCGTTGGTATGTCCCGTCTGGGCGCTCGCTACCTTCTGAGCGGAGCCTACCGGCGAGTACTCAGCGGCGCAGTGAGATCAAATGTGCTGATCTACGGCGCGGGTTCCGCAGGGCGACAGCTAGCCAGTGCACTTCAAAACTCAGGCGGGCAGAGCGTGGTCGGATTTCTTGACGATGATCGCAGCCTTCATGGATCGCTGATAAATGGTATCCGTGTCTACGATACTGCCGAGCTGAGCGCCTTGGTTGCCGAGCATTCGGTCAAGACCGTCCTATTGGCGCTGCCAAAACTGAAAGCTTCAAGGCGCAAGGAAATTATTGAAAGCCTCCGCGGTGCACGAGTCGCCGTGCGCGCGACCCCAAACGTAAGTGAAATTGCAAACGGGAAACTGGATCCTTCTGCGTTCCAAGAGCTGGACGTTCACGATCTTCTCGGCAGAGAGCCAGTTGAACCCAATAAGGCATTGCTGGAGCGCGACACTAGGGGCAAAAGCATATTGGTAACCGGCGCAGGTGGATCAATTGGTGGTGAGCTTTGTCGACAGATTATGGCTGTTGGTCCAGAGAGACTGCTCCTTGTCGAGCAGAGCGAATTTGCGCTCTATTCGATTCACGCCGAACTGGTTCGTCAGTATCCCGCTGCTGAGGGGCAGGTGGTGCCTATACTTGGCTCGGTACGGGACGAAAAGCGTATAAAAGACATCCTAGCGAGCTGGACGGTTAACACGATTTACCATGCAGCTGCTTATAAGCATGTCCCCTTAGTCGAGCACAATCCGAGTGAGGGTATCCGTAACAATGTTCTCGGCACTTTGGTCGTTGCTAAGGCTGCTATGGACGCCAGCGTCGATAGCTTTGTCCTTGTAAGTACAGACAAAGCTGTGCGTCCTACCAATATCATGGGGGCTAGTAAGAGGCTGGCTGAAATGGTTTTGCAGGCGTTGGCAGAAATGTCGTCCAGAACGAGATTTTCAATGGTTCGCTTTGGGAACGTCCTCGGATCATCGGGCTCCGTGGTACCCCTATTCCGCGATCAGATCCGAAATGGGGGTCCGATTACACTTACTCATCCAGACATCACACGCTTCTTCATGACCATACCGGAGGCTTCTCAGCTTGTAATCCAGGCTGGAGCGATGGCCGAAGGTGGTGATGTGTTCGTCCTCGACATGGGGGAGCCGGTAAGGATCGTAGATTTAGCCCGAAGAATGGTGGAACTCTCGGGTCTGACTGTTCGGGATGAAGATAACCCCGACGGTGACATTGGCTTTGTGACGACGGGCCTCCGCCCTGCTGAGAAGCTGTTTGAAGAGTTGTTGATAGGAGATAACCCGACGCCTAGTCGGCATCCTCTGATCATGCGCGCGCGCGAAGAATCCTTGCCATGGAAAGAATTGAAGTCCGCCCTTAACGACCTCGAGCAGCGCATGGACAACGGAGACATCGAGGGTTCAATAAAACTGCTCAAATCGCTCGTAGCTGGCTATACACCGTCAGCGGTAGTTCATGATGTTCTGTCGACTGGACTTGCTTCCCAACGGACTGTGTGAGCCTGAGACCGGTATAAGGCCTTACACGCTTGTACCTTCATTTTCTCCCGATATCCAATCGTGGTACATATCGGGCGTGGTAGACGGAGACAGGCTCGGGGCAGCTTCATTCCGAATCTCAGCAGCTGGCGATCGGAAGCTACTGTTCACGACAGCGGACTGGAGGCTGGCATTGGCCCCACTTGACAGACAAAGTTACGGTATGAAGCTTCGAAAGGTCTATGTCTCAGCGCTGTACACCGGTGATTTCGTGGTTTCCAGCATTCTTAACATAATGGAATTCGCTGTGTTCTTGGGTCGCCGTTCGATTTGATATCGATGGATATAGGAGTAACTCTGATGACGGAATTTAATAAAAAGTGTGAAGGCGACATCGATTTATTCGAAGTGTGGGATGTTTTTGTTGATGGTAGGCGGACGATATATTTTACTACTGCTGTGGCGGTTTGTTTTGGACTGATTTATTTTTATTTTAATCCGCAGAAATATAGAGTTTCATCTCCTTACTATGTGGAGATTTATTCTGTTGTTGATCAGCAATTCTGCTCTAGCAATATGACTTGCCTTGAAAATAGGTTTTCTAAAAAAATTGGAGATATCTCAAATAATATATGGTTATTAAATGACAAAAGACGGGAGGCTTTCATTGTTACGGAGAATGTATCTAAGATACCTGAATATGCATCCGACTTAAAGTCTCTAGCAAAGAACATTACTTCCAAAATATACATAGAAGCGAATGAAGAAATTCAATTAATACAAGGTGAACCTAAATTTCTCAGCGCAGACAGCGTGACTAAGAATATAATCAATGCCAAAAGGATAATACGTGACGTTGACCGTGGGCGCAGCGCAATCGATTTCGGTCCCGTGAGCATATCGAAGAGTTCTCCCAGGATTGAGCATATTCTTGTTTTATCTATTTTGCTCGGCGCAATGAGTGGCGCACTGCTTGTTCTGCTGCGTAATGCGATTCGTAAGCGGAGAAAGCACGCGCAGAGTGATATTCATGGTGGCTAAGCCCTATAAAATTGTAGCCTTCGGGACGTGACTAAGGATGAGGCTTCGATTTGGCGGGGTCAAGTTTTGCCCGTTGATTATGCCACTGTGAAACCCATCGCTACGGGTTGTCGGACTTGATCTATGGCGAAGTCTCAGATTGCCGGGAGTTGGAGTTTTCCGATTTATGTTGGTAAACCGCTTGCAATCAGCGGCACTAAACCAGTACCTAGCATCATGTTCGGGCAGATGCGTGCTACGTCGGTCTTCGGCGGAAACGAGATTCCGAGGTTGCGATGAAAAAGGTCTTGTTGGTGTTTGGGACGAGGCCGGAAGCCATTAAGATGGCGCCAGTCTACAAAGTGCTAAAGGATACGCTTGGCATTGATGTGCGAGTAGCAGTAACAGCTCAGCATCGTGAGATGCTTGATCAGGTGTTGCGCTTGTTCGAGATAGAACCCTGCTACGATCTAAACGTGATGAAGCCAGGGCAGGGCCTCACCGAAATCACTGCCGCCGTACTCGCCGGCCTCAAGGTGATCCTAGAGGGCTTCTCCCCTGATCTGCTGTTGGTCCACGGCGACACTACAACCACCCTTTCGGCTTCGCTTGCGGCGTATTACCAGCAGATTCCCGTTGGACATGTTGAGGCAGGCCTACGTACGGGCAACATCTATTCGCCCTGGCCTGAGGAGATTAACCGTAAGGTCACTGGTGCAATCGCACGGTTGCATTTCGCGCCAACGGAGAGATCGGCCGCAAATCTGGTCGGCGAGGGAGTGGCGCCAGAAACGGTTATTGTCACTGGCAATACGGTGATCGACGCGCTCCTTGAGGTTGAGGCGCGACTTGAAGGGAACGAGAGGCAGAGCGCCGGCTTTGATGCGGACTTTGGACTCGACCGGTCGAAGAGGATGATTCTTGTCACTGGGCACCGACGCGAGAGTTTTGGCAAGGGTTTCCAGCGGATTTGCGATGGCCTGGCTACACTCGCTAAGCGAGAGGATGTGCAGATCATTTATCCGGTGCACCTCAACCCGAACGTGAAGGGTCCGGTGGAGTGCAGTCTGGGGGCTTTAGAGAGGGTGCATCTGATCGCGCCGCAGGACTATCTTCCATTCGTGCATCTGATGCGTCGTGCTGACATTATCTTGACGGATTCCGGAGGAGTACAAGAGGAGGCACCGTCGCTGGGCAAGCCTGTCTTGGTAATGCGCGACACTACAGAACGCCCCGAAGCAGTGGATGCAGGCACAGTCAAACTGGTAGGCACCGATACTGCCCTGATTGTCCGCGAGGCTTCGGCCCTTTTGGATGACGCAGCCGCCTATAGGGCAATGGCGCGTGCCCACAATCCCTACGGCGACGGGTTTGCCGCGCAGCGTATCCGTGACGCCATTCTCGATTTCTTGGGTCTCAACAAGGTGAGCAAGTAATGTCCAACGTTTCCTTCAAACGCATATCCGTTGTCGGACTTGGCTATATCGGCCTGCCCACTGCCGCCATGTTCGCCTCACGTAGGATTGAGGTCGTGGGTGTCGATGTAAATCGGCATACCGTTGACACGATCAACCGCGGTGAGGTTCACATCGTGGAGCCTGATCTCGACATCGTGGTGCGCGCGGTGGTGCGTGAAGGTTACCTGCGAGCTACGACGGCTCCTGAGCCAGCAGAGGCCTTCCTTATTGCAGTGCCTACGCCATTTAAAGGCATCAATCACGAACCCGATCTCAGTTATATTGAGGCCGCGACACGGGCGATCGCCCCGATCTTGCAGCCCGGCAACCTCATAATCCTCGAATCCACCTCGCCGGTAGGATCGACCGAAGCGATGGCAAATTGGCTGGCGGTGGCGCGCCCTGACCTGAGTTTCCCGCAAAGTGCAGGTGAGGCATCGGACATTCGTATTGCGCATTGTCCTGAGCGCGTGCTACCCGGCAAAGTGATGCAGGAACTGATAAAGAATGATCGGGTGATCGGTGGCATGACACCGCTGTGCTCAGAACGTGCAGTGGCCCTTTATAAGGCATTCGTCACCGCCGAATGTGTAATCGCTTCTTCGCCGCGGGTAGCGGAAATGGCCAAGCTGACCGAAAACAGCTTCCGCGACGTAAACATCGCCTTTGCCAACGAATTATCGGTGATCTGTGACGAACTGGATATTGATGTCTGGGAGTTGATAACTCTTGCAAACAGGCACCCCCGTGTCAACATACTTCAGCCAGGTCCCGGCGTTGGCGGCCATTGCATAGCGGTTGATCCGTGGTTCATTGTATCGTCCGCGCCCGAAGCGGCGCGATTGATCCGCACGGCCCGTGAGGTCAATGACTCTAAGCCGGAATGGGTGCTGGAAAAAGTCCGTGAGGCCATCGGGCAACACCTTATGGATAATCCTGGCAAGACGGCAAACGATGTGACGGTGGTTTGTTATGGCGTAACCTTCAAGCCAGACATCGATGACATTCGTGAAAGTCCCTCTCTGTCGATCGCCCGGCGGATTACTGAAATGCACCCCGGTAATGTCTATATCGTAGAACCCAACCTAAGCGCCGTTGAGGGTCTAGACATTGTTCCACTGGAAGTTGGCAAGGAGATTGCCGATATACACATAATGCTTGTCAATCATCGCCAGTTTGCCAAGTTTTCGGCCGGAGGCCAGATTGTAACAGCCGTCCGGTCATGAGGCTTCAAGTTATGAGCGGGGGACAGCGCTTGGCGCGGATCATTTCACCTTCAGTGGCGCTCGTCCACCTCCTGGTCGCCATGGACCTTCTGGTGCGCCTGCCAATCATTCTGAAAGCCGACAGCAATCCGGAGATTCCTCCGGATGTGATCTATGACCTCTTTGCCGATTATCTTCCGTCCAGCGTCATTAGTACCGGCCTTGCCATCGAGCTGCTCGGATATGTTGCGATACTGCTGGCTTTCTTCGCAGTAAACAGAGGTTTTCTGCGTGTGCGAACTGGGCCGCGTGACTTGGCCCGCGGCCGGATCGTAATATTACCGACCTTTTATTTCCTGCTTTTCTTGTGCGTAGCTGCAGCACTCATGGCTTTCCAGGCTATCGGAATCTCCGAGATCATCGCGAACATTTCTGCCAAGCGGGATATTGGCCTCGATGGTGGAAATATTATCACGTATATCTTTTTAAAGATTGCTTTCGCAAATCACATTTTCGCGATGATACTGCTTGCAGCATATATTGAAAGAAGTAATATCGTATATCTAGTGTTGCTATCTATTGTAACTTTATTGATTTTCTTTACAGGCGTTGTGTTTTCTCAAAGGCAGTCGATCATAATATATATGTTTGAGGTTATTATTATACTTACCTATTACAGGCAATTGACGAAGGCGCGCTTATTTGCATTTGCTTCTTTTTGCCTTTTAATTATCTTTATGACTACTGTGCTCCGTGGCGGGAGCGGCGACCGAGACAACTTTGGCGAAATGCTGGCTTTGTTCCAGAGGAAAATCGTTGTCTCGCGCTATTTCTTCGATTTCACGCGTACCGGGATCATCGCAGTTTGGCATGAGGACAGTGGCGTCAATCCAAGTCTCTTCCTCGGCTTCATTCCCAATACGATTTGGCCCGAAGAAACAATCAACAACAAAGAGTTTGGCCATATTATAGCTGAGGAGATTTTCCCGGAAAAAAACCCTGGCGGTGTGACAACAGGTGTTTTGGCTGACACCTTCGTGTCGTTCGGACTTGCCGGCACCGTTCTCTTTGTCTTTTGCGCATTTGCTCTTCTTTTTAAAGTTGAGCAGAGTATGTTTCGCAACGACTTTTCCATCGTGCGCATATTTGTTGTCGCGAAGATCATAGTTTTGATCAACTCATCAATCGACTCATTCGTATATGCGCTTCTCCTTGAGTTGCCGCTTCTGCTGGTGGTTCGCGCGACAATTGTCAGGATGCCGCGATGACGCTAGGCAAGGTAACGCCACGCCTAGGTTCGCGCAACTCTAGGCAGCGCTCGGTCTTCGCCCTGTCGATCGCCATTGTAGTGCTATCGGGCCTCTTTTTGATGCCATTTATATCGCGCGGATTTTCGAGCGACGGGCTTACGCGGGTCTCGATACTGCTACTGTTGAACAGCTTTTTTGGAACCTTTGATGTCCTGAGACCGGCTTACGTGATGCATTACGCTAATCGGCCAGAGGCACTGAATTGGCGTGCGCTGACCGTTCCACCGCTTGTATTTTCAGCTTTTATGTGCCCGCTGGCATTATTGTTGGCACTACTATTCTATTCCGATGTCTTCTCGACGTTGGAGCTTGTGACCATCGCTACCTCGCTCGCATTATTTCTGGTCTACAGCGCATTTTGGTCGGTCCTAGACATTGTTGATTTGGTAGGTACCGGATACCTCATTCGCGCGATAGGGACGATGGTCCTTTACACTCTCTTTTCGGTTGCGGCCGTAACCGGCGGGGAAAGGTCGGTCGTGATCATCTTTGCGGCTTGCCACGTTATAATTGCAGCTGCCTACCTCATCAAGGCGCGGCCATTTGTTCGCTCAGGCGTGGGGGTGCCTACTGTAAGCCTTTATGAGGCTGCTGTATCTATATTCCAACAGAACATCGCCAAAATGTTTATCGACTATGCTGACCGTTTTGTCATCTCGCAGAGCTTAACTGCGAGCTATGTGGCCTCCTACATCCTGTCGTTTGAAATAGTATCGAAATCAAACCTCCCAGCACAATTGCTTTCTAACTACGCGTATCCGGCCCTGTGCCGCAAGGAATTGGAGGTCTCGCGCTTTCTCGACACTGGCATGGTTATAGCCATTCTTCTTACGTTTGTCGGGGCGATCATTAGTGTCTTCGGCGAACCGGCGGTGCGGTTTTATTTCGGTCGTGACGATCCCGCACTCCATCCGATTTTTTCCATACTTACTAGCGTTTTTGCGCTTTATTCGCTGGCATTTTTTTCCCAGGCGGCGCTACGAAGCGTACATCAACTGCGTCTGCTTGTCCTTACCTTTGTCGCGCCGGCGGTAATGGGGGGGGTGCTAATGTCATGGCTCTACTTTAAGAGTGGTTTTGCGGGATTGGTGATCTGTGTGTTCATTATGCGGAGCCCAGGAATTATCGGTATTTTGACGTATGGGGGCTTCACGTTGCGACACAAGATTCTTACTTCCGGCGTCTTCCTTGCAAATCTTGCTATGTTTGGCTACAACTTGGAACATATGTTGTGAGGTATGATCTCATAGTCCTCTTCGAGACCTTTTCGGGTCTTTTGTTCATGTTGCCGCGCTTTCGCATCTTCAATGTGATAAAGTCGATTTATCTTCGTGCGTTTATGGGAGCCAAAGTTGGTAGGCGGGTTGTCTACTACTCAGGATCGCGTATCGTAACAGGGCGAAACCTTGTCCTAGGCGACGATGTCGATTTAGCCAAAGATGTAATTATCACCACTGGCGGCGGTGTTGAAATTGGAGACAGAACACTGATTGGTTACCGCGCTATGATCCTTAGTTCGAATCACCGCATTCCGGACTTGCCGGGTCAAATATTCGGAAGCGGCCATGTCCACAAAAAGGTTACTATAGGGTCCGACGTCTGGATCGGTGCAAACAGCCTCATAATGCCAGGAGTCTCGATCGGTGACGGCAGCATCTGCGCGGCTGGGAGTGTCGTGACGAATGATGTTCCAGCAAATGTGATTGTTGGTGGGGTTCCTGCCCGCCTGATTAAGGCAAGAAATTGAAACAAGTCCTCCAAAATCTCTCTTCCGGTAAATTAGAACTGATCGATGCGCCAGCGCCTTTGGGGCGCAAGGGCTCTGTACTTATTGATACCGCCGTATCGCTGATTTCAACTGGGACCGAGCGCATGCTGGTTGATTTCGGCAAAGCAGGGCTGGTGGCCAAAGCACGCAGCCAGCCGGAGAAGGTGCGCCAGGTTCTCGAAAAGGTGGCCACCGACGGGCTGATGACGACGGTAGATGCCGTCCGCGCCAAACTTCACCAACCGTTGCCGCTTGGCTACTCAACGGTCGGCGTGGTGCGTGAAAGCGGGGTTGAGGGCTTCACGCCCGGTGACCGCGTGGTTTCCAATGCTCCGCACGCTGACGTTGCGCTTGCACCCAAAAACCTGTGCGCCCGAATTCCCGATACGGTGAGCGATGAGCAGGCGGCTTTCACCGTTGTCGCCAGCATCGGACTTCACGGTATCCGCCTTGCAGCGCCAACATTGGGCGAATGCTTCGCCGTGACTGGTGTAGGTCTGATTGGCCTGTTGACCGTACAGCTTTTGCGGGCGCATGGCTGCCGCGTGCTAGCCATCGATTTCGATGAGGCCAAGCTGGCGCTTGCGCGCCAATTCGGCGCGGAAACCTGCAACCCAGCTACAGGCGCTGATCCCGTGAGCGCAGGTATGGCGTTTTCTCGCGGTAAGGGGATAGATGGGGTAATCATCACCGCCTCGGCCAAATCGTCCGAACCTGTCACGCAGGCTGCCCGCATGAGCCGTAAGCGCGGCCGCATTGTACTGGTCGGCGCAACGGGATTAGAACTAAATCGCGCCGATTTTTACGAGAAGGAACTGAGCTTCCAGGTCTCATGCTCTTATGGGCCGGGCCGCTACGATCTGGCTTACGAGGACCAAGGGCAGGACTACCCTATCGGGTTCGTGCGCTGGACCGAGCAGCGTAACTTCGAGGCAGTACTAGACATGCTTGCCTCAGGTGCACTCGATGTCGCACCTCTCATCAGTCATCGGGTTCCATTCATAGAGGCATCGCGCGCCTATGAACTCCTGTCGACCGACAAGGCTGCACTAGGGATTTTGCTTACCTATCGGCATGCGATCGAACCACGTCATCTACGCAACGTTACGTTCAGTGAAGCGCCCGCTACGGCATCTGGAAAGGCGGCGGTTGGCTTCGTCGGGGCAGGCAATTACGCGTCACGCATGCTAATCCCAGCCTTCAAGGCGGCGGGCGCAACACTGCACAGCATAGCTTCCGCGAGCGGGACGAGCGCGGTGGTACACGGTCGACGCTCCGGCTTTTCGCAGGCGACCTCGGATACGGATACCTTGGTCGCCAACCCCGACGTTAACGCGGTTGCCATCGTGACGCGCCACAACAGCCATGCCCGCCTGACCGTGCAGGCGTTGCGCGCGGGCAAACATGTGTTCGTTGAAAAGCCGTTGGCCCTCACATATGAAGAACTCGAAGACGTAAAGATCGCTTATGCGGAAAGTGAGAGGCACCTCATGGTCGGCTTCAACCGCCGCTTTGCGCCGCAAGTGCAAACCATGAAACGGCTTCTAAGCTCGGTGAAAGAACCCAAAAGCTTCATCATGGTGATGAACGCTGGATCGATCCCCGCCGATCACTGGACTCAGGATCCATTGGTGGGCGGTGGGCGGATCATCGGAGAGGCCTGCCATTACATCGACCTTATGCGGTTCCTTGCAGGCGCTCCGATCATTTCGGTGCAGGCTCGATGTATGGGCAATCACTCGGCTGAGACCACGACAGAAGACAAGGCGTCCATAATGTTGGGGTTCGAGGATGGGTCATTCGGCACCATTCACTATTTGGCTAATGGCGGGCCATCCTATGCCAAGGAGCGCATCGAAGTTTTTACTGCTGGGCGGACACTGCAACTGGACAACTTCCTCAAGCTGAGGGGGTTCAATTGGCCCAAGTTCCGAAAGCATAACTTGTGGCGGCAGGATAAGGGGCAGACCGCCTGCGCATCAGCCTTTGTAGAGGCGGTCGAGGTGTGCGGGCCAGCGCCGATTCCGATGGAGGAACTTTTTGAAGTTGCAAAGGTCACTATTGAAGTGGCAGAAATATTGCGTGCGCAGGGATGAGCAGTCTGACGAGGTTGCGTACATATGCCCTTCTTGGCGCAGTTAACATCGCTAGAGTCGCCTTCTATAAGTTGGGTTTGAAGATCGGACGGCATCCGGTGCAGCGGCTTGAAGCGCCGGTGGCACTACCCCCGTTCTATCGTGCGGCCGAGCGACGGGGCAACATCCCTCCAGCGAACGTGGTCTGGGATGATGGCTTGTGGTGGTTTGGCTGGTATCGCGCGGCACTGCCCAGCAGCCCGCCCGACTGGTTCGCTAACCCGTTTAGCCGTGCCCCACAGCCCGATGCGAGTCGTGATTGGTGGCGGATCCCAGACTTCGGTTCGGGGGATATCAAGGGCCTTTGGGAACTGTCGCGCTTCGACTGGGTGGTGGCTTGGTCTACATGCGCTGCGCACGGAGACCCGACAGCGCTGGATCGGCTCAACACATGGCTAGCTGATTGGGCTTTGGCAAACCCGCCCTACAAAGGGCCGAATTGGAAATGCGGGCAAGAAACCTCAATCCGTGTTATGAATCTCGTGACCGCTGCCTGGGCTTTGGGGCAGCACCATGCGCCCGAGCCGGGGCTGGTGACCATGCTGCGGACCCATTTGCAACGTATTGCGCCAACTGTTTCCTATGCCCTCGGCCAGCAGAACAATCACGGCACTTCCGAGGCAGCGGCGTTGTTCATCGGCGGTAGCTTTCTCATGGGCCATGATTCGCGCGCCCAAGCTTGGGCTGGCGAGGGCCGGCGCTGGCTTGAAGAACGCGCGGCGGTCCTTATTGAACTCGACGGGAGTTTTAGCCAGTATTCCGTCACCTATCACCGGCTCATGCTGGACACCTACGCGCTCTGTGAAGCGTGGCGGCGACATAATGGCTTGCCTGCGTTTTCTACCCGGTTGCGGACGCGTCTCGGGGCTGCCACCAACTGGCTCTGGGCCATGAGCGACACCGCAACGGGCGATGCCCCCAACATAGGTGCTAACGATGGGGCTCGGCTGTTGCAACTGGCGGGTGACGACTATCGCGACTTCCGTCCCTCCGTCCAACTTGCCGCGGCCGTGTTTTGTAACGTTAATGCATTTGGTCCGGGGCATTGGACTAAACCGCTCCGCTGGTTGGGTGTGGCTGAAGGATTGCCCGGCACCGCGCCACGGAGCCGAAGCTTCGACAAGGGCGGCTATCACGTTCTGCGGGTGGGCTCAGCTATGGCGGTGCTCCGCTATCCACGCTTCCGCTTCCGCCCCAGTCAGGCCGATGCTTTGCATCTGGATCTCTGGCGAGACGGGATTAATCTGCTGCGCGATGCGGGCACATTCAGCTACAATTGCGAAGGCGCAGCATGGTTTTCGAGTACGGCGGCACATAATACGATCGAGTTCGACGGGCGCGACCAGATGCCCCGTCTCGGGCGCTTTCTGTTCGGCGATTGGCTCGGAGCCGATTCGGTCGAGATCGTTCGCGAGGGGGACGGAACTGCAATGGCCGCTGCGGCCTATACCGATGCCCGAGGAGCTCGACATCACCGCTCGATCACCCTAACGGCAGATGGTCTAGTCTGCACAGACGTTATATCCGGCACCTTTCACGAAGCCTGCATGCGTTGGCGCCTTGCGCCCGATGAGTGGTACATTGAGGGCACGACCATCCGCAGTGAAAATTGTTCGATTTCAATTACAATCGACGAGGTGGCGGTCAGTCCGACAATAGGGGCTACCAAGGAATCTCGCTACTACCAACAGGAAGCGTATATCCCGGAGGCTTCAATCACGGTGAACCGACCGGCGACGCTTGTCACGAAAGTCACCTTCTGATCATGCATATTCTCTATTTCCATCAGCATTTTTCTACCCCACAAGGATCAGCCGGAACCCGATCCTACGAGATGGCGCAGGCGCTCGTCCGGGCCGGGCACAGCGTTACGATGGTTTGTGGCAGCTATGAGCAGGGCAAGACCGGGCTTATCGGGGCGTTCGACGGGGGTCGTCGACGAGGAATCGTTGATGGGCTTGATGTTATAGAGTTTGAACTTAACTACGGCAACCATATGGGATCTGCACGGCGCGTCGGCGTATTCGTCAAGTTTGCGCTCAACTCCATCGGCGTCGCGTTGCGTGAGCCTGCCGATGTTATCTTTGCCACTACTACCCCGCTGACTGCCGGGATTCCTGGCATTTTGGCGCGTTGGCTACGGGGCAAGCCCTTCGTTTTCGAGGTGCGAGATCTATGGCCAGAGTTGCCGAAGGCCATGGGGGTCATAACCAATCCCGTTATCCTATGTTTGATGTCCGTTTTGGAATGGATATCGTACCGCTCCGCGGACCGGCTGGTGGGCCTTTCTCCCGGTATAGTTGAAGGGATCGCGGCCCGTGGTGTTGATAAATCGCGGATCGCGATGGTGCCGAATGGCTGCGATATCGACCTTTTCGCGGGCTCAGCAGCGGCATGGCGCCCGGAGGACGTTCGGGGCGACCAATTGCTAGCGATTTTCACCGGCACTCATGGTCCCGCAAATGGACTTGATGCCGTGTTGAACGCGGCGGCCGTACTGAAGCGACGTGGCCGAAACGATATCCGGATCGCTCTCGTCGGTCAAGGCCGCGAAAAGCCGCGTCTCCAAGCGCGCGCTAGCAGCGAAAATCTCGACAACCTGCTATTTCTTGATCCGTTACCTAAGGTGCATCTCACAGCGCTGATGGCGGGTGCGGATCTGGGACTTCAAATACTGCGAAATGTGCCCGCCTTTTATTACGGAACGTCGCCGAACAAGTTCTTCGACTACATCGCTGCAGGCTTGCCGGTGTTGAATAACTATCCTGGTTGGCTAGCCGGATTGATTAGCGAAACGAGTTGTGGCTTCACGGTACCACCTGACGATCCCGTCGCCTTCGCAGATGCACTGATTGCCGCCGCAGAGGATCGCCAAAACTTAAAAAAAAAAGGAGCGAACGCTCGCCAGCTTGCCGAAGCTCAGTTTTCACGCAAATTGCTTGCAAAGAAATGGGTCGAGTGGGTGATTGGCGCTGATCCGGAGGCATGAAATGAAGCGAATTCTGGATATCTTGGGTGCAGCGCTTGGCGTGTGTTTGCTGTCACCGGCATTCATTTTTGTTGCGGTGCTGATCCGCCGACAAATGGGATCCCCCGTATTCTTCCGCCAAACACGCCCCGGCCTGCATGGCAAGCCGTTCCAGATGATTAAGTTCCGCACCATGTGCGATGCGATTGACGCTAACGGTCGCCCCCTTCCTGATGCCGAAAGGCTTACAACACTTGGACATTTCTTGCGTTCAAGTTCATTCGATGAACTGCCCGAACTGTGGAACGTTCTTAAAGGCGATATGAGCCTCGTTGGTCCGCGCCCGCTGCTGATGGAATATCTCTCGCTCTATTCCCCTGAGCAAGCCCGGCGCCACTTGGTTCGCCCTGGCGTCACCGGCTGGGCACAGGTTAACGGGCGCAATGCGATCTCCTGGGACGAGAAATTCAAACTGGATGTTTGGTATGTAGAGAACCGAAGCCTTTGGCTGGATGTGAAAATTATCTGGTTGACCATCCAAAAGGTTATCAAGCGGGATGGAATATCGGCTGCAGGCCAGGCCACGATGCCCAAGTTTACAGGGAGTAAATCGTGAAAAAAATGATCGGCGTTTATGGGGCGTCGGGTTGCGGGCGGGGGATCATGCCTTTGCTACGTGCGCAATATCCTAAGGCCGAACTCGTATTCATTGATGATGGACAAGCACCTGGTCATGTGAATGGCCATCATATAGTAGATTGGACTGACTTTCTTAAATGCGACTTCGGAGAGAAGTTCGTCAGCATTGCCGTCGCTTCTTCAAGAGCCCGCCAGAGGCTCGCGGAAAAATGCGCCGCTGCAGAAGTCTCTCTGATTGAGGCCCGCGCGGCTTCCGTCGTGCAGATGGATGGGGTGAGCATAGAAGATGGTGCCTGCCTGTCGCCTTTTGTGACCTTGACGTCGAACATCCAAATAGGCCGCTGCTTCCATGCTAATCTGTATTCCTACGTAGAGCATGATTGCATCGTCGGCGATTTCGTTACCTTTGCGCCCGGCGCTAAGGTGAATGGAAACGTATCAATAGACGATCATGCCTACATTGGCTCGGGCGCGGTCATTCGCCAGGGCGTTAAAATCGGTGCTGGCGCGATAGTCGGAATGGGCGCAGTCGTTGTCCGCGATGTGCCACCCGGCATGACCGTCGTTGGTAATCCTGCAAGCCCCATAGTCAAGGACTGATAATGCGCATCTACCTCTCCCGTCCTCATATGTCTGGCTATGAGGAGCAGCGCGTAGCTGAAGCCTTTTCCTCGAATTATGTGGCTCCGCTCGGCCCCCAGCTGGATGCTTTTGAGGCTTCAGTGCGTGACTATCTTGGGCATGATGTGCATTGCATCGGCCTCTCATCCGGTTCCGCCGCGCTTCATCTTGCCCTGCGCATTGCTGGCGTTGGCCCGGGTGATGAGGTCTGGATTTCCTCCATGACTTTTGCGGGCGGCATCTTTCCAGTGAACTATCTTGGTGCTGTGCCGCGCTTTTTTGATCTTGACCGTGAAAACTGGACTATCGACACGAGACACGTTGCGGAAGAACTCGCCAAGGCCGCGGTCGAAAATCGCCTGCCAAAGGCCATCGTGCCCACGGATCTATACGGACAGTCTGTAGATCTCAGCGCATTGGAAGCTCTCGCCACTCATTACGGCGTCCGCCTTATTGTCGATTCCGCAGAAAGCCTGGGCGCTAGCATAGGGGGGCGCAAAGCTGGCACCGGCGGCGATGCAGCTGTCCTTTCGTTTAACGGCAATAAGATCATAACCACATCGGGCGGCGGCATGCTGGTCACTCGTCACAAGCATTGGGCCGATCAGGCCCGGTTTCTCGCCACGCAGGCTCGTGATCCAGCTCCGCACTACGAACACTCGACCTACGGCTACAACTACCGTCTCTCCAACATCTGCGCAGCAATAGGATTAGGGCAAATGCAGGTGCTGGAAGCTCGGGTGGCTCGCCGGCGCGAGATCTTCACACGCTATCAGAGGACTCTTGACCGTCCTGGGATCACATTTATGCCCGAGCCGTCCAATCGATTGTCAAGCCGTTGGCTCACAGCGCTTGCCATCGACCCAGAGACAACCGGTCTAACCCGCGAAGACATCCGATTGATGTTGCTCGAACACCAGATCGAGTCTCGTCCGCTGTGGAAGCCGATGCACATGCAGCCGCTGTATGCTGGCGCTCCCTACCATGGGAGCGGTTTTGACGAGCGCCTCTTTGCTAACGGCCTTTGTCTGCCTTCGGGAAGCGACATGACCGACGAACAGCAAGACGAAGTCATCGAGCGGGTGGCTGTGCTACTCGACATGGGGCGCTAGAGCAGCACCCGATCTGATTGAATCGATCTGGCTATTCAAATCAGCGGCTGTCTGATTCTCATGGTACGCATCCGAGGAAGCTTTCGATTACCCAGATTGTCGTCGCACCCCGATGGAGATGCCAAATGCGATGTCATTGAGGCGGGTCAGCCCTCTCCATACGACCGTGTTTCCGGGAGGGGGCTGATAGTCGAACAACACAATCGGCTCGTCGCTGTCCTGGCTGCTTCGATATGCCCACATGTAGGACTCGTCGCTCGCTTTCCTGTCCTTTTCCTTCAGGACTTGGACCGTAGTCTCGTCGCCA
>Ga0222423_1000783_pt1 | contig 17914 bp, 15 predicted proteins | sample 3A0metagenome_FD_182472 | JGI IMG/M metagenome (GOLD analysis project Ga0222423, IMG submission 182472) | Enriched microbial communities from leaf-cutter ant dump, University of Wisconsin, Madison, United States - 3A0 (version 2) | ecosystem: Environmental > Terrestrial > Nest > Insects nest >...
GTGCATCGTGGTCCACGTGTACTTCACCGACGGTCGGCGCCAGTCGGCCGCGGACAGCGCCCCGCGGTCCTCCTGCGGCGCGGTGGGCTTGCGACGACGGTCCGCGCGCTGGGTCAGCACCGGCACACCGGTGGTGGTCGGCTCCCCCGTCGTCGGCCCCGGCAGCGGCACGGGGTTCACGTCGTCCCGGGTGTTGTCGATGGTGGTCACGAGGTGCTCCAGCTCCGGGTCAGACGGAAGTACACGAGGGACATGACGGCCAGGAAGATGGCGAGCAGCAGGCTCAGCGCCGTCGCCATGCCGTAGTTGCCGCCCAGGCTGTTCGCGAACGCGTACTGGTAGATCAGCAGCAGGATCGTCAGCGTGGACTTCTCCGGGCCGCCACCGGTGAACAGGTACGGCTCGAGGAACACCTGCGCGGTCCCGATGATCTGCAGGATGAGGGTGATGAGCAGGATGCCGCGCAGCTGCGGCATCGTGACGTGCCAGACCTTGCGCCAGACGGAGGCGCCGTCCACCTCGGCGGCGTCGTAGAGCTCCGGGGGGACGCTGGTCAAGGCGGCGAGGTAGATGATCACGGTGCCGCCGGCCGCGGCCCAGGTGGCCTCGAGCACGAGCGACGGCATGGCCATCGTCGACGAGTTCAGCCAGTCGTACGGACCCAGCCCCACCCATCCCAGGATCGTGTTGAACACACCCGTCTCGGTGGGGTCGTAGAAGAACTTCCACAGCAGCACGGCGACGACCGGCGGGACGACGACCGGCAGGTAGGCGAGCGCCGAGAAGACGCCCTTCCCGCGGCGCAGCTCGCTCATCAGCACGGCGGCGACGAGCGGGACCGGGTACCCGAAGACCAGCGCCAGCAGCGCGAAGTACAGGGTGTTGCGGATCGCGATCGGCAGGTCAGGGTCGGAGAAGACGAGCTGGAAGTTGTCCCAACCCACCCACTCGCTGACGATCAGGTTGGTCTTCTGGAAGCTCATCACGACGGCCCGCACGATGGGACCCCAGGAGAAGACCGCGAACGTGACGAGCAGCGGCAGCGCGAAGACCAGCGAGCTGAGCCCGCCGCCCTGCACCCAGGTCAGGGGGTTGCGCGTCCGGTGCCGCTGGTGGACCCGGAAGCCCCCTGGTCGGGGCGTCTTCGTCAGGACGACGTCGTCCGTGGTCATGCTGACCTTCCTTCGGTGCGGGAGCGGTGGTGCGGGTGGTGCCCGGCCTCAGGGGGCGAGGCCGGGCACCGCCTTCGATCACGTGGTCCGGTCGATCACGTGATGCGGTCGATCACTTGCTCTGGTCGATCTTGGCCTGGCTCGACTTGTTCGCCTTCTCCAGCAGCGAGTCGAAGTCAGGGTTGTCCTTCGTGATCGCGGCCTGCACGATCGGGAAGAGCAGGGCGTACGTGTCCTGCGTCGCGCGGGCCGCCTCGGGGATCAGGGGCTGCGTGAACATCTTGTCCGTGTAGCCCGTCATGTTCTTCAGCGGGACGTTGATGTAGTCCTTGATCCAGTTGAGGGACTCCTGGTACTTCTCCTGCGAGAGGATCGGGAGCACCGGGGTGCCGACGGCCTGCTTGGCCTCCGACTGCACCTTTGCGTCCGCGACGGCCTGGTCCTGGTCGCTGAGCTTGGACAGGTACCAGAAGTCGATCCACTTGACGGCCGCGTCCTTCTCGGCGTCGGTCGCGTCGGGACGGACGCCCGCGTACGTGCCACCGGTGAGGGCACCGGCGTCAGGGTTCGACGCGTCGGACGGGATCGCCGTCAGGCCGTAGTCGAAGTTGTCCTGCGTGACGCCGTTGTTCTGCACGAGCGCGGTGTAGATGTCGGAGCCCGACGTGTACATCGCGAACTTGCCGGCGGCGAACGCGGCGTTCGTGGTGTCCCACGCCAGGCCCGCGTCGGGGTAGAGCGAGCCGTCCTTCTTGAGGTCGGACAGGAACTGCAGCGAAGCCTTGACCTGCGGGTCCGTCAGCGTCGCGGTGTACGTTCCACCGCTCTCCGTCTGGACGCGACCGCCGCGGGAGTAGGCCGCCGCGACGAGCTGCCAGCCGCCCGCGTTGTCCTTGGCCATCATCCCGTAGCCGGCCTTGCCGGTCTTCTCCTTGATCTGCTTCGCGTACGAGCGGACCTCGTCCCACGACGTCGGCGGCTTGTCGGGGTCCAGGCCGGCGTCCTTGAACAGCTTGCGGTTGTAGTGCAGCGCGACGCTGTAGAACGACTTGGCGGGGACGGCGTAGACCTTGCCGTCCTCGCTCTCACCACCCGCGAGGATCAGCGGGTTGAAGTCGTTCGCGTACGGCAGCTGCTTTACCTGCGCGTCGACGTCGGCCAGCTGGCCGTTGGCGATCAGCGTCTTGGTGTCCGTGGCGGGCACCTCGAAGACGGTCGGCAGCGTGCCGCCCGCCAGGTCAGCCGCGAACGTCGTCGGCAGCCACTGGTACTCCTTGGTCTTCACCGTGATGTTCGGGTACTTGGCCTGGAACTGCGTGACCCGCTCGTTGAGCGCGTCGACCGCCGACTGCTCGGCGCCCGGCAGCAGACCCGCGACCTCGATCGTGACCGGCTGGTCCGAGGCGGGCGTGCTGGCGTCGTCGGACGCACCGGTGGTGCCGCTGGGGGCCGCCGCGTCGTCGTCGTTGCTGCTGCACGCTGCGAGCAGGCCCAAGGACATGGTCCCGGCCATGACGAGCGCGGTGGTGCGATTGAACCTCATCGTCACTCCTTCGTGAGGTACGTCCTGACCGGTGTCAGGTCCGCGATGTGGAACGTGAACTTGTGTACTGCATCAGTGCGGTTCTTGCGTACCGACCGGGCCGGGGCTACTGCGGATCGTCCCGGACCGGACCGGTCTTCTTGCTGGTCGTGCGCGATCGTCCGCGGGGACGTCAGGGGGTGAGGCGTAGCCACACGGCGGTGTCGCGCGGCAGCTTCCCTGCCACGAGCGGTGCGCTCGCGAGCAGGAGATCGGTGTGCTCCGGCAGGTCCGCCGGATCGGGACCGAGGTTGACGACGCAGGCGATCTCGCCCCGGCTGAACGCCAGGACGTCGTCGTCGCTCTCCAACCACGTCAGGGGTCCGTCGCCCAGCGACGGTTCGGCGTGCCGGCGGGCCAGCACGTCGCGGTACAGGTGCAGCATCGACGACGAGTCCGCCGACTGCGCCTGCACGGTCAGGTCCGCCCACGCCGCGGGCTGCGGCAGCCAGGGCTGCGCGGACGCGCCGGCCGGGCTGAACCCGAACGGCGCCTCGGTCCCCGACCACGGCAGTGGCACCCGGCAGCCGTCCCGGCCGGGGTCGACGCCCTCGGAGCGGAAGTGCATGGGATCCTGGATGAGCTCACGCGGCAGGTCCTCGACCTCCGGCAGGCCCAGCTCGTCGCCCTGGTAGAGGTACAGCGAGCCGGGCAGCGCGGCGGTCAGGAGCGCGGCCGCACGGGCACGCCGCCGGCCGACCTCGAGGTCCGTCGGGATACCGAAGCGCTTGGCCGTGAACGCGAACGAGCTGTCCTCGCGACCGTACCGGGTCACCGGGCGGGTGACGTCGTGGTTGGACAGCACCCACGTGGCGGGCGCCCCCACCGGTCCGTGCGCCGCGATCGTCATGTCGATCGACTCCCGCAGCTGCTTGGCGTCCCACGGTCGAGCCATGAAGTCGAAGTTGAAGGCCGTGTGCATCTCGTCGGGCCGCAGGTACTGCGCGAACCGCGCACGGTCCTGCAGCCAGACCTCGCCGACGAGGACGCGGGTGCCCTCGTAGGAGTCGGCCACCGCGCGCCAGGCGCGGTAGACGTCGTGGATCTCGTCGCGGTCCACGTGCGGGTGCTCGCCCGGGACCGCGTGCTCGGCGTACTCGGGCAGCGAGCCGTCCTTGATGAGCAGCGCCGCCGAGTCGATGCGGATGCCGGCCACGCCACGGTCGAACCAGAACCGCAGCACGTCCTCGAACTCGCGACGCACGTCCGGGTGGTCCCAGTTCAGGTCGGGCTGCTGGGGGGCGAACAGGTGGAGGTACCACTCCCCGGGCAAGCCGTCCGCGTTCGTCGTCCGCGTCCACGTGCTGCCCTGGAAGTCCGAGACCCAGTGGGTGGGCATCTGCTCGCCGTGCTCGCCCTTGCCGGGGTGGAACCAGAAGCGCGCCCGCTCGGGCGAACCGGGCGCCGCGGCGAGCGCCGCCTGGAACCAGGCGTGCTGGTCGGAGACGTGGTTGGGGACGATGTCGATGATGGTGCGGATGCCGAGCGCGAGCGCCTCCTCGACGAGCGCCTCGGCCTCGGCCAGCGTGCCGAACGCAGGGTCGATTGCGCGGTAGTCGGCCACGTCGTAGCCACCGTCGGCCAGCGGCGAGGCGTACCAGGGCGTCACCCAGATCGCGTCGATGCCGAGGTCACGCAGGTACGGCAGGCGAGCCCGGATGCCCGCGATGTCGCCGGTGCCGTCGCCGTTCCCGTCGGCGAAGCTGCGCGGGTAGACCTGGTAGATCACCGCACCGCGCCACCAGGTGGGGTCGGTCTCGGGTTGGGCGTGCGCCACAGGGAGCTCGTCTCTCGCGGGCCGTCGACGTCGTCGTCGGCCGGTGGGTCGGTCTGCACTCCAGGACCGTCGCGGATGCGGGCCGCTGCGCTGCGCCGACGATCCGGGGACGTCCCTGTCGTGAGGATGACACTAAAGGACCGGACGGAAAGTGCGCAAGAACCTGACAGTGGCGTTATCGAAGTGTGACCGAACCCCGATCGAACTGGATCGCACGCTGTCGCCCGCTGGCGTGGCGCACGCCACACACACCAACGTCCGAGCAAGTGGTCGCTATCACGACCAGCTGCTCGGACGTTGCGGGAAGGTGGGAGCGCTCGAGGTCCGGCGGACGCCCGGGGAGATGCCTCGGCGTGGGTCAGGCCGGGCGCGGGGCGGGCGCCGGGCCCGTGGAGCCGCGCACGACGAGCTCGGGCTCGAACAGGAGCTCCTCCTGGGGCACCGACGCGCCGTTGATCTGGCTCACGAGCAGGTCGATCGCGGCGCGCCCCATGGGCTCGATCGGCTGACGCACGGTCGTCAACGGCGGTTCGGTGCAGTTCATGAACGCCGAGTCGTCGTAGCCGACGATCGAGATGTCCTCCGGCACGCGCAGCCCCGAGCGGCGTGCGGCCCGGATGGCGCCCAGCGCGAGCGGGTCGCTCGCGCACACGATGCCGGTGACGCCCTCCTTGATCAGGCGGGTCGCCGCCGCCTGACCGCTCTCCAACGAGTAGGCGGACCGTACGACGTGACGGTCGTCGAGCTCGATGCCGAGCCGCTGCGCCACCGTCTGCGCGGCGCGCAGCTTGCGCTCCGACGGCACGTGGTCGACGGGGCCGAGCACGAGGCCGATCGTGGTGTGCCCGAGCGACGCGAGATGCCCGACGGCCTGTTCGATCGCGACCTCGTCGTCGCACGAGACCCGCGGGAACTCGAGGTCCTCGATCGAGGCGTTGATCAGCACGACGGGCAGGTTGCGGCCGGTCAGGCGGTCGTAGTGGCCGTGCAGGGCGTCGCGTTGCGCGTAGTTCCCACCCGCGAAGACGATGCCCGAGACCTGCTGCCCGAGCAGCAGCTCGACGTAGTCCGCCTCGGAGACACCGCCCGCGGTCTGCGTGCACAGGACGGGCGTGAAGCCTTGCTGCGCGAGGGCGCCGCCGACGACCTCGGCGAACGCCGGGAAGATGGGGTTCTGCAGCTCGGGGAGCACAAGCCCGACGAGCCGGGCGCGCTCGCCGCGCAGCTTCGTCGGGCGCTCGTAACCCAGCACGTCGAGCGCTGTGAGCACCGCCTCGCGCGTCTGCTCCGACACACCCGGCTTGCCGTTCAGCACGCGGCTGACCGTTGCTTCCGAGACGCCGACCTTGCGTGCAACCTCTGCGAGACGCCGTGACATGCGGCCCACTGTAGTGGCTGAGCGCGCAAGTCGCTTGCAGTTCCTTGCAAGCGTTTCACCGCCGCGTGTCGGAGCGTCACGGACATCACCTGCTCTCGCAGTGCGGGGTCCGGCGCTCACGCCTAGCCTCGAGACGAGCGCAGGGCAGCGCGACCACCCCGCTCGACGAAGGAGCACCACACAGAGCATGGACGCGGACCGTCGCACCAGGACGGCGTTGGGGCGCCGCTACCAGGTGGAGTCACGCCTCGGGTCCGGGGGTTCCGGCGAGGTCTTCCGGGCGATCGACCTGCGGGTCGGGCGGCCCGTCGCGCTCAAGGTCTTCACGCTGGACGACGCCACCCCGGCCGACGTCCGCCGCTACGCGCAGGAGGCCCGCGTGCTGGCCGGCCTGTCCCATCCCGGGCTCGTCGCGCTCCTGGACGTGGGTGCCGACGTGGACCGGGAGCGCGGTCCGGTCGCGTTCCTCGCGATGGAGCTGATCGAGGGCACGACCCTGCGGGAGGTCATCGCGCAAGGCCCGCTGCCCGCGCAGGACACCGCGGCCATCGGGCACCAGATCGCCGTCGCGCTCGACCACGCGCACGCCGCGGGCGTGGTCCACCGCGACATCAAGCCGTCCAACGTCCTGGTCACGCCGCCCGACCGCAACCCCGTCGTGAGCGGGCGTGGCGGCCCCACCGTCGTGCTTGCCGACTTCGGGATCGCGACGTCCGGTTCCGCGCGCGGGACGGGACGAGCGCCCGCCGGTTCGTCGGGCACCGCCGGCTACCACAGCCCCGAGCAGGCGCTGGGCGCGGCCGTCGGGCCCGCCTCCGACGTCTACTCGTTGGGACTCGTGCTGCTCGAGTGCCACACCGGGACACGTGCCTATCCCGGTGCGCCGCTCGCGAGCTCGCTGGCGCGGCTGCTCGAACCCGTGAGCATCCCGACGAGCGTGGGGCGCGGCTGGTCGCGCCTCCTGGGTGCCATGACAGCCATGGAGCCGGAGGAGCGCCCACGGCTCGCGGAGGTCGTCGAGCGCCTCGACACCCTGCGCGGCCAGGGCTGACGAGCGCGTCAGGCCGAGACCGCCGACACCCGCGCGAGCTCGTCGCCCACCTCGTCGGCCCACCGCCGCACGGCCGCGAGGTCGCGGTGGTCTCCCGCCCGGGCGCGGGCGCCCGCGATGATCGCCCGCTCGGTGAACGACAGCGACGCGATGTCGAGACGACCACGGAAGCTGCGGTGCCCGTGCGCGCCGACGGCCTGCACCATCGCGGCCATCTCGTGCGGGCTGTTGGCCGCGGCGGCCGGCTGACCGGACAGGCCCGACGAGAAGAACCACACGTGCCGCGTCGCGAGCGCCCCGGACTCGCGCTCGACGTAGGCGCGGGCCGCGGGGAGCCAGTGCCCGGTGTACACCGCGGACCCGACGATCACCGCGTCGTAGCCGGTCACGCCCGGGGCCTCGCCCGGCGCGGCGACGTCCACGGCGGCACCGCGGTCCCGCAGGGCGTCAGCCACCGTCTCGGCGATCTCCCGCGTCGCTCCGTGCCTCGAAGCGACCACCACCAGAACTCTTGCGTCCATCGCGTGCTCCTCGGATCGGGGCCTCCATCGTCACGTGCGACGGCGCACCGCACGTGGGTCAGAGGTCCCCGGTCAGGCGATACCCGCCTGGCCCGCCCGGAGCTTGTCGGTGAGTGCTCGCAGCGCGGCGAGCTCGTCGGCGTCCAGCGCACCGCCGACGTACCGTCGGATCGACTCCGCGTGGCGTCGCCCGACCTCGCGCTGCACCGACCGACCCCGGGCCGTGAGGGTCACCGCCACGCCGCGCCCGTCGCCCGGGACAGGGTCCCTCGTCACCAGGCCGTCAGCCTCGAGCCGTTCGACGAGCCGGGAGAGGCTCGGTTGCGTGAGCAGGCTGTTCTCCGCGAGGTCGCGCAGCCGGGCGGAACCGCCGGGGCACGTGGAGAGCGTGAAGAGCACGTCGTACTCACGGATCGACACGTCGCCCCACACGTCGTCGGCCTGGAACCGGCGCATGAGCGCGACCTGGGCCCGGAACAGCGACTCCCAGGCCTGCGCAGCCTCGCGCGCCCCGGGCAGGGGACGGTCCTGCGTCATGCGTGCTCCTTCGTCGGTCCATGCGTCTGCATGGACCAACCCGAACCATGCCCGGGGTGTTCCCAGTAGCCTGACCCCATGAGCAGCGCGGACACGGGCACCGGCACCACCTACCTGCTGGTCGACGGCGAGAACATCGACGCGACGCTCGGCTCCAGCATCCTGGGCGGCCGCCCGACGCCCGAGCAGCGGCCCCGTTGGGACCGCATCCGCGACTTCACGCGCTCGGCGTGGCAGCAGCCGGTCAAGGGCCTGTTCTTCCTGAACGCGTCCAACGGCACGCTGCCGATGTCGTTCATCCAGGCGCTCACGGCCATCGACTTCCGCGTGATCCCGCTGTCCGGGGAGTCGTACGAGAAGGTCGTCGACATCGGCATCAAGCGCACGCTCGCGGCGCTCGCCGAGCGACGAGGCGACGTGATGCTCGCCAGCCACGACGGCGACTTCGCGCCCGAGCTGGAGGCGCTCGTGGACGCCGGCGACCGCCGCGTCGGGCTGCTCGCCTTCCGGGAGTTCACCAGCACGCAGCTCGCGGGCCTCACGTCGCGCGGCCTGCAGCAGTTCGACCTCGAGTACGACGTGGCCGCGTTCAACATCTCGCTGCCGCGCCTGCGGATCATCCCGGTCGACGAGTTCGACCCGCTGAACTTCCTCTGACGCCTCGTCGGGCCACGACAGTGGTCCAGATCACAACGCGATAACGCTTACCTGGTACTCGGCCCTATTTACCTAGTACCGACTGGCCTAGGTGTTCGCCGCGTTGGTAGACAGGCCGCGGTCTCGTCCTGGACGGGCGCCCACGCCGCCGTCAACGGCGCCGGCGCCACGTGCGCGCCCCTCCGGGACGGCCGACGGTCCAGGTCTTCCAGCGGTTCACCACATCGAGGTGGTCATGAGGCGGTACATCCTGGCGGGGGTCACCCTCGCCGTCCTGACGACGTTGCTCGTCGTCCTGTCCGACGCCCTGGGGCTCGACACCGAGGGCGTCGCGCTGCTCGGTGGCGCGCTGGGCGGTGCGCTGGGCCTCGTGCCCGACCGCTCCCCCGCCCAGCGGGCCGGTGCGTTCCTGATCGGCTTCGTCGTCGCGTGGGCCGGGTACGCGCTGCGCGCGGCCGTGCTGCCCGACGCGACCGCCGGACGGGCCGTCGCCGTGCTCGTCGTGCTGCTCGTCTGCCTGGCCGTGGGGGCCGCGACGCGCGGCCGCCTGCCGCTGTGGGCCACCCTGCTCGGCGCTGCCGCGATGGCCGGCGCGTACGAGACGACGTACGCGGCGGACCCGACCGCCTTCCTGTCGTCGTCGGCCACCACCGCGACGTCGATCCTGGTCGCGGCCGGCGCCGGCTTCGTCGCGACCGCGCTGCTCGGCCCGCAGATCGAGCACGAGCGCGAGCGCGAGCGCTCGGCCGACGAGGCCGCCCGCACCGCCCCCCGCCACACGGCCACCGCGCCCGCGACGCCGGCCCCGGTCGCCCCCGCGACGACCGTCGCCCGCGACGCCGACGACACCCCCGCCACCGGCACCCCACGCGTCGTCCGCCGCGAGGGCAACGCCTGGCACCTTCCCCTGCAGCCCCCGACGGAGGCCTGACGTGCGCCGCTCCACCCTGACCACCGCCGCGGCCCTCGCCGCGGCCCCCCTGATCGTCGCCGTCAGCGCCCCGCCGGCCCTGGCGGTCGACGACGGCGACGTGGCCGTCACCAACACCGAGACCGTGCAGGCGCACCTGGACGCGACCGGCGCGCTGCAGGACGCCCGCATCTACGACCAGCTCGCGCTGTCGGGCCACGGCACCGCGCAGATCTCCAACCCCGTCTCCACGCACGGTCTGCGCAACCTCGACGGGTTCGGCGGGTACCGGGTCGTCGACGGCAACGTCGTCGCGGACGTCAGCGTGGACGGCGAGCGCCGCCTGCGCTCGGTCAGCGACTACGACCAGCAGCTCCCGCTCAAGGTCGAGATCACCTACACGCTCGACGGCAAGCCCGTGAAGCCCGGGTCCGTCGTCGGGAAGTCGGGCGAGCTGGCCGTGCACTTCACGGTCACCAACCAGACCGCCAAGCAGGAGCAGGTCAGCTACGACGACGGCAAGGGCGGGACGACGACGTCCACCGAGACCACCGTCGTCCCGATGATCGGCCAGCTCGTCACGGTCCTGCCGTCGACGTTCACCGACGTGCAGTCCGCCGAGGCGGCCATGGCCGGCGACGGCCGTGGCGGCACGCAGATGACGTACCAGATGACCCTGTTCCCGCCCATCGGCTCGCCCACGGCCAAGTTCGGCTACACCGCGCAGATCACACACGGCGTGGTCCCCGCCGCGACGCTGACCTCGATGCCCGTCTCGCCGCTCGACTACCCGTCGTTCAAGGGCGGCTCGGCCAGCTACAAGGCCGGCGCCGACAGCGGCGTCGAGCTCACGTCGGGCGCCGTCCAGATCGACGACAACGTCCTCAAGCTCCGCGACGGCGCCGCCCAGGTGCTCGACGGCATCATCCAGCTGGGCGACGGCGCCGACCAGCTCTCCCAGGGCCTGAACGACCAGGCCGCGCCCGGTGCCGAGGAGCTCGCGACCGGCCTCGACCAGCTCGCCCCCGGCGCCGCCGCGCTCTCCACCGGGCTCAGCACCCAGCTCGCTCCCGGGCTCGGGACGCTGTCCGGTGCCCTCGGCAAGCAGCTCGGCCCGGGCGCCAAGCAGCTCTGGACGGGGCTGAACAAGCAGATCACCCCCGGTGCTGGCCAGCTCTCGGACGCGCTGAGCGACCAGGTCGAGCCGGGATCCTTCGATCTCGCATCCGCGCTGAACGACCTCATCGCGCCCGGCGCACAGCAGCTCGCCGACGGTCTCAACGACCCGAAGGCCGGCGCGGCAGCCGGCGCCAAGGCTCTGTCCGACGGCCTGAACGACACCGCGGCCCCGGGGGCCAAGGCTCTGTCCGACGGCCTGAACGACACCGCGGCCCCGGGGGCCAAGGCCCTGTCCGACGGCCTCAACGACCCGAAGGGCGGCGCGGCAGCCGGCGCCAAGGCATTGGCCGACGGCCTCAACGACACCGCGGCCCCGGGGGCCAAGGCCCTGTCCGACGGCCTCAACGACCCGAAAGGCGGCGCGGCGGCCGGCGCCAAGGCGCTCGCGAAGGGCGCGGGTGACCTCTCGGACGGACTCACGCAGGCGGGGTCGGCCGTTCCGGACCTCGTGGCGGGGCTCGGCAAGCTCTCCGACGGCCTGAAGAGCCTCGACGCCGGGCTCGCCACGCTGAGCTCGACGGTCGGCGGTGTCCCGACCCAGCTCGAGCCACTGAGCGACGCCCTCGCGTCGATGCGGGCGGGCATCGGGAGCACGTCGGACACCAGCTCCTTGCTCTACCTCGTCGCGCAGCTGCGCGCGAGCATCGCGGGCGCCTCGACGAGCGCGGGCCAGATCGCGGGCGGCGTGAACGCGACGGCCACGGCCGTCTCCGGTCAGTCCCAGGCACTCAAGGACCTGGCGGCCACGCTCGACGCGGACGACCCGAACCGTGCGGCGCTGCTCACCTCGGCGGCCACCCTCGACGGCGCGTCGAAGACGCTGCAGGGACTGGGCACCAACACGTCGTCCCTCGGAGCCGGCCTCGCCGGCTCCGACGCCTACTTCGTCAAGCTGAGCGGCGGGCTGTCCAGCATCGCCGACGGCCTCGACCAGGCGTCCACCGGCCTCGGTGCGGCGGTCACGAAGCTCGTGGGTGACATCCAGGCCGCCGTGGGGACGTCGTCCGATACCTCCGCCACGACGCTGCGGGGTGGCGTCCACCAGCTCCAGGGTGGGCTCGGGCAGATCACCGCCGGCGTCAGCGGCGACGACGGCCTCGTCGCCGGGCTCACGAAGCTCGGAGCGGGCGCCAAGGATCTCAGCACCGGGGCCGGCGCCCTGTCCGCGGGCATCGACAAGGCGGCCGCCGGGTCGAAGGCCCTGTCTACCGGCATCGACTCCGCCGCAGCCGGGTCGTCGGAGCTCTCGACCGGCATCGACAAGGCCGCCGCCGGATCGAAGGCCCTGTCCACCGGCATCGACTCCGCCGCAGCCGGGTCGTCGGACCTCTCGACCGGCATCGACAAGGCCGCGGCCGGATCGAAGGCGCTGTCCACGGGTATCGGCAAGGCCGCGGCGGGCTCCGCCGATCTCGCCGACGGCACGCAGCAGGCGGCCGACGGGTCAGCGGACCTGTACGACGGGATCGCGCAGGTCACCGACGGCACGTCGACGCTGTACGGCGGCCTGCTGACGGCGACCGAGGGCTCTCAGAAGCTGGCGGTCGGCGTCTACAAGGCCTCCGACGGCGCGTCGGAGCTCGCGGACGGGGCCGACGACGCCGCGGCCGGGGCGAAGAAGATCGCCACCGGTGCGGCGGCGGCGTCCGCAGGCGCCTCCACCCTCTCCGACGGCATCAGCGACGCGGCGGACGGCAGCAAGAAGCTGGCCGACGGCCTGGCCACGGCGAAGGAGAAAACGCCCGGCCTCGTGGACGGGGCGCAGCAGCTCTCCGACCAGGGCACGTCGCAGCTCGTCTCGACGGGTGAGGACACCGCGGCGTCGTACGGAGCCAAGTACGCGGTGCTGGTCGCCGGCGCCAAGCGCGCCGAGACCGAGGGCATGGCCGTCGGGGCACCGCAGGGTGCCACGTCGGCGACCGCGTACTCGATCGAGATCGCGGGCGCGAACGGCGAGGGCGCGAGCTCGGTGGGTCGCCTGATCCTCGCGATCGCGCTGTTCGCGGGCGGCGCCGGCCTGGCGACGTTCGTCCGGCGGCGCTGGGTCTGAGCCTGGCCCACGACGACGGGGTGAGCATCCGGCGGGTGCTCACCCCGTCGTCGTTCCCGCGCGGCGTGACGTCAGCAACCCGCCGCACCTGTGACCAGAGTGACGAGTGTGACGACTTCGGCACACCAGGAGCTGACTCCTGTCACAAGTGCGGCGGGTTCGTGACGCGACCGGCCGGCCGGAGTGAGCCCGGAGCCGGTCGAGCAGGACTCAGCCGGCGAAGGAGCGGGTGAGCTCGTCGTCGATGAGGAACTCGACGTGGTCGTGGTGGTCGGGGTCGGCCAGCATCGCGACGCCGTGCGCGGCGAGCGGGACCTCGAAGAACGACGGCCCCTCGTCGGGGCGGGAGACCAGCTGGGAGTCGTCGCGCGAGACGTCCGGGTCGTCTCTCGCCGCGATCACCAGCAGCGGACCGGTGTAGTCGACCGACGTCGAGCGGGCGTCCATGCCCTCGAACCGCGACGGCGGGCTCAGCGCGACCACGCCGACGGCCCCCAGCTCCTGCGCCATCGCCACCACGTAGGTGCCGCCCTTCGACGCGCCGACGAGTGCCACCTTCTTGACGCCCGCCTGGTGCAGGGCGGCCACCGCGGAGCGCATCGCGGCCTCGCCCTTGAGGTTGCCGGTGCCCGGCCAGGTGAAGGTGGCGACGCGGTACCCCTCGCTGACCAGGTGCTTCGCCTCAGACGCCCACTGGCACCAGTCGCCGCCGTTCTGCGGCGCGAGCACCACCCCTTCGCTCCCGCCCGCGGTGACGGCGACCGCGGTCGTGACCTCGCCGGACGTGACGGCGACCGCCTGCGTCCCGGACGGCAGGCAGTCCGGCGCCTTGGCGGCCTTCATCCCGTCGCTCGACGCGGCGTCCGTGGATGTCGGGCCCGGGCCGTCACCCGAGTCGGGCGCGCAGGCACCGACGAGGAGCACCGCGCCGAGTGCGGCCGCGCTCGCCGCGCGTCGTGCGATCGAGGATCGGGGCGTCGTGACGTCGGTGTGCACGGCACCGTTCCTACGGGGTCGGGCCGCGCGAGGGCAAGGGCCGTCCCACGGTTTGGTTACCGAGCTGTCAGTCAGAGGCAGGTGTCGAACCGGTCGAGCACGATCTCCGCGAGCCGCGAGTCGGGTGCCAGCGGCGCGCTTACCACGTCGGCTCCGGCCTCGAGGACGCGGTCGTGGAAGTAGCCGGGCGCCAGCAGGTAGGAAGCGACGACGACGCGTCCGCCGGCGGCCAGCTCCGCGCGCGCGTCGGCCACCGCCTGCGGGACGGTCGGGCTCGCGCCCGCGCCGTACCCGATGGTCACGGGCTGCTCGAGGGCGTCCGTCAGGCCCGCGGCGACCGCCTCGACGGCAACGGCGGCGGCCGGGTCCGTGGAACCGGCCGCCGCGAGCACCACGACGTCGTCGGGCGCCAGGCCCACAGCCTGGAGCCGGTCGCGCAGGATCGCGACGAGCCGGCCGTCGGGCCCGAGCGGAGGCGCGGCGGACGCACCCTCCCGGTCGACGGCCTCCGCGATGTCGACGCGCACGTGGAACCCGACGGACAGCAGCAGCGGCACCACGACCGCCTCTCCCCCACCCGCCACCGCGTCCGCGACCACGGCCGCGACCTCGGGGATCTGCACGTCGACGAACGCCTCGCGCACGTCGAGCTCCGGGCGCAGCGCGCGCACGTCGGTCAGGATCGAGCGGATCGCCTCCCGGCCGTCGGTGTTGTCGGTGCCGTGCGAGCACCCGACGAGCACGGTCATGCGTCCTCCGCCAGCTCGAGCCGGTAGCCACGCTTGACCACCGTGCGGATCAGGGCCCGGCTCCCGGTCGCCTCGCGCAGGCGCGCGATCGCGACCTCGGCGGCGTGCGGGTCGCGCGAGTCCCCGGGCAGCGCGTCGAGCACGAGGTCGCGCAGCACGACCGAGCCACGCGCCGCCGCGAGCAACCGCAGCACCTCGAGCCCGCTGGGCGTCAGCGCCAGCACCCGCCCGTCCAGCACGGCGGCGCCGCGGTACACCTGGAGCGGACCGGCGATCGTGTCCAGGGCCTGCAGCCCCCCGTAGTGGCCGATGATCAGGCGCACGAGCGACCCGAGCCGCCCACGCTCCGGAACGAGCGGCTCGATCCCGCGGTCCAGCAGCGGGCCCGCCGTGATCGGCCCGACCGCGGCGGTCACCACGCTGCCGTCCTGGCAGAGCCGGACGATCCGCTCCGTGACCCCGGCCGCGTCCGCGGCGTCGAGCCACGCGGCGGCACCGGGCGCGGACGTGAACGCGACCGTGTCGATCTCCCCCGCGGCGACGGCCCGCACCGACGCGGTGACGGCCGCCGGGTCCGCTGGCGGTCCCCAGCGGTAGACGACGAGGCTGCGCACGCGCGCGCCGGCCAGCCGGAACGCCTCGTCGAGCCCGTCCGACCCGGCACCGTGGTGCTGCACCGCGATGTCGTGGCCGGCCACACCCTCGTCGAGCAGGAACTCCGCCATCTCGGCGCTCGTCTCGGACTCGGCGACCCAGTCCGCGGTGAGGCCCGCCGCCTGGATGGCGCCACGCGCCTTGGGACCGCGGGCGACGATGCGCGCCTGCGCGAGCATCCCGACGAGAGGCTCGGCGAGACCCGCCGCGTCAGCGGCCTCGATCCAGCCGCGGAACCCGATGCCCGTCGTCACCACGACTGTGTCCGGCGGGTCGGCGAGCAGCGAGCGCGTGCCGGCGAGCAGCGCCGCGTCGTCGATGTGCGGGACCATGCCGAGCGACGCGGCGTGGCGGACGGTCGCGCCTCGCCTGGTCAGGGCGGCAGAGAGCTCGGCGGAACGTCGATCGGCGGTGACGAGCACGACGAGGCCCGCCAGCGTCTGGTCGATGGGCTCGTTCACGTGGTCATTGTGTCGTGCTCGGGGTCCTGCGCCGGGGAGGCGTCCAACAGGCCGGGCGCGGCCACCTCACCCAGCACGATCACGGCCGGCGCCCGGGCGCCCACGCGTCCAGCTGCGTGCACGATCTCACCGAGCGGCGCACGGGTGACGCGCTGCGCCCCCGTGGTCCCGCTCTCGACGATCGCGACGGGCGTCGAGGGCGCGGCCCCGAACTCCAGCGCACTGCCCACCAGGTCCGCCAGCACCGCGACCCCCATGAGCACCACCACGGTGCACGACGCGTCGCGCAGCCCGACGAGACCGGCCTGCGACCAGCCGTCGTGCCCGTTCATCACGTGCACCGCGCCGACCGTCCCGCGGTGCGTGAGCGGGATGCCGGCAGCAGCCGGCACCGCGAGCGCGCTGCTCACGCCGGGGATCACCTCGACGGGCACCCCGGCCTCGCGGCACGCGAGCACCTCCTCGCCGCCGCGCCCGTAGACGAAGGGATCCCCGCCCTTCAGCCGCACGACGAACCTGCCGAGCTGGGCCTGCTCGACCAGGATCCGGCCGATCTCGTGCTGCGGGACGGGGTGGTGGCCCGGCGTCTTGCCGACGTCGATCACCTCGACGCCCGGCGCGAGCTCGTCGAGCACCTCGACCGGGCCCAGCCGGTCGACGACCACCACGTCCGCCGCAGCCAGCGCGCGCCGGCCGGCGATCGTCAGCAGGCCGAGGTCACCGGGCCCGCCGCCGACGAGCACCACGCGGCCTTCGTCGGGCGTCCGGCGCGCGCGCAGGTCGATGCGCCCCTCGCGCAGGTGCCCGGCCACCACGTCGCGCACGTGCTCGGCGAGCCCGTCCCGGACGGCGGCGGTCCGGCCCGGGTCGGGCGGCCCGCTGGAGACCACACCGACGAGCACGTCGCCGGACCTCGCCGTCGCGGGCGTGCGCGCGCTGCCCTGGGCGACGTCGCCCGCGGAGACGCAGAACACGCGGCGGTCCCGGGCCCACTCCGCCACCGCGGCGTCCGCCGCACGGTCGCCCGTGGCCGTGTGCACCAGCCAGACGTCGTCGAGGTCGGCCTCGACCACCTCACGCGCGTGCCACTGCACCAGACCCCAGCGGTGCTGGTCACGCAGCGTCTCGCACACGGCCGGCGCGACGACGACGACCTGCGCGGCGTCGGTCAGCAGACCCTGGACGCGGCGCGCCGCGACGGGACCGCCGCCGACGACGAGCACACGACGGGCCGCCAGCTCGACCCCCAGCATCGTGGTCACGCCCCCACCTCCACCACGTCGTCGACCACGCGCACGGGCCACACCCGCAGGTCGGCGGTCGTGCCGCGCACCGGCTCCTTGCCGACCGGGTCGAGGCAGCGGCCCGTGACCAGGTCGAACACCTGCTTGTGCATGGGCGAGGCGACCGTGGCCACCTCGGAGCCGTCGACCGCCCGCGACCCGACGATGCCGCGCGAAAGGACGTAGGCGTCGCAGAAAGGGTCGTGCTGCTGGACGGCCAGCACCCGGTCGTCGGCCAGCCGGAAGAGCGCCACCTGCTCACCGTCGACCAGTGCCGCCGCGCCGCGCTCGCGCGCCAGGTCGTCGAGCCGGCAGACCGCGGTCCAGGTCGTCACCGCATCCTCCACGACGGTCATCGCCGCACCTCCAGGGTTGATCCGGCGACGAGCACGGGCTCGCCGCGTCGGGCTGCGTCGCGCTCGTCGGCCGTCGCGGGCCGTACCTGGCCGCGCTCGGGGACGTACGCCAGGGACGGGTCGGCGACGTCGGGGGCGTTGACGAAGGACGCGAACCGGCGCAGCTTCTCGGGGTCGTCGAGGGTCGCCTTCCACTCGTCCTCGTACTCCTCGACGTGCCGCGCCATCTGCTCGTCGAGGTCCGCGGCGATGCCGAGCGAGTCCTCCAGGATCACGGCCCGCACACCGTCGAGCCCGCCCTCGACCTCGTCGACCCACGGCGCCGTGCGCTGCAGGCGGTCGGCCGTGCGGACGTAGTAGAGCAGGAAGCGGTCGATGGTCCGGATCAGGGTCTCGGTGTCGAGGTCCTCGGCCAGGAGCTGGGCGTGCCGCGGCGTGAACCCCCCGTTTCCGCCCACGTACAAGTTCCAGCCCTTGTCCGTCGCGATGACGCCGACGTCCTTGCCGCGCGCCTCGGCGCACTCGCGCGCGCACCCGGAGACGCCGAGCTTGATCTTGTGCGGCGAGCGCAGCCCGCGGTAGCGCAGCTCCAGCAGCACCG
>Ga0222423_1000784_pt1 | contig 17892 bp, 13 predicted proteins | sample 3A0metagenome_FD_182472 | JGI IMG/M metagenome (GOLD analysis project Ga0222423, IMG submission 182472) | Enriched microbial communities from leaf-cutter ant dump, University of Wisconsin, Madison, United States - 3A0 (version 2) | ecosystem: Environmental > Terrestrial > Nest > Insects nest >...
GGAACTGCCTCTTACCGGTTAAAATCACCGGATAGCTGAACATCGCGCCGCCGTTGTATTGAGTGGTTTTCTGGCGTGAGTCTAAATACCCGCCGGGGAAGTTCAGCAGACGCGAATAGTCGCGCGGATCCTCGCGATAAAAGCTGCCCTTGAGCTGCATCATCAGCCCTTCATCCGTCAGGAACTGCTGGTAGTTCAACCCGAGGTAAGATTTGCGCGTCGAATTATCGAGTGGGATCAATGTGGCGACCCCAAGTTGATCGCCGTAGCTGGTTAAGTTACTAAGTGAACCATTGACGAACGCCATATTCTGGCTGCGACGGGTGTCAATGGTTGAAGAGATATCCCAGATATGCGGCTGCATACCTACGGCCTGCATCGCGGCGGCGCCGTAGATATTCTGCGGCAGCTGCGCGTTGGCATCAACGCGCACGCCCGGCGTGCGTGTCATCAGTTGGGTATAGCGGTCGAAGGTGTTCTGAGTGAGCGGCTTCTCCGCCATGATTTTTGCCGCCAGACGCTTGAGGCGTTCGGCAATATTGGGATTGTTACTTTTAATATCGCTGTGCGCGACATAGCCCTCCACCAGAACAATCTTCAGCATACCATCCTGAAAGTTGTTATCCGGAAGCCAGGCATAAGAGAGCGGATAACCGTCGGCGCGATAGCGCAACGTAATATCATTAACCAGACCAATCAGCGTTTTTAGCGGCACTTGTTTATGCGCATAGGGAACAAAAGGGCGTAATAACTCTTTTAAGGGATATACAGTTCCACCAATAAATTGAATATGGTCTACTTTAATCAGCGTTTCGGGTGTTAATTTATTTTTGGGCACGCTTACGCTTAAACTTGGGGCCGCCGCCGCAGGGGCTTGTGGTGTGTTACTATTTTCTGCTTTGGCTGGGTTATTAGGGTCAATCAATGCGGGTAATGTGTCTGCTCGGGCAATATTAAGCAGAAAAACCCCCGATAGCGCATAAACCAGGGTCGTTTTCATGGCGCATTCCTTGTGTGTTTTATTGTGCAAGGATAATTATTGTTATTCTGCTGAAAAACGTGCCCCCATTGCGGGGGCACGGAAGGCATTAATAAATATATAGCTTATCTTTTGGTTGTTAACCCGAGGAGACCGCTTAAACCCCCTAATGCGCCGCCGCTGGTTCCTGCGCTGGTTGTTCCTGTACTGCTGGTGCTGGTATTGGTGGTTGTGCTTACGTTCAGGCTTCCCGTGACGTTAGCCAGCAGGCCGCCGCTGGTTCCGGTAGTGCCGCCGGAAGAGCCTCCGGTACTGGTAGCGGTTGGTTTCACCAGGCCTCCGGCATCAGTGACGATGTTGCCAACGCTGGAGACGACCTGGCCTACACCGCTCAGTGCCGGAGAGGTGGTGCCAACCTGGCTACCCACACCGCTCACTGTAGTCCCGACCTGAGTCAGCAGACCGTTAACCGGGGTGCCTAATCCTGTCGTGGTCCCCACGCCTTGAGTGACGCCCTGTACGCCGGACAGGGTATTATTAACCACGGAAGTGACGCCGGTTGTTGCCGCCGTTACACCGGGGCTTTGCAGGGTGCTGGTCAATCCAGTGCCTGTCCCGCTGACGATTTGGCCTGTGCTGTTAACGACGCTTCCGACCACGCCGGTTACCCCCGCGACGGGTGTACTGGAAGTGCCGCTCGATAACCCGGTCCCTACGCTGGATACCGTGTTACCCAGCACGGTGACCGTGTTGGTCGTACCCTGCAAAGTGGTTCCCACACCGTTGGTGTTTGACGAGTTGCCAATTCCGTTGGTGACGCCGGTCCCGAGTGTATCGACAGCGTTACCCACACCGCTCACCGTAGTGGAGATGGTCGAGGTGACAGGGTTGTTGCCCGTGGTGGTGGTTAACTGGCTTCCCAGCCCACCCAGCGTATCACCGACACCCGAAACTGCTTTACCGGTTTCGCCGATGATACTACTCACTGAATTATTGGCCGTTGTTCCAGTGCCGCCGCCAGATCCATTGCCACCGGAACCGTTGCCTCCGGAACCACTGCCACCAGAACCACCACCATCGCTGCCACCGGAACCACTGCCACCAGAACCACTACCATCGCTGCCGCCAGAGCCGCTGCCCTGGGTGCTGCCGTTTTTAGCCGTTGAATGAGAGCCCCCGCCGCTACCGCTACAGGCGGAGAGTGAGAATGCAATAAGAACCGCCATAGCAATAATGCTTAAATGGCTAACGTTTTTAGAGTTCATAACCATACTCCACCAGTTAAAACGCCGAGTGCGTATTAATCAGTGTAAGTAGAAAATTAAGCCTTGCATGCTGCGTTTCTTTTCATACGAAAGGCTGAATAAATCTGATTTTATTTAAGGATAAACAAAGTCTGCTATGTAAATTAATATGCGCATAGGAAACATGCTGTTACTTCATTTTTAACATATTAAGCCGGAATGAATAATGGTTTTAAATGTGTAGCGCTAATGAAATGACGCTATAAATTGGGAGTAATCCGAGCGGAAAGGTGCGTGAGACTTTTTGGTGTGAGTTTTTAAAATAACAGCGGAGATCACGGAAAATATCGGCCTCTGATATTTGAGGCCGATATATTGTATATTATTGATGTTCGCGCCAGGCTAACTCAATTTCTTCCGCAAGAATTTTCACACCGGCTTCAATTTTATCTGGGGCCGGCACATAGTTCATTCGCATGCACTGGTGAGTGTGTTCCCAGGGTTTATCCAGACCCGGGAAGAAGAAATCGCCAGGCACCATCAATACGCCGCGTTTTTTCAGACGCTGGTAGAGTGTCTCGGTGGTAATCGGCAGGTCTTTAAACCATAGCCACAGGAAAATCGCGCCTTCGGGTTTGTGGATCAGGCAACGCTCTTCCGGCAAATAGCGGCGGATAGTGGCAATGGTTTCCTGCACGCGCTGGTAGTAAAACGGCTTGATGACCGTATCCGACAGACGCAGTAAATCGTGGCGTTTGATCATTTCGCACATGATGGCTGGGCCAATCCCGCCGGGTGCGAGGCTGATAATGCCGTTCATATTGCTGATGGCGGTGATAATTTTTTCATCTGCGATGATGATACCGCAGCGGCTACCCGGCAGGCCAAGTTTAGACAGGCTCATACACAGCACAATATTTGGGTTCCACAGCGGCGTCGCTTCGCTGAAAATAATGCCCGGGAAAGGTACCCCGTAAGCATTATCGATAACCAGCGGCACGCCGTGCTGATGTGCGAGCGCATCCAGCTGTTTCAGTTCATCATCGGTGATAACGTTACCCGTCGGGTTGGTCGGGCGTGAAACGCAGATCATCCCGGTATCTTTACCAATGGGCAGATTTTCGAAATCGACGTGATACTTAAACTGACCTTCTGGCAGTAGCTCAATGTGTGGGCGAGTCGAGACGAAAAGATCATCTTCTAAACCCGAGTCGGCATAGCCAATATACTCCGGCGTGAGTGGGAACAGGACCTTACGAGTGGTACCGTCGGCACGACGACCAGCAAACAGGTTGAACAAGTAGAAAAACGCGCTTTGGCTGCCATTTGTTAGTGCAATATTCTGTGGTCCAATATCCCAACCTAATTCATTACGCAGCATATCGGCTAAAGCGACCAGCAGTTCGTTTTTCCCCTGCGGACCGTCGTAATTGCACAGCGCTTCTGAAACTTTGCCGCTTTCCAGCATCTCCGCCAGTAGATGATTAAAATAATCATTCATTTCTGGGATCTGGGCCGGATTACCGCCGCCAAGCATGATGGCGCCAGGGGTACGTAAACCGTCGTTGAGGTCCTCCATCAGGCGGGTAATGCCTGAATGACGGGTGAATTTGTCGCCGAAAAGTGAAAATGTCATAGCCGGATTTCTATTGCTTGTTCTGTGAAGTGGGTAACGATAACGCCACTCACGATGTGGTGCAAATGGCGCTAATGCAGGGTCTTTAGTGGATAAAGTGAAAAATAGTGTAATTAGTAGTTGTTTATTCTGCCAAGGCCCGCGATTAAACCGCGGGCCTGGAGGAGTATAAATTAGTGCTTACCGGCCCAGACCACCATGACTTTGTCCTCGCCGTGTTCCCGTACAAACCCGTAGCCCTGAGAGAGCGACAGCGTGGCTTGTTTTCCTTCACCAATCGCCGGATGACGTGCGCGGAACTGCCCCAGTTTTTGCCAGTGCGCCAGCGTGGCGGCGGATTTTCCGGCGACATCCTGCCAGTTCATTGCTGAACGCGTGCCTTGCAGAGGGTCAGAACCCGTTGGGCCAAACGGGCGATTAGACTCGTCGCCGTAAAAGATTTGCACTGCGCCCGGTGCGAGCAGCAGGAGTTCGGCGGCGTTGTCGCCTTGCTCACGGAACAGTCGCGTATCATGCGATGAAAGGTAGCTCAGGACGTTAAAGCTTTGCAGCTTATCGGCCATTTGCTGCCAGATCGGGTCGATGTTGGCCAGGCAGTCGCTGGCCTTTGCGGCCTGATCCTGATAATCAAAGTTGATCATCGCGTCAAAGCCGTGTCGGTAGTAATCACTTTGCATCACGCCGTGGCCCCAGGCTTCACCCGTCATCCAGAATGGCGCATCGTCCATCGCTTTTTGCGGATTAGCCTTTTTCCAGGCTGCCAGTGCATCAACCGACTGCGATTTGAGCTGCTGCCAGGCCGCCAGCTCAACGTGCTTGGCGGTATCGACGCGGAAGCCGTCAATGCCGTAGTCGCGTACCCATTGGCTGAGCCAGTGGGTGAGGTAGTCACGCGGTGTAAAACCGTCGACGGCACGGGCGTGGGTATCCGTTTTGTGTTGATAGAAATTTGGCAGCCCGCTCGGCGTCGTCGATTCTGTTTTCAGATCGGGCAGAAACGCCAGCGACATGGTCAAGTCATCGAAACCAGGGTTGTCGTAGTCGCCAATATCGGTGCGGATCCACGCCTTGCCCCACCATTTCTCCCATGCGGCTTTGTCGCTGAAGTTGATGTAGTCGTTAAAGCTGTGCCAGCTTTGCCCCGCGCCGGGCTTCCAGTCTGTCCAGCGCTGGCCCAGCGTTTTCGTTATCTCATCGCCTTTCAGGTATAGCGCTCCGAACTGATACTCCTGCATATCCGCCAGCGTGGCATAGCCAGTATGGTTCATGACCACGTCAAAGAGGATACGGATGCCGCGCTGGTGCGCGCCATCCACCAGGGTGCGCAAGTCATCTTCGGTCCCCATATTGGCGTCGAGCCGTGTCCAGTCCTGAGTGTAGTAGCCGTGGTAGGCGTAGTGCGGGAAATCCCCTTTGGTGCCGCCGCCCACCCAGCCGTGAATTTGTTCCAGCGGTGAGCTAATCCACAGCGCGTTGACGCCCAGCTTTTGCAGATAGTCGAGCTTGCTGGTCAGGCCCTTAAGATCGCCGCCGTGGAAGGTGCCGATCTCCTGCATGCCGTCTTTATGGCGCCCATAGCTGTTGTCATTGCTGGGATCGCCGTTGACAAAACGGTCGGTAAGCACGAAGTAAACGGTCGCGTTATGCCAGCTGAACGGTGACGTGGCGATGATGTCGGCGCTTTCCAGCAGCAGCAGGCCATTGCTGTTTTCTGCGGGCTGTAGCGTAATTTTGCCCTGCGTGACGACGGCGGTCTTCCCGCTATAAAAATCGCGCACCCGGCTGCCCTCAGCAAAGGTCTGACTGACATCCAGCGTCAACGGCTTACCGTCCCAGCGTGGACATTGGCGAACGTTAACTTGCGCACTGTGGCTTTCGGCCGCGCTTTGCACGGAGATAGTCAGCGTGGGCGTGCCGGAGCGGGTATCAATCTCCAGCGTATAGCTGCCGTCGCGGAACAGCCGCCACTGTGGCGCATCGCCCTGGCATGGTTCGAGCGACAGCATCTGGTTAAGACGAATGGCGCCAGAGGGCTGCCAGCACTGTTGCTCAAGATTCACCCTCAGAGGACGGGTACCCTTTGTGAGCGTTTTTTGACTGGTGAACTTCCCCGTCCCATCGGCGGAAAAGACTGGGAAATCCTGCGCGGTCCAGCTGGCGGCACTAGCAAAAGCGGGAATCAGTAGCGGTACAAGGGCGGCAAGCTTCATAGCGTTATCCTGTGCCAGAACGTGTTTTTCCCAGTGTGCCAGCAGGTGACTCCGCTGTACTCATCCTTCGCGAAGGAGGAGAAAAAGGGCTGAGTGATGACGGTCAAAAAATGAGCTAAAATGAGATATGCCCGGCATTTTGTCTGCGCAATTTGTCTTATGCTGAATCGCGTCCGTTTGCTCGTTTAGGAATCGGACTATTTCTTAAGCGTGCGTTGACGGGCTATTTTTGCTATAATTTGAGATTAAGCTCTCAATTTTATGAAATAAGAAGGCGTTGGAATGATTGCATCCGACCAGGAGACCTAATGATATCGACTCCCATTCGACGATATGGGGCCGCGATACTAATGTTACTCATCTGCACATTTTCAGGTGGGGTGTTCGCAAAAACACACACGGTAACAAAGCATCAAAAAGCCTCGGTAACAAAGACAAGTTTTAATAAGGCCAGCAGTAAACAAGAGTATTCTCGCAATAGTGTAAAGAGTAGTTCACTTCCTGATTTGCGAAAATACCCTTCCGGAACCCCAAGGAAAAGAGCGTTTCTCCGGACGGTAATGCCTTATATCACAAGTCAAAATGCTGCCATTACGGCGGATCGTAACTGGTTGGTTTCCAAACAGTACGAAGGCCGTTGGTCGCCGTCTGAACGTGCGCGCCTGAAAGATATCGCCGCACGCTACAAAGTCAGCTGGAACGGCAACACCCGTAAGGTGCCGTGGAACACGCTGCTTGAGCGCGTCGATATTATTCCGGGTAGCATGGTCGCCACGATGGCCGCCGCCGAAAGCGGTTGGGGTACGTCTAAGCTGGCGCGCAATAACAATAATCTATTCGGCATGAAGTGCGGCAGAAGCTGTGGCTCCGGTTCGATGAACGGCTACACCCGGTTTAGCTCGGTGAAAGAGTCTGTTCAGGCTTACGCCACTAACCTGAATACGCATCCGGCCTATGCCTCGTTCCGTAAATCACGCGCCCAGTTGCGTAAAACGGATCAGGAAGTCACCGCTACCGCGATGATTCATAAGCTGAAAGGTTATTCCACCAAGGGGTCGCGCTACAACGATTACCTGTTCGCGATGTACCAGGATAATCAGCGTCTGATTGCGGCACATATGTAATCGCTGCTGAATATCAAAAAGGCCTTCCATCGGAAGGCCTTTTTTGTGGGCGGGGGTCAGGCTTGAATCAGCGCCTCGCTGTGCTGCTCACGATACTCTTTAGGCGTAGTGTCGTACTCTTTTTTGAACACCGAATAGAAATACTGGAGCGACGGATAGCCGCACATCTGCGAAATTTCGTTAATCGACAACGATGTCGAAACCAGCAGGCTACGCGCCTTTTCCAGCTTTTCGCTGTGGATCACGGCGTGAATGGTCTCACCGACTTCCTCTTTAAAGCGCTTCTCCAGATTCGATCGCGAGATGCCGACGGCGTCCAGTACCTGTTCAACTTTAATCCCCTTGCAGGCGTTATTACGGATGTAGTGCATGGCCTGAATGACGGCAGGATCGTTCAGTGAACGGTAGTCGGTTGAACGTCGTTCCATCACTCGCATTGGCGGCACCAGCACCCGCTGTAGCGGCAGGACTTCATTGTCGAGCAGGCGCTGCATCAGCTTGGCAGCCTGGTATCCCATCTGCCTTGCCCCTTGGGCGACTGACGAGAGCGCCACGCGGGAGAGGTAGCGGGTTAATTCTTCGTTATCAATACCGATGACGCACAGTTTTTCTGGCACCGGAATATGTAAATGCTCGCAAGCCTGTAGAACATGACGGGCGCGGGCATCGGTAACGGCAATAATGCCGGTTTGCGGCGGCAGGGTTTGCAGCCAATCGGCCAAACGATTTTGTGCGTGCTGCCAGTTCTCCGGCGCGGTTTCCTGGCCCTGATAGATAACGCCGCGGTATTTTTCTTTGGCGACAATCTGGCTGAACGCGTATTCGCGCTCCTCGGCCCAGCGCTTGCCGCTGGCGGTGGGCAGGCCGTAGAAGGCGAAACGGTGGACGCCTTTTTCTTTAAGATGCAAAAAAGCGCTTTCAACCAGCGCGTAGTTGTCGGTCGCGATGTAGTGAACGGGTGGGTACTGTTCCTGGCGGTGATAGGAGCCGCCAACGCCAACGATGGGGACGTCCACATCGGTAAGCAGCGCTTCAATAGTGGGGTCGTCATAGTCGGCGATCACTCCATCTCCCAGCCACTCTTTGATGTTTTCGATTCGTGCGCGGAAATCTTCCTCAATGAAGATATCCCACTCGGACTGCGACGCCTGCAAATATTCGCCGACGCCTTCAACCACCTGACGGTCGAAGGCTTTGTTGGCGTTGAATAACAGCGTCACGCGGTGACGTTTTCCAAACATGGTTCAGGGTTCCTCGCGAATCATGAGAGGTGTTGCCGGCTACTGATTCGGCAACACCACGGACAGGCAATTACGCACGCCGTTTGGTCGCTGAGTCCATCCATACGGCAAGCAATAAAATCGCACCTTTCACGATATATTGCCAGAAAGTGGGCACGTCCATCATGCTCATTCCGTTGTCGAGCGACGCCATAATAAATGCCCCCATGACCGCGCCAGCAACGCTGCCCACGCCGCCCGCCAGGCTGGTTCCACCGATCACGCAGGCTGCGATGGCATCCAGCTCGGCGATGTTCCCCGCCGATGGTGAGCCAGCGCCAAGACGTGAGCTCAGAATCAGACCGGCAATGGCCACCATCAGACCATTAATGGCGAATACTGCCAGTTTGTTACGCTCAACGTTAATACCGGAGAGGCGTGCGGCTTCAATGTTGCCGCCGATGGCGTAGATACGGCGACCAAAGGCGGTGCGGGTAGCCATAAACATGCCGCCGAGCAGCAGCAGCGTCAGCAGCAGCACCGGTGTCGGGACGCCGCGATAATCATTCAACAGCCAGATAGCCCCCAGTACGATCACTGCCGTCAGCGCCTGACGACCCACTACGCCAGTGGAGGCAGGCGTTGACAGCCCCATCGACTGGCGGCGCACTCTGCCACGCCATTGCCAGGCGATGAACGCCATCAGCCCGACGGCGCCAAAGGTAAAACCGATGCCGTCTGGCAGATAGCTCTGACCAATTTGCGACATCGCTGCGCTGGTGGGTGACACGGTGGTGCCGTTGGTGATGCCAATCAAGATGCCGCGAAACGCCAGCATCCCGGCGAGGGTGACGATAAAGGAGGGCACCTTACGATAAGCCACCCACCATCCGTTCCATGCGCCAAGTACCAGCCCCATCGCCAGCGTCACGATAATGGTGAGCGGTAGCGGCCAGCCGAGCCAGACGTCGAAAATCGCCGCCGCTCCCCCCAACAGACCCATCATCGAGCCGACGGAAAGGTCTATTTCAGCCGAGATAATCACAAACACCATGCCCACAGCCAGAATGCCGGTAATGGCGGTCTGGCGCAGCAGGTTGGAGACGTTACGCGCGCTCAGGTAAGCGCCGTCGGTGGTCCAGGTGAAAAACAGCATGATCACAATAATGGCCGCGATCATGACGAAAACCTGTAAGTTCAGGGATTTTAGCCGTAGCGCCGGGGATGTCGCTGGGGCGGCCAGTTTCATTTCAGACGGATTGTTTTTCGACATGGCGTTCGCTCCTTAAGGCGGCTTCCATCACATTTTCCTGAGTCAGGTTATGGTTCACCAGGTTAGCTTTGAGTTTCCCTTCGTGCATGACCAGCACCCGGTCGCTGAGCCCCAGCACTTCCGGTAGCTCCGACGAGATAACGATGACGGCAATGCCTTGCTGTACCAGTTGATTGATAAGCTTGTAGATTTCATATTTCGCGCCGATGTCGATGCCGCGCGTGGGTTCATCAAGAATCAGGATGCGTGGGTTTAATAACAGACAGCGGGCCAGTATCGCCTTCTGCTGGTTGCCACCGCTCAGGCGCCCAATGGCCAGCTCCGGCGAAGAGGTTTTCACCTTCAGCCGTTGTATTGATTGCAGGATACACTGCTGTTCTTTGGCATCGTCGAGGCTGCTCAATGCTCCGCTGAAGTCGTTGAGCGCGGCCAGCGTGATATTCTTGCCTACCGCCATGACCGGCACGATGCCGTCTTTTTTGCGGTCTTCCGGCACCATCGCAATGCCGTGGCCGATCGCCTGCTGGCAGTTACGGATATCAACCTGCTTACCGTCGATAAAAACACGCCCCTCCCAGCGGCCCCGCCAGACGCCAAACAGACACTGTACCGCCTCGGTACGGCCGGCGCCGACTAACCCGGCAATGCCGAGGATCTCGCCGCGTTTGAGGCTGAAAGAAATATCGTTAACCCGTTTAATATGACGGTTAACCGGATGCCATGCGGTCAGGTGTTCGACGCGCAGGATCTCCTCGCCTGCGGTATGCGGTTCGCTGGGGTAGAGCGCCGTCAGCTCGCGGCCAACCATCATGGTGATGATGTCGTCTTCCGTCATGTTGCTGGCGTCGCGGGTGCCGATATGCTGACCGTCGCGGATCACGCAGATCGTGTCGGATATGGCTTTGACTTCATTCAGCTTGTGCGAAATATAGATACAGGCGATGCCGTGGTTTTGTAGATCGCGGATGATATCCAGCAGGACGGCAGTCTCCTGCTCGGTCAGCGATGCGGTGGGTTCATCGAGGATCAGCAGGCGCACCTGTTTGTTGAGCGCTTTGGCTATTTCGACCAACTGCTGCTGTCCAAGGCCCAAATCACCGACGCGGGTATCGGGCGAAATCGCGAGATTGACCTGCGCCAGCAGCTTTTCGCAGCGCAGGGTCATGGTGTCGTAATCGAGCACGCCATGGCGGCTGATTTCCGCGCCAAGAAAAATATTTTCCAGCACGGTCAAATGCTTAACCAGCGCCAGTTCCTGGTGAATAATGGCAATACCTTTACGTTCGGTGTCGCGAATGTGCGTCGGCTGTAGCGTCTCGCCGGCGAAAATAATCTCCCCGTCATAGCTACCATGCGGATAAATACCGCAAAGTACCTTCATTAAGGTCGATTTGCCGGAGCCGTTTTCACCACACAGCGAAACAACTTCGCCTGGGTTTAATCTCAGGCTGACATTATCGATAGCCTTAACCACCCCGAAGGTTTTGGTAATGCTCTTCATTTCAAGTAAATACGACATAAGTACTTGTGCTCCACGTAAGCCTGGCTACCGGATATATCCGGTGGCTACGCTGCCCCGGCCTGATGGCCGGGGCATACTATTCAGAGTTCACTCTTCTTATGGAAACCGTCTTTCACAACGGTATCGTCAATGTTGGTTTTATTGACTTCGATAGGGGTTAACAGGCGCGACGGGACATCTTTCAGCCCGTTATTGAGCGTGGCATCCGATTTGGGCTGCTGACCATTACCTAACTCGACGGCAATCTCAGCGGCACTGTTCGCCAGCAGGGTAATGGGTTTATACACGGTCATGGTCTGGGTGCCATTGAGGATACGTTTCACCCCCGCCAGGTCCGCATCCTGGCCGGAAATGGCCACCTTACCCGCCAGGCCTTGCGCGCTTAACGCCTGAATTGCGCCGCCTGCCGTCGCGTCGTTAGACGCGACAACAGCGTCAATTTTGTTGTTATTGGCGGTGAGGGCATTTTCCATAATCTTGAGGGCGTTTTCCGGCAGCCAACCGTCAACCCATTGATCGCCGACGACTTTAATTTTGCCATCATCAATATATGGTTTTAATACTTTCATCTGACCGGCGCGGAACAGCTTGGCATTATTATCAACCGGCGAGCCGCCCATCAGGAAATAATTCCCCTGGGGCACCTGGTTGACCAGGCTCTGAGCCTGCATTTCGCCGACTTTTTCGTTATCGAAGGAAATATAAAAATCGATATCAGCATTATTTATCATACGATCATAAGCTAATACTTTAATGCCTTCCTGTTTCGCTTCTTTAATGACGTTGCTAAGTACCTGGCCGTTATAAGGAATAATAACAAGGACGTCTACGCCACGGTTGATCATATTTTCGATCTGCGACATTTGCGTTTCTTCATTGCCGTTGGCTGACTGCACAAAAACCTGTGCGCCAAGCTGCTCGGCTTTGTTAACAAAAATATCGCGGTCTTTTTGCCAGCGTTCGAGGCGCAGGTCATCAATGGCCATACCGATCTTAACTTCTTTGGCGCTGCTCGCCATGCTGGTGAGGAGCAATGAGGCGCAGAGAGTGAGGCAAAGGTTCTTTATCTTCATAATCGTAATGCCTTTTGTAGGGATAAGGTGATGAGATTGGCGATAAAAGAAACGGAGATGACTTAACTCGCAGCAATTTTTTAACATGCAGGTGGCGGCTGGCAATTACAGATTTTTATCTTCCTATTACGATATTTCGTTTAATTGCTGATTTATGACCGCGATCTGATTTTCAAAATAGAGACTGAAAAAATTGCGTACATAAAAAGAGGTTGATTCCATTTTATTTTGCGAGCTAGCGCACATTTGTGGATTCTCTTAATAGCAGTGTGAAATAACGTAATTGAGCGACCGCCATTCAGAATTCACTATGACCAGACGAATTATTCCTCGCCGCCTGTCAGATTATGGAGTTCATTATGCAAGCATATTTCGACCAACTGGATCGCGTTCGTTTCGAAGGCCCAAAAACCGAAAACCCGCTGGCGTTCCGCCACTACAACCCGGACGAACTGGTGCTGGGCAAACGTATGGAAGATCACCTGCGCTTCGCCGCCTGCTACTGGCATACCTTCTGCTGGAACGGCGCGGACATGTTTGGTGTCGGCTCCTTTAATCGTCCATGGCAGCAACCTGGCGAAGCCATCGAGCTTGCAAAACGCAAGGCAGATGTCGCTTTTGAATTCTTCCACAAGCTGAACGTGCCTTACTACTGCTTCCATGACGTGGACGTCTCCCCGGAAGGCGCGAGCCTGAAAGAATACCTGAACAACTTTGCGCAAATGGTCGATGTGCTGGCGGAGAAACAGCAGCAGAGCGGCGTGAAGCTGCTGTGGGGCACCGCGAACTGCTTTACTAACCCGCGCTACGGCGCAGGCGCGGCGACGAACCCGGATCCAGAAGTGTTTAGCTGGGCGGCGACGCAGGTGTTCACCGCGATGAACGCAACGCATAAACTGGGCGGCGAAAACTACGTGCTGTGGGGCGGCCGTGAAGGCTATGAAACTCTGCTGAATACCGACCTGCGTCAGGAGCGCGAGCAGATTGGCCGCTTTATGCAGATGGTTGTCGAGCACAAACACAAAATCGGCTTCCAGGGTACGCTGTTGATTGAGCCAAAACCGCAGGAACCGACCAAGCATCAGTATGATTACGATGCGTCAACCGTGTATGGCTTCCTGAAACAGTTCGGTCTGGAGAAAGAGATCAAGCTGAACATCGAAGCGAACCACGCCACGCTGGCGGGCCACTCGTTCCATCACGAAATCGCCACCGCCATCGCGCTGGGCCTGTTTGGCTCTGTCGATGCCAACCGCGGCGACCCGCAGCTGGGCTGGGATACCGACCAGTTCCCGAACAGCGTGGAAGAAAACGCGCTGGTGATGTATGAAATTCTGAAAGCGGGCGGCTTTACCACCGGCGGTCTGAACTTCGACGCCAAAGTCCGCCGTCAGAGCACCGACAAATATGACCTGTTCTATGGCCATATTGGCGCGATGGATACCATGGCGCTGTCGCTGAAAGTCGCGGCACGCATGATTGAAGGCGGCGAGCTGGATAAACGCGTTGCGAAACGCTATGCCGGCTGGAACGGCGAGCTGGGTCAGCAGATTCTCAAAGGGCAGATGTCGCTGCAGGATCTGGCGAAATATGCTGAGCAGAATCAGCTGGCGCCGCAGCACCAGAGTGGGCATCAGGAGCTGCTGGAAGGGCTGGTCAATCACTACCTGTTCGACAAGTAATTCCGGTTAATGCCGTACACCATGCCCGGGGCGCAAGCTTCCGGGCATCGTACCACCTAAAGGAGCAGTTGCGATGTATATCGGCATAGATCTAGGCACGTCTGGCGTTAAGGCAATTCTGCTTGATGAGCAGGGTGCCGTGTTGGCCTCGCAAACGGAAAAACTGACGGTTTCCCGTCCTCATCCACTGTGGTCTGAGCAGGATCCAGAGCACTGGTGGCAGGCGACGGATCGCGCAATGAAAGGGCTTGGTCAGCAGCATAGCCTGCAAGGAGTGAAAGCCCTCGGAATTGCCGGGCAGATGCACGGCGCGACGCTGCTGGATAAGCAACAGCGCGTATTGCGCCCGGCGATTTTGTGGAACGATGGCCGCTGCGCGCAGGAGTGCCAACTGCTGGAAGAGCAGGTAAAAGCCTCACGTAAAATTACCGGCAACCTGATGATGCCTGGCTTCACGGCGCCGAAGCTGCTGTGGGTTCAGCGTCACGAAGCGGAGATTTTCCGCCAGGTAGATAAAGTGCTGCTGCCGAAAGATTTTCTGCGTCTGCGTATGACCGGCGATTTCGCCAGCGATATGTCGGATGCGGCGGGTACGATGTGGATGGACGTGGCGAAGCGAGACTGGAGCGATGAGATGCTCGCTGCTTGCCAATTAACCCGCGATAACATGCCCGCACTGTTTGAAGGCTGCGATGTGACCGGGCACTTGCTGGCGTCAGTCGCCAGCGCGTGGAATATGCCTGCTGTGCCGGTAGTGGCTGGCGGTGGCGATAATGCGGCTGGGGCCGTGGGCGTCGGCATGGCGGACGCGGGCCAGGCGATGCTTTCATTAGGGACTTCAGGCGTTTACTTCGCGGTTAGTGAGGGTTTCCTCAGTAAACCGGAAAGCGCGGTGCACAGTTTCTGCCATGCGCTGCCAGGTCGCTGGCACCTGATGTCGGTGATGCTCAGCGCGGCATCCTGTCTGGACTGGGCGGCTAAGTTGACTGGGCTGGGGACGGTTCCCGCGCTGATTGCGGCTGCGGAAAAGGCCGATGTCAACGCAGGGCCGGTGTGGTTCCTGCCGTATCTCTCCGGCGAGCGTACGCCGCACAATAATCCGCAGGCAAAGGGCGTGTTCTTCGGGCTTACCCATCAACATGGTCCGGCCGAGCTGGCTCGTGCGGTGCTGGAGGGCGTAGGCTTTGCGCTGGCTGACGGCATGGATGTGGTACACGCCTGCGGCGTGGAGCCGAAAAGGATTACGCTCATCGGCGGTGGCGCGCGTAGCGCCTGGTGGCGGCAAATGCTGGCGGATATTTGCGGCAAGCAACTGGATTATCGCACCGGTGGCGACGTCGGTCCGGCGCTGGGTGCAGCGCGTCTGGCACAGCTGGCCATCCATAAAGATCGTCCTTATGCTGACCTTCTGCCGCAGCTGGCGCTGGAGCAGGAACATCACCCGGACACTGAACGCGTTGCGCATTATGCGCCGCAGCGCGAGACGTTCCGCCAGATTTATCAGCATCTGCTGCCATTAATGTCCTGATCGTGCTCCCCTCCCGCGTCAGTTCGGCGCGGGTGTTTCCCTTCGATTTCCACTGGCCACGCCTCTTTATATATTCCGAAACTAGCGCTTTTGCTGTGTTGCTCTGATGTTAAAAATAAATCAGCGGTGATAATGGTGGTGCTATGGATAAAGGAGCTACGTTATGGAAAACATCATCACATTGCCGCGTCTGGCCCTAAGCATGGGAATACTGCTATATCTGGTATGCATCTGGCTGGGCTGTCCACAGTTAGAAGATAAAGCCTATTTTCTGGCGATGCTGGTTATGGGCGTTTTTGCTATTGCGGCCCATCGCCAGGCGGCGGATGCCCGGTTTGCCGGCCTGTGTCGTTTGGTGCTGCTGCTGGCATCTGGTTTACTGCTGCTTGGCGTCTGGAATATGCCGCTGGCGTTGACTTACGAATGCCTCGCCGTGGTGGCATGGTTTGCCTGTATGTACGGCGCGGCGCGGTGGCCGCAGCGAGAGTGCGCTAGCTGACCAGTTTGCGCTTATCCACGCGCTGGAGCGCGATGGAGAGCAAGAGGCTTCCCGTCAGGGTTATCGCAAACACCCACAGAATATCCAGCGCGGGCCAGTTTTTGAGATCGATATTCCAGCTGCGCAGAAGGTAAATGATAAAGGCATGAAACCCATAGATGCCCAGAGAATGGCGAGAAATGAAGCCTAATCCCGGCAGAACACGTTGGTTGAGCGTGTTTTTAATCACAATGAATAGCGATGTCGCACAGAGAAACACCATGGGACCGCAGTAGACGTACCAGGTGTCGCCAAAGTTACCGCGCCATTGCAACTCATGCAGCGTGCCGCGCGAAATAATGCCGACTCCGGCGGCAAACAGCAGGCCGCAGATCCACGTCAGCCCCTTGCGGCTGGTCTCCATCATGCCAAGCGCTCGGCCAAGCAGGCCATAAAGCACGTAGTAAAAGGTATCGCCGTTGATGTACAGGTTCACCGGCAGCCAGGTTGCGCCGTCGGTTTTGAGTGGCGGCGTGTTTGGGTTCGCGACAATACCGATGACTACCATCAGCGCTAACAGCATTTTGCCGCTGATGGCTTTGACCTCAATCAGCGGTGAAACCAGATAAATCACCATGATGGCGAAGAAAAACCACAGATGGTAGAAAACCGGCTTTTGCAGCAGGTTCTTCAGCGATGTCTCAAGGTTGATATGGGTAAAGGCGGCAATGAAGAGTAGCGCGAGCGCGCTGTAGAACACCAGGCAGAGCGCAATGCGCAGGAAATGGCGCGGCTGTGCGCTGCGCGGGCCAAAAAACAGGTAGCCGGAGATCATAAAAAACAGCGGTACGCTAACGCGCGAGGCAGAGTTCAGAATGTTAGCCAGATCCCAGCTGAGCGGGCTGATGTCGTGCGGGTGGGTCACAAACCAGGTCGTGGTATGGATCATCACCACCATCAGGCAGGCAATACCGCGTAAGTTATCAATCCAGCTAATTTTTTCTTGCATCAGATGCCCTAATCTCCGCTATAAATATATTCAGACCACGCTGCCGCGGCCGCTATTTCACTGGATAATTCTGAGTTTTGCACTCTGTGCTTGTGGAGTTTTGGTGAGATTCGCACAATGCGGAAGTGTGAAAGGGTACAGCCTAAAATAACATCCCGGTAAGATAAATAATGATGATGAAGTCTCTCTCTGCTTTATTGGTGCTAATTCTGCTGGCGGGATGCTCGTCGGCTGAACCGCCGGTGGCGCAAAAAACGCAAAGCGCGAAAATCAATCCTGCGCGCTCGCTGAGCATGGAGCAGCTCTGCAAAGACAACGCGGCGGCACGTTATAATACGGCGGCGCAAAAGATAGACGTGACTGGATTTGAACGTTTCCAGGGCAGCTATGAGCTGCGTGGCTATACGGCACGTAATGAGAGTTTTGTCTGTTCATTCGACGCGGACGGCGGCTTTTTACACCTCTCAATGCGTTAAAACAGGCCCGGTAGCAGCAAAATCCGGCCTGTTTTTCCCAATTTTCCCTAAACAACCCCGTTTCATACTGTATATCTCGCAGCCAGCGGGTATACTGACTCCTTCCTTTAAATCCACACGTATCCAGCACGAAATCATATGCAAAAGTTTGATACCAGGACCTTCCAGGGCCTGATCCTGACCTTACAGGATTACTGGGCTCGTCAGGGCTGCACCATTGTTCAACCACTGGACATGGAAGTCGGCGCCGGCACCTCTCACCCCATGACCTGCCTGCGTGCGTTGGGGCCAGAACCGATGGCAACTGCTTATGTGCAGCCGTCCCGTCGTCCAACCGATGGCCGCTATGGCGAAAACCCGAACCGCTTACAGCACTACTACCAGTTCCAGGTGGTGATTAAGCCGTCTCCGGAAAATATTCAGGAGCTGTACCTCGGA
>Ga0222423_1000786_pt1 | contig 17879 bp, 21 predicted proteins | sample 3A0metagenome_FD_182472 | JGI IMG/M metagenome (GOLD analysis project Ga0222423, IMG submission 182472) | Enriched microbial communities from leaf-cutter ant dump, University of Wisconsin, Madison, United States - 3A0 (version 2) | ecosystem: Environmental > Terrestrial > Nest > Insects nest >...
GGCCAGACCCCAGGCAAGTGCCGCTGCACCCGCAACGACTACGGTGCCCGCAGCACGGGTCAGCGCACCCACCGGCTACCCACCGTTATTTCCGCCGCCACCGCCGTTGTTTCCGCCACCGTTATTGCCCCCGCCGTTATTGCCCCCGCCGTTGCCCGGATCGGTCTGCGGCGTTGGGTCCCACCCATGTGAGGGGTTGTTCGGTAGCCAGTTCGATGGCGGCCACGCCCCACCCCACCAGTCCGACGGCGGTGTCAGCGGGTTCCATCCCGACGGCCAGTTGTACCACCAGCTGGGGTACGCATCGGTGGACAGGAAGTACGTCACCGTAGTGCCACCCTTGGCCAAACTTCCCGCCTCCGGTTGCTGGGCCACGATGGTCCCCGGTGCTACACCCGGGCGGTAAAGCAACTCATCCGACACGGCATAGCGGAACCCCGCGTCGTTAATTGCGTTCTGGGCCGCAGTCTGGTCGTAGCCAGCGTTGACCACATCCGGCACGGTGAGGTCCGCACCGTACATGATCTGCGACGTGGGTTGCGTGAAGCCGTCGGCCGGATATGCCGGCGCTGCCGCCGCCATGAACTTCTGCCAGATCGGCCCGGCCAGGTCCGCGCCATACCAGTACCGCAAGTACTTGTCGCCAATGCGGATGCTCTGCAACGCCTGGTCAACCTCGGCGTTACCTCCCCACGCTGCGGCAACAATGTGCGGCGTGTAGCCCACGAACCACAGGTGCTTGTTTTCCTGCGAGGTACCGGTCTTGCCTGCAGACGGCATCCCAATACCGAGCGCCTTACCCGTGCCGTTTTGCATCACCTGCGTCAGCGCGTAGGTGACGCCGTCGGCCACCTCGGGGCGCAACACCTGAGCGCAGGAAACACCTGGCGGGGTGATCTCTTCACCGTTGGCGTCCAGCGCGGGCGAACCATCCAGCATGGTGATCGACAAGATCGCGCGCGGCGTGCAGTGCACTCCCCGGTTGGCAAAGGTCTGATACACCGATGCCATCGTCAGTGGGGATGCGTTCTGAGTGCCCAACGCAATTGACGGCACTGTCTCGAACTCCGCACCATCGGCACGATTAAAGCCAATTCCTAATGCCATGTCACGGATGTCACACAAGTCCAGTTCGTGCGCCATTGCCACATACGCCGTGTTGACCGACAGCGCGGTGGCTCGAGTCACGGTGGTCTGCTGGTTCTCGGACAACTCGACGTTGCCCGGACGCCACTTCAGGGGTGTGTACGGAACTCCACATGCTCGGAATTCGCCATCGGTATAGGTGCGCTGATAGCCAGAGACGGTCTGCTCCAGTGCGCGCCCACTGTCCAGCCACGCCGCCAAAATCACCGGCTTGAACGACGACCCCGGCGAGAAGCCCCGCGACCCACCTTCATTGCGCCCCACCGACAAGTTGATTGCCGTCGAATACGGCGCCTTCGAGGTGGGGTCAAAGTCGCGGTTTTGCGCCATTGACAAAATGTTGCCGGTGGTTACATCCAGGGCAACCAGCGCATCCTCAATACCGGAAGGGTCGTCCAACGGAACAGTGGAACGGACAGCATCGTTCGCATAGCCCTGCATCGTCGGATCCAACGTGGTGACAATCTTTAGCCCGCCGTTGTACAGCAGGCGCTTACCTTCACCTCGGAAGGCCGGATCCTGCGTGATTACCTTGGTGACGTAGTCACAAAAGAACGGCGCCAAGTCCGAGGCCGCGCACGAGAACTTAGGCGACGTGGGGTTGAGCGTGGACTCAATAGGCGTGTTGGCGTAGGTGGTGTACTCCGCCAAAGTGAGGTGGTGCTGTTCATACATGCGCTGCAACACGATGTTGCGGCGCTGCTGCGCCTGCTCAGGGTTACGTAGCGGATCCCACTTGGTGGGGTTTTGAGTAATGCCCGCAATCGTGGCGGCCTGCAGCGCGTCCAGCTCCTTAGCGGACACGCCAAAATACAACTGGGCGGCAGCCTCAACGCCGTACACGCGCGGACCGTACTGGGCAATGTTGAGGTACTGCTCCAGCACCTGCTCCTTGCCGCAGTCCACCGCGGGGTCCGTGCCCGAGCATTCCTTGCCGTACAACTTGTTGACACGGTCCTCATACGCCAGCGCCATACGCCATTCGCGGATCTTGCGCGGCAAAGTCGGCTCGGTAGCTTCCTCGATCGCCGTCTGCCGTTCGGCCTCGTCGTCCAACTGTTCGGCCGCTTGAAGCAGGGTGTTCTTGACTAGCTGCTGGGTAATGGTGGAGGCGCCACGAGTGGAGTCCGACCCCAGGTTGTCTTTAAATGCCGCGAGCAGTCCCTCGCCGTCCACCCCGTTGTGCAACCAGAAGCGCTTGTCCTCGACGTCAATTTGCGCCTTCTGCATCCACGGGGAGATGTCCTCCAGCGGCACCACCTCACGGTTTTGGTTGAAGAAGGTCGCCAGCAGGGTGGTTCCGTCGGAGGCGTAAATGCTGGATGCCTGCGGCAAGGTGGTCTGATCAAACTCTTGAGGCAATGCCTCAAAGAGTTCGGCGGTGCCGTTGACTGCCTGGCCGGCCACCGTCACAGCTGGTAGCGCAAGTCCCGCCAGCAGCACGCCCCCCATGACGGAGAACAACATGAAACCCAGCAGCGCGGTGACCAACTGCAATACAGTGACTCGACCGTCACGACGCGCGCGCTCGGCAGTAAACAAACCCATGGGAGAACCTTACGTGCTGACGGGGAGCGACTGCCCTCCCAACGTATGGGCGCACACGCTCGTTCCGAGGGATACCCTCAAGGCATGACCACCTGGGAGTACGCCACCATTCCGCTTATTGAGCACGCCACCAAGCAGATCCTGGACCAATGGGGAGCTGACGGCTGGGAGCTCGTCAACGTCATCACCGGCCCCACTGGCGGCCTGGTCGCCTATTTGAAGCGTCCGCTGTCGTGAGCGCGTCACAGCGCCTGGCCGACGCCGGAATCACCTTGCCAGAGGTTGTCGCCCCGGTCGGGTCGTACGTTCCGGCGGTGCGTCACGGCGAGTTCATTTCCACGTCCGGCCAGTTGCCGTTTCGTGACGGCACGTTGCTGGCAACCGGCATCGTCGGCGATACGGTGACGGCAGATGAGGCGGCCGCGTGTGCCCGCCAGGCCGCACTGAATGCGATTGCGGCAGCGGCCGACGCTGCGGGCGGCATCGACAACATCGTGTCCGTGGTGCGCGTGGTGGGGTATGTGGCGTCGGCGGCTGACTTTGGTGCGCAGCCGACCGTGATGAACGGGGCGTCCAACCTCATGACGGAGGTCTTTGGCGATGCGGGCCGTCACATTCGCTCGGCCGTTGGTGTGGCGGCGTTGCCGCTGGGTGCACCGGTCGAGGTGGAGATCACCGTCGCGGTGCGGTGAGACACTCAGCGGCTCAACGCGGCATTTGCCAGCACCAAACGACGCCTGCCGGCACGCATGAGCACCTGATGGCACTTAGCGCGATCGGGCGCGCAAACGCTCTGGTTCGTACACCTCAACGGCACCGATGTGCACGTCGATCCAGCCGCGCGAGGCGAAGTCAGCCAACGCCTTGTTGACGGTTTCACGGGAGGCACCCACTAACTGGGCCAGCTCCTCCTGAGTCAGACCGTGGCGCACGGTGACGTGGCCACGTTCCATACGACCAAAGCGGTGACCTAGGTCGAGGATGGCCTTGGCCACACGTCCGGGAACGTCGGAGAAGATCAGATCCGCCATGGTGTTGGAGGTGCGCCGGATGCGCTGGGCCAAGGCCCGCAGCATGTGGCGGCTCATATCCAGGTGATCTTCCAGCCAGGTGTCCAGCGTCTCCTTGGGAAGCTCGTAGACAATCGAGTCCTCCACCGCGTGGGCTCGCGACATGCGCGGCCCGGGGTCGAACACGCTGAGCTCACCGAACATGTCACCCACACCCAGCAGAGCCAGCAGGTTCTCGCGGCCGTCGCGGGCGGTACGAGCCAGTTTGACCTTGCCGCGCACAATCACGTACATGGCGTGACCGTCGTCGCCTTCACGGAAGATCGTCTCGCCGCGCGAAACTTCGCGCCGCGTCATTGTCGCAATGAGGGAGCGTGCGTTCTCCGCATCCATGCCACCAAAGAGCGGAGCGGAACGAAGTAACTGTTCTTCCCGCGGATTCTCAGCCATGGCTCACCTTCGGCCTCACGGACGCACGATGCGCCTCTCCCATTGCTTTGACCACGTCTGCTGTCACAGTCTCCAGATTGTCACTGACTCGGGCTTCATAGGATGCCAGGCGCGCTGCAAGTGCATCGATGCGCTCGATGCTACCGGGAATCCCTTCCTCGTGAACGTCCCACACCGCTGCAGACAGCTCACTGGAGGTGGGAGCGTCGGCCGCGAGCGCCTCCCAGGCGGCGTCCAAGTCCACCGCGCCGGTCTCTCCGGGGAAGGCCAGGCGCGCCACCAACAGGTCACGGCGGGCTTGGAGCAGGCGCGCCCACCACCGGATTCGGGCGAGTTCGCGACGCATTTCGCGTCGCTGATGGCGCATCTGCGCGAGCCGCGCATCGAACATCGCCGTCATCTACGCCACCCTCCGTTCATGCGCCGGTCAGTTCGCTTGCTGTATCGGCTCTCGGCCGCCTGACCTTGAGCGTGGATCGGCCTACAGTGTGGTCATGCCCGCCGCTTCTGAACTCCCGGTTGCACGTGCCGGTGAGCCAGCGTCGACGGCGCTGGTGCGTAGGGCACGACGCATCAACCGGCTTCTCGCCCAGACCTACCCCGACGCGCACTGCGAGTTGGACTTTGCTACGCCGTTTCAGTTGCTGGTGGCCACGGTGCTGAGTGCGCAGTGCACGGATGTGCGCGTCAACCAGGTCACGCCGGGATTGTTTGCTCGTTTCCCGGATGCGCAGGCGATGGCCGGTGCGGATCGCACCGAGGTGGAGGAGCTAATCCGGCCCACCGGTTTCTTCCGCTCCAAGGCCACCAGTTTGCTGGAGCTGTCGCAGGATCTGTTGGTGAGGTTTGACGGCGAGGTTCCCGGCCGCCTGGACGATTTGGTGAAGTTGCGCGGGGTGGGACGCAAGACCGCCAACGTGGTGCTCGGGAATGCCTTTGGCGTGCCGGGAATCACCGTGGACACGCACATGGGCCGCCTGGCGCGCCGGCTGGGTCTGAGCGTCAACGAGGACCCTGTTGCCGTGGAACAGGACTTGGGCGCGCTGATTGAGCGACGCGAGTGGACGTTGTGGTCCCATCGGGTGATCTTCCACGGACGCCGACGCTGCATGGCCCGTAAGCCGGACTGTGCGGGTTGTGAGATTGCCGCCTTGTGCCCGTCGGCGGGAACGGCAGGTCGGTAGCGGAAACGGCAGGTCGGTAGCGGGGACTACAGCCCGGTAGCCACCGCATCGTCGCCGGTAGAACTGGCGATGCCCCGCAACCGGTACGAGCGATTGCGCCACCACAGCAGGCTCCCGCCCAGGATGGCGGACGCCAGCGAGCCCGCCATGACGGACATCTTCACCTCGTCCGCACGCTGTGATGCGAACGCCAGGTCACCAATCAGCAGTGACACGGTGAAGCCAATCCCACCCAGGCAGGCCATGGCGATGAAGTCCCCCCACCGCACCGATGCATCCATGCGCGCCCGCGTGAAGGTCACCGCCGTCAGCGTGGCCAACACGATTCCCAGGGGCTTTCCCACCACCAGCCCCAGCACCACGCCATGGGCCACCGGATCGGTTGCGGCAGCGTGAAGGGAGGCAGCGTTGACGGCAACTCCGGCCGCGAAGAACGCAAACACGGGCACGGCAAGCGCCGACGACCACGGCCGCAGGTGGTGTTCCCAGCGTCGGGCAATGCTGGGAGCGGCCCCTGTACCGGCGCCGACGCTGCCTGCTGTTGCGCGGGCACCTGCCGCGCGGGAGCGGGCGGGCACGGTCATGGCCAGCGCCACGCCCGCGATGGTGGCGTGGATTCCGGAGGCGTGCATGAACACCCAGGTGACGAGTGCGAGTAGTGCCAGTACGGCCGGACGGGCGTGGGCGACGGCACGCCCAGTTCGCGTCGTACCGGCTCGCCCAGCCTCCAGCCGCCGCACGGCGAATCCAAATAGCGCGACCCCCGCACCTGCGGCCACCAGCCATCCCACCTGCAGCGATGTGGGGAAAAACACGGCAATGACCACAATCGCGAGCAGATCGTCGGCTACGGCCAAGGTCAGCAGAAAGGTCCGCAGTGCCCGGGGCAGGTGAGTGCCCACTAGTGACAGCACGGCCACCGCGAAGGCGATATCGGTGGCTACCGGTACCGCCCATCCGGCCGTCGATCCGCCGCTGGAGACCGCATTGACGCCCAGGTACAGGCAGGCGGGCACCACCATGCCGCCCACGGCCGCCACCACGGGCACCAGTGCGGTAGCGGGGCGGCTCAACTCGCCCGCCACAAGCTCGTGTTTGAGTTCCAGCCCAACCACAAAAAAGAACAGTGCCAGCAGGCCGTCCTTGGCCCAGTCGCCCACACTCAGGCGCAGGTCGAGCCAATCAGGCCCCACCATCGTGTCCCGCACACTTACATAGGCATCGCCCACGGGCGAGTTGATCCACACCAGGGCCGCCACGGCTGCAGCAACAATCACTGCCCCCGCCACCCGTTCGTTGCGGATGGCGTCGCGTAACGCCACAGTTAGTGCCGGTGCCGTGTGGACGACGCGGCAGGCGCCTTCACCTGCGCCACGGAGTCGGGCGTCGATGAAGCGGTGGCCGACGCTGGGGAGGTAGCCGACGCTGACGCTGCGGGCCCAGCCCCCGACCCAGTCCCCGCACCAACACTCGGGGCCTCCGCACCCGTCCTAGCCGGAAGCGGATCAAAGCGGTACCCCACGTTGCGCACCGTCCCAATGAGTTGCTCATGTTCGGCGCCCAGCTTGGCGCGCAACCGTCGTACGTGCACGTCAACAGTGCGCGTACCCCCGTAGTAGTCAAAGCCCCACACCTCGTGCAGCAACTGGTCCCGGGTATACACCCGCCCCGGATGCTGAATCAGGTGCTTGAGCAACTCAAACTCTTTGTACGTCAAGTCCAACGGGCGCCCACGCAGACGAGCCGTATACCCACCTACATCCACAGTCAGCTCGCCAGACGAAAACTCGGCCGCCTTATCCAGCGGGTCGGTGAGGGACTGGCGTCCCAGCAGCAGACGAATCCGCGCCTCCACCTCGGCAGGGGACGCCTCCGACTGAACCACATCGTCGGCGCCCCATTGGGCGGTCACAATCGACATCCCACCGTCACGCAACACCAGCAACACGGGAACATCAATGCCCGTGACGGTGACCAGGCGGCACACATCCCGGGCTTCGGCAAGGTCGTAGCGGGCGTCAATCACCAGCACGTCAGCATCAAGGGCTTCGACCATGGCGGCAGGCTCGGGAGCCAGCACCCGGGCGTTGTGACCCAGCAGGGCCAATGCAGGCAACACCGCGGTGGGACCGTCGGGGGACGGGGTCAACACCAGCAGCTCGGCCATGGGAACCTCCGATGGGGTTCACTGTAGCGCGAGCACTCGTGCGAGACTTACGCGCGTGAACCCGTTGACGCGCGCCGCAGGTACCGTCGCGGCCGCCATCGTCATCGCCGGGACGGCCCTGCTGGGAACCCGCTACCTGGCCGCCGGAGTTGGAGCCCTGGTGGTGGTCGCCGCCCTGGGCTGGCCCCGATTGCTGCGCGTGTACCGCCGCCGCGTGTCCACCGTCATCATTTGCGCCGCAGGCGCGCTGTCCGTGGTCGCTATTGGCGCAGGGCGCGGTGAGCCGTACCTGCGCTACGCCGTGGCCGCAGCTGCTGCCGCTGTGCTGCTGGCCCTGTCCGCCGAAGTGTTCTTCCCCTCACCCCCCGGGCGTGCCATCACCTCCGTAACCGGCATGATGACCGGCGCCATGGTGGCGGTGTCCTCCGGCGCGTGGGTTGCCGCCGCACGCACCCCCGGAGCGGACGACCTCGTCGTCGCCGGTGCCGCCTGTCTCGCCTTTGCCGGTGTGGGCGCCATCGTGTCCGTCAACCCGCAAATCAACGCCCTGTGTGGCGCCGTTGCCGGGGTTGGCGCTGGGGTGGGCATGGGGTTTGTGTTCGACTCGATCGGCTGGGCGTCGGGAATCCTGGTGGGAGCCGCCGCAGCCGCGGCCGTGCTGCTGGTGGCCGAACTCGGTGAACGCGAACCTACCCCCCGCTCCACCATGGCCGCTATTGCCGCGGGCGTGACCCCCATCCTCGCTTCAGGCGTGCTGGTATACCTGGGCGGACGATTGCTGGTGGGCTAATGCTGGTACGAGCGATTGCACTGGTCGCCCTGCTGGTGGTCGCCACGCTCGCCTACCTGTGGTGGAACCGCCGCCAGGGAGTGGTGCGTCAGGTGGAGATCCCCGGGGCTTTGACCCCCGCAGACCTTGGCGCCGCGCGCGGCGCCCGCGCCACCTTGGTGCAGTTCTCCACCCCCATGTGTGCCAAATGCCCGCCCACCAAGGCGCTGCTGGTGCGCATCGCAGCCGAATATCCCGGCGTGGTGCACACCGACATTGACGCTGAACAGCGCCTGGACTTGGCCCGCCGCCTGGACATCATGCGCACTCCCACCACCTTGCTACTGGACGCCGACGGCGTGGTCGTCGCGCGTATGAACGGCGCCCCCAATGAGTCGCAAGTACGCAGCGCATTGGACGCACTACCGCCTGGCCCGGACTACAGCATCTAGGCGTCCTAAACTGGCAGAAACCTTGGGAGGCCTCATGTCCACCTCGAACGACGTGCAGATCGACCCGCGCGGCTACCGCGTTGGCGCCCTCATCACCTTTGTACTGGCCGCCGTGGCGCTGGTGTGCGGCAGCTCGGTTGCCGGCATCGTCCTGACCGCAGTACTGGTGGCGCTGTTCATTCCCGGCGCCACCGTCGGCCCACAAGCCACGCTGCAATCATTCCTGTTCCGTCATCTCATCCGGCCACGCATCGGCGCTCCAGCGACAACCGAAAGCTTCCGCCCGCCGCGATTCGCCCAGCAAATGGGACTAGTGATGGCGGTAGTGGCACTGGTGGGAGCAATTGCCGGCTCCTCGGTGGTGTTCTACATCTTCATGGCACTACTGACGGCCGCGTCATTCCTCAATGGCGTCTTTGGGCTGTGCCTGGGATGTGAGCTGTACCTGCTGTTCAAGCGCACCACCACCCGGGCAGCGTGACATGGCGCGCCTGGTCGTGAAGGTCACCTGGGGGCCCGAGCGCGCCGAGGCGCTGGTGCAAGCCTTCACAGTGGCGGCCACGGCGCTGGCATCCGGCCACGAGGTGAGCCTGTGGCTGACCGGTGAGGCCTCCGTATTTGCCGTTCCCGGCACGCCGGATGTGCACCTTCCCCACGCCGCGTCGGTGCTGAGTTTGCGCGATGCGATCCTCGCCGGCGGCACCGTCACCTTATGTACGCAGTGCGCACAGCGTCGCGGTATTGGCCCCGAGGACGTCCTGGCGGGGGTGCGCATTGCCGGAGCAGCAACGTTCGTCGAGGAGTCGATGGCACCCCAGACCACGGCACTGGTCTACTGACAGCACATAGGATGGACACACCATGACCGGACTTGAAGCCACCTTCACCGCGCTGGCAATCCTTGCCTTCGGTGTGACTGCGTGGGTGGTGGGCGTTGTCGTGTGGCGCGTAGTCAAGGCGCCTAAGCGGTGACGTTCTCCATCCCCACTGACCTCGCCCCCGAGGTCTACCCACTGGCGTGGCTGGTGGGTGCCTGGAGTGGGCCCGGCGTAATCGAATACCCCAGCATCGAGCGCACGGACGTGCGAGCCGACGTGACATTCACCCACGATGGCGGCCCCTACCTGCTGTACGAACAGACCCTCACCACGGTCAGAGACGAGGGCGACGGCACCATCTGGGCTAGTGAACGCGGCTACTGGCGAGTCCCACCGCAGGCGCCGGAGGGCGTCACTGTGGGCGAGAACCAGTTCCCGGTCGAAGTGATGCTGGCCGACGCGTCGGGCTCTATTGCGCTGTACGTGGGCGTGGTGGGCAACGGACGCATCGACCTAGCCACCGACCTGATGGCACGTACCTCGACCGCTCCCGATGTGGCCGGAGCGACCCGTCTGTACGGGCACGTCCAGGGCGAACTGATGTTTGCGCATGACCTCGCCGCCTTTGGCAACGAGCTGCAAAGTTATGTCTCGGGCCGCATGTCACGCGTGGCGGAATCCTGAGCGGATGGGCGCCGTTGACCGGACATGACTGACGTACTGACCACTTCCCCCCTATTGCGCCGGGCAGGCGCCGTCGCCGCAACGGGCGCCGACGCTGGTGTGGCGTGGCATTACGGCGATCCCACCGCGGAACAGCGTGCCCTGACCAACGGGCGTGCGGTGGTGGATCAATCGCACCTGGGCATTGTGACGGTCACCGGACCCGACCGGCTCACCTGGCTGCATTCGCTCAGCACGCAACAGATCACCGGCCTGGACGTGGGCGAATCGACCGAGTTGATGATTCTCAGCCCCAAGGGACGCATCGAGCATGTGGCGTTTGTGGTGGACGACGGTGCCACCACGTGGCTAATCAGCGAGACGGCCCCTGGCCTGGCCGAACACCTGGACCGGATGCGCTTTATGTTGCGCGTGGAGGTTGCCAACGTCACCGACCAGTGGGCCGCCCTGGGAGCGCCCCGCACCGAAGTTGAGCCGGGCGTGGTGACGTGGGTGGACCCGTGGCCGCGCATCGGCCCCGGTGGCACCACCTATGTGGAGGCGGACGCACGTGTTGCCGACGCGTGGACATGGCAGTTGGCATTGGTGCCGCGCACGGACCTCGACGAGGAGGTCCAGCGCCGTATCGATGCCGGCGACCGGCTCGTGGGCACGTGGGCGCTGGAGGCGTTGCGTATTGCGGCACACCGGCCGCGCGGGATGGAGGTGGATGAGGTCGCATTGCCGCACGAGTTCGATTGGCTACGTACCGCCGTCCACCTGCACAAGGGCTGCTACCGGGGGCAGGAGACGGTGGCGAAGGTTCACAATGTGGGCCGCCCACCCCGACGCCTAACCCTGCTGCACTTGGATGGCTCCGACGCTGACCTTCCCGTAGCGCAGGCCTCGGTTCTGCTCGGAGACAAGCAGATAGGTCACGTGACCTCCGCTGCGCGCCACCACGAGTTGGGACCCATTGCGTTGGCGTTGCTCAAGAGGTCGGTCGACCCTGCCGCCGCGCTGGTGGTCGAGGGCGAGTCCGGACCCATCACCGCCGCCCAGGAAGTCATCGTCAACACGGATGGACACTCGGCCGACCGTCCCCCACAGCCAGGGCCCACTATGCGCGGTCTCCTGATGGGCAAGGGCTGCGCGGCCGACGGCGGTGACATGTCCTAACCGCTCGCGCGGTTGGTTGAGGCAGGGGTATCGCTGTCCAGTGCGAGTCCATTAGCGTGAGTGACCAAGGAGGGCCATGTTCGCGGTCTTACAGTTCGGCGTCATCATCGTTATCGCCTACGCAGGTCTCATTAGTGCCGTGTGGGCGCTCATTGATGCCTCGACGGCATCGGCGTCGGCCTTCACCACGGCGGGCAAGCAATCCAAGGTGCTGTGGGTGGTCCTCACGGCAGCAGCGTCGGCCGTGCAGTTCGTCTTTCTACCTTTTCCTTTTGGCAACGGGCCCGGACCGCTGAACCTGCTGGGGCTGGCCGGAATCGCGATCGCGATCATCTATCACGTGAGCGTCAAGCAAGCGATTCGGCCCTACCGCAAATCACGTGGGCCGCGCGGAGGCTCCTCCCGCAACACCGGCGGCTGGTAGGCGCGTTCATGCGGGCGGTACTCCAGCGTGCATCGCGGGCATCAGTGGTGGTGGACGGCGTGGAGGTGGCTGGCTTTGACAGGCAAGGCATCGTTGCGCTTGTGGGCGTGACGCATGGGGACGGGCCTACCGAGGCGGCGTTCATCGCGCGCAAGATCGCGGACGTGCGGATTCTCGACGGCGAACAGTCCGTGGCCGACGCCGCTGCCCCCGTCATCGTTGTCAGCCAGTTCACGCTGTACGGCGACGCCCGCAAGGGACGCCGGCCCACCTGGGTGGCGGCGGCTCCCGGCCCCGCGGCCGAGCCTCTTGTTGATGAGGTGGTGGCGCGCTTGCGGGCGAGTGGGATCGAGGTGGGAACCGGCGTCTTTGGAGCTCACATGGACGTGAGCCTCACGAACGATGGGCCCATGACACTGCTGCTTGAGACTTAAACAGACGCGGTTGCGCTGGGGGCGGGAGGCCTGCGCACCAGGATGTCGCCCACCTCGCACTCAAGAGCGTCGCAGATCGCGGCAAGGGTGGAGAAGCGAATCGCCTTCGCGCGGTCGTTCTTGAGGATCGACAGGTTCACCACCGTGATGCCCACCTGCTCGCTCAACCGCGCAAGAGTCATGCCGCGTTCCGCAAGCAACTCATCAAGGCGACAGACAATGCCGGTCTCTTCAGCGTCGGCCGGAGTCATACCAAGCCCTCCGTCTCCTTGCGAAGGCGCGTCCCCGCCTCGAGCGCGACGCCCACGGCGGCGAGGGCAAGGAGGCCGAGGAACGGCCCAAGTCCCACCTCAAAAATGATGGAGTCGTAGCCGTAGTCGCTGATGGCGGACAGCGCACCGTTGGTGGTCATGTTGGTGAAGAGCGAGTTGCCCGCGAACCAGCACACAAGGACGCCAATCGCGATGTAGAACAGCCGGATCGAGGCGCGCTCAAAGATGCGGCCCCGTGCGATGCGGAGCAAGAGCAGCGCGCCGAGGACCGCGAGCGCGATCGCGCCGAGCGTGAAGAACACCGGCTCGGCCCACAGCGCAAAGGTGGTGGCGGGGGCGGGGTCTGCGACGTTGACGGTGGCGGTGAGGGCCTCGGCCGGGTATGCGGTGCCCGCGGGGCCGATCGGCAACTGGATGGGCTCGTGGTCGAGCGGGATGACAACGGCGAATTCCTCGCCTGATGCAAGCTCGACAAGGCGCCGCACCATGTCGAAAACGGACTTGACGATGACGGCGGCCGCGACGAGCACCGTGAAGTAGATGCCGATGCGATCGGACCGCGAAGGACGCTGAATCTCGTCCATGGTGACTCCTCTTTGTTCGATGACTGGTGGGCTATCTGAAATTCCAGCGTCGGCGACACCCGCCCCAGCGTCGGCGCCCTCATATCGTTTTTCGTTGTTATCGATAATCGTTGCGCATCGACTATCGATATGTCAACCCAGAGTCGGCCTCGCCCCCTCCACCCCTCCACCCCTCCACCCCTCCACCTCCTGGCAGTGCGTGGTGGCCGGTTTCACCGACGATTTCGACCTCCACGCACTGCCAGGAGGTGGAGAGTGGCTCTGAGCTGGCGCAGCGCCGACGCTGTGGCGACGCTGTGTCGTCTTCCACGTTCATCACGCCCTTGGTGAAATCGGGCATCGGTAGTCGGGGGCCGTGGTTAGCCTGGTCACACGCCGCGGCGGCCCCGTCCCCGTGGCCGAGGAGGTCAAGATGTTCGAACGGTTCACGGACCGCGCTCGCCGCGTGGTGGTGCTCGCCCAAGAAGAGGCGCGCATGCTCAACCACAACTACATCGGCACCGAGCACATCCTGCTGGGCCTGGTGCGCGAAGGCGAAGGCGTAGCCGCCAAAGCCCTCGAGGCAATGGACATCTCCCTCAACGGAGTGCGTGAGCAGGTCCAGGAGATCATCGGCGAAGGCTCCCACTCACCATCCGGGCACATCCCCTTCACCCCGCGCGCCAAGAAGGTGCTGGAACTGAGCCTGCGTGAGGCACTGCAGCTTGGACACAACTACATCGGCACCGAACACATCCTGCTGGGCCTGATTCGCGAAGGCGAAGGCGTGGCCGCCCAGGTACTGGGCAAGCTCGGCGCAGACCTCGGAAGCGTGCGTCAGCAAGTCATTCAGCTGCTGTCCGGCTACGAAGGCAAGGAATCCGTCGGTTCCGGCGCGCAGGGCGGACCGCAAGAGGGCTCGCCTGCCGGATCGACCATCCTGGACCAGTTTGGCCGCAACTACACGCAGGCCGCCCGAGAAGGAAAACTGGACCCCGTCATCGGCCGCGAACTCATCCAAGAACGCGTCATGCAGGTACTCAGCCGCCGCACCAAGAACAACCCAGTGCTTATTGGCGAGCCCGGCGTCGGCAAGACTGCCGTCGTGGAAGGCCTAGCGCAGGCAATCGTGCGCGGCGACGTGCCCGAAACGCTCAAGGACAAGCACCTGTACACGCTGGACCTGGGCTCCCTGGTGGCCGGCTCACGCTACCGCGGCGACTTTGAGGAACGCCTCAAGAAGGTTCTCAAGGAGATCCGCACCCGCGGCGACATCATCTTGTTCATTGACGAAATCCACACCCTCGTGGGAGCCGGTGCCGCAGAAGGCGCCATTGACGCGGCCTCAATTTTGAAGCCGATGCTCGCGCGCGGTGAGTTGCAGACCATTGGCGCCACCACGCTCGACGAATACCGCAAGCACGTGGAGAAGGACCCGGCACTCGAGCGGCGCTTCCAGCCCATCCAGGTGCCCGAGCCCGAACTCAGCCACGCCATCGAAATCCTCAAGGGACTACGCGACCGGTACGAGGCATTCCACCGCGTCACCATTACGGACGACGCGATCGTTGCCGCCGCGCAGATGGCCGACCGCTACATCTCTGACCGCTTCTTGCCGGACAAGGCCATCGACCTGATCGACGAGGCCGGTGCACGGCTGCGGATCCGCCGCATGACCTCACCGCCCGAACTGCGCGACCTGGACGACAAGATCGCCGCCGTGCGCCGCGACAAGGAATCGGCCATTGACGAGCAGGACTTCGAGAAGGCTGCCTCGTTGCGTGACGTGGAGCGGCGCCTGACCGAGGAACGCTCCGCCAAGGAACAGGCCTGGAAGTCGGGCGACCTGGACGTCGCCGCCGTGGTGGATGAAGAACTCATCGCCGAGGTGCTGTCCATGTCCACGGGTGTGCCCGTGGCGCGCGTGTCCTCCGACGAGTCCTCGCGCCTGCTGCAAATGGAGGCCGAACTCCACAAGCGCATCATTGGTCAGGAAGCCGCCATCAAGGTGCTCGCACAGGCCATCCGCCGCACCCGCGCCGGCCTGAAGGACCCCAAGCGCCCCGGCGGCTCGTTCATCTTTGCCGGACCGACCGGTGTGGGTAAGACCGAGCTGGCCAAGGCGCTGGCCGAGTTCCTGTTTGGCGACGAAGATGCGCTCATCACCCTGGATATGTCCGAATACGGCGAGAAGCACACCGTGGCGCGCCTGTTCGGTGCACCTCCGGGATACGTCGGCTTTGAAGAAGGCGGGCAGCTCACCGAGAAGGTGCGCCGCAAGCCGTTCTCCGTGGTGCTGTTCGACGAGGTCGAGAAGGCCCACCCGGACATCTTCAACTCGTTGCTGCAGATCCTTGAGGACGGCAAGCTGACCGACGCCCAGGGACGCGAGGTGAACTTCAAGAACACCATCATCATCATGACCACCAACCTGGGTGCCGACGCCATCTCCAAGCGCCAAGCCACCGGCTTCTCACGCGTGACCGAGGGCGGCCAAACCTACGACGACATGGTCAAGCTGGTGAACACCAAGCTGAAGGAACACTTCAAGCCCGAGTTCCTCAACCGTGTCGACAACGTGGTGGTGTTCCCGCAGCTCACACAGGAAGAGATCATCCAGATCGTGGACCTGATGGTGGCGCGGCTGGACGAGCGGATGCGCGACAAGGACATGGGCATCGAGCTGACCGTTGCCGCCAAGACGCTGCTAGCCGAACGCGGATACGACCCTGTGCTGGGTGCGCGTCCGCTGCGCCGTGCCTTGCAGCGCGAGATCGAGGACCAGCTGTCAGAGAAGATTCTCTTTGGCGAGTTGACGGCCGGACAGATTGTGCGCGTCGACGCTAAGGGCGAAGGCATCTTGGGCGAGTTCACCTTCGAGGGCATCAACAAGGACGAGGTTCTGGATGCACCGGTGGCTACGGTTGGCGCCGAGCCGAGTTCCTCGTCTGCTGGTGCGTCAGTAGGTGGCGGCTCTGTGGGTGGCAGCTCATCCTCGGGCGATGCGGCTGGTGGTACCTCTGCCGGTGGTTCCTCGTCAGGAGGCGGCGCATCGTCCTCCGGCAGCTCATCCGAAGGCTAACCCGTCACCCCAACCGGTCACCCCAGCCGGGCACCCCAGCCCGCCTGCCTCCTGGCAGTGCCGCAGGGCCGATTCTGTCGCAGAATCGGCCCTGCGGCACTGCCAGCGAGTGGGGGGCGGGTGGCACAGGCCCTGAGGCACTGCTAGGGAGTGGGTGCAGGGGGTGCGGAGGCGGATGGGGCCTTAGGCGAGCTCGACGAGGCCTCGCTGTGCATCCGTGAGAGCCACCAGCCCATCAGCGACGAGCGAGTCCACGCACCGGTCCAGCTGGCCCGGCTCAATATCGGCTAGGTCCGTTCGGCCTGACACCACAACCGGCGCGGTGGCCGCGCGCAATATTGCCATCACCCGCCCGCGAACCTGCCGATCGGTGCCATGCCACTGCTGAGTCCTGACAGGCGCATCGGCCAATCCCGGGGAGCCCGAGCCAAACCAACGGCACGATGCAGCAACCGGGCACTCTGGGCAGCGCGGCGACCGCGCCGTGCACACCAACGCCCCCAACTCCATCGACGCGACCGCCCACTCAGCGGCAGCGTCGGCATCGTCCGGCGCGACTAGGTCGGCGAGATCACGCTCGGCGCGGCGCAGGCTCACGGGCGGTAGCGCCTCGCCCCCAAACACCCGCGCCAGGACACGCCGCACGTTCGTGTCCAGCACCACTGCGCGTCGTCCAAATGCAAAAGCCAATACCGCCGACGCGGTGTAGTCGCCCACACCCGGCAACGCCAGCAGTGCGTCACGGTCGGCGGGCACGTCACCCCTGTGGTGCTCCACTACGGCCCTGGCGCACTGCCACAAGTTTCGAGCGCGGCGCGGGTAGCCCAAACGTCCCCATGCGCGCACCGCATCTGCCTGCGACACCCCGGCGAGGTCCGCCGGGGTGGGCCACCGCCGCATCCACTCAGTCCACACAGGCATTACCCGTGCAACCGGGGTCTGCTGAAGCATGACCTCACTAACCAGCACGGCCCACGGGCTACATCCGGGCGCCCGCCACGGCAGGTCGCGGGCATTGTCGCGGTACCAGCGCACAATCTGCTCCACCACACGCTGTGAAGAGTGCGGCGCGTTCGGCATGGCCTTCATTGTTCCAGGCGTGAGCGCCGCTACGGTGATGTCATCGGAAGGAGGTCCACGATGGATGGTCTGCGCGAGCCCATGGGTGACCTACCCCCTGAGGTGTACGTACGCCGCCGCATCGTGGCAGCCCTGGGAGTAATCCTGGTTGTGGTGGTGCTGGGGTTCCTCATCTTCTCGCCCAGCGGCGACAAGAAGCCTGCTACCTCGACCGACAAGGGAACCTCGTCCGTCACACCTCCGCCCTCGGTGTCACCCTCGCCCACTCCGGATCTAGCCGATGCGCGAGCTTGCACCTCCGCCGACGTGCTACTCACTGTGACGCCGACGCCGTTCACTGTGCCCGCCGGATCACCCGCAACGTTTGACGTGTCGATTAAACAACAGGGCTCCGCCCCATGCCTGTTGGATACCGATGCGGACGGCACCTCGTTGGTCGTGTGGTCTGGTGGCGAGAGCAATCGGGACATGTACTTTGACTCGACGTACTGCGAGGCGGACACGACCATCACCTCGCGCCAGATGCTCCTGCAGCCGGGCGCCGAAGAGAAGATGTCTCTGGCGTGGGGTCGTAACCGTATTGGCGAAGGATGCACCGAGGGAGCATCCGCGGGACCTGGGTTCTACTGGGCGAAGCT
>Ga0222423_1000788_pt1 | contig 17848 bp, 10 predicted proteins | sample 3A0metagenome_FD_182472 | JGI IMG/M metagenome (GOLD analysis project Ga0222423, IMG submission 182472) | Enriched microbial communities from leaf-cutter ant dump, University of Wisconsin, Madison, United States - 3A0 (version 2) | ecosystem: Environmental > Terrestrial > Nest > Insects nest >...
AATATAGACGGCCTTTTCGGCTGTGGGGTTGGTAGCGGGTTGCTACAAAATCTGATATATCCTTGTAGCTTTGTCATTACGCTTCTTTCTGGTTGCAAAGATGTTTTTGAAATTTAATTAAGTGTTAGATATGATATAGATAATTGACAATGCCGCATTGGCCTATGCTTCGTTCATAATTTCTTGTTTATCTAATAAAATCGGTTTCTTATTACATAATAATTACATAAAAATAAGTTGATTATCAATTGCTTAATTTTTTAAAGGTCGCTTTTATTACATAAGATTTTCCTATCCGTCACATAACCATCAAATAAAAGACTTCGCTCTATCACATAACCGTCACATAAAAACATATTGACTATCAATTGCTTAGTTTTTAAAAGGTCGCTTTTATCACATAACCATCACATAAGAATTTCCTATCCGTTACATAATCGCCAAATAAAAAAAACTCTATTTCATTACATAACCATTACATAAAAACGCGCAGATTATCAATAGTTTAAGTTTTTAAATCGCTTCTCCATTACATAACCATTACATAAGACTTTATGCCCAATAAGGTAAATAACTTGCATATTTTCTTGACTTACTTTCTGCATCTTCTTCTTTAATCAGCTTCTCTTCTAATGTGTCTCGTATTATCCTTGAAGCCGTGGAGTAATTACGGTCTTCAATCTGAAAACGTTCTCTTAAACTCTGATTGGTCATTTTTTCATTGGACACCCACTTTAAACAAGCGTGTTGATAACAGGCTCTAATCTTTTCTTTTCTATCCAAATCATTCAGTTTTTTATAACTGTACATAGTAACTCTTGTACGGCTTTCGTCTGTAATTACGTTAATGGGCGGAAGTTGATACAATTCATTGTAAAAAATCACTTTATCCAATCCACTCCCTTTTTCTTCACAAAAACCCATTCTTCGCATTAAATCAGCCAGCTTTTCGTTTCTTGATATGTACGAATCTATAAATCTGTCTGGCGTTATTAAAGGATTGCCCGGATTGGAAATTTCTATTCTATCACTGAAAATTTCTACCATCGGGAAACCTTTTACCGATAAATCCTGATGAATTAAGGCATTTGCCACCAATTCCCTGATGGCTATTTCGGGAAACATTCGGGATTCTGTTCTTAATACTTTTCCTATTTCCTCGTTGGCGGGTAATTGACTGTTTATCCAATTTACCAATCCTGAAAAGGCAAGTGCATACCCTTTTACATCCATTTGTTCACGTATGGTCTCTATCTTGTTTTTACCTTTATAGATAATAATACGAACTGATTTACGCTGTACCGATTCAAACTCGGATAAGTTTTTTGCAAATAAAATTGCTCCAAGGTTTGTAATGGCATATCCTTGTGATTTAACCACAAGATTTTCATTGATGAATTTTTCGAGAACTCCGCTTTGGTTAGACGGATAGGGCAATTTCATCAAATCAAAATAGGTTTCTGTACTCAATAATCGAATTACATCAGCAGCAGAAAGGGTATCTTTTGCTATTTCAAGTTCATAGGGTCTGCCCGATTTACGCCATATTTTACGCTCTTTCTCGGGAAATTCTGCCAATTTTCTGGTAATGCTCCCCACTCGTATATAAGGCACATGAGAAAAATCAACAGGTTTATTATGTGCAGAGGGAATGACAAACAATGCCATATTTCTTTGTGCATCATACGGAAATTCGTGAATTCTGAAATCAATTCTTGGATCTAAGCGTTGAGCTAACCAATGCTCTAATTCTTCATCTCCCTTTTTGTGATGTCTGGGTTTAAATGTTGTTCCTTTTACAAGGTGTGTTTCATCTTCAATTCCGAAAATCAAATATCCGTACTCCTGATTATGAATAGCTGCTCCATTGGACAGAGCGGAAATCCGCTTGCCAATTTCTTCTTCGGAATGGAAATTCAATTTGAACTCCACCCATTCGCTCTCCTTTGGTTGCTTAACCAGTTCATTTATTAATTCTATAAGTTGTTGGTGGGTCATACCTCAATCGGTTTTTCAGTTTTTAACCTCCTCGCAAACATCTTCTACAGAATACTTTTCTCAACTCGTCTAAATTACTGATTTGCTTTTGATACATCATCTCCAATTGTTGGTTTTCGGCACACTGGGTATCTAATTAACGGACAGTAGATTATTGCCGGATTTGGAAGGATATGGAAAGCTAATTCAACATCACTGAATTACACAAATGCTGCCAGGTCATTTTTATTGAGCAGATTGGTTCTGTCTCCTAACTTTACACCATTGCATCGTGCGCTTGTCGGTTTACATATATCTCCTCCGCCTTCAGGAAGTCAGCAAATCCAGCCCTTTTCTGATTCGGCTTTGGGTAGCCTCTTTTCCGATGAGCGCAGCAATATCAAATACGCCCGGGCCGAATTTTCCACCTACCAACAAAATACGCAGAGGCAACATCAAACTGCCTTTTTTCAAATTCATTTTCGCCGCGAGATCGCTGAATGATTGTTCCAGCGTGTCGTGATCCCATTGTAAATGATCCGCTTCTGATATCCATGCCTTAAAAAACGTCTCAGTTTCCGGAGTCCATTTTGCTTGTATGGCGGCTGTATCTATTTCCAAAGGATCAGCAAAAAAGAAACGTCCCTGAGCAACAAAATCCTGTAGCAAATGACATCTTTCTTTAATTAAAGGAATAACTTTCAACAACAAATCCTGTTCCGGAAACAATTTTTCTTTATGGAAAAATGGCAATACCAATTCTGCTAACCGGGCATCATCGGTACGCATCAGATGTTGCTGATTGAACCATTTTGCCTTTTCATAATCGAATTTGGCTCCGTTTTTATGCACCCGATCCATCGAAAATTGCTGAACTAATTCTTCCAAAGTAAAAATTTCCTGTCCCGTACCCGGATTCCAGCCCAGCATAGCCAGCATATTGAGAAAAGCCTCCGGCAAAAAGCCGCGCTCGCGGAAACCGGTAGCCAGCTCTCCGCTTTTAGGATCAGTCCAATCCATAGCAAATACCGGAAAACCCAAACGATCGCCGTCTCTTTTGCTGAGTTTACCGTTCCCGTCGGGTTTCAGGATCAGGGGAAGATGAGCCCATTGCGGCATAGCGGATTCCCATCCCAGATATTTCCACAGCAGGATGTGTACCGGTGCGCTGGGCAGCCATTCTTCTCCCCGGAAGGCATGAGTAATATGCATCAGATAATCATCCACCACCACGGCAAGGTGATAAGTGGGCATTCCATCGCGTTTCAGCAATACTTTATCATCTACTACATTCGTTTCGTGGGTAATAGCCCCGCGAATCATATCCGTAAAATGAACGGTTTCGTTTTCAGGCATCCGGATACGAATCACATAAGGGGTATCCGCGTCTAACAACTGCCGGGTAGTATCGGCATCTAAAGCAAGCGAATTGCGCATGTGCATCCGGGTGCGGCTGTCGTATTGAGGAGCAGGATTTTCAGCACTTTTATACTGTTGACGCATTTGTTCCAGTTCTTCCGGAGTATCAAAAGCATAATATGCATTTCCCTGAGCTACTAATTGTTCGGCATATTTACAATACATGTCTTTTCGTTCGCTTTGCCGATAGGGCGGGTACGGGCCGCCATCACGCGGGCTTTCATCCGGACTCAGGCCACACCAGTCTAAACAGTCGAAAATATACTGTTCGGCTCCGGCTACAAAGCGGGACTGATCCGTATCTTCAATGCGCAACACAAAAGTGCCCCCTTGTTTTTTGGCAAAAAGATAATTAAACAATACGGTGCGCACACCGCCAATGTGCAGCCCGCCGGTGGGGCTGGGCGCAAATCTTACGCGAACTTGATTATCAGACATGGTCGCGAAATTAAAAAGATTTCTCAATTCACAGGATACAAGGATGCGTTTTATGATTCCTGCTGCTTTTTTTGGTACCTTTGCCGCTTGCTTTTTTCAAATCCTGAGGTTAAGAATGTCATTACCTGAGACACTAAGATATGTTTACAACCATGCTTCTGATGAGGTTATAAGACGTGGAAAAAAAATATTCCATAATGCAGGCGTTCAGCTCCTGGATCATGATGCCCTTACGGAATATATCGCCTTTCGAGTGCGTAACGATAATTATAACAATCATTATAAAGTTACCATACATCAATATCTGCATCCTAAAGAGTTGTCGTTGCGCTGCCAGTGCCCTTACAACATGGGTAGCATGTGCCGTCATGAAACAGCCGCCCTTTTTCAACTAAACGATCTTTTACATACCGGCTTTTTTAATGATACTCAGATTACCTATCAACAGCAGCATACTACCGTGCGAATGCGGCAGATCAGCGAGCATTATCTGAGATTATTCTCCTCTCAGGACATCATGAAGCAGGCAGAAGAATGGGCTACTTATCAGGGTGTGGAATTGCTCTCGGCAAAAGATGATGCGGTAACGGCTTTAGTACATACCGGAGCGGATAACTCCTTTCAGGTAAAATTAGTGCAAAATGAAGATCGCTATTTTGACACCTCCTGCTCCTGCGCAGAAACCCGCTACCCTTTATGCGTACATAAGGTGGCTGCTTTTTTGCATGTCCTTTATAAACACGGAGCGCATTATTTCAGTACCCTGCGCAACTGGGATGCACAGAAAAATAAATTACTGGCTCTTTACGGATATTCTCTTGATCAGGATATCAAAGGGAAATTTGAATTTTCCTATCATGAAGGAAAACCTTTTTTAAGGGTATTGGACAAATCCATCAAAAAACTCAGCAGCCAGACACAACTCAAAGAAAACAGCCCGGAGCCTTTACGATTATTCGATGATATATCGCAGTTGGGCGTATTGATCCGGCATAACGGACGCAGCTTCCCGTATGTAAATTTTGATTTAATTGCCGGGCAGCCGAATGATGCCAAAACCGCTATGGTTGGTAATATTACCTGGCTTAACCTGCACGAGATGGTACCTACGGCGGGCTTGGAGTTCCGGGAAAAAATATTATTAAGCGCCCTCAGAAAACAAAGTGAACAAGAACTGATCCGATGGTTGAAAAAGAACCTGCCTTTCGGAGATTTTATGGACAATATTCAGGATCAGTTGAGCGGAAACAATATCACACCGGAACTCCGGCAACAAGTTTGGGAATTTTACCATCCCCGTTACAAACAATTACTGACACAATACCGGGAATTTCCTTTTGTATATTATTTGCCGGAAGGCAAAGCCTGCATTACGGAAAATATGCAACAGCAGCGTTTTTCCGAACAACCTTTTAGCGTTCATCTCAAGGTGGCATCTGCCCCTGAAGGCGTATGCATCGAAGCAAAAATAGCTTTGGGCGACGATCTTTTTCCTTTTGAAAATATCATCAGATTAAATGATGCTTTGGTATTGATTGACGGCCATTTTCATGCCGCAGAGCAAATAGATATGGTGCAGGTGCTGAGCCGTTTTCCGCATGATGGCATCTTACAAATCAGCAATGCCGACTGGCCTGCTTTTCTTGAACAAGAGCTGATGCCTTGGTCTTCGGTCATTCAAGTTGATTTTGATGAAAATTTAGTAGAAAATATCGCTGAAAAAGAACCCGAACTGCGGGTGTATTTGCGGGAAACGGATAAAATGCTTTCCTTCAAACCCATATTCAGTTACGAAGGTCTGGAAAAGGAATGGTTGGATCCTTCTCCCGCTATCATTCCCGTAAATGGAAAGGTCAACATCTTCCATCGTAATGAAGCCGCAGAACAAACCTTTTTGACCTTGTTGCGGCACCTGCATCCCCTCATGTATGAAAGTCGAAAATCAAGATCGTTTTTATTACCATCGGCGGAGGCATTGAAGGGTGGCTGGTATTTTTCCTTTATGGAAAAACTTCAGGAAGCTCAGGTGAAAATCTTAGGATACGAATCCTTGCGGCAAATGCGTATCAATCCCAACAGACCGTTGACCCGCTTGAATTTCGGTACCGGCATTGACTGGTTTGATGCGGAAATGGAAGTGATCTTCGGCGATCAGCATGCCAGCGTGGAAGAAGTGAAAAAAGCACTCCGGAAAAAAGAAAATTTTGTAACACTTCAGGATGGAAGCGTTGGACTGCTTCCGGAGGACTGGATGGAAAAATACGGCCTTTTGGTGAAGCTGGCAAAGGTGAAAGGCAATAACCTGCAATTGAAGAAAATTCATTTCTCCGCATTGGAACAATTAGCGGATGAAATTGACAATAGTGCGGTATTGCAAGAGCTTGAGGACAAACGCCGGAGATTGTTGAATTATGATTTTAATACGGCATCACAAGTGCCATTACCGGAAAATGTTCATGCCGAATTACGGCCGTATCAGTTGGGTGGATTTCAATGGATGAATTTCCTGAATGACACCTCTTGGGGCGGTATCCTTGCCGATGACATGGGTTTGGGAAAAACATTGCAGGCATTGTCCATTCTCCAATATTGCAAAAATGAAAAGAAACAGGTGAAATTTCTGGTGGTTTGCCCCACTACGCTGATGTATAACTGGGAAAATGAGATCAAAAAATTTACTCCGGATATCAGCTATCATATTTATCACGGGTCGGCAAGAATGCATGAACAGGATCATTTCCGGCTGGCAGATGTCATCATCACCACATACGGAACCTTGCGCAGCGATATTAAAATGCTGTCACAAATTCAGTTTGATTATGTGGTATTGGATGAATCGCAGGCCATAAAAAATCCTTTATCGCAGGTGGCAAAAGCTGCGATGCTGCTGCAGGCTCGCAACCGTTTGGCGCTGAGCGGTACGCCGGTTCAAAACAACACCTTTGACCTGTATTCACAAATGAACTTTCTTAATCCCGGCATGTTGGGTACGGCAGATTTTTTCCGCGAAGAATTTGCCACGCCTATTGATAAAATGCAAGATAAAGAAGCCCAAAACCAATTGCGGAAATTGGTCTATCCTTTTTTACTTCGCCGCACGAAAGAACAGGTAGCGCCCGATCTTCCTGAAAAATCCGAAATGGTACTTTTCTGTGAAATGGGCAGCAAACAGCGAAAGATTTATGATGCGTTCCGAAACAGATATCGCTCTAAAATATTAGGTGAAATAGAGGAAAAAGGAATGGACAACGCAAGGCTCAGTATCCTTACCGGACTCATGAAGCTGCGCCAGATTTGCGACTCTCCCGCCATTCTGAATGAAGCGGAAATTTACGATAACCATTCGGTGAAAATTGACGAGTTGCTGCGGGAGCTTACCGAAAATACGGGAAGCCATAAAGCGCTGGTTTTCTCCCAGTTTTTGGGCATGCTCTCCCTGATTCGGGAGGAATTGGAAAAAAGAAATATTCCATTTGTGTATTTTGATGGAAGCAGTACTACGCAAGAGCGGGAAAATGCTATACAGCAATTTCAGAATGATGAAACCTGCCGTGTTTTCCTGATCTCTCTGAAAGCCGGTGGAGTGGGCCTGAACCTTACCGCTGCGGATTATGTATATATCGTGGATCCTTGGTGGAATCCGGCTGTGGAACAACAGGCTATTGACCGGACGCACCGTATCGGACAAACCAAAAGAATTTTTGCCTATCGCCTGATTTGTAAGGATACGATAGAAGAAAAAATATTGTTATTGCAGGAAAGAAAAATCAATTTGGTGAAAGGCCTGATTGCCGATGAAAATGCGTTCCTGAAGAAACTCACCAAAGAGGATGTGGATTATTTGTTAAGTTAATGTTAAGTCAAAAGTCAAAAGTCAACCCCGAATGCTCAGGACAAGAATGCAAAACAATAAGAATCTGATAATCGATAATCAATATAACAAAGCCTTGAACATACAGACAATGTATTCTTGACTTAACAGTAGAATAAACCGGGATTTTTCTAACCGGATATACTATTTGAGATAAAGAGACGTTAACTATGGGCAAAAGTAATATGTTCCGGATGCCAAAGCGCCTAATTTTTGTACATTTGCCCGCTTTTGTGAATATATCTTCTCGCCATTTGGCGATAGATTATTAATGAGCAGATTAGTGTATGGAGAATTAAGTCAAAAATGAAAAGTCAAAATGCAACCCCGAATGCTCGGGACAAGAATGCAAAATCAAAAATTTGATAATCAATTTAATAAATTTTTGAACATACAGACAATATCTTTTTGATTGAGCATTAGATAAATTTTGAGTAGAAATTTTTTTAATCTGGCACAAAGAAAATTTCGGCTAAAATGAAACAAAAGTTATGATGTTTTCACTTACAGGGTTTAAAAAAAATGGACAGTAAGTCATTAATTGATAAAGATCATCTGCCCCGGCATATAGCTATAATTATGGACGGTAATGGCCGTTGGGCCAAAGAAAAAGGATCGGACAGAATTCACGGGCATTATGAAGGTGTGGTCAGCGTGCGGGATATTGTAGAAGGCTGTAGTCAGATCGGTATAGATTACCTGACGCTGTACGCCTTTTCTACCGAAAACTGGAATCGCCCTCAATACGAAATTGATGCGCTGATGGAATTGTTGGTAAGCACTATTCGTAAAGAAGCCGATGATTTGAAAAAAAACAATGTACGGCTGCGCGTGATCGGAGATTTGGCAGCATTGCCCTTAGTGTGTCAGCGGGAAATGAAGGAGGCTATGGAACTTACCGCAGCTTGTACAGGCGTTAAGCTGATTCTGGCTTTAAGCTATAGTTCCAAATGGGAATTAACCGAAGCCGTAAAAAAGATCGTAGGTCAGGTGCAATCCGGAAATTTAAACCCGGAACACATTACCGCTGCAACCATTCATCAATATTTAGACACTGCGGAATTTCCCGATCCGGAACTGATGATCCGTACCGGTGGCGAAAGACGCATCAGCAATTTTCTATTGTATCAAATGGCTTATACCGAATTATATTTTACCGACATTCATTGGCCCGATTTTCGTACGCCGAACCTTTATGATGCGATCCTTGATTATCAACAAAGAGAGCGGAGATTCGGAAAAATCAGTGAGCAGGTTTCCGCTAAATAATATTTTTAACTATCCTGTTTTTTTAAATAAAAAAAATTAACCATCTCCAATTCCAGTCAATACAATACCATCTCAATGGCCAACCAGATAAGATTTGCTTTTTCAGTTATTATGCTGCTGCTGTCAGTCGCTTCACTTTCCGTGCAGGCTCAGACTGATACTACAGATAACAGCTTAGGAAAAGATTTGAGCATAGCGCATCCATCGGATGCTCCAACGGTGCTTACGGGCGATAATATGCCTGCCGGTACTTATGAGATTGCCGATATCAGTGTGTCGGGCTATGAATATCTTGATGATAAAATTATTTTAACCATATTCGGCCTTAGCGTCGGAGAAAGCATAAGGCTGCCTAATGATGAGAGCATCGCATCGGGTATCCGGGCACTTTGGCAGCAGGGTATGTTTTCTGATGTGCAGGTGGTGGTTACAAAAATTACCGGGAATCGCATTTTCCTCTCGTTGCGTATTGTGGAACGCCCGCGCCTGTCCGGATATGAAGTTACCGGTGTGGCTAAAGGACAGCAATCGGAGCTGAAGGATAAACTCAAACAAATTTTGGTAGTAAACCGTATGGTAACGGAATCCTTGAAAAAAGACGTTACGCAGAAGATCACCACTTTTTATGGCGATAAAGGTTTTTCAAATGTTACCGTAGATATTTTTGAAAGGAAAAACCCCGAAACGCCCAATGCCGTATTTATTAATATTAAAATCAATAAAGGCGGCAAGGTACATATCAACCAGATTAATTTTGCGGGAAATGATCATGCGGCCAATATGCGTTTGAAACGCACCTTGAAAAACACCAAGGAAATGGGGCGGCTTTCTTTGTATCCTGCCGATGATGAAAATGTATATGGTGCCATGCATCCCAGCTTCAAAGATTATGTGCGCAGCAAAGGATTCCTGTCGTTCAGCAATACTTTAGAAGCATTGGATCCTTATTTTCGCTGGAATATCTTTTCTGGTTCCAAATTTAATCCCGTAAAATACGAAGAAGATAAAGGCAGCCTCATCAGCTATTACAATTCTATCGGCTTCCGCGATGCTCAGGTGGAAAAAGACACGAATTATTATGTGAAAAACGGCAACCTGAATATTGACATAAAACTCCAGGAAGGTAAAAAATACTACTTCGGCGATATTCAGTGGAAAGGCAATACCAAATATTCCGATTCCCTGCTCACCCGCATTCTGGGTATTAAGAAGGGTGATATATATGACGGAGAACTGTTAGCCAGTCGCCTTGCCGGAAATGAAGGCGGCGATATTACCGGACTTTATATGGATGATGGCTATTTGTTTTTCAAAGTAGATCCTATAGAAAAATCTATTGTAAACGATACTATCAACTACGAAATTATCATTACGGAAGGTCCTCAGGCAACTGTTGATAAGATCTCGATCTCCGGAAATACCCGTACGAACGACCACGTACTGCGTCGGGAGTTGTTTACCTTGCCAGGTAATAAATTCAGCCGCGCCGATGTGATTCGGTCTATTCGTCAGATATCCAACCTCGGTTTTATTGATCCTGAAAAAGTAAATCCAAATTTTATTCCTAATCTTTCGAAAGGCACCGTAGATATTGATTATAATGTAGCGGAAAAATCATCCGATCAGTTAGAGCTTTCAGCAGGCTATGGCGGTGGTATCGGATTTACCGGAAGCCTGGGGGTAGTGTTTAATAATTTTGCATTGCGCAATCTGTTTAAACTGAAAGAATGGAATCCGCTGCCAATGGGAGACGGTCAGAAGCTGTCTATCCGCTATCAGTCCAGCGGTTTGTGGTACAACTCCATCAATTTTGCCTTTACCGAACCCTGGTTAGGTGGCAAAAAGCCAACGGCGCTCACCGTAAGCGGTGTATATGGACGTTATGCTCAGAATATCGGCGATGCCAATCCGAATTCTTCCTACCTGCGTAATATCGGCGGTGGCGTATCTATTAGTAAGCGTTTAAGATGGCCGGATGATAACTTTATTTTTTCCTACGGAATCAACTATCAGAATTATTTCCTGAATAATTATACTTTATTCAGCGATTTCAAAGACGGTTTTTCCAACAACCTGAGCCTGCGTTTGAGCATTTCGCGCAGTACGGTGGATCAGCCCATATTTCCGCGCAGCGGCTCCAACATCAATTTTACATTTATGCTGACGCCGCCTTATTCTATGTTTAGCGATCAAAATTATACTAACCTCAGCGCACAAGAAAAATTCAAATGGATCGAATACCATAAATACCGTTTTACCGCAGAATGGTATCAGAAGATAGCCGGAAATTTAGTGTTGAAATTGTCTATGAAATACGGCTTTTTGGGTTATTACAACAAAGACTTGGGCTTTTCTCCCTTTGAACGCTTTCAGGTGGGTGGCGATGGATTGTCGGGCTTCAACTATTTTGTGGGCAGAGATATCATCTCCCTTCGCGGTTATGAAATCCTGACCAATGCCACCGATGCCACCATTTTCAACAAATACACAGCAGAGGTACGTTATCCTTTCTCTTTGAATCCGAGTGCTACTATTTTCGGTTTGGCTTTTGTAGAGGCGGGTAATGGTTGGAATAATATTAAAGAATACAATCCTATGCAATTGTACCGTTCTGCCGGATTAGGCGTGCGTATCTTCTTACCGATGTTTGGTTTGTTAGGATTGGATTACGGCTTAGGTTTCGACCGTTTAGGGCCGGGTGTGAAGTTTGGCAGTGCGTTTAAATTTACCTTTATGCTGGGTCAGGAGCCGGATTAAACATAATAATAACCTGAACGGAATCGGTAAGTTTTTAAACTATTCGTAATTTTAGCGTTCTATCGCCTCCGAAAACGAAATTTGCCTGACCGTTGCAAGAAAAGCGGCCGACATTTTAAAAACAAATGACCGGTATTTTTCATAAACAGTAAGGAATGTAATCGTTTGAAATAAGGCAAGGGCTTTTTTAATATAGCTGCCGCATTAGTCATAAACAATCAATTTTTATAATTATGAAAAAAGCATTTTTTTCTTTATTGATCTTAACCTTGGCCACCTGGACAGCACAGGCGCAGAAATTTTGTGTGATTGATTCCAAATATATTTTGGAGAAAGTTCCGGAATATAATGCGGCTCAAAAACAATTGGATGATTTTTCCGCCGGCTGGCAAAAAGAAGTGGATGATAAAATGCAGGTCGTTGACCAAATGTATAAAAGCTATCAGGCTGAACGGGCGCTGCTTTCTGAAGATGCTCGAAAGAAAAGAGAAGATGAAATTATTGTAAAGGAAAAAGAAGCCAAAGATCTGCAAAAACAATATTTCGGCTATGAAGGAGAACTGTTTAAAAAACGCCAGTCTTTAGTAAAACCCGTACAGGATAAGGTTTATGGTGCAGTACAGCAATATGCTTCCCAGCGCGGTTACGATATCGTGTATGATAAAGCGGGCGGCATTACCATATTTTATGCCAATCCTGCATTGGATAAAAGTGATGAAATTATCAAGCTCATCAATAAAAAATAAATTAATTACCTTCGCGAACAATTTTTCATAACACAAACAATTTATTTTAAAATAATCATCAGACAACAATGAAGAAAATCTTTTTATTAATGACAGCCGGCTTATTCCTTGCCATGTCTGTTCAGGCTCAGAAATTAGGCTATATCAATACGGCAGATCTGATGGAAGCTATGCCGGAATACACTAAAGCCATTGATGACTTGAAGGCTTATCAAAAAACCTTCCAGGATCAGGGTCAGGCTATGATTAAAGAATACCAAACTAAAGTAGAAGCCTATCAGAAAGATGAGGCTACTATGACGGATGTCATTAAAGAAATCAAGCAAAAAGAAATCGGCGATCTGCAAAACCGTCTTCAGGATTTGAATGACAGCATGGGAGAGAAAATGGATGCCAAGCAGAAAGAACTGATGCAACCGATTATGGATAAAGCCCGCAAAGCTATTGAAGCAGTGGGTAAGGAAAACGGCTATCAGTATATTTATGATGCAGCCGGATTGCTTTACGCTCAGGACAGCGACAATGTACTGCCTTTGGTAAAAGCCAAATTAGGACTGAAATAAGAATATTCTTACCGAAAAAATGCAGGCGGCTTTATAGAAAGGCCGCCTTTTTTGTGCGTTGTAGGGTACGGATGGGGCGTGCTGTGCGTATTCCAAAATTGCACCGGATGGAGTGGGTATTAATAGAATTATTGTTGTTGCCTGCTTGGTGGATTTCCTCAACCACCGTATATCCATATTTACACTTGTGAACTTATACAACGAAAGAAAAGGAGGGAGCGTTAAGTAACGCAAAGTAGTCGGTCTAGATTTTCTGCTGTACTTGTCATAGATTTTCTTTTACTTAGCCACAAAAATCATAATAAATAAGTGTGGTATCTGTTTTATAGCCTCAAAATATCCCGAAGCTATAAAGGTCTGATTCTAAATATCAGGAATTTTCATGCTTAAAAATAAATAGATTGCAAGCCGAAGATTCCATCTTTCGACTGGTATTCCATTACAGCTAAAGCCTCAAACAATGAATTCATCCGAAATTAAAACAATCGGTTTTACCGGCCACAAGGACATAAGAGCGGAGGATACACCCATCATTAAAGCAAGAATCCGGGAAAAAATCCAGCAACTACTCAAGGAATCACCCGGAGCATGTTTCAAGGTAATATGCGGCAATGCAGAAGGAGGCGACCGATTGTTAATTGATGTATTGGAGGAATGGGGCGCTTCAGGAAGAATTGCCCCTGAGATTGTTAGACGAAACGAAGGTGAAAGAAATGAAGATTACTATGAACGGTTGGCAAAAACAATTCTGGGAAATTCCGCTAAGACAATCATTGCCGTATGGAACGGTATTTTCAATGGAAAGCCCAACGGCACGTCTGATATTGTCAAAAAGGCGCTGGAACATCAGACCATTCATCACTTAATCTGTCCGCGTATATCCAATCCGATTCCCGTAAACAGTATTGCTTCCCATGCTATTGACTATGATGCAAAGCAATTTACCCGCATTCCCTTTACGGTAAACTTTACCTGGCAAACCATTCCATCTAAAGCCATATCGCCCAAACAAAGAGTGTACAACGAACATATTTGGCCATTTTATTTTAATTATGTTATTCCGATTTGTCTGGCCTTATTGACGCTTATTTTGGGCTGGCTGGGATTTGCTCAATATTCCTATTGCCATAAAAATGGTTTCAACAACTTGTTTAAGGCTGTTAACCTCATCACGCTAAATAGCGCTATCTTAGAAAGCGACTCCAATACTTTCTTAGACATAGCAAGAATCTTAGGTCTCGTTACTTTTGTATATGCTTTCAGCTATGCGCTGGTTCTTGCCTTCCGCCGACACCGGCAAAACTTCCGGCGAAAACTCTGGAAAGGTTTTGCTTGGAGATTACCATTTGGGAAATATTGGCACGCCTTTACGCTAAGGTTGGGAGGCGGCAAAGGTTTTGTGCTGGTATTAGGATTGAATGAAAAAAGCATGAGCCTGATCAAAAGTTTAGCGCAGAAGCAGGAAAGGGTTGTTCTGCTGACGGAACATGAAAATTCCGTTTATGACTATGAACTGAAAAGGCTCAAAAAGCTGATAATCGTAAGAGGTAGCTTGTCTTCCGCCACCATGCTGGAATATTTGTATGCCACTTCAGCGAAAGAAATTTATTTGATATCGGCTAACGACAGTAAAAATGTACGTGCGGCGCAAGAGTTGGATATTCTTTTCAAACAAAAGGAATCCGGCAATAAGCCTAAAGTCTTTGTGCATTTGCTGAATGAAGAACATAATAAATTTTTACGCGACAGCTTAAACCATATTGGCAACGAAACCACGATCTTTAATATCTATGAAAACATTGTTAGAAGATTATTCCTGTATTTTCCCCCGGATCGTTTTTATTTAGCACCGCATAGCCATACGCTGCATACCACCATTATAGGTTTTGACAAAATCGGACAGGAGTTGCTCCTGCAATTGCTCCGTCAGGCACATTATCAGAAAGATAAGAAGGTGAAGATTGCGGTGTATTGCAGCAATGCCGCGGACTGCCAAAAGCATTTCCAAAACCAGTATCCTCTGGTGTTTCGAGATGACAATGACTCTATTCCATTGCAGGAAATCAAGGAAGCCGTATGGCAAAATATATCCCTGTCTTTTATAGAGCTGCCACAGTCAGACGCTGTTTGGTTAGATGATGAACAGCCCCTGTATAAAGACATAGACGAAAAGCATATCCTTACGGTATATACCGGATTGGATAATGGCATTGCTGCGGCTTCTTATCTCAAAAGCATTTTGCCTAAGCTGAATCATCAGCAACAAAATGTCCGTTGTGATACTCAGGTGTTCTGTTACTACAACTTACCCGACCGGAAGGAGCAGGCGAATATAGAAAGTTATCTCAACAAGGAAGCTCCTGATTTATTCATCAAATGCTTTGGTAATTTCATAGATGAATGCGGCATACAAGCCGTGAAAAGCATGGCATTGGACGAGCTGGCCATGCTGATAAATGCCTTTTACACCAAGGGGCAGGAAAAACAAGATGAAATATTTAAACAATCAGTTGCACAATGGAAAGGTTTTAGTGAAGAGGAAGCCAACGATCCTTGGTTAGCATTACCTACCCGACATAAAATGTCCAGCCGACTGGCCGGCGACCATTTGTGGACAAAGCTGCGGATTTTGCATACAATGAAAAACTGGGATTTTGATGCGCTAAATTATCATTTAGATGAGGAAACAGAGTTGCTTGTTTTGGCAGAAACGGAACACCGCCGCTGGAGTGCAGAATTGCTATTACAGGGATTTGTGCCTTTTAATATTATTACGGGTTCTAAAGAATACATTGAAAATGCTATAAAATGGAATGACCAAAAAGAAGGTATCAGTGCAGAAGAAGCGGCAGAGCGAAAAGCATTTAAGAAAGCCAATCAACAGATCAAACGCCATATTGATTTAGTGCCTATTAAAAAATTATACGAAGATGAAGCCCGGAAAGATTACAACCAGATTAAGGCCATTCCTTATTTCTTAAAGCAAATGCTGCCTAAGGTATTTCATACAAATGACAACATAGAATAAAACGCAATTGATGCACTATTCCGATATAGTGTAGCTATTGCTTAATACAACCAGAATTGAGCCATAACATTAATATCGAAGAAAAGCGCTGATACGGAAATGCCGGGCAAGGGAAGTGCAACACCGTTCTGATTTTTTTTAAAAATATCTGGAATAGCAAGAAAGCCGAATAGATTAACTATTCGGCTTCACACCATATTTTCTCAAAACTTCCGGAAGTTGTTCGATGGTGGTGAAATCCACAAGCTCCTGATGTACATTGCCGGCATTTTTTCGGATATAATAGCGTAATACATGCTGCACCCTGTCTAAAAGCCTTTCGCTTAACTGTCGCAATACCAATTCCCTTTTGGGATTTGCAGGAGCATTAAAACCAACCTGCCTGTCTAATCGTTCTGTCAGAGAAAGCATTCTCGGAGAGTTTTTTAGGGTGTAGAAGGTGGTGGGTATATCTACTACAATGTTCCCAACCAAGTCCACATTGATGCTTCGGAAAGCATCATCCTCATTAGCGAGTGTTACCTTTTTAGTAAGCTGATAGCCATTGTCTGCCAGTAATTTTTCTATATCCCTCTTATTGAGTTCTATATCGCTCATCACATTTCCCGGACGCACCACGATAAGCCTTTCCGCTATGTGATGATTCTTTGATAAGAAACCGTTTTTCTTTATCAGTCGGGAAAGAAAATTTTCATAATATCCCGTAGCCAGTCCAACCGCCGCGCTGATGTCCACTATAGGCAGACCTCCATAAAACTGCGTAATACGGTTATCGGTAAAATCCGTATAATCATCGGGATTCAGAAATTGGGAAAGCGATAAACGAAGCGCGTCTTTGATATGATCTATATCGAAAGATGCTACCTCCAAAATACGATTCGTTCTGATGTAAAATGGAGGGTCAAAACCTTTTTGATTGATGCAAATAACCGGCATACCCAAAGCGTGCAATAAGCCTATTTCATAAAATACATTCGGGCTTGGGCTTCCTTTGATACCGTCATAAGGCGTGATATTAACCACTACCAAATCTGCCGTATCCACATGTCCCATAATGCCATTCACTATTTCGGAATTCATCCAGTTTTCCGGTATCTTTACTTTCTCCGGTCGAGTATTGGTTTGCTGCAAAAAATGTTTCAATTCATCTTCTTGAAGCAATTCATCAATTGCTGTTCCAATTTGTTTTGTAGAGCTGGAAACGTGTTTGTTATCAGACTCCATTGGTCCTAAAACTACAATTTCCAATATGCCGTCTTCGTAATAGCTGCTTCTGAACATACAAAAAACATTATTGATTAATCAATTTATAATTACTGCCCAATATACAAATTATCAGGGTAATTGTTGAATTTAAGTTCTCATTTTTAAAGTTTTAATCAAGATCAATATTCGGTTGCGGCGTAAAAAACGGAGCACAAAAGCTTTTCGCTCTTGTGCTCCGTTTCCTATAATAGTCTGCCGTACTACAACCCTAACTTTATCTTCAGATTGTTGTCCAGTTCATCCAGAAAAGCTTCGGTATTCAGGTACTGATCCGATGTTACTTTATTGCCGTGAATACATACGGCCAGATCTTTAGTCATCTTGCCGCTTTCTACCGTTTCCACACAAACTTCTTCCAAGGCATGAGCAAAACGAATCAATGGCTGGTTATCATCTAACTTGCCTCGGAATGCCAGTCCGCGAGTCCAGGCAAAGATGGATGCAATCGGATTTGTGGAAGTAGGATTACCCTTCTGATGTTCCCGATAGTGTCGCGTAACCGTTCCGTGCGCTG
>Ga0222423_1000791_pt1 | contig 17823 bp, 19 predicted proteins | sample 3A0metagenome_FD_182472 | JGI IMG/M metagenome (GOLD analysis project Ga0222423, IMG submission 182472) | Enriched microbial communities from leaf-cutter ant dump, University of Wisconsin, Madison, United States - 3A0 (version 2) | ecosystem: Environmental > Terrestrial > Nest > Insects nest >...
CTGCTCACGTCCGATGCCCGGTCCGCGCCGCACCATGAGGTGCTGCTGAACCTGCATGCCGACGTGCCGGAAGGTTTCGGACGCTTCGACCGGCTGGTGGAAGTGGTGAGCGCGCAGGACGAAGCCGACCGTGGCGCGGCGCGCGCCCGCTGGCGCCACTATGCGTCCCGCGGCTATGCCATCATCCGCCACGACCTCGTCCTGAAAGCTGGCTGATGGCGCTGCCACCCCGAACACCACCGCGCTTCGTTCCCACCCTCACCGAAGTGGTGCAAGTCCCGGACGCAGCGCCCGGGCAAGGGGCGCCGGCGGCACCATTGCGCACCACGGTTGCGCCGCCGCCCGCCTTGCCGCCAGTAGCGCAGCCGTCTATCACCAACCGTCCGCCGTTGCCCAGTGCGAAGCCCCCTGCGGTGATGACGCCGCGTCCGGCAACGGCTGCATCGGCGCCGGTCGTGGGTGCGGCGATCCGAACCCCTTCCGCTGCACCCTCTGCCGTGCCTGCGGCGGTGGCACCCGCGCGGCCCGTGCCGGCGGCCGTGCCCCGGCGCCTGCCCGATGGCATGGAGGAATACATGGTCCACCGCGTCATGCAGCGCGTGGACGTTGTGCTGGATCAACGTTTGCGCGAAGCGATCGCCGCCGTGGTGCAGGAGCAGACAAGATCGGTGCTGCCGCGGCTGCGTGAAGAGATCGAATCGGTGGTCCGCAATGCGGTCTACGAAGCCGTCGCGGACGAGCTGGCCAGCGGGGCGTCGGCGGTGCCAAAGGGATGACAGGGTATTCCCCTGTGGTTTCCCTCGCATTTAATCGTGTTCCCTAATGATCTGGCCCGTAAATTGCGATATGTTCGCCTGCGTTGAGACACAAGAACATTCTCAGCGTTTATCTTTACTGGAGATTGATATGCAATTGAAGTTGAAACTGACCGTGGTTGCTGCTATCGCGGCTGCTGCTGGTATGGCCTCTGCACAAGAGCAGGTGGTCAAGATCGGCCACGTGGCTCCGGTTTCCGGCGCCCAAGCCCACTACGGCAAGGACAACGAAAATGGCGCCCGCATGGCCATTGAAGAGCTGAACACCCAAGGCATCACCATCGGCGGCAAGAAGATCAAGTTCGAGCTGCAGGCCGAAGACGATGCCGCCGATCCCAAGCAAGGCACGGCCGCTGCACAAAAGCTGTGCGACTCCAAGGTCGCAGGCGTGGTCGGCCACCTCAACTCCGGTACCACCATCCCCGCATCCAAGGTCTACAACGACTGCGGCATCCCCCACGTGACCGGCGCGGCGACCAACCCCAACCTGACCAAGCCCGGCTACAAGACCACGTTCCGCATCATCGCCAACGACAATGCCCTGGGCGCTGGCCTGGCGTTCTATGCTGCCGACACGCTCAAGCTCAAGAGCGTCGCCATCATCGACGACCGTACCGCCTACGGCCAGGGTGTCGCCAATGTGTTCAAGAAGGTTGCGGCCGAGAAGGGCATGAAGATCGTGGACGAGCAGTTCACGACCGACAAGGCCACCGACTTCATGGCCATCCTGACCGCCATCAAGGCCAAGAACCCCGACGCCATCTTCTTCGGCGGCATGGACCCCCAAGGCGGCCCCATGCTGCGCCAGATGGAGCAATTGGGCCTGAACAACGTGAAGTACTTCGGCGGCGACGGCATCTGCACGTCTGAAATCGCCAAGCTGGCTGCCGGTGCCAAGACGCTGGAGAACGTGATCTGCGCCGAAGGCGGCTCCTCGCTGGCCAAGATGCCCGGCGGCACGGCCTGGAAGGCCAAGTACGACGCCAAGTACCCCGGCCAGTTCCAGGTGTACAGCCCCTACACCTATGACGCGACGTACCTGATCGTGGACGCCATGAAGCGCGCCAACTCGGTCGATCCCAAGGTCTATACGCCCGAGCTGGCCAAGTCCAACTTCAAGGGCGTGACCTCCACGATCGCCTTCGAGTCCAACGGCGAAATGAAGAACCCCGCCATCACGCTGTACGTCTACAAGGACGGCAAGAAGACCCCCCTGTAATTCGGGCGGTCCCGTGCAAAAAGGCTTCCTTCGGGAAGCCTTTTTGTTTTCAGCGCCGGACTTGCAGCGCCCCCGGGTTCACGATGTTGGTGGGCGTGCCCTTGATGAAGTTGACCACGTTGTCGAAGGCCGCCCCAAAGTAGAGCTCGTAGCTGTCCTGCTCCACGTAGCCGATGTGCGGCGTGCAGATGCAGTTTTCCAGGCGCAGCAGCGCATGCCCTTGCAGGATGGGCTCGCTCTCGAAGACGTCCACGGCCGCCATGCCGGGGCGGCCGCGGTTGAGGGCGGCGATCAGTGCATCGGGCTCGATGAGCTCCGCCCGCGAGGTGTTGACCAGCAGCGACGTCGGCTTCATGCATGACAGGTCTTCCAGCGAGACGATTCCGCGCGTTTCGTCGGTGAGGCGCAGGTGCAGCGAAATCACGTCGCACTGCGCGAAGAATTCCTCGCGCGTGGTGGCGGCCTGGTAGCCATCGGTCAGCGCCTGGGCGCGCGAGGCCTCTCGGCCCCAGATGCGCACGTTCATGCCGAACGCCCGCCCATAGCCGGCCACGAGCTGGCCGATGCGCCCATACCCCCAGATACCCAGCGTCTTGCCGCGCAGCACACTGCCCAGGCCGAAATTGGGCGGCATGGAGGCCGTCTTCAGGCCCGACTGCTGCCAGGCACCGTGCTTGAGGTTGGAGATGTATTGCGGCAGGCGGCGCATGGCGGCCATCACCAGGGCCCAGGTCAGCTCAGCGGGCGCCACGGGCGAACCGATGCCTTCCGCGACGGCGATGCCGCGCTCGGTGCAGGCCACGACGTCGACGTGGTTGCCGACCTTGCCGGTCTGCGCGATGAGCTTGAGCCGGGGCAGCTTCTCGACGAGCTGGCGCGTGATGTGGGTGCGCTCGCGCACCAGGACGATGATGTCGGCGTCCCGCAGCCGCACGGACAGCTGGCCGAGCCCCTTGACGGTGTTGGTGTAGACCTTGGCGGTGTAGGCGTCGAGCCGCGAGGCGCAATGGAGCTTGCGCACTGCGTCCTGGTAGTCGTCGAGGATCACGATGTTCATCCCGACATTGTGCCCTGGGAGCCTCTGCACGAATCGCCGCGCCGCGTGCATCTGCGGACTCGGGCGGTCTGCGGCGTTGCAAATGCTCGCAATAGCTACGGCTATTGCTGCGCTTTGCGCCTTGCAGCCCATCCCGATCCGCAGCGCACACTTGCCGCTCGATTCGTGCAGAGGCTCCCAGGGCATGCGCGCCGGGCTGGCGCCGAACATGGGCCTTTTGGTGACCGGGTGTTGGCGCTTATGAGGCAGGAGGCCGGCCGATTACGCCTGCATGGCCTCGGATGCCGCCAGCCGGTCCAGCTCCGCGCACACGTCGGCCATGCGGCCCGCGATGACGAGGCGGCCGGTTCCCGGCTGGCGCAGCACCTTGGTCGGCTTGGCTGCAGGCCGGGCCTGGGCTGCCGGCGTGGGCGGCCGGACGGTGAAGGGCCAGTTGCCGCGCGGCGGCCGCTGCCGCTCCGGCGCGCCGGGCGGCCGGTGGTGGGCGGCGGAATCGCCATGGGGCGGCGCTGGTGGCTGCGGCTGCCGGGGCGATTCCAGCAGTGCGAACTGGCGCAGCCAGTGGAGCAGGGCCCGGGAAGAAGCGGAAAGGGCGGAAAGGAGGTGCAAGGCAATTCCCATGTGAAAACTCCGAAGGTCGGGGGTTGAACATAGGCAGGATTGCGAAAGGACAGGCTCGCGCCGCAGGGCTGGCATACCGCGTATGCCAAACGCCCGCCACCTGCGACGCAGCAAAAAAGAAGTGCTACATCAGCATGGTGTTGCGGATGAGGCCGACGGCGAGCCCTTCGATCTCGAAGGGTTCGCCGGGCTGCACCACGATCACCGGGTAGTCGGGGTTCTCGGGCAGCAGTTCGATGCTGCTGGCGGTGCGGCGCAGGCGCTTGACGGTGACGTCGTCCCCCAGGCGGGCCACGATGATCTGGCCGTTGCGCGCCTCGCGGGTGGACTGCACGGCCAGCAGGTCGCCGTCCATGATGCCGGCGTCGCGCATGGACATGCCGCGCACCTTGAGCAGGTAGTCGGGCTTGTGCTGGAACAGGCTGCCTTCCACGGCGTAGGTCTGGTCCACGTGTTCCTGCGCGAGAATCGGCGAGCCCGCCGCCACGCGGCCCACCAGGGGCAAGACGAGTTGCGACAGGCCAGGGATGGGCAGGCTGAACTGATTGTTGCGGGCCGCGTTGATGGAACGCAGGGCCTCGCCGCGCAGCCGGATGCCGCGCGACGTGCCGCTGACCAGCTCGATCACGCCCTTGCGCGCCAGCGCTTGCAGGTGCTCTTCGGCGGCATTGGCGGACTTGAAGCCCAGCTCGGCCGCGATTTCGGCGCGGGTGGGTGGGGCGCCGGTGCGGGCGATGGCGGTCTGGATGAGGTCCAGGATCTGCTGCTGGCGGGCGGTGAGTTTCGGGTTGTCGAGCATGGTGGTTTCCGGTGGTGGCGGCTACGGTGAAGGACAACTGTTTTTTAATCCAGTAACTGTATTTTTCATCAGTTTTTCGGAGTGTGCAAGTGAGCGGACAAAAAATTGTGGTTTTGGGCACGGGCGGAACCATCGCGGGCACTGCGGCGCAGGCCGGGGACAACATCGGCTACACCGCCGCGCAGGTGGGTGTGGAGCAGCTCCTGGCCGCCGTGCCCGGCCTGGCGGAACGCGCGGGCGGCGTCCTGGTCACCGAGCAGGTGGCCCAGATCGACAGCAAGGACATGGACTGCGACGTGTGGCGCGCCCTGGCGCTGCGCTGCGCGCACCATCTGCAGGATCCCGGCGTGCGCGGGCTGGTCGTCACCCACGGCACCGACACGCTGGAGGAGACCGCCTGGTTCCTGCACACGGTGCTGGATACGCGCAAGCCCGTGGTGCTGACCTGCGCCATGCGCCCTGCCACGGCCCTGACGCCCGACGGCCCGCAGAACCTGCTGGACGCCGTGGCCGCCGTGCAGGCCCCGGGCACGGCGGGCGTGTTGGCCGTGGCGGCGGGCGAGGTGCACGGCGCGCGGCATGTGCAGAAGGTGCACCCGTACCGCGTCAACGCTTTCAGCTCCGGCGATGCAGGCCCGCTGGGCTGGGTCGAGGAAGGGCGGGTGCGTTGGGCACAGAATCAGCCTCCAGCGCTTACTGGTCAAGCGCTGGTAGCTATCGAGAACGTAGCAAGTGTGACCGAGTGGCCTGCGGTGGAGATCGTCACCAGCCATGCGGGCGCCTCGGGTCGGGTGGTGGATGCGCTGGTGCGCGAAGGGGTGCGCGGGCTGGTGGTGGCTTGCACCGGCAACGGCACCATCCACCACGCGCTGGAGGCCGCGCTGCTGCGCGCCGACGCTGCGGGCGTGAAGGTGGTGCGCTCTACCCGCTGCCCCGAGGGGCAGGTGCTGCCCAAGCCGGGCGACCGTTGGCCTGATTCCGGCGGCCTGTCGCCCGTGAAGGCGCGCGTGGCCTTGATGCTGGACCTGCTTTGAGATTCATGGTCTTTTTGGCCTCTAGCGCTTATGGGACAAGCGCAATCCGCTATCAGTTGAGTAGCGATCCTGTGCCAGATCGGTCAAGGCGCCACCCAAGGTAGGAAAGCGGTAGCGGTAACCGCTGGCCAGCGCGCGCAGCGGCACCACCTGCTGGCCGTCGAGCAGCAGGGTGGACATTTCGCCCGCCAGCAGGCGCAGCGGACCGCCCGGTATGCGCAGCCAGGCGCGGCGCCCGAACGAGGCCGCCAGCGCGTCGGTGAAGGCGGCCTGGGTGCAGGTATCAGGCGCCACGGCGTTGACGGGGCCGTGCAGGGCAGGGTGGTGCAGCGCCCACATGATCAAACCCACCGCATCGTCCCGGTGCACCCAGGGCACGGCCTGCCGGCCGCTGCCCAGCCGGGCGCCCAGGCCTAGGCGCGCCGCCAGCGCCTGCATCGGGTAGGCGCCGTCCTCGCGCCCCAGCACGACGCCCAGGCGCAGCCGCACCACGCGCAGGCCCAAGGCCTCGGCGCGCTGGGCCTCGTGCTCGGCGGCGCAGCACAGCTCGGACTGGAACACGCCGGGCATGGCGGGCGCGGCCTCGTCGCAGACCACGCCGTCGCCTGGCGTGCCGTAGTAGCCGACGGCCGAGGCGGCGATGAGCGTAGTGGGCCGCTGCTCCAGCCTGCGGACCAGGTCGAGCAGCTGCCGGCTGATGCGCGTGCGGCTCTCCACCAGCTCCCGGCGGCGCGCTGCCGTCCAGGGCCGGCCCAGCACGCGGGCGCCTGCCAGGTGCACGATGGCCGCGATGCGCGTCTCGGGGGCGATGGCGTCCAGCGTATCGATGCAGGTGACCTGGGGGTCGAACTGCAGCTGCGCCTGGCGCACGTCCCGCGTCAGCACGATCACGCGCCGGCCCTGCGCCCGCAGCTGCGCGACCAGTGCCCGGCCCAGGAAGCCGGTGCCGCCCGTCACCAGCACGGCCTGGGCGCCGCGCGGCAGGGGTGCTATGGGGGCGGGCTGCGTATGTCCCAGGCGGCGCACCGCCAGCGCGTTGCGCACGCTCCAGGTCCACACGCCCGCCGCGAACGCGGTGAAGAGCCAGCTCACCCAGCCCCGCTCGGCGCTGGCGAGGCCCGTGGGCTGCTGGAACCAGCCCAGCAGCACCGGCCCCATCAGGCCCAGGAAGAGCCCGTAGCTCAGGGTCAGCACGGTGTGCAGCCAGCGCTCGAACGGCGGCAGGCGGCGGGTGCGGTCTTCTTCCAGGAAGTCGGCCAGGGTGATGACCACTTCCACGCACAGCACCACCGCCACCACGCAGGCCAGCAGGCCGTGCCAGGCCCACCAGCCCAGGCCCAGGAATAGTGCGCCGTACAGCGCCTCGCGGGCCGCGTGCAGCGCCAGCTCGCGCCGCGCGCCGCGCTGCTGCGGCAGGCGGGCCTGCCACTCGTGGTGCCACAGGTTGTCGAAGGCCCCGAGCAGGGCCTGGAAGATCAGGATGGCGTCAATCAGCAACATGGCAATTACTCCTTTGGATCGGCGAAGACGCCGGTTTGGTGAAAGGTCTCGCCCCACAGCAGGTGGCGCATGGTCAAGGTGAAGCGGAACCGGCCCGCGCCTAGGTCGCGGTGCTCCACGCGGCAGACGCCGGGGCTCAGGCAGGCGGGGACGCGCAAATACAGCGGCCCCCAGCACCAGGCGTAGTGGCGGCTTTGGAAGACCAGGGCGCCGCCGTCCTCGAAGACGTCCAGCGCCATGGCCAGCCCGCCCGCCGTGCGTTCGAGCACGCCGCCGCCGGGGTGCGCCGTCTTGGTAGAGCGCACGGTCTGGCGGCCCATGTGGCGCGACCAGACCACGCCGCCCCGGCCGTCGGGGCAGGCCGTCACCTCGGTGGGTACGTCCGTGAGGCAATGCGGCACCAGCGGGCCGCGCAGGGGCCATGCCAGCCAGGCCAGCACCCGGCCCAGGTGCGAGCAGCGCAGGTCCATGTGGCCGCTGTAGCGGGCGGCCTCGGCATGGCTGCCGAAGCGGCGCTGCACGACGGCAGGCAGCCGGGCCCAGGCGGCGGGGCCGAGCAGGGCGGCGATGTCCAGCCCGGCGGTGTCATTCGGGGAACAGGTCAGTGTGTTCATGCCTCTCTTATTGCGAGAAGCGGGCCAGCCCGGATGCGATGCTAAGTGATTGATTTTATTGAGGTTGTGTGCGTAACCTGTTGCTTTGGTATACAGTCCGGCCACCACCGACTGTTAACGCCGTATACAGATGCTTTTGCGCGCCGCCATGGGCTTTTCCCTCTTCGAGACGCTGCTCATGGCGGGCGTCCTGCTGGCCTGGGCCGACAAGGTGGCCGGGGGGCGGCTGCTGGCGGCGTTCCTGGCGGGCATCGCGGTCTGGATCATGGGCAACGAGCTGCCCAACTGGTTCGGCCCGGGCGTGGAGACCTGGGCGCTGCGCATGCTGGCCACGGCACCGCTGACCTCGGCGCTGTTCTTTCACTTCTGCGTGGTGTTCTGCCGCTCCGCGCGCGGCGCGGCCTGGGTGCGGGCCGGGTATGCGCTCGCCTTCGGGGCCACGCTGGTCTCGCAGATCACGCTGCCGGCGCACTTCGTGGACCACCCGGTGGTCGGCCGCCTGGCCTGGGCGGAGCCGACGGCGTGGGTTACCAGCGGCTCCTGGGTGATTCTGGGTGTGGCCGGGGTGGCGGTGCTGCTGCGGGCGCTGGCCCGTGCCAAGGCCCCCGCCAGGGCGCAGATCGCCGCCGTGACGGCCTCGTGCCTGTGGGGGCTGGTGTGCCTCTCCGGCTACGGCATCGCGCTGCTGGGCTGGCCGGTGTACCCGTTCCCCCTGCTCGCGCTGCCGCTGTACCCGCTGATCCTGGTGTACGGCATCCTGCGCTACGGCGTGTTCGTGGCCAATGCCTGGGCGGGGCGGGCGCTGGTGTGGACGCTGCTGCTCGCGCTGGGCGCGGCCATCGTGGGCCTGATGCCGCTGCTGCTGCCGTTCGAGTCGCGCTGGTTGAGCGGCCTGGCCGTGGCCGCCAGCGGCTTGGCGCTGAACGGCCCGGTGCGGCGCTTCGCGCAGCGGCTGGTCTACCCGGGCGGCGAGGTCAGCGCGCAGGACCTGGCCGCGTGGCGGCAGTCGTTGGGCGAGGCCGACAGCTTTACCGCGCTGGCCGGGCACGCCGCGGCCCTTCTTGGCGAGCGGCTGGGCATGGCGGTGCAGGTCGGCCTGGACGACACCTTCGCCGAGGCCCCGCCCGGCGCCCCCAGCCTGCGCATGCGACGTGAGCCCAAGGGCTGGGTGCCTGTCTGGGAGCACTGGGAAGCCGCCCCGCCGGGCCAGCGCCACGTGGCGGAGTTGTTTGGCTCGGTGCTGGCCGACGCCGCCTTGCGCGTGGAGCAGGCCCAGCAACTGGCGGCGCGCGAACGCGAGCGGCAACTGCAGGCCCGGCTGGCCGAACTGGGCGCACTGGCCGCCAGCGTGGCGCACGACATCCGCAACCCGCTGAACATCATCTCCATGGCCGTCGCCCTGGCGCCGCAGGAAACGCGCGCCGAAGTGGGTGTGCAGGTCAACCGCATCGCCCACCTGGCCAGCGACCTGCTGGACTACGCCAAGCCCTGGAAGCTGCAGCGCGAACGCTTCGACCTGCGGGCCCTGGCCGACCGGCTGGCGGCGCGCGAGCCCGCGCTGCGCCTGGATGCAGGCTGGCCCGAGGCCCTGTGGGTGGATGCCGACCCGCGCCGCATGGAGCAGGCGCTGGTCAACCTGGTGGACAACGCCCGGGGCGTGGCCCCAGACGGCTGCACGCTGCTCGCCGAGCAGGAGGCAGGCTGGCTGCGCCTGCACGTCTGCGACAACGGCCCCGGCGTGCCCGAGGACCTGCGCGAACGTCTGTTCGAGCCCTTCGCCTCGCGCAGCCAGGGCGGCACGGGCCTGGGGCTGGCCATCGTGGCCCGCATCGCCCAGGCCCACGGCGGGCGCGCGCAACTGACCGAGCGGGCGCCCTGGCGCACCTGCTTCACGCTGGAAATACCCCAATGAGCGACGACAACCACAACAACAACGAAAGCACGGCCCCCGGCCGCGTGCTGCTGGTCGATGACGAGGCCGCCTTCCAGCGCCTGGGCGGCGCCTTCCTGCGCAACCTGGGGCACGAGGTGCAACTGGCGGGCGACGGTGAATCGGCCCTGGCCGCCTTCGCCGCCAGCCGGCCTGAACTGGTACTGCTGGACCTGGCCATGCCGCCGAGCATGGACCCGGAGCAGGGCCTGGCCCTGATTCCCCAGTTCTCGGGCGTGCCCGTGGTGGTGCTGACGGGCCACGCCGAGCACGAGCTGGCGCTGCGCGCGGCCGAACTCGGGGCCTGGGACTTTTTGCCCAAGCCCATCGACCCCGATCTGCTGCGCTTCGTCGTCGCGCGCGCCCTGCGCAAGCACCGGCTGGACGCCGAGGTGCAGCACCTGCGCCAGCAGCAGGGGCACGAGGACATGGGCCTGGTGGGGCAGACGCCCGCCATCGCCGCGCTGCGCGCCATGGTACGGCGCGTGGCCCCCACGCGGGTCAACGTGCTGGTGCTGGGCCCCACGGGTACCGGCAAGGAACTGGTGGCGCGCGCGTTGCACGACCAGGGCGCGAACGCTTCCGCCCCATTCGTGGCCGTGCACTGCGGCGCCCTGTCGGCCGAGCTGCTGGAAAGCGAATTGTTCGGCCACCTCAAGGGCAGCTTCACCGGCGCCTACCGCGACCAGCCGGGCCTGGTGGAAGTGGCGCGCGGCGGCACGCTCTTTCTGGACGAGGTGGGCGAGATGCCGGCGCCCATGCAGGTCAAGCTGCTGCGCTTTCTGCAGGAGGGCACATACATGCCCGTGGGCGGGCGCGCCACGCTGCGCAGCGAGGTGCGCGTGGTGGCCGCCACCCACCGCGACCTGGAGGCCATGGTGCAGGCCGGCCAGTTCCGCGAAGACCTCTACTACCGCCTGAAAGGCGTGGTGCTGCGCACCCCCGCGCTGGCGGAGCGGCATGCCGACGTGCCCCTGCTGGCGGCCCGCTTCGCGCAGCGGCACGGCGCGGGTCTGGGCGCGGGCGCCCTGGCCTGGCTGGCGGCGCGCGAATGGCACGGCAACGTGCGCGAGCTCAAGGCCGTGGTCGAATCGGCCGCCGCCCTGCTGCTGCCGGGCCAGCGCGACCTGGACGCCGAACTGCTGGCCCTGGCGGCGGGCGAAACCCTGGCAACGCCCGCAGCCCCGGCTTCCGAGGGCGGCCTGCTGGACCATGCGCTCACGGAGCTGGAGCGGCGGCTGGTGAGCGAGGCCCTGCAGGCGGCGGGCGGCAACCAGTCCGAGGCGGCGCGCCGGCTGGGCGTCTCGCGCGTAGGGCTCATCAAGAAGCTGGCGCGGCTGGGGCTGCGCTAAAAAACAAAGGCGCCCTGGGGCGCCTTTGTTTGAGTGAGAAGAGAGCGGTCAACTCGCCAGCGCCTGCAGCGCGCGCGCGGTGATCTCTTCCACGCTGCCCGTGCCGCTGATGGCGCGGTACTTGGGCGCGGCGTCGGGCTCGGCCTTGGCCCAGCTGCTGTAGTAGTCCACCAGGGGGCGCGTCTGGTCGCTGTAGACCTGCAGGCGCTTCTTCACGGTCTCTTCCTTGTCGTCGTCGCGCTGGATCAGGTCCTCGCCGGTCATGTCGTCCTTGCCTTCCACCTTGGGCGGGTTGAACTTGACGTGGTAGGTGCGGCCGCTGGCGGGGTGCGAGCGGCGGCCGCTCATGCGCTCGATGATGGCGTCGAAGGGCACGTCAATCTCCAGCACGTAGTCGAGCTTGACGCCCGCGGCCTTCATCGCGTCCGCCTGCGGGATGGTGCGGGGGAAGCCGTCGAACAGGAAGCCGTTGGCGCAGTCCGGCTGGGCGATGCGCTCCTTGACGAGGTTGATGATGAGGTCGTCGCTGACCAGGGCGCCTGACTTCATGATCGCGTCCGCCTGCAGGCCCAGGGGCGTGCCGGCCTTCACGGCGGCGCGCAGCATGTCGCCGGTGGAGATTTGCGGGATGCCGTACTTCTGGCAGATGAAGGCGGCTTGCGTGCCTTTTCCGGCGCCCGGCGCGCCCAGCAGAATCAGTCTCATTGGGAAGTCCTCGAAGGTTGGAAATCGGCGGCGCGGCTGGCAGGGGCGCAGGGGGTGCGCCCGAGACGCGGCGCTCTCGTTGCGGGCGAGGATAGCATGGGCCTCCTTCGGCCCGGCTTACATCAGCGGAACAGGGCGCGCACGCGCTCCAGGTCCTCGGGCGTGTCTACGCCGGGGCCGGGCGCCGCGTCGGCCAGGTGCACGGCGATGCGGTGGCCGTGCCACAGCGCGCGCAGCTGCTCCAGGGCCTCGATGGCCTCGGTGGGCGCGGGCGGCAGGGCGGGGAATTGGCGCAGAAAGCCCGCACGGTAGCTGTAGATGCCCACGTGCCGCAGCGGCGCGAAGCTGCCGCCCTGCCACCACGCCGTGCCCGGCGCGTGGTCGCGGGCGAAGGGGATGGGCGCGCGGCTGAAGTAGTGTGCCAGCCCGCGCGCGTCCAGCACCACCTTCACCACGTTGGGGTTGGCGTAGTCGGCGGGCGAGGCGATGGCATGGGCGGCGGTGCCCATGCTGGCCTCGGGCCGCGCCGGGAGGAGGGCTGCCACGGCGTTGATGAGGGCGGGGGCGATCAGGGGCTCGTCGCCCTGCACGTTGACCACGATGTCATCGCCATCCAGGCCCAGTTGCGTGCAGGCCTCGGCCAGCCGGTCGCTGCCGCTGGGGTGGTCGGCGCGCGTCGCCACGGCCTCCACGCCGTGGGCGGCACAGGCCTGCAGGATGCGCGCGTCGTCCGCCGCCACCACCACGCGGGCGGCGGCGCTCTGGGCGGCCCGTTGTGCCACGCGCACCACCATGGGCAGGCCGGCGATGTCGGCCAGGGGCTTGTCCGGCAGGCGGCTCGACGCCATGCGCGCCGGGATGAGCACGGTGAAGCCGGTCACGGCTTTTTTTCCAGCTCTTCGTCGGTCAGCGTGCGGGCCTCGTTCTCCAGCAGCACCGGGATGCCGTCGCGCACCGGGTAGGCCAGGCGGGCGCTGCGCGAGACGAGCTCCTGCGCCTCGCGGTCGTAGGTCAGTGGGCCCTTGGTGACGGGGCAGACCAGCAGTTCAAGCAGTTTGGGGTCCATGCAGCGATTTTAGGAGTTGATCGAAGAAGGCCGGGGGGATGTGCACTTGCAGCGGCACGGCCAGAACGTCCGGGTGGCGGGGCCAGAGCTTCACAGCGTCTTTCTCGGTACAAATCAGCCTCTGGCGCTTATCTGGCGGGCGCTGCCAGCTATTGAAATCGTAGTGATCGGGCAATGCTTCGCAGGCGGCCAGTTCCAGGCCCTGGGCACGCAGCATGGCGAAGAAATCCCCGGGCCGGGCGATGGCCGCCACGGCGTGCAGGGGCGTGCCGCGCAGGCTGGCCAGCGGTACCTGCCGGCCGTCGTGCGTGACGGCGTGGGGCGCGAGCGTGCGCTGCAGGGCGAAGGCCGGGGCCGTGGTGTGCGGGGGCAGGGCGCCGCTGTACAGCACGGCATCCACCCGGCGCTGCCAGGGCTCGCGCAGGGGGCCTGCGGGCAGCAGCCAGCCGTTGCCCACGCCCTGGTCGTTGAACACGCAAACCTCCACGTCGCGCCGCAGGGCCAGGTGCTGCAGGCCGTCGTCGCAGACGATCACATCCGTGCCAGGGTGCGCGGCCAGCAGGGCGCGGGCGGCGTCGATGCGGCGCGGGGCCACGTAGACGGGTGTGCCCGGGCAGTGGCGGGCAATGAGGGCGGGCTCGTCACCCACGTCCCGCGCGGGGCTGCCGGGCAGCACCGGGCGGCAGTCGGCGGTGGCACGGCCATAGCCGCGCGAGATGACGCCGGGGTGCAGGCCCTGCGCGCGCAGGTGCTGCACCAGGGCGACGGTGACGGGCGTCTTGCCCGCGCCGCCCGCGATGACGTTGCCGACCACGATGACGGGGCGGCCGGGGTGTTCGGATTTCAGGATTCCGGCCCGGTACAGCCCGCGCCGTGCCGCCGCCAGCGTGCCGTAGAGCAGCGACAGGGGCCAGAGAGCCCAGGCCAAGGGGCCGCGCCCTTGCCAGACCCTGGCAAGCATCAGCGCCGGGCCGCCCCTGCGGACGACTGTGTGGCGAAGGTGATCTGCGTGAGGCCCACGCGGCGCGCGGCCTCCATCACCGACACCACGGACTGGTGCGGCGACATGGCGTCGGCGCTGATGATGACCACGCTGCCCTGGCCCGTGCCGTTCGCGGCGGCGCGCAGCGCCTGGGCGATGGCTTCCACGCTCTTGCCGTCCACGCCGGTCTTGTTGACGGCATAGCGCCCGTCGGCCGCCACGGCGACGATGATCTCCTTGGGCCGGTCGCGCTGCTGCTCGGCGTCGGCCACGGGCAGGGTGAGCTGCAGTTCCGTGAACTTGCTGTAGGTGGTGGTCAGCATCAAGAAGATGAGGATCACCAGCAGCACGTCGATGAACGGGATCAGGTTGATCTCCGGTTCCTCCTGGGTGCGGGGGCGGAAGTTCATCGCTTACTTGCCCTTGCGCAAGCGCAGGATATGCCGCACGAAGGTCTCGGACGCGAGTTCGAGCGTGAGCAGGTAGGCATCGACGCGGGCGCGGAAGTAGCGCCAGAAGATCAGCGTCGGGATGGCCACGATCAGGCCGAAGGCCGTGTTGTAGAGCGCGATCGAGATGCCGTGTGCCAGCTGCGCCGGGTTGCCGCCGCCCATGGCCTGGCCCACGCCGCCGCCGCCGGCCTGCGAGCCGAAGATCTCGATCATGCCGATGACGGTGCCCAGCAGGCCCAGCAGCGGCGCGGCCGAGGCGATGGTGGCCAGGGCCGACAGGTACTTCTCCAGCCGGTGGGCCACGGCGCGGCCGGTGCCTTCCATGGCGGCGCGCAGGTCGGTCTCGCTGCACTGGGGGTTGCTGTTGAGCGTGCGCAGGCCGCTGGCCAGCACTTCGCCCAGCGCGGAGTTCTGCGCCAGCTGGTTCACCACGTCGGGCGTGGGCACGGCCTTGGACGACACCGTGATGGCTTCGTCGAGCAGTTTGGGGGGGGCGACGCGGGCCGTCTTGAGGGCCATGAAGCGTTCGAAAATCAGCGCCAGTCCCAGGACGGAACACGCGATCAGGGGCCAGATCGGCCAGCCTGCGGCTTGTATGATGGACAGCAAATCTCTCTCCGCGCAGATGGGTCAGCCGGGGATTATGGCCCAGCTTGCGGCGCCCGCCCGGGCTGCGGCGCGTCACAAACCGTTACCTTGACGCAGGCGGATTCCTGCGCGGCGCTCACCCACAAAAACTGTGGATAACTTTGTGGGAAACCTGCCCCCGCCACCCCGCCAAGCGGCATCCCGCCGTGCATGCAACAGATTGATGAAAAATTGCGCAGTGAAAAAATCATATAAATCAATGACTTGCACGTGCCTGCTTGATGTGCGGCCTGTTCGGCCGGCAGGGGCGCACCACGTGCCCGCTGCCCCGGTTCTGTGGAGTACTCGACCCCGGAGCGTGGCCCGCAAGCCCGCAGCCGCCGATGTTTGAGCGCCCGAACCACGCAGCGGCGCCGCGCGTGTGGGAAGTTGGCGCGCTATGCCGCGCCATTGCTGATGCTCTGGAGTCGCGCTTCAACCCTGTCGCGGTGCGCGGCGAGATCACGGGCTTCTCGCGCGCATCCAGCGGGCATTGCTACTTCTCGGTCAAGGACGCCAACGGCCAGCTGCGCTGCGCCATGTTCCGCCGCGCGGCCACCCTGCTTGACTTTTCGCCGCGCGATGGCGAATTGGTGGAGCTGCGCGGGCGCCTGTCCGTGTACGAAGCGCGCGGCGACCTGCAGTTCATCGTGGAGAGCATGCAGCGGGCCGGGCAGGGCGCGCTGTTCGAGCAGTTCCTGCGCCTCAAGGCCCGGCTGGAGGCCGAGGGCCTGTTCGACGGCGCCCGCAAGCGCCGGCTGCCCCTGCAGCCGCGCGGCATCGGCCTCGTCACCTCCCCAGGCGCGGCGGCCCTGCACGACGTGGTGACCGCGCTGCGCCGACGCGTGCCGCACATCCCCGTGGTGCTGGTGCCGGCGCAGGTGCAGGGCGCGGCGGCGCCGGCGTCGCTGGTGGCAGCGCTATCGAAACTGTATCTGCTGGCGCAGGCGGGACAAGCGCCAGAGGCCGATTTGGCCCATGACCAGCCGCCCATCGACGTGATCCTGCTCGTGCGCGGTGGCGGCTCCATTGAGGACCTGTGGGCCTTCAACGACGAGCAACTGGCCCGCACCATCGTGCAAAGCCCCGTGCCGCTGGTCAGCGGCGTGGGGCACGAGACGGACTTCACCATCGCCGACTTCTGCGCCGACCTGCGCGCGCCCACGCCCACGGCCGCTGCCGAGCTGGTGGCCCAGCCGCGCGAGGTGTGGCTGGGCGCCCTGGGCCTGCTGGGCGGGCGGCTGGCCGACGGCGTGCAGCGCCAGATCGACCAGCGCCACCAGCGGCTGGACCAGGCGGCCGCGCGGCTGGGCCGGCCCTCGGGGCTGGTGGCACGCCAGCAGATGCAGCTGGCGCGCCTGGCCCAGCGCATGCGCCATGGAATGCTCCTGAAATTGCAGCGGCTGGCGCATGCCCAACAAGCGCTGGAGGCCGATTTTCCCATGCAACTGCAGCGCTGTGCGGCCCGCCACGCCGACCGGCTGGACCGCGCCGCCCTGCGCCTGGAACTGCTGGACCCACGCCTGGTGCTGCAGCGCGGCTATGCGTTGCTGACCGACACCGTAGGGCAGCCGGTGACCAGCGCGCGGCAGGCGCGCCCTGGCGACGCGCTGCGCGCCACGCTGGCCGACGGCGAACTGGACCTGACGGTGACGCCGCCGCGTCTGCTGTGAAGACCGCGTAGGACAAGGGCGTTTTTATCGGGGCGCGGCCTGCAGGGGCCCTGGGTTCTTCCTACAATGCTCTGTTCGCGCCGCCGTCCGGCGGACGGCCTGCATTCCAGAATTTCAATCAAACCACGAGGAAACACCATGGAACACACCCTTCCCCCGCTGCCCTACGCCATCGACGCCCTGGCGCCGTATTACAGCCAGGAGACGCTGGAGTACCACCACGGCAAGCACCACAACGCCTACGTGGTGAACCTGAACAACCTGCAAAAGGGCACCGAGTTCGAGAACATGGCGCTCGAAGAGATCGTCAAGAAGTCCAGCGGTGGCATCTACAACAACGCGGCCCAGATCTGGAACCACACCTTCTTCTGGAACTGCATGGCGCCCCAGGGCGGCGGCGAGCCTTCCGGTGCGCTGGCAGCGGCCATCAACGCCAAGTGGGGCAGCTACGCCGCCTTCAAGGAAGCCTTCGTGAAGAGCGCCGTGGGCAACTTCGGCTCCGGCTGGACCTGGCTGGTGAAGAAGGCCGACGGCAGCGTGGACATCGTCAACACCGGCGCCGCCGGCACGCCGCTGACCACCGCCGACAAGGCGCTGCTGACGGTGGACGTGTGGGAGCACGCCTACTACATCGACTACCGCAACCTGCGTCCCAAGTTCGTCGAGACCTTCCTGTCCAACCTGGTGAACTGGAAGTTCGCTGAAGCCAACTTCGCCTGAGCGATTGGCGCGGCACAAAGCAAAAAACGGCCTGCGGGCCGTTTTTGCTTTTTGAGGTCTTTTGGGCCTCCAGCGCTTATGGGGTAAGCGCTGGCAGCTATCAAAACAATATCACTTGCGCTTGAACGGCGCGCCGCCGAGCTTGGCGCCGGCCTGGATGCCCCGCTTGGCGAACCAGCCCTGGTTCATCTCCAGCACGTAGCGCACGGGCTTGGCGGAGCAGTGCGAATCCAGCGTCTGCGGCTTCATGTCCGCCAGGTTGGCGATGGTGCCGTCGTCCTCCACGAACGCGGCCGTCAGCGGCAGCAGCGTGTTCTTCATCCAGAAGCACTGCTGCGCGGGCTGCTCGAACACGAACAGCATGCCCTCGTGCTGTGGCATCTCCTTGCGGTGCATCAGGCCAGTCTGACGCTCCTGCGGCGCGAGGGCCACCTGGGCGTCGATGCGGTGCATGCCCGCGGTGAGTTCCACGCGCTGCAGGTTCAGCTGGGGGCCGTCCTGGGCGGCAGCGGGCAGGGCAGTGGCGGCCAGCAGCGCGGCGGCGGCGAAGAAAGCGTGATAGTTCATAGGTGGCTCTAAAAGCAAATCGCCCGCCAATGCGGGCGATTGCCATTGTGAATCAAGCGTGCACCCAGCGCGTTCAGGCGGCCTTGTGGC